>Ga0326728_10001529_pt1 | contig 81246 bp, 49 predicted proteins | sample MB3enrmetagenome_FD_207602 | JGI IMG/M metagenome (GOLD analysis project Ga0326728, IMG submission 207602) | Lab enriched peat soil microbial communities from McLean, Ithaca, NY, United States - MB31MN | ecosystem: Environmental > Terrestrial > Soil > Wetlands > Peat | place: USA: New York...
CCAGGGGAGCATCGTTTTTCGCCGATATCGCACGGGGAAGCGGGCGGCTCAAGTCCGAAATAGAGACGGCGTTGTGGGAGTTGGTTTCAGCCGGACTCGTCACCGCGGACGGGTTCGACAACTTGCGAGTTACAAAGGAGTTTGCGACCTGAACCGTACTCAAGCCAGCGCACTCAGTTACGACTATCAACTGCCGTATGGACATGGTCGGCATTTCGGGAGCAGTATTCCAGCTTGGTCTAATCACAGCGTCGGGTCCCGAGTTCTCACAAGGCGATGAAGATTGACCGTGGTTAGCCAGATTAAGTTGGGTTACAGTTGCTTTGGACGTGCTTCAATCCTGAGGCTATTGCCAGCCTCCAAGCAGGCTGGGTGATGGGACTCACTCCCGAGGGAGGTGCTTCGTGATTGGAAAAGGGTGGGGGCGGCTGTGGAGTCCGTCAAAGATGAGCCGGGCAGGGGCGCTGCTCCTCATGGCCTCCACGCTCAGCGCGGCCCAGGTTACAAAAGATCCCAAGCAAATTGAACTCGGACAGGCAATCTTCCGGGTCTGGTGTGCCCCCTGTCATGGTATCCGCGCGCAGGGTGGACGTGGACCCGACCTTACGCGCGGGACCTATAACAACGGCGATCAAGACACCGATCTCTTCCGCGTCATCTCGCGCGGCGTTCCCGGAACGGACATGCCGCCCGCTGCTGCCGACCTCGATCCCGCGAGCATCTGGCTGGTGATTTCGTTCATCTGTTCGACGACGCAGCGGGATGTTGGCCCCGCGCCCGGCGACCGCGCGGCGGGCGAAAAGCTGTTTTGGGAAAGAGGGGGATGCGGCCAGTGTCATGTGGTGGGCAATCGGGGCGGAAGTCTCGGACCAGACTTGACCAAGGTTGGGCGGCAGCGGGGTCTCGCTTACTTGCGAGAATCCATCCTCTCTCCCGATGCCGACATCAGCCCCGGGTACGAGACGGTCACGGTCGAGACGCGCGACGGACGCAAGATTGTGGGCGTGGCGAAAAAGTTGGACAACTTCTCCGTCGAGTTGATGGATCTCTCCCAAAAGGCATACTCCTTCCCGCGCAGTGCCCTGATTTCCGTCAACCACGAAAGTCGCTCCTTGATGCCGGATTACGGCGGCACGTTCTCCAATGCCGAAATGAACGATCTGCTTGCTTATCTCAGCAGCTTGCGCGAGAGCGCGGTCCGATCCCCCGCGCCCACCGCCACCGCGTGGTTGAACGAGAAGCGGCTGCTGACGGCGCAGGACGATCCCACCACGTGGCTGATGTATGGTCGCAACTACGCCGGGTGGCGCTACAGCCCCTTAAAGCAGATTAATGCCGGCAATGTGGCACAACTTCGTCCCCAGTGGATCTATCAGACATCGACCGTCGGCGGAATGGAAACCACGCCCTTGGTGTACGACGGAACGATGTGGCTTACCGGGCCTTCCAACCATGCCTTTGCCCTGGACCTGCGAACCGGGCGGGAGATCTGGAAATATTACTCCCCAATGCCGGAAGGCGTTACCCTGTGCTGTGGCCAGCCTAATCGAGGCTTCGCGGCGCTCGGCGGTCTATCCTTCAAGGTCAATCTGGAAGCGGAGTTGGTAGCGCTCGATTCCAAGTCCGGGCAGGTGGTCTGGAAGACTCCGTTGGCGGACATTCATCAGGGATACAGCGCCACGGGCGCGCCGCTGGTGGTGAAGAACCTGGTCCTCGTGGGCATCGCCGGAGGGGAGAACGGACAGCGCGGATTCATTGACGCCTATGAAAGCCAAACCGGGAAGCGCGCCTGGAGGTTTTACGTGGTTCCGGCGGCGGGCGAACCGGGCAGTGAAACCTGGGCCGGAGACTCGTGGAAAAACGGCGGCGGCCACCCTTGGACGACGGGGACTTACGATCCTGATCTGAACCTTGTGTACTGGGGAACGGGAAATCCGGGACCGGACTATAATGGGGGTCTGCGCGCCGGAGACAACTTGTACACGTGCAGCCTGGTGGCGCTGGATGCCGACAGCGGCAAGCTGAAGTGGTACTACCAGTTCACCCCGCACGATACGCATGACTGGGATGCCATCAGTGACCCGGTGCTCGTGGACTTGTTCTACCAAGGCCGTCCGGTGAAGGCGGTGATCCAGGCCAACCGCAACGGGTTCTTTTACGCCCTGGACCGCAGGAACGGTAAACTGCTGGTCGCCAAGCCTTACACGAAGGTTACTTGGGCGACGGGGATCGGGCTGGACGGCAGGCCCATCCTCGTGCCCGGCCAAGAGCCTACCGATGATGGCAATAAGGTTTGCCCTGGGGCGGGCGGTGGACACAATTGGGAAGCTACCGCGTACAGTCCACAAACGGGTCTCTACTATTTCAATTCTTCCGGCACCTGTGAGTTGTTCTACAAGTTCCAACAACAGTATGTCAAAGGCCAGATATACCAAGCCAGCGCGGATGCTCCGGTTCCAGGGGTGGTGGAGAGCGGCTGGGTTCTGGCGTTGGATCCCGCCACCGGGGAAATCAAGTGGCGGTTCGAGCTGGTGCACGGAGAGAAGGCCGGGCTCTTGGCCACCGGCGGCGGGGTGGTGTTCACCGGCGACTGGGAAGGTTACGTGTTCGCCCTGGATGCTCGCACCGGCAAGGTGTTGTGGCACTTCCAGGCGGGCGGGATGGTTGATGCCGCCCCCATCACGTACAGCTTGGACGGTAAACAAGTCGTCGCGGTGGCGAGTGGAAGTGCTATCCTGACGTTTACTTTGCCGTAGGGACCTCGTTTTCTAACCAGGCAATCCACCGTGAGCATCGTCAAGAATTGGAGGTTCCAGCACCCGAGGTGATGGGTTTTTGCGGCGGCCAGAGTTTTGGCGAACCATCACCCTACCGCGGCCTTCCTTGTAAGTAAGCGCCCACTGCGGAAGTCAAGTCCGCCTCACCTTGGGGAGTATAGGGTGAGGAATACGGATTCGGCTCGTAACCTCCGTGAGCAAACGCTGCTTTCGTCGGAAAATAACCCAGAAATCCGTTGCAGTACCCGTAGTAGAAAGTATATGGAAACGGCGACTGGTCCCGGATCGCCATCGCGATCTCACAGAACAGTTCCAATGGAGCCGCCCAAATGGCGATATCTTCATTGATCTGGAGGAACCTGACGGGGATACGAACCACCGCTGCTCCCGTGCTCGTTTTGCGCAGATAATCAGCGAGCTCCGGAGGCCAACCCAAGTTGTCTTTCCTTTCCGGCGTTTCAACCATCTGCATGGCAAGTGAAAGTCTCACGTCTGAGGTCGTTGGACCCAACTGGCGATTCGCCTCCAGGATTTTGTCGCCGAGCAATACGCGAAACTGGCTCAGGTGCCCACTTTGGAAGTCCGGATAGACGCTATAAATCGGAGCCATGTTACCGGAGGCCCCTTGAATATAGAGCATGGGAGCGCCGAGTTTCTCCTCAACGTATTGCGCGACGATTCCGGGAGCATCTCCACTGATGAGCGTGTTAGCTTCCCCCAGCACCGTTCCGTGCATCGCATAGTTGGCGATCAAGGCGAGAAGTGTGCCGTCCGCCTTCTCCAGACGAAGGAGCCCAATCCGGCGGTCCGCCGGGCCATCCGGGTTCAGCCCCAGGAAAGCCGGTCCGTCCTCATCCTGCGCGCGGCGGTTAATGTTGGCCAGGGCGAAACCCCACCCTACTCCGAGGCGAGCGGGTTCGAGTTTGCTGCGGGCCTGCTTGATCCCTTCGATCACCGCCTCCTTCACGCGGGCCGAATACTCCTTGTTGGATTCGTGGAGGTAGCGTTCGGGCATCATCACGCCATCCAGGCCCGGCGTCCCGACTTCCGGAGCCGAATGCGTATGCGTAACGATCCACCAAACTTGCAGGGGTTTGATTCCCGTCTGCTTTTCGAGCTCCCCCATAACCTGGTCGTAAAACGCCGGCGAAATCTCGGTGATGTCAGTTGAAATGAGGAAAAACTGTGTCTTTCCTTCTTCCATCGCGACGACGCGAAGATAAAGACGGTCGTGGACGCCGGTGGATTGCCTGGGACCATATCCACAAAGCCACTGACTTGTCTCCGGTGTAATGTCCAACTTGACGGCAGAGGCTCGGAAACCCGCTGCGGCTGCGGTCGTCAAAGACCAGGCCGTAGCCATCAAGAGCCCGACAACGATAGTCCTCAGCCGGGGCGAATGCCCGGCAATCTGGAAAGCTGGTAACATGATGCCATCTCCGGGTAGCGTTGAGATTTACCGTCACTTTGGTGTTGGTTGGAGATTAGAAACTCCCCTCCGACCCACCAACCCCCACACTGACGAACAGAGGACAGGAGCCGCCGGTTCGGGGGGCGGATGCCCTGCCCTTCCAAGCGCTTGATGAAAGTCGCGCGGGCTGGAGAGCACTCCAGGCTAGCCAAGGCGCCGAGCCGAGGTCAGTGCGGATCTGGCTCCGCCTGGCGCGGGCGGGTTCGAGTGTAGTCCTCGTCGGGATTTTCCGGACTGTCGCTCAGCAGGCCAAGCATCTCATAAACCTTAATGACGGCATGGTCCACCATCCGTTCGCCCGCTCCCGGTTCAATGACCGTTGAAAGGCTCGCCGCGCCATACCCGCCCTCGGTCGCGGCCTTGATGGTCGGGAGATAGCCAAAGTAGCCATTTGAGTATCCGAGGAAAAAGCAGTCGCTCACCGGACAGCGTTGCCGCCAATTGATTTGGAATTCCACGAAAGGCTCTCCCGGCATCGACATGAAAGCAATCTGCCGGTCGAGGAGCAGCGTCGCGACGGGCAGTTGCTGATCAGAATCCGTGGGAGGGTAGTAGTAAAAGGCGGATTCGCTGTTCGCACTCACTTCGGAGCTCCTAAAGAATTCTTTCTTGTACTTTTCCGGATTCCAGCGGAAATGAAAAGTGAGCTGGTCTTCCGCAAAATCGATCGAAGGATGGGGCGGGCTTTGGGTGTGAATCTCCCGGGCAATTCGGGCCGCGGCCTCCCCCAGTTGCGTCCCTTCCCAGTCGCGTCGCTTTACCGCATCCTGCTTGAGCGGGATGGCCGTGTAGTAGGGATTGATGTCACCGGGCGCTCCTTGCAGGAACATGCAAAGGGGTTGACCTCCGAAGGCGCCTTCTACGGTTTTGACCAAGGCGGCGGGGTAATCCGCGGAGTACTGCCGGTTGTCGGGTCCGAAGACCACCGGGTGGCAGGCGTAATTCACGACGATGGCGAGCGGCTTCCCGTCCAACGTATCGAGCCGCAGGATGGAGACCGTAGGATCAACAGGCGACGTGGGGATTTGCGTTTCATTGTGGTCGAACCAGGTCACCGTCCCATCGGAGTTCAAGCGCAGCCGGTTGTGTCCGATATAGGCATCCCCATATCCTGTTCCTATGCGAACTTCGACGGCGTGTTCATGCGCCTCCTGAATCGCATTCTCGATCTTTTCCAGCGCCGCTTTTTCCCAAGCGGGCAGACCATCCGGGTACGAGTCTCGAATCGCCGGCGCCGAGTGATCGTGCGTGGCCGAGACCAGAACGTAGGAGATTCCGCTCGATTTCCGGGCCGCCTCGCGGATTTGCTCGATGGAGCCACGCCCGAAAGTCCGGCCTAAATCCAGGGCCACCAGCGCCACGCGCATCTCACCAACCTCCAGGACGACCACCCGCGCATAGAGCGGGTCGAGGGTGCCTGTAGCGGCTCTTAATTCGTAACCCCAAAGGGGCAATCCCGGAGGCGGAGTGATATCCACCTTGGCGACGCCGGCTTTGAGCGCGGACGCCCATGCCGCCGGCGCCATGAGCAGTATTACTGAACCAAATAGCAGCCCCGCTTTTAAAAGACGCATGTTCTTTCCTCCGGGATGAAAGGTTCGAATTGCCCCACTCTACTGCGATCCCATCATTTCCAAAAGTCCGTTCACAATTCCCGGTTCCGCGCAGCCCGGTTTGAGATGCGAGGTCGTGACTTCATAACTGATCGGTTCGAACGAATCGTCGCTGGGGATATAATCAACGGATCCGTTGGCGTGGGTCACCATGACCGTGTCATTCAAAGGTGACTCTCGCTTCAGGCGCTGGTAGATGTGCGTGAAGACTTCTCCGGATACTCCCGTCAGAGCCACGTCGTTGATTCTCAGCAGGCTGAGGCGGATGTGCACCGGGTCGGAGTCCTCAAACTTGTACTCTGCCCGTGGGCGCTTGCCTGGTTCCACCTTTCGTCCCGGACAGGTAATAACTCGTTGGGAGCCCCCGATTCTGGCTTGCGACGACATCACGGTAATGTTGTTGGCCACCCGCACGGACTCTTCTCCCAGAATCCTTCCCAGACCCTCCACCATCGTGAAGTCTTCACCCATGTCCATCGAGACGGGATTTTGATCTCCCGCCGCACCACTGGTCCAGACGGCGACCGGACCCTCGCCACTAACCGGCCCTTCCGGCCGGGGCCCCAACTCCCATCCTGCGTCATCGCGCGTCGAGATCTTGCCCTGGTAATACTGCTCGACGTAACGTGACGTCGCCCCGGCCAAGTCCCCCGTAACGGCAAGATTTTCGGGACCCATGACTACCGCATGCACGGGATAGTTGATGAAGAGGGCAATAGGCTTGCCGGAGAGGTCGGTAAACTTGAGAACGGCGACAGTCTTATCCGACGGTCCCTCCGGATTGTAGCCCAGCCACCACCAACCTTCTTTGGGAAACAACTCCCGGCGGTTAATGTTCACGTAGGCCTTGCCGGTTCCGAAGCCGTACTGTGCTGGGCGAAGATTCCCCTTGGCTCGGCGCACGGCCTCGACGGCGGCCTCTTCCACCTTGGCCGAATAGGCAATAGCCTGCGGCGTGGGGCTTACGCCAGTTCCTGCGTAGGAAGCGGCCAACATGGGCGCGCTGTGGTCATGCACAGCCGCCAGCAGAAGATTCTCCGCAGGGATGCCTACCTCTTTGGTGATCCGGTTCGACAGATCTCTCCAGACGGGGGTGGGCACCTCGACAAGTTCCCACGCCAGTAGGGCCGCCTGGTTGGTTCCGTCACTAAATACTATGGCGCGGACGTAAATGTGATCATGAATCCGCTGGAATCCCTGCGTGCGGCCATCGTAGCCATCCATGGGGAGTGCGGCGTCGGCGGCCGGCGTAATATCCACCCGCGTGGCGCCGACCTGTAGGGGTCCGCGTGGCGCCCCAAAAGACAACAAAGCAGAGGTCGCGAGGAAGAGAACAATGTAACCGCCGACACGAATTCGTCGGGAGTTCTCCATAATGGTCTCCTTGATTCAGTTTTTTCCAACCCTCAATCGCAGGCCAAAGGGGTGATGGTAATGCCGCGTGGCTCTTCGCGACACCCCACCCTGTCCGCCGGCGGCCAATCCGCCGGCGGACAGAGCTAGGGGTGCATTACCAGCTAGAATTCCAGCCGGAGCGCTAACTGTACCAACCTGGGGTTATTGAGCTGATAGTTGACTACCCCAAAGCCCGGAGCACCAAAGACCTGCCCGGGCTCGCCGAATTGCACCCGGTTCCAGAGGTTAAAGAACTCCGCCCGGAACTGAAGATGCATGCGCTCAGTCAGATTGGTGTTCTTGAACAGCGCGAAATCGGAGTTGTTGATTCCCCCGCCACGCGTGTTGGTCAGTTCGCGCGGGGCGTCCCCAAAAGTGAACGCCGTGGGTTGGGTGAAGCAGTTGGGGTTGAACCATTCGCCGAGCCGGGATGGGGCCGATCCGGTAGTGTTAAGGGTGCAGCCCGCCACGATGTTCGGCCTCTGCGTGCCATTATTGAGGGAGTAACTGTTATTTGTCGCGTCAGTAATAACCAAGGCGAGGCCGCTCTGCAAGGTATAGATTCCGTTGACGCCCCACCCTGAGACGAGCTTGTCAGCGGCTCCCGAGGCGCTGCCCAGGAAGTGCTTTCCTCGTCCGATGGGAAGGGGAAGAGTGTAACTCACCACCAGATTGTGCGGTACATCATTACTGGAGGTCGCCCAATCCGCGCGTCGATTGTTGAAGTCCTGCACCCCCCCCGTGGTAAGGCCCAAGTTGCTCTCCTCCCAACTGGTGTTGGTTTCGGTATTGGTCATCCATTTGGACCAGGTGTAGGAGACGAGAATGTCGCCGGCGGACTGGAAGCGCTTTTGAAACTTCACGTGCATCCCTTGATAGTTGGAGTCGCCGATCGCACCTCCGACATTACCGAACCCGGTATACTGCGGGTTGGGTAGCAGAAGCTGTTCGGCGACCACCGTCGGCTGCGCCAGCGGTCCGGAGCTGATCAGCCCGACGAACGGATTGGGGACTTGATTGAGGAGCGATTCCCCCATCGAGAGATATTTATCGGGGAGCGGATAATTCTGCTCACCCTCGGGAAGGTCAACACCGCGCGACGCCGAGTACGCAACTTCCAGCATAGTTCCCGGCGCCAGCTCGTGCTCGACGCTGAGATTCCACTGCTGCATGTACCCGTAGGAATTGCTGGGGAGCACCGCCGTGACATTGGTTCCAGCCAAATACGGCTGGAGCGCAGCAGGGTTATGCTGGAGGGGATAAATGATGCCGTTGGGGAAGGGGTTGCTAAACGGCAGGTAAGGTGTCAGGTTCCCGTTGACCGAGGAGAGCCACGGGGTATAGTAACTGTTCACCACCGAGGCGAACGGTGCGTTTTGAAATACCGCATCCTCGGGCAAGTGAAAGATCCCGTAACCACCACGAATCACCGTGCTGTTGCCGGCGCGGTAGGCGAAGCCCAGTCGCGGGGCAAAGAGATTCCAACGGTTGGCGAATTCATGCTGGTTGGGGTAGAGCGTGGAGGCCGTCAGCGCCGCGTCACCCAGGAGTGGCAGGCCCGTGGGCTGCGCCAGATAGTTCACGTTATTGGGCTGGAGAACGTTCATACGATTGTACTTTTCGACCCACCCAAAGGGCAGGTCGTAACGCAACCCCAGGCTAAGGGTCAATCGCTTCGTCACCTGGAAAGTGTCTTCCGCGTAGAACGCGTTGTACCATTCGTGCCCACCGGTGAACGCATCTTCCCAGGTGCTTCCGCTCGAGCCGTTGCCGAGCATGTACGACGCAAAACTGTAGCCCGACCCCGACGGGTTGGTGGGGTTTTGCGAAGTGAAACCGTTATCGAAGTAGAAATTTCCGGTCGTGTCATTCGTTTGCAGGTAGGAATCGTCAAGTTTGCGGAACTCAAACCCGAATTTCAGGGTGTGCTTTCCCTTAATCTTGGTCAGACTCGCCGCCACGTCATAGTCCATGTTACGGTCGATGATAATCCCGCTATAACAGGGATCACCGCCGAAGCCGGAGATGCAGGGCTGCGGAGCCATGCGGTAGGGGATCGAGTTCAGGGCGGCCGGCCAGCCATAGGTGGTAAGATCGACGCCCATGGTCAACTGTTGGATGTTGTAATCGTACCGCATCCAGGACACATGGACATCACCGACGGTCGTGGGATTAAACGAATAGGTATCGGCCAGCACGATTTGCTGCGAGAGGTCTGAGGCCTTGTACTGGGTGGGGTCCGGCACATGCCCCAGGGGATAGAACGGCAGGTCATCGATCGTCCAATACGTGTAACGGCCAAAGATGTGTTGCTTGTCGCTGACGTTATCATCGATCCGGCCGTTAACCTGATCGTTGTCTCCACCAATGGAATAGTTGTTCACAAAGTTGTTGATCAATCCCGACTGGTTCGGCAAGGGGTATATATCATGGGCGAGGATGGTGGACGTGGGATCGAGACGCGAGGGGATCCCGGGGATATTGCTCCCATTGGGAATGAGGTTACCCGTGAACGCTTGCCGGGTGTACAGAGGGACGCCTGGGCCGCACGCCGGGGGCGCTACTCCCCCCGGGTTGGCAGGGGCGCCACAAGTGGTGGTGGGATCATAGATCGTGGGTGTACCCGGCGCGGAGAAATCCCCTGTTATGTTGGCAGCGGTGGGTACGGTTTGCACGGTGGTTTGCCCCTCCCGTTGGCGGAAACCCTCGTAACTGGCAAAGAAGAAAGCCTTATCCTTCCTGATCGGGCCGCCGATGTCCCCTCCAAACTGGTTCTGTTGATAGGAGGGCACGTTGAGTCCACTCTCATTGGCAAAGAAGGTGTTCGCGTTCAGATCCGTATTGCGCACATACTCGTAAATCGCACCGTGAAAGGCATTGCTTCCTGACTTGGTGGTGAGATTAATGACGCCACCTGAAAATCGGCCCCATTCCGCGCTCAGGTCGCTGGTCTGCACTCGAAACTCCTGAATGGCATCCTGGGTTGGAACCAGCGCGAACATGTCGATGTAATTCACGTTGATGGGGGCGCCATCCATAAACCCCGCGTTCTCGTTGGCCAAACCTCCGTTAATCTGGTAGTTCCCCCACGCCGTGTTATTGGTCAGTGTAGGGTTGGCATAGGCTTGGCCCTGGGCGATCACGCCCGGCACCAGGGCCGCCAAACTAAGCACGTTGCGCCCGTTTAGCGGCATCTCTTCGGGGTGGTTAATCACCTGGCCGAGCGCTGCGGTGTCCGTTTGCAGCAAGGGCGTTAGCGCCCTCACTTCGATCGTCTGCACCAACTGGCCGACTTCTAACACTACGTCAATTCGGACATCGGTCTGCACTTCCACCACAATGTCCGGCCGATCCAGGTGTTTGAAGCCATCCTTCTCGACATCCAGACGATAGCTTCCCGGAATCAAGTTGACGTACCGGTAATTACCCGTGCCGTCGGTCTGGACAGTCCGGCGATCATGGGTACCCTGGTTGGTTAAGGTGGTGGCGGCCCCCGGTATGACGGCGCCGGCGGAGTCAGTGACGGTTCCCAGAATAGACCCGTAAAAGGTTTGAGCCATCGCAGGACTTGATAACGCTATAACCAATCCTGCGAGTATTGACAGCTTCGACATAGAACCCATGAAAAATCCAGGGATAGATATCCTCATGCGCTGTCCTCCTGTTGAAATGCCCAAACCACGACGCAAATGAAACAATGGCAAGGTTCTACACCCTGACAAATCGTTTGTCAAGATACAATAAGGCTTCTTCGTTGCCTTGACACTCGCGCTCGAGGAACTTTAGAATCTGGACGCGTTTTTGGTCTCCGATGAGGACCTGCTCAATCCTTTCCATTGCCTTGGCTTTTTCCTTCCTCGGTGTTTGCACCTCAAACACCGAGCGCGCCTTCGGACAATCCAACCCCAGCGAAGAATCCATCGACAGCGAAGTTGCCGCACATTTCAGGGCGGGCCAGGAAGCGACGCGCGCGGGCCAGGCCGAGCGTGCCATCCAGGAGTACCGGGAAGTGCTGCGGCTCAGGCCGAATCTTACCGAGGCACGCGTCAATCTGGGTCTCGACTATTTCCTGGCGGCGCAGTATCAGCAAGCGTCGATTGAGCTCGAGAAAGCACGGCAACAGCAGCCCCACTTGGTTGCCGCCAACCTGTTTCTGGGCCTGACCTACCGGAAGTTGGGCTTTCCGGCGAAAGCCATCCCGCCACTCGAAGAAGTCTTGCGCCAGGATTCCGCGAATCAGGAAGCGCTCCAGGCGCTGGCTGCAAGCTACTTGGATCGGGACAAATACCTCGACGCGATGAAGGTTTATCAGAAGCTTTTTGCCTCCCAGGCTGACCCCATCGAAGGCTGGTATGTTCTTGGCCAGAATTACATGACGATGGCCAAGCAGTTGGGTGATGAAAACTCCAGAAAGTACGCGGGCACGCCCTGGGAGGCGAGGCTCACCGGCGATGTGCTGGTCGAGGATCAAAAGTGGGTGGACGCCGCCGCCCAATACCGCCGCGCCCTGGCGCTGGATGATAAGATTCCGGGAGTGCATGCGGCTCTGGGTGACATGCTCCTGCGGCAGGGCAAGCTGGAAGACGCCGAAGCGGAGTATCGCGCCGAATTGCACCGTGACGCCAAAAGTGAAGACGCCCTCATAGGGCTGGCCGCGACGGATCTGGGACATGGCGCCGCGGCCCTTGCCCTCGAGAAAGTGACGAAAATCTGGGAGGTATTCCCACCCTTCCTGGAAAGCCAGACCGATTTCCCCTGGGTAAAAATTGAACCCCTGAAACTCGCCACGTTGGCGCGGGATCTTGCCTCGGCTCCCGACTCCCCCGCCCGAGAATTTTTGCTCGCGAGCATCTATCTGGCGGCGGGGCAGAACGAACCGGCCGCACAGCATTGGGTGCGGTTTATGCCCAGCCTTCATGCCTGGAGCGCGACGCAGAAAAAAATGGGCAGCCCCGCCGAACCCATCGGAGTCGCCTGCGCTGCGCATCACTACGCGGAATGTGCTCAGCTCCTTCTCGCACTGAAATTGCGCAGTCAAGAACAGGACATTCTGCTCGGCAGAGCACAAATGGCTCTCGGCGACGAGCCGGCAGCGGCGGCGGCTTTTGCCGAAGCCTTGAGTCGTGACCCCGCCAACGCGCCATCCCGCTACTGGCTCATACGGTGCTACCAGCATCTCGCCCTCGCGTGCTTGAATCACATGGTGGAGCTGGCCCCGGATTCCTGGCGCGTTCATCAGATTCAAGGGGAGTACTACCAATCGCGTTTCGATTACAAAAAAGCGATTGAAGAATTCCAGACAGCCCTTAGCGCGCATCCTGACTCCGCCGAATTGCATGAACAGCTCGGCAACGCCTACCTTCTCGATAAAAATGCGGCCGCGGGTAAAGCGGAGATCGAGCGAGCACTGCAACTCGATCCCACGCGCACGCTCAGTCTTTACCTGCTGGGGCGCATGTGTTTCCAAAGCCGTGACATACCCAAGAGCATCGAGTATTTCCAGGGGGCGTTGCGGTTTGATCCCGGCTTTCTACCGGCTCACGCGGCCCTGGGTCGAGCCTACATGCGTGTCGGTAAGCCCGCCAGTGCCGTGCCCGAGCTCGAGAAGGCTGCGTCCACGGATGATAAAGGCGACCTGCACTACCTGCTGTCCATGGCCTACCGCCAATTGGGAAAGACTGAACTGGCCGCGCAAGCCCTTGCTGTCTCGGAGAGCCTTCGTGAGAAGTCAGTGGCTCACCATGAGGCTGGAGTGTCTGCCGCGGAAGAGGAATTGGCCGACCAATAAGCTCGCCAATGCCAGGGCGGGCGCGGTAGTGGTGTCATTTGCTGTGGCACGGCCATCTTGGCCGTGACCGTTCACGGGCGGGACGCCTGTGCCACTTCCAAATGACACCACTACCGGCGGGCGCCATTGCCCCGTAACCGGTCTGCAGGAATTTCCATTGCCGATCGCTGTAGTGGGTAAGCACCTTCACTCCTATCCAGGAGACCGGCTAGGGCAGGCTTTGCGATTCAAGCACCACGCCTCGAGCGGAAAGGGCCTCAAAGGTTTGGTCGTCTATGCCCAGTAACTCCCTCAAGGCATACCTGGTGTGCTGCCCCAGAAGAGGCGCGGGCAAAGCGCTCCCGCCCGGTGAGGCGGACAGCTTTACAGGGGTACCCGTTACTTGATGCCGGCCCGCCGTCGGATGCGTGAGGGTCGGGAACATCTGGCGGACCTGGCACTGCGGATTCTCCGTTACCTCCCGGAAATTCCGAACCAGGGAGCAGGGAATTCCGGCCGACTGGAGTTTCCCGATCCACTGCTCCACGGGAAGCTGCAGGAATATTTCCGCCAAAAGAGACTCCAGGGCCTCGCGATTCGTGACGCGGGCGCCATTGGTTTCATAGTCCGGGTGTTTCTCCAAGTCCGGCCGCCCGATCACCTGGCAGAATGCCGACCAGAGCTTCTCACTTCCCACGGCCAGCGCCAAGGCGCGATCCTTCGTCTGGAAAACGCGGTAGGGAACTACCGTCTGGAACGCCGTCCCCAAGGGCGTGGGCAGGGTATTCGATCCGAGGAAGCTCGCGTAGTTCGAAGTCATGGTCGAAATCATGCCGTCCAACATGGAAACGTCCACCAACTGGCCCTCGCCCGTAATCTCCCTCGCCCGCAGCGCCAGGAGGATGCCGATTACCGCGAACTGGCCCGCCGTGACGTCGGCCACGCCGTAACCGCACCGCACCAGCTCGCCTTGTGAGGTTCCGGTGATGCTGATCAGCCCGCTCGAGCCTTGCACCACCAGATCCATGGCCGGTTCGTCACGCATGGGGCCTTCCGGGCCGTACCCGGAGATGGAACAGTAGACTAAGCGCGCGTTGCGTCCGTGGACGTCCTCGAAGCCCAGCCCCAGCCTATCCATGGTGCCCGGGCGGAAATTCTCAATCAGCACATCCATCTTCTCAATCAGGCGCCAGCAGAGGTCGAGTCCCTCCGGCTGTTTCAGATCGATCGTCACCCCGAACTTGCCGCGGTTCAGCCCGAGAAAGAAGCTGGATTCGCCGCCGGCGAAGGGAGGTCCCCACCCGCGGCCCATGTCTCCCTGCGGAGATTCCAGCTTGTAGACGCGCGCCCCGTAGTCGGCCAGGAGCATCGTGCAATAGGGGCCGGCTAAGGCGTGGGAGAAGTCGAGGACGCGGATTCCCTCGAGAGCCATCACCGGCCGCGCGGAGGGAGTCCCGGAGGAAGTTGGGTCACCGTGCATCAGTGAATCAGTCTCCAAATCAAGCGATATCGGCCTCGGGTAAAGACTCATTTTGATGTGCCACGGCCATCTTGGCCGTGCCCGTTCACGGGCGGGACGCCCGTGGCACCTCAAAATGAGTCACTACCCGGCCTCGATTTCCATGCGCAGCAAGGCGCTGCTGTAAGTTTTTCCCTGGGGGTCGGCCCGCAACGATAGCGTGCCGCCACCGTCCAGGCTGTCATAGAGCAAAAAGTTCAGTGCGCACAAGTTGGGTAGTTCAAAGCGCTCCACTTTACCGAAGCAGATGCCCCGAAAGTGTTCCTTAACGCGTTCGGCGGTAACTTGCTCCACCAGGATTGGATAGTATTCCGGCTTCCGTGCAATCAGGCCGATATTACATATGTTTCCTTTATCCCCGGAACGCGCGTGGGCGAGATTGATAAGGGGAGTTTTGCTCATAACCTCACCTCCGGGGTCAATGCGCTCTTGGGAATCAAGGTGGGCCAGAAGGCAATCACTTCTTCCACCTTGGGACGGGCGCTCCCCAACCCTGTGACCGTGGGCGGACCGTTTAAGATCAACGGCGAAATCTCCCTGGTGAAGCGCTCAACCACCTGCCGGTCCCCGGCGCGCACGCCGAAACGCAGCGCCACTTCAGGCAATTGCGCCGCCAGTTGCGGAGAAGGTTGGGCAGCGGCGATCCCGTGACACGCCGACGCGCCCAGGTACTCGCTACAGACGGCATCGAAGTGCAGTCCCAAGCGATCGAGACGCTCCCTCAGGATGCGGTCAGCGGCCTGCGCCTTCCGGTAGGCATCGGGCCACGCGTAAGCCATCCACCCGGTAGCCTTAAACCCGGCGGCGTAGCTGGCGGAAACCTTATAGAAGTTCGTAGCGGGTCGGCCCTTGATGCCGCGCAATTGGACGCGGTCCGGGCCCACCTGTTCGATCCGGATGGTGGTGAAATCGGCGACACAGTCCGGCGTGATGTACGCGTGGGGATCGCCAATCTCGTAAAGGAGTTGTTCCTTCACGCCCGCGACGTTGACTCGCCCACCCGTACCTTCATGTTTGGTGACCACGAATGAGCCATCCGCATGCACTTCGAGAAGGGGATAGCCGATGCCGGCAAGGTTGGGAATCGATTCCCAATCCATCTGGCAGTTCCCACCCGTGACCTGGGTTCCGCATTCGATGGTATGTCCGCCCACGATCCCCGCGGCCAGCAGGTCCCAGTCCTCCGGGCCCCAGCCGAATTCGTGGATCATCGGGCCCAGGGCAAGAGCGGCATCCGCGCACCGGCCGGTGATGACAATTTGCGCTCCCATGGCAAGCGCCCGCGCGATCGGGAATGCTCCGAGGTAGGCGGTTACGCCGCGAACGGTGGTACGCACGGTGGAAAGGGGGGCGCCGGTATCCATATTCCGGAATTCGATGCCCTTCGCCATCAGCGCATCGAGCTCGGACAAAAGGTCATCCCCGGTGACCGTGGCGACCATAATGTCCACTCCGTGCTTCCGGGCAGCGGCCAATACCGCGCGACGGCACGCCCGTGGATTCAAGCCGCCGGCGTTAGCGACCACCCGGATTTTCTTCTCCACGAGGTCCGGCAGCAGGTCGTCGATCATCTCCACGAAATCGTGCGCGTAGCCTGCTTCCGGGTCGCGCGAGATTTGCTTCTGCAAAATCGACATCGTCACTTCCGCCAAGTAGTCGAGCGTCAAATAGTCGATGGGGCCCTGCCTGACCTGCTGGAGCGGAGCGTCAAGGGAATCGCCCCAGAACCCTTGACCGTTGGCTATTCGAATCATCAATACTCTCTTTCCAGGAGTGCCGCCGCAAGGCCTTAGCGGTGCTCTCAATATCGCCAAGATGTCAGATCGGCCCCCGGCGGCGCGGTTTTTTCCATGCGTTCGAGGATCTTCGCGAGATACATCGTATCGTAGTGCAAGCGGGAGAGATAGTTGGGCAGATTGGGGTCGCCATTCCAGCAATGTTCAGCGCGATCGCCGTACTTTACTTCTCCGTCGTAGGGCGGATTCGCGGTCTTGAGAAAATCCTCCAGGTAATACACCGCGTCATTAAGAAAATACGTATCCGCGCTGCCCACGTAAATGTGGAGTTTCCCCTGAAGTTTGGGGCCGAGGGTTGGCCAGTCACGTTGCAAAATGGCGCTCAAATCATAGTGCTCTCTCCAGTATGCTGCCACGGCGGGATCGATCACGCCGCTTTCCTTGTTGAAGATCGGCTGGGGATATCCGTCCTCGCCGACGGGTCCGTAGACCGCCTGCCAAATGTCAAACTGCTCGCCTGAGCGGGCATGCGATCCCAGGGCCAGTTCATACTGATTCATGCCTTGGACGGTGGCGAAGGTGTGCCCCAGGTAATCCCGCATAGCGGGCTGCGCGATCTCCGTGTGCGCTCCCCGCAGATAAAATGCGTTCTTGTCTTCATATAAATTGATGGTGGTATAAGCGCGAAAGTCCACAGGATCGGGACACGCCACAAACACCCCGTTGTAGTGGTCGGGATAAAATGTTTGGACGGCCAAAGCTTCCCACCCACCGGTGGAACCTCCGAAGGCGAACCGCGCCCAACCCTGGCCGATCCCGCGAAACTGTTTCTCGATTGCCGGGATCAGTTCGGTCTCAATCGCGTCGCCATAGGGACCAAGGTTGGCGGAATTCACCGCGTAGGAATCGTCGTAATAGGGATTCGCGTGATTGATTTCCGCAATCAGGACGCGCGGGAACCCCGGCGAGATCCACTGCTGGTAAAGCTTGTAGGCTTCCTGCTGCCGGATGCGGTTGTAACCGGCAATGTGGAAACGCTCGCTGTAATCGGGTTTCAGGTTGGGGTCAGGAGGTTCGGTTCGAAAGCCCTCGAAATCTGCGTTGAAGTGGTCCTCCGAGATGATGAGAGGATAATGAACCGCAGTGTGCGTATCAAAACCCTCGGGCACCAGCACATTGGCGCTGAGGTAGATGGGGCGTCCCCAGAACTTGCTCAGGAGCTCGCTTCGAACCTTGAGGTGCCGGATGTAGAGGGTGTCCTTGGGGGGCGGGATGGGTGGAATCTCCTGGTCGAGATCGATCGAGATGATCCCGGAAGCCAGGGAAATCTTGCGCGGAGTGGAATAGAGGTTGCCGGGTGCCAGGTTCCAGTGCTGACCTTCGCCCCGGTCCATGGGCAGTTTAACCGTATGACCGTCGGCGCGGTGGAAGGTCTCATAACAGTGCAGGACAACTTGCACGTAGTATTCCCCCGCCGGAACGTCGCGCAGACTGCGGACCGGGTACCCAAAGGCCGATTCGTCGACCATAACCGCCTGGCCAGGGCGCATTTGGTCCACATCCATCCCAAACACCATTTGGGTGCGTGGGGAATCGTCGATTTGGAGGCGCGGCTCGGCGGAAGGATCGGTGGAGAGAACTAAAAGCAGCCGGCCATCAATGGGTTGTTCAGCCCGAGCCTTGCTGAAAGCGACAGAAAAGCGCGGCCCGGTCTGAGCAGGCGCCACACTCGGCAGGGCCAAGGCCCAACACGTCAGAACCATGAATGCGTTGTACATGCGTGACCGCCAGAGTGCCGGCATGAACCCTCCTCTACTAGTCCGCGTTGTGTCTGCGGGCCATTTCGCTGACATCTCGTGGGCACAAGAACTCAACATGTACACCGTTCCGCGCGAGGGCGTCCCGAAATAGCCACCAGTCGGTGTCCACGGCATTCAGAATTGGTGGAGAGTCTGGGTGAGCCCGCGCGACGGCAACGAACATCCGGTCGTCAGGATCGAAAGCCACGAGGTCGGGATCAGCAGGGAACTCTATAAAGTTTCCAAGGTCATGCGGATTTGGGGATATGTGGACTTCATCACGCTTTTCGGGATTGCGCCGGTTGTCGTGAACCCACTTGATGAAAACATAACCAACCCGCTGTTCATCCCATGAAAGGTATCGTTGATACTCGCCAAAAATATGGTCGTCATCGTCGAGCACGATCTTGTCCTCTCCCATTATTCCTAGGAGACGCTGCGCACACTGAATCACACAGTCTTCGGATGCCTGTGGGCATAGATCGCGTCCGTTCGCGGCTAACGCCACATTAGTGTCAACAATAACAACGGCTATTTCCGGCCCACTTTCCGCCGCTCTGCCGCGGCAATCGTCATTTTGGCTACTTCATCCATCTCATCTCCGAAGAAATTCTTGGGCCAGTTCTTGATATAGCCGTAAGAATCCAGTTCCAGTTCTTCAGCCTGGGACGCGCCGTCTTTGAAATGGCAAAAGTAAAGTGCTGCCTCTTCAGACGGAAACTCCTCCTCCGCAATCCGTCGCTGAATTCTTCTCAATAGGTGTTCGCTGTGGCTCTCCACGATGATCTGCAAGTTCCGGTTCGTAATTGCATCAATCAGGACGTCTGCCAAAGCGGCTTGAGCGAAAGGATGCAGATGGATTTCCGGCTGCTCAAGAAGCAGCGTTGAGTCGTCTGGAAGCGTCGCGCAGTTGGCTAGGACTGGGAGTATTTGAGAAACTCCAAACCCAACGTCGGGAAGAAGCACTTCCGTTGCGCTCTCTGTGGTCTTAACTCGGCATTGGTAAATAGTTCGCGCCTTGTCTACGGGCTCTAATGTGAACGAATGTATGAGCTCCATCTTCTGTAACCACTGCGCGATCTGTACCTCTTTTCCCGAAGCGAGAAGGGCGGGAATTGCTTGGTCACCATTCCATCCTGCGTCCAGCGGCTTCTCTCCTCCCCACTCATAGACCCTCCAAGGGTACGAGCGCAGCGGTCCGAGGTAGTGTACCTTCCTGAATAGGTTTTCGAAGGCAAGTTGAAGATCGGGCAAGTACGCGATGCCTCCGAATTCTGGTAATGCGTCGGGGGGGAAACCGTAACACTTAATCGGCGCGCCCACTGGAAAGCCCTTTGACTCCTCTTGGCCGCGTTGATGAATTAATTCATACATTCCCTCTGCCACAGGGCTGCGGCGCATTCCGACACGTTCTTGGCCAAGCTTGCCAAGTGCGTACTCAAAGAAATCTACCGTCGGCCCTTCCTTCTTCCAGATGATTGAGGTCGAAAACGAAATCTCGGTGGGCCGGCACAACGGGTTAAACAGCGTGTTCGGATGATCGATCAACGATCGTTCGCCAGTCCAGGTCAAAGACAACTCGACAGCCGCTCCGGCGTGGTGACCATGGATGATATCCAGAAGCGTTCCCAAGGTTACCGGCGATTCATCCGTTCCTGTGTAAAGGACCCTGTTGCGGTCTGGAAACTCGGCGGTCTGCTTGAGCAAGGGTAAGATTTGCAAAATGCTCGTCTTCCCGGAACTATTGGTTCCAAAAAGACCGGTGAGGCGACCCAGGCGCAGGTCGCCCGTGTCCTTCCATGACTTGAAATTTTCGGCACGCAGGCGGGTTATCATGGAATCAACCCCTCCCTCACTTTCTCTAGGGAGAGTTTACCATAATGAGTTGGTCGGATACGTTTCGTAACCCTTCGAGCGACCGCCGCACGGTCGAAGGAACATAAACTGCGCGGAAAGGGCTGGGGAAGCGGGTAGCGCAGAGGCAGCCGCATTTTGGCTTCCTCTGCGGTTCTTAACATGGGAACATCAACCATGATATTAACATCCAAACATGAAATCCCACGGACGGACGAAGAACCGCGGGTGGCGCATACGTTCCGGATTATGGAATGTATGCGATCTCAAAGCTTGGAATAAAGGTGCGAAATGCGGCTGGCGCGACCCCGTTCCTGGGGGCCTGCGATTACCCGAAGGGACTTGGGGGAGATGGGAAAGGCAGTGGCGAGTGACAAGTGACGAGTGGCGAGAAACACGGCGGGCTGCTGCGCGAAACCGCAAGCAGCCGGCGACGACCATCCGGCGGAAGCTCCTTCATGCTCTGAAAACGAAACATATGTTCTATTTTCAGAACATATGGCCTATAATCGGGACATGCGTTTCCGGCGACCGCTTGATGACGTCTTCCGCACCGCCACCCGGGTGAAGATTCTTCGCCTTTTAACCCGCAACCCGCAGATGGTTTTTACGGGCCGGGAGATTGCGCGCAATATTGGGGTGGCGAACAGCAATGTGAGTCGCGCTCTTTCCAGTTTGGAAAAGATCGGCCTACTCCACTCGATGGCCAAGGGGCGCTCACTGCTGTACCGGCTAAATACCCGGCACATCCTCTGTGAAAGGGTGCTGGGCAACCTTTTTAAAGAAGAATCCAGCAATCTCAACTATGTGACCGCCGAGATTTCTCTCAACTGGCCCCGCGACATGCGCAGCCTAATCTGTTACGGCAGCGTGGCCCGGGACGAGGAGCAGGTTTCAAGCGACGTGGACCTGTGCTTTGTGACCCGAGACCGGTCCAGTCGCCGCCGGGTTGTGCGCAAGCTCGAGGAAACGCAGGCCGAATTCTACCTCCGCACGGGCAATCGCTTTTCACCCTACGTTGTCTCCGCCCCCACTTTTGCCTCCCGTTATCGCAGGGCCGATCCCCTGATCCGCAGAATTGCCAGCGAGGGCAGGGTACTCCGGGGTGACTCCATAGGAGAGCTGGTGAAATGAAGACAAAAACCACGGCGGTTCACTCCTCCCGGGCGGAGAATTATTTCAGAAAAGCGGGCGAGTACCGGGATTCGATGAACCAGGCTCTGGCTGATCGCCGCCCCAATGCCGCCGCCCTGAATGGAATTCATTGCGCCATCTCGGCCGCCGACAGCCTCTGCGTTAAATTTCACGGCAAACGTAGTTCCAGCAAGGATCATGGCGACGCCGTGCGGCTCCTGGCGGAGCTTTTCCCGGATGAGGATGCTCGACGCCAAGCCGATCGCCTGGGAATTATCCTCGGGAAAAAGAATCAAGTGGAATATGAGGAACGAATGTTCTCACCGGCGGAGGCGACGACCTTGGCAAAGCAGGTTGAGCGTCTCTTCGCCTGGGTCGCGTCGAGGATGGGGAAGTGAGCGCGGTTCGATAGCTTGGTTTATCGCTTGGGCAGGGTCGCGGGCTGGCGCAGATCCCGCTTCTTGCGGGTCGGCGATTTCCCCGAAGGGACTTGTGGGAGCTGCAAAAGGCAGTGGCGAGAAAGACAGTCCGAAGTCTTAAGGACAGTGGTTAGTGGATAGTGGCTAGTGATAAAAAAAGAGTCCGGGGTCCGAAGTCGCAAGGGCAGTGACCAGTGACAAGTGACGAGGGACGAGCGAGCAGTTCATTCACCCGATCACAGGATCACCCGATTCCCCTGAGACCAGTGACAAGTGACGAGTGACAAGTGACGAGGGACGAGGAAGACACCGGGTAGCGCGGCGCGGCGGAGCCGCAACCAAACATGTCTTGTAGGGGCTGGGCTTGCCCTGCCCACGGGCACCCCAAGGGGTAAGCTTGTCCAAACTAGCCTCCGCGGAGGTTCAACATAGACGCCTATCAACCCTTGTTCCCCTTCGGGGAAGTCCGAAAATTACTGTTCCCGACCCCGTCTGCTACACCCTCGACGACGGACAACCGATCGATACGCCCCGGTGAAATCTGTTTCTAACCCTGGACGTTCCGACTGTTTATAATTTCTAATCTTAACGATTCCTCATATGAGAATTAGTTAATTGGACATTGCCTCTCCTGAGATATACGATGGGCGTATGTGCCCGGATCCTTACCTCAGGGGAGGCCCCTCATGCCCGTGCGCACCAACCTTACCAACCAACCACCAACAAAGCACCCGGTGCTCTGCTGCGGAGGCGTTGCCCTTTTATTTCTAGCCATCGCCGGATTGGGTTTCCCTCAACCAGTACAAGCCGCAGAGGTCGAGGGACAAGGCGAGTGGGTTACGCTGAGGGGCAACACGCGCCCGGAAGCAAAAGCCATTAACGATCGCGGGCGTGTTTCCGATGGCCTGATGCTCGACCACATGATGCTCCAGTTGCAGCGGTCTTCCGAGCAGGAGCAAGCACTCCAGCAATTCATCAAAGACATCCACGACCCCGCCTCGCCCCTTTTTCACCATTGGATCACGGCGGCGGAATTCGGGGAGCGGTACGGCGCGGCGCCGGCCAGCATCGCCAAGGTGACGGATTGGCTCGAGTCGCAGGGCTTCAAGGTCAACCTGGTCTATCCCAACCAGATGGTGATCGACTTCTCCGGTTCGGCGGGCCAGATCCGCCGAGCCTTGCGCACGGAAATTCATAACCTCCAGGTAAATGGCCACGCCCATATCGCCAACATGAGTGACCCGCAGATTCCCGCCGGGCTGGCTTCCACGGTGGCGGGCGTCGTTTCCCTGAACGACTTCCGGCCCCACCCGACGCTTCATCCCCGCGCCAATTACACGGCCGCGGACGGCTACTATTTGATTGCGCCGGCGGACCTGGCGACGATCTACAACTTCAACCCGGCCTTTCGCGCGGGTATTTCCGGCCAGGGCCAGACGATCGTGTTGATTGAAGACACCGACGTCTATAGTACGGCGGATTGGAATACCTTCCGCTCCACTTTTGGCCTGGCCTCCGCGTACCCTCAGGGCTCCCTGACGCAAATCCACCCCGCCAGCAGTCCCACGAATAACTGCACGGATCCCGGCCACAACTTTGACGATATCGAAGCGACGCTCGACGTGGAATGGGCGAGCGCGGCGGCGCCGAGCGCTGCCATCGTGCTGGCGTCGTGCACGGACACCACCAACTTCGGCGGCTTCATTGCCCTGGAGAACCTGCTGAATGCCAGCGGCACCCCGCCGGCTATTGTCAGCATCAGCTACGGCGAGTCCGAGTCCTATCAGGGCGCTTCCTACAACGCTTACATCAGCTCTTTGTATGAGCAGGGGGTGGCGGAGGGCGTCTCCATCTTTGTTTCCTCGGGCGACGAAGGCGCGGCCAGTTCCGACGCCGACGAAAGTTACGCCGTAAGCGGCGTCACCGTCAGTGGATTCACCTCCACAGCCTACAACGTCTCGGTGGGTGGCACGGACTTTGCCGATACTTACCAAGGCAGCAAGGCCACGTATTGGAACTTCGCCAATACTTCCACTTACGGGTCGGCCCTTTCTTATGTTCCGGAGATTCCCTGGAACGACTCCTGCGCCAGCGTGCTGCTCGGCGACTACCTGTCAACCCTCCCCACCTATGGCTCGGGGGGGATGTGCGGCAGGGAAATGTTCTTGACCACCGCCTCAGGTAGCGGCGGCCCCAGCGGCTGCGCCTCCGGCGCGCCGGACACCCCCGGCGTGGTGAGCGGCACTTGCGCCGGATTTCCCAAGCCCGCGTGGCAGTCCGGCTTTATCGGCAACCCGAACGATGGCGTGCGGGACATTCCTGACGTCTCGCTTTTCTCCGCCAACGGAGTCTGGGGGCACTACTACGTGTTCTGCTTTTCTGACCCGCTCTACGGGTACAGTTGCAGCGGTGCTCCCGACACATGGGCGGGGGCGGGCGGGACGTCGTTTGCCGCGCCGATCATGGCGGCGGTGCAGTCGCTCGTCAACCAGGCTTCCGGGAGCCGGTGGGGTAATCCCAATCCCTCCTATTACTCGCTGGCGGCAACGGAGTACGGTTCTGAGGGCAGCTCGTCTTGCAACTCAGCGCTGGGCAATGCCACGGCCTCCAATTGCATTTTCTACGATGTAACCCCGCTACGGCTGCTCTACACCGGCACGGGCACGGGAGGCGATATCGACGTGCCTTGCATCGGAGTGAACTGCTATGCGCCTTCGGGAACCTATGGAGTGCTTTCCACTGGCCCTCAGGCCTTGAGCTCCGTGTCGGTTACCAACCTGGGATACGGATACACCAGCGCTCCTACGTGCACCCTGAGCGGGGGCGGTGGATCCGGGGCGGCGTGCCGCGCGAGCATGAGCGGCGTCGTCTCCTCGATTTCTCTTACCAACGGCGGTTCAGGTTTTACCTACTATCCCGTCACCTGCACGCTCTCGGGCGGCGGAGGAACGGGAGCGACTTGTGCCGCATATATCTGTTCCAACAACGAGATCTGCTATGTGTACCTTACCAGCTTCGGAAGCGGCTACACCTCCAACCCCACTTGCACACTCAGCGGAGGCGGGGGGACAGGCGCTACCTGCACCGCGGCCAAGGGGCTGGGAATTGCCACCAGCCTGACCTCCGCCGGCAGCGGCTACACCACCATGCCCCTGTGTACGCTCAGCGGAGGCGGGGGATCGGAAGGAACGTGCGCGGCCCTGGCGGTTAACACCAGTGACGGCTATCAACCGGCGTTCGGCGCCGCCCCCGGGTGGGACTTCGCTACGGGAATCGGGACCGTCAATGTCTCGAACCTGGTGGCCAGCTTCGGAGCGAGCGCGGCGGCTTTTTCCACTTCCAGCCTCGCCTTTTCACCCCAGCCCCTCTACACCAGCAGCGCTGCCGAGAGCGTGACGGTGACTAACACCGGCAACGCCAACCTCTCCATCTCGATGGTCGGGATCGGCGGCGCGAATGCGGGCGACTTCGGCAAAAGCGCTGACACCTGTACGGGAGCCACGGTAACTCCCAATGGCACGTGCTCGGTCAGTGTGACGTTTACGCCCTTGGCGGCCGGGAGCCTTGGCGCCTCCCTGATTTTCACCGACCTCGCCCCCCACAGCCCGCAGACGCTGGCTTTGAGCGGAACCGGCGCGAGCGTCGGCGTGGCGTTGTCGCCCTCCTCACTCACCTTCCCGGATCAGGCGACAGGGAGCAGCAGCCCCGCCGAGACCGTTACTTTGACCAACACGGGTAGCGTGTCGCTAACCCTCAGCAGCATCGCCATTACGGGGAACAACCATGGCGACTTCTCCCAAACGCACACCTGCGGATCCATTCTCGGGGTGGGCGCCAAATGTGCCATTCAGGTAACGTTTGCGCCGGCGGCATCGGGAAGCAGAAGCGCCGTCCTGACGATTGCGGACAATGTCCTGGGTAGCCCGCAAGCGGTCGGCTTGGCCGGCACGGGCGCAATTCCCGTGCCCTTCGTCAACCAACCCCTCGTGCCCACCAGTGCCACACCCGGCGGCCCAGGGTTCACTCTCACCGTCAATGGCACGGGCTTCGCCTCGGGCGCCACGGTCATATGGAATGGCGTGGGGCTGGCGACGACTTTCGTAAGTGGTGAAAAGCTTACGGCGACGGTGCCGGCGGCGAATATCGCCTCTGCGGGCAAAGCCTCGATCTCCGTGGGCTATTCCGGCTCGACTTTGTCTTCCAACGTGGTGCTTTTCCTGGTGACACCGCCCGCCACAAACGTCGCTTTCGCGAACGCCAGCGGCTCGCCCATCACGGTGGGATCCTTTCCGAGAGCAATTGCCGTGGGGGATTTCACCGGGGACGGGAAATTGGACCTGGCGGTGGCGAATGCGGGCAGCAACAGCCTGACCATCTTACTGGGAAACGGCAACGGCACGTTCACGCCTGTCGCATCGTCTCCTAACACGGGAGGTGTATCGGACTCCATTGCCGTCGGGGACTTCAACGGGGATGGGAAATTGGACTTGGCGGTGCTGAATGCGGGCGAAGAAAATGTGACGATCCTGCTGGGAAACGGCGATGGCACGTTTACGCCCGCCAGTTCATCTCCCTCCACGGGACCCGCCCCATATTCAATTGTCATGGGGGACTTCAACGGGGATGGGATACTGGATTTAGCGTTGGCGAATGCGGGCAGCAACAACTTGACCATCTTACTGGGAAATGGCGATGGCACTTTCACGCCCGCCGCGTCTCCGACCACGGGAACCGACCCCCTGGCCGTTGCGGTGGGGGACTTCAACGGGGACGGAAAGTTAGACTTGGCGGTGGCGAATGGGGATAGCGATACCGTGACGATTTTGTTGGGGAACGGCGATGGTACGTTTACGCCCGCCGCCGCCTCTCCGGCCACGGGAGTTCTTCCCATGGCAATTGTCGCAGGGGACTTCAACGGGGATGGGAAATTGGACCTGGCGGTGGCGAATGACAGCAGCACCCTGACCATCTTGCTGGGAAACGGCGATGGCACCTTCACTCCCGCCGCCGCATCTCCGGCCACGGGAGTATGGCCCATCGCCATTGCCGTGGGTGACTTCGATGGGGACGGGAAACTGGACTTGGCGGTGGTGAATGTAAACAACAACAACCTGACCATCTTACTGGGAAATGGCGATGGCACGTTCACGCCCGCCGCCACATCTCCGTCCACGGGGACCGGGCCCATGGCCGTTGCGGTAGGGGACTTTAATGGCGATGGCAGGCTCGATCTGGCCACTGCCAATTACGAGACAAACAACGTCTCAGTCCTGCTCCAGTCGCCACCCGTTCCGGTGGCGGGGGTCTCTGCGACTAGCTTGACGTTCAGCAATCAGGGCTTGGGGACGAACAGCGCAACTCAGCCCGTGACCCTCAGCAACACGGGAGATACCGCGCTTACCATCGCCAGTATCACGACATCCGGGGATTTTTCCCAGACGAACACCTGTGGGAGCAGCGTAACCGCCGGCGCCAACTGCACGATTAGCGTGGCTTTCGCCCCCACGGCCACCGGCACGCGAAGCGGCACCCTGACCATCACCGACAACAGCAATCTGGCGGCAGGCAGCACGCAGACGGCGAGTTTGAAGGGGACCGGAATCGACCCCGTGCCGGGCATCTCGAGCCTTTCACCGGCCTCGGCCACGGCGGGGGCGGCGGCCCAGACCCTGACCATTAATGGGACGAAGTTCCTTTCCACCTCCGCGGTTACCTACAACTCGGTGGTCCACACGCCAACCCTTTTGAGCTCGACACAGTTGACTATCCCCTTGAGCACAAGTGACCAGGCGACGGCAGGAACTTATGCCGTGGTGGTGACCAATCCCGCGCCGGGAGGTGGTGCATCGAATTCCGTAAACTTCACCGTGAACAAGGCGACGCCGGTCATTACTTGGGCAACGCCGGCCGCCATTACCTACGGAACGGCGCTCAGCGCAACGCAGCTTGACGCCAGCTCCACGGTGGCCGGAACGTTTACTTACAATCCGGCGGCGGGAACCACTCCGGCCGTCGGAACCGATACGCTCTCGGTCACCTTCACCCCCACCAACACGACCGATTACACGACAGCCACGCAGACAGTTTCGCTGATCGTGAACAAGGCCACGCCCACGATCACTTGGGCAACCCCCGCCGCCATCACCTATGGGACGGCGCTCAGCGCAACGCAGCTTGACGCCAGCTCCACGGTGGCCGGAACGTTTGCCTACAATCCGGCGGCCGGAACCACTCCGGCCGCCGGAACCGATACGCTCTCAGTCACCTTGACCCCCACCAACACGACCGATTACACGACAGCCACGCAGACAGTTTCGCTGATCGTGAACAAGGCCACGCCCACGATCACCTGGGCAACCCCGGCCGCCATCACCTATGGGACGGCGCTCAGCGCAACGCAGCTTGACGCCACCTCCACAGTGGCCGGAACGTTTGCCTACAATCCGGCGGCGGGAACCACTCCCGCAGCCGGAACCGATACGCTCTCGGTCACCTTCACCCCCACCAACACGACCGATTACACGACAGCCACGCAGACAGTTTCGCTGATCGTGAACAAGGCCACGCCCACGATCACCTGGGCAACGCCGGCCGCCATTACCTACGGAACGGCGCTCAGCGCAACCCAGCTTGACGCCAGCTCCACGGTGGCCGGAACGTTTGCCTACAATCCCGCGGCGGGAACCACTCCGGCCGTCGGAACCGATACGCTCTCAGTCACCTTGACCCCCACCAACACGACCGATTACACGACAGCCACGCAGACGGTTTCGTTGACCGTGAACAATGGCGTGCCAACCATCACCAGCCTTTCGCCAACCTCGGCAACGGCGGGGGCGGCAGCCGAGACCCTGACCATCAATGGGACGAAGTTCCTCTCCATCTCGAAGGTCACTTACAACGGCATAGCCCACACTCCGACCTTCGTAAGCTCGACACAGTTGAAAATCACTCTGAGCACCAGCGACCAAGCCACGGCCGGAATTTTTGCGGTGGTGGTGACCAATCCTGCGCCGGGAGGTGGCGCATCGAATTCGGTGAACTTCACCGTGAACAGTCCCGTGGCCGGCATCTCCCCGACCAGCCTGACGTTCGGCAATGAGAATTTGGGGTTAACGAGCGCGTCGCAGTCGGTCACCCTGAGCAACACGGGCAAAGCGGCGCTCACCATCGCCGGAATCGCCGCGAGCGCCAACTTCGCTGAGACCAATACCTGCGGGAGCAGTCTCGCGGCCGGCGGTTCTTGCGCGATCAGCGTGACCTTTTCACCCACGGCAACGGGCTCGCTCACCGGCTCCCTGACGATCACCGACAACAACAAGGGGGTGGCGGGCAGTAAGCAGACGGTGAGTCTGAAAGGAACGGGATTGGCCGCTATTGCCGTTACCCTCACCCCTGCGAGTGCAAGCGTGGCGCTCAACGGCACGCAAGTGTTCACGGCAACCATCAGCAACAGTACCAACACCGCCCTTAACTGGTACGTGAATGGGGTGCTGAACGGGAATTCCACACAGGGAACGCTAACCGGCGCGGGCCTGACGCGCACTTACAAGGCGCCGCCGGTCAATGTCCCCAGCCCCAACCCGGCGGTCATTGAAGTGGTGAGCGCTGCGGACCCCACGAAGACCAATACGGCAAGCATGACGGTGACCGACACCATTACGGTTAACCTCAGCCCGGCGAGTGCAAGTGTGGCGCTCAGTGGCACGCAAGTGTTCACGGCAACCATCAGCAACAGTACCAACATCGCCCTTAACTGGTACGTGAACGGGGTGCTGAACGGGAACTCCACACAGGGAACGCTGACCGGCACGGGTCTGACGCGTACTTACAAGGCGCCGCCGGTCAATGTCCCCAGGCCCAACCCGGCAGTCATTAAAGTAGTGAGTGCTGCGGACCCCGCAAAGTCCGAGACGGCGAGCATGACGGTCCAGTGACCACCGCCGCGGTTAGCCTAACCCTACCAATGTCCCTGAAATGCCATGGGTCAGACAATCCCGCATCCACGGGCTTGAGGCTGTCACTCGTCCGGCTCGCGGTGATAAGCTGACACCGTGCGCCTGACACTCGATCCATTTCGCCCGCTGTTGATTTCGCTTGCCTGCTGCACGAACCAATATCAGCACGACGGGATCGACTATCTCGAGGAGGAGAATCTTGTGAAGCGCGAGCCACTCGGATGCCAGCGGCTGGGCTTGAAAGACGATCAGCGTCGGCGCAAGGCCGTCAAGGCGAAGAAACGGGGCTGGCGCACGCTTCATGAACTGAGCACCATCGTTCTGTCTTTGCGACTCTTATGTTGATCAGGAGGCTGGGGACATGGTAAACCGGCGCGAATTTCTCGAATCGTTCGCCATCGGAACGTTGCTGGCGACAGGCAGCCCCGGTAGTTCCGGGGAAGTCGCCGGGCGAGACCCCGAAGAATGGTACGACCGCCCGATGCGCTGGGCGCAGCTTGCCTTCGTGGAGGACGATCCGGGCAACTACGATCCGGCATTCTGGCTGGACTATTTCCGCCGCGTTCATGCCGACGCGGCGTGCCTTAGCGCCGGAGGGTGCGTCGCCTTTTATCCCACCCAAATTCCTCTTCATTACCGAAGCAAGTGGCTGGGGAATACGGATCCTTTCGGCGATATGGTCAAGGGTTGTCGCGATTTGGGAATGAATGTGATTGGCCGGACGGACCCTCATGCCGCGCATCAGGATGTCTACGACGCCCATCCAGACTGGATCATGGTTGACGCGGAAGGCAGAAAGCAGCGGCACCGGTCGGATCCGGACTTCTGGATTACTTGCGCCCTCGGCCCGTACAACTTCGAGTTCATGACCACCGTGACCAAGGAGATCATGAAGCTCTACCACGTCGACGGAATCTTCTCGAATCGCTGGGCCGGTTCCGGCATGTGCTACTGCCTTCACTGTCAGCAGAACTTCCGGGCATACTCAGGAATGGATTTGCCACGCACCGACCATCCGCAGAACCCGGCGCGACGGCAGTACATCCTATGGCGCCAGAAGCGGCTCTTCGAACTGTGGCGCCTTTGGGATTCGGTTATTAAAGACATCAATCCGGGCGCCAGCTTTATTGCCAATGCCGGAGGCGGAGCGCTCAGCGGGCTCGACATGAAAACCATCGGCGAGATTGCGCCAACATTGTTCGCCGATCGGCAAGGGCGCAGTGGACTCATGCCGCCATGGGCCAACGGTAAGAATGGCAAGGAATATCGCGCCACCTTGGGGCGAAAGGCGATTGCCGGGATCTTCAGCGTCGGAAATACCGATAAGTACCGGTGGAAGGACTCCGTCCAAAATGGCGACGAGATCCGGATCTGGGTAGCCGACGGCATGGCGCACGGTTTGCGCCCCTGGTTCACCAAGTTCAATGCCAAGCCGATCGACCGGCGTTGGCTTCCCGTGGTTGAGGAGCTCTATAACTGGCATTACCGGAATGAGCGATACCTGCGGAATCAAGCCTCACTGGCCCGGGTGGCCATGGTGTATTCGCAACAGACAGCCACATTTTATGGAGGCGAGCAGGCACAGGCCAAGGTGGAAGATCCCGCCCTGGGCTTTTACCAGGCGCTCGTTGAAGCTCGGATTCCCTTCGAGATGGTCCATGACGAGCTGCTCGATTCCGAGCACGTGGGGCCTTTCCGCACGCTGATCCTGCCGAACATCGCGGCGCTATCCACAAAACAGTGCGATCAGATTCAGGAATATGTGAACAAGGGGGGGAGTGTTATCGCCACTTATGAAACGTCGCTCTATGACGAGTGGGGCGTACGCCGGGAGGACTTCGGGCTTACCTCCCTATTCGGTGCTTCTTTTGCCGGCCGGGTGGAAGGGCCGATGCTGAACTCCTATCTGACTTTGGAGAAGGACCCGGCGACGGGCCGTTTCCATCCCCTGTTGTCCGGGATGGAAGACGCAACTCGCGTCATCAACGGCGTGAATCGAGTGATCGTGAATCCTGCCGCACCGGGCGCGTACTCTCCGCTGAGGGTTGTTCCCTCCTATCCGGATCTTCCCATGGAAGAGGTTTTCCCGCGCCCGGCCACGACGAATGAGGCGGGGATATTCCTTCGTCAAATCGGGCGCGGACGGGTGGTGTACTTCCCTTGGGATGTGGACCGTACCTTCTGGGAGGTGTTGGATGTGGACCACGGAAAATTGCTTCGCAATGCCGTGCTATGGGCCACCAACGAGCCGGCGCCGGTTTCCGTTAGGGGTGCCGGCGTTGTTGACCTGTCAATCTGGACGCAAAAAAACTCCATGACCGTACACCTTGTGAACCTGACCAATCCCATGATGATGAAGGGACCACTGCGGGAGATAATTCCCGTGCCCCGCCAGCAGGTGCGCATCCATATTCCCAACGGCAACCGCATCGCGAAGGTCCACCTGCTGGTTCGAATGCAAGAGATCGCCTTTCGGCAAGACGGGGATTTCATTGATCTGGAAATCCCGGCCATCAACCTTCATGAGGTCATTGCGATTGATTTTGCGGATCACCATGCCCAGGCGTAAGCGTCAACTCGGGGATCGGCCCCGGCGCTCAGCACGCCGGTTTTCATATCCACGACGATCGCGGCGTTCTGGCCCAACGACCAGGGACCTGACACGTGCAGCTTGTGCCCGCGCGCCATAAGGGCTTGCTGTGTGGCCTCGGGAATCCGGCTTTCCACCGATAGGTCACCCGGATACATGGTGTGCGGGAACGGTGAGGCCGGGAAGCTGTGCGTTGACCACCGTGGCGCTTCGATGGCCTGCTGAATATTCATTCCGAAATCCACCAGATTGATCAGCGTCTGCATCGTGCGCATCACCTGATCATCGCCGCCGGGACTGCCGATGATCGCAAAAGGCTGGCCATCCTTCATCACCAAGGTGCTTTGCAGGGTGCTGCGCGGACGCTTGCCCGGTTCCAGGGCATTCGCCTCACCACGGACCAAGGAATAGTAGTCGCCGCGGCAATTGAAGATGATGCCGGTCGTTCCCATGACCACCCCGGTTCCAAAGTAGCTGTGCAGGCTTGGCTCGAAACTCACCATGTTGCGGTCCTTGTCCACCACCCCGATGTAGCTGGTGTCGCCGCTAGAATCCGCCTCACCGTCAAGAACCACCTGCACATGGCGGTCCGAGGGAGGCGTGTCGCTCATGAATTTCTCCGGTGACCCCGGGCGCAGCTCGAGTGAGGCTTTCGCCAGATCGATGAGCTTTCGGCGCTCGCGCGCGTAGTCTTTGGACAGCAGCCCCGCGTAAGGAATCTTGATGAAGTCCATGTCGCCCAGATATTTTTCCCGGTCCGCCATGGCCAGCTTCACGGCCTCCGCATTGATATGAATATAATCGGCGCTGTTGTGGCCCAGCTCCTTAAGGTCATATCCTTCGAGGATATTGAGTGCGAACAGTTCGGCGGGTCCCTGACTGGAGGAAGGATTCTTGTAAACCTGGTAGCCATGATAGTTGATGGAGACCGGCGTCTCGACCTCCGCCGTGTATTCCGCGATATCGTCATAACGGAAGAGGCCGCCCGTGGCTTCGGAGAAGTCCGCCATCTCCCGCGCGATGTCGCCTTTGTAGAAGCGGTCGCGCGCCGCCTGGAGGGCCGCGTGCCGTCCTTTCGACTGGTTGGCCCTCTCGGCTTCGACAAACTTGCGCAGGGTGCGGGCGAGGTCGGGATTCCTGAAAATCTCGCCGGCCTTGGGCGCCTGACCGTTGGGCAGATAGATTCTTGTCGTCGTCGGATATTTGAGGATTTTCGTGGTCGTGGCGATCATCGTCGCCAGGTGGTCGGTGAGGGGAAATCCTTCCTCGGCCAGTTCGATGGCCGGCTGAAGCACCTGCTCGAAGCTCATCGTGCCCCAGCGATCCAATAGAATGTACCAGGCGTCAACGACCCCCGGGATTCCCCCGGAAAGCAGGCCGTCGCTTTCCGGTATCTGGCCGCCGTTATTCTTCTCGTACCATTCAATCGTCGCGAGCTTCGGGGCGCGCGGCTCCGCGTTGATGGAAACCACCTTTTTTTCACCCGCGAGGTAAAGGAGAACGACCGCGTCGGCGCCCACACCGTTGTGGGGGAAGTCCGTCACCGCCAGCGCCGCCTGGCCCGCCACGATCGCATCAAAGGCGTTGCCGCCATGATCCAGGATACGGCGAGCCGCCTCCGTCGCCTCAGCTCTCATGGACGATACTGCGCCGTGCTGTCCACGAATGACTGGACGCATGGTTTGCATCCCACCCTCCTCTGCGGCACTGATCGGCGCAAGGCCCGATGCGGCCAGCAAAAGGCAAACACCCAGAGTTTTCCCTGAAGTCGCCATCGAGACCTCCCTCCATACCTGCCCTTCGGGATCACAATAGCGATATTAAGTCTTCGCCAGAATTTCAGTTATCGCCCCACCGGCAATGTACACCCCGGCACCCCTGAATTCAACGTCCGCCCTTCAGCGAAAGCGCTGCATCAGTGCCGCGATCGCCCGCAGATAGATAGGCTCCGACTGCGGGTCGAAGTGGGTAACGGAAACCTCGTAACCGCCTTCGGAGTAGGCCTTCTGCTCGGGGAAATAGCCGACATCACCATTCGTATAGCCCATCAGGTGCGCGTAGGTGGCGGGGGAAGCGGCTTTCACTTGCTTCCCAATGTTGCTGAACATCTCCCCCGGAAAGGTCGTCCACATCAGGTCGCCGATTCGCACCGCGGTGGTGGGAAGGTCCACGCTGGTTTTGGTGAAATCCTTGTACAGTTCCCTATAGTTGCGGGGGCAACGGATGACGGTCGATTCGATCTGGACGCGCGGGTTGACGTAAGGCAGGGGAGTCAGTTGTCGATATACGCGGGCAACCTCACGCCCGATCTCTTCGCCCAGCGCCCAAGTGATATTGATGTCGTCCTGGTATCCATCCAGGCCGCCGACCACACGTGGGTTGATATCGCCCGCAGCCCCCTGCAAATAGATGGTGCTCAGCCCGGGAAATTCCCTTTCCAGGTATTGTTGCATGCGCCCCATCCATTCGCCGGAGACCTTGCTGTTGCGCCCTCCCAGGGACGTTCCATGGCAGGGATAATGGATCATCAAGGCGAGCGGTTTGCCCGCCGCGGTGTCCACGCGCACGAGCTGGACAGCGTCGTCGATGGGCCCCAGGGGGTTCGCTCCCAGCCGCACGACTCCGCCAAACTCGTGGACTAATACGGGGCTATCGGTTTTGTACTTGCCAAAGGATTGGCTGGAGTTGTTCTCATCGAAGGTCAAGGGGGAGTCGGAGTCAGCGGGCTTGACTTGGCGCCGGTTCATGGCAATCCGCGAGTGACCGGTGCCGGCGGCGATGCGGACGGGCTGCAAGGCGGCCACCGCCTGAGTCGCGGCTTTCACGATGGCGCTGGCGAAGGCGCGATCCCATTCGGTGCGGGCCTGGGCATCCGGCGCCGGAGCAGCATGGTTGTGAACGTCGCCCAGAAGGATGTTCGACACCGGGATGCCTGTCGCCTCCGCAATGCTGCGCCGGAAGACGTCGTGCCCCTCGATCCCAATCACATCCGCCACCACAAAGGCCACGCGGACCCCCGCGGATTCGAAAACCAAGGCCCGCGCATAGAGATGGTCGCCCGGATAAACGCCGTCCGAGGGGGCATTGCGCAAATCATACCCGCCCATCGTCACCGGCCCCGTGGGAGTAATATCAAATTTAGCATAACCTGCACGCAAATCCTGTGCCCAGCCTGGTCCCGGGGCGAGGAGCAGCACGGCGGGGATCAGTAGGACGGTTACGCGGAGTGTCTTGCGCAAATACTCGGTCAATCCGTTGGTCAGTCTTCGCATGGAATTCAGAATCCTCCTCACCTGACGTGGTGTTTTGTAGGGCCAGGGCTTGCCCTGGCCAAGGCCGCCCCCAGGGGTGGCCCTACTCACGTACTGCGCCCAAGGGCTGCGGACCTGCAAACCAAGCCCGCGCTGTTCGCTCTTCGTCCGATGAGCGCCTGGAAGGCTGAACTCTATACCGCTTTCCAGGTGGTTACAAGTGCGGTCTGGGCTATCCGGAGGCGGGGCGGTTTGATCCCTGCGCAAGACGGATCACCGAGGGGATCGGTAAGCGCAATGGTGTGTGAACGAATCGCCCCTACTATCCCCCGAGAGACAAGTTGCCACACGCGGTAGCTTCGGGGTAGCCGGGCGTCAGGCATTCTCCGCGATCATGACCGAAGGCAACGGGCCGGCACGCCTCCCATTCTGTCAGGCGCTCTGAGGCCTCGGGCGTTCGTGGAGGATCATCCAGGACGTGCCGAACCTGTCCCTGAGCATCCCAAAGCGGAAGGCGAAAAACGTCTCCTGCATCGGCATGAAGATCTGACCGCCGTCGGAGAGCAGCGTATAGATGTGCTCCGCCTCGTGTATGCTGTTGACGATGAGGGAAAGATAGGCGCTACGCATGGGCTGAAAACGTTCCGGCCGGACGTCGGCGCCCATGAGCACCGTCTCTCCGATGTCCATGCGGGCGTGGAGGATAGCATTTTTCCAATCGGGGGGAACATCGCTCGGATTCGGCTGTTGGCCGTGGGTCATCATCATCGTGATTTTTCCGCCGAGGTGCTGTTCGTAGAAACGGAATGCCTGCTCGCAGTTACCGCCATAGTTGAGATAGGTGTACAGTTTCATAAAGTCGTTTTCCTTTCGGGTTCGGGCTTACAAGACACTTTGGTATCAATATTCTCAAACCATGTCAAAGTTTGCGAACATTTCTCCCGTTGCGCTCATGGCTTCGATTCGGTTCCGCGTGGTAGGTTATTCCGGATTTGGGCTCCGGGTTCTCTTTTTGAAATCGATTACCTGCGATTCGTCGCCCTTTCTTTACGAACCGCCTGGCTTGTCGATTCCAACTGGCACACTTCCGTCGATTGGCGCTGTCCTTTCGCGCGGTCTGGTTTACGCCGGGCATTGGGTGTAAACTCTTGGAGCCCAATCACCCTCGTTATCAGGGTTGAGGGATCAAAACCTGGAAATCCAAGCTAGGCGAAGCGTGAACGTGAGCACATCTGGCACGTCACAGAAAGAAGGGATTACGTTTTCTCGCCGCAGGATAAGCCTGGGTGGCGGAAGTGTGCTTTGCATTTTCGTGGCCTGGGGGTTGACGACTGCGCTCAGCATGTATCGGGCACAACAAAACCCTGAACCCACGCCCGACACCGCGGCCAAGAAGGCATCCGCACGAGCGTCATTAGGCCAGCAAAGCTTTGAGGCGCATTGTGCCTCCTGCCATGGCCTGGATGGACGTGGCGGCGAGCACGCCCATGCCATCGCCACCCCCCGCGCCGTTGGAGAACTCGAGGATGTGGCGGTTTTCCAGATCATCCGCGGGGGAATTCCCGCGAAAGGGATGCCGTCGTTCGGCTCTCTATCTGAGCCGGAGACTTACGCGATCGTCGCCCACCTTCGTCTCTTAACGGGGAAGAACACGGTTCGGCCGGAGAAAGGAAACCCCGCTCGGGGCGGGCAATTATTCTTCGGAAAAGCCCGCTGTGGTGATTGTCACATGATGCAGGGCAAGGGCGGCTTCCTGGGATCGGATCTCACGGGTTTTGCCGGGTCCCATTCCCTCGACGAACTCCGCCGGGCGATTATCAATCCCGATCAATGGATCGCGCCGGAGCAGAACGTGGTGACGGTAACGATGCAGTCGCAAGAGCGTGTCACCGGCCTGGTGCGCAATGAAGACAACTTCTCAATGCAAGTGCAAGACACGGACGGGGTATTTCATCTGTTGCCGAAATCGCAAATCGCCAAAATCGATCGGGAGGCTCACTCCCTGATGCCCGGGGATTACCGAACCCGGTTAAGCGCGGCAGAATTGGACGACGTGATAAGTTTCCTGTTCGGCGGATTGCCCGCTCCTGCGCATGGCTCCTCCCGTGCAGAGTCATCCGTGCGGCCGCCGGCGCCGAAGAAACCGACCGGCCCTGATGCCAAATGACGCGACCCGGGACGAAGAGCGATATCCATCGCGCCGAGGGAAGAGACTTGAGGTCAGGAAGATGATCAAGATGCAGGGCGTGAGCATAGGGGTTCTCATCATCGCCGCCTGTCTGGGTTCGGCGCTGGCGGTGGCGCAGGAGGGTGCCGCGCCGGTCTCCGTCAACACGGATTTCCCGCCGTCGCAGCTTCTGGTGGCGCCACCTGCCCAGGATTGGCCCTCGTACAATGGAGACTACACTGGCCGGCGGTTTAGTGCGCTTGACCAGATCAATCCTGACAATGTTCACCGCCTGCGCGCGCAATGGGTATTCCACTCGATCAGCTCCGACTCGCTCCAGGTCACCCCCGTGGTGATTGGCGGGGTAATGTACGTCACCTCCGCCAACGACGCCTTCGCGCTCGATGCCCGGACCGGGCGGGTGCTCTGGAGCCATACCCGTCCCGTGACGGAGGGCCTGGTGGATGATGCCGCCGGACACCACAATCGCGGCGTGGCCGTATGGCATACACGCCTATTTATGGAAACCGACAATGCCCATCTGCTGTGCCTGGACACACGATCCGGCCATCTGATTTGGGACGTCAGGTATGCCGACACTCGCAAGAATTATGGAGCCACCAGCGCCCCTCTGATCGTGAAGGACAAAGTTCTGGTGGGCACCTCGGGAGGCGACGATGGAGTCCGTGGCTTTTTGGCGGCTTTTGATCCCGAGACGGGCAAAGAGGTTTGGCGTCACTGGACGATTCCTGCGCCTGGCGAACCGGGATCGGAAAGCTGGCCTGGTGACGCTTATCTGCGGGGTGGGGGAACGACCTGGATGCCCGGGACTTACGACCCCGAGTTGAACACCCTCTTTTGGGGAACGGGCAACCCCGCTCCGGATTTCGTCGGCGATACTCGTCCGGGTGACGACCTCTATACCGACTGCGTACTGGCCCTCGACCCCGACACGGGAAAGTTAAAATGGCATTTTCAATTCACACCGCACGACCTCTTCGACTATGACGCGGCGGAGACTGCCGTGCTTGTTGACCTGCCCGCCCATGGGCACGTTCAAAAGCTATTGGTCGAAGCCAACCGCAACGGGTTCCTCTACCTTCTCGACCGCACCACCGGCAAGTTTATCGGCGCCACGCGCTTTGCCCAGAAACTGAATTGGGCGAAGGGGATTGATGAGCACGGCCGGCCCATCCGCACGGAGGTGAAGCCGGAACCGCAGGGTACGGAAGTCTGCCCGGCGCTCATGGGCGCCACCAACTGGTATTCTCCTTCTTACAACCCCTCGACGAAATTGTTCTATTTCATGGCCCTCGAGGGTTGCGACATTTACACCGCCGGCGCGGAGAAGCAAATCTACAAGCCCGGCGCTACTTACTACAACACCGGCACCAAGCGTCCGCCCCGAACGTCCGTCCAGAAGATTTTGCTCGCCTTCGATGTGACCACGGGCCAACCCGTGTGGCGCTACCCACAAGCCGGGGTTGGGGATTCCGTGGCGGGGACGATGACGACAGCCTCCGGCTTGGTGTTTTTTGGGGACGATGTGGGTGAATTCGAGGCGGTGGATGGCAGGACAGGGAAACCGCTGTGGCACTTTAATACCGGTCAAATCCTCCATGCCTCGCCGATGAGTTACGGAGTCAATGGTGTCCAATACGTTTCGATTGCCTCAGGCAGTGACCTGTTCAGCTTCGCTCTACCTTCTGATTAAATCGAGAGACCGGTTCGAACTTCGGACGACATCTCACCGCGCTTCGATATGAATGATCGGTTCACACGTGTAAATCATATATTTCGCGATGGGCCTTTAAGCAAAATCAACTCAATGGAGGAACGAGACTATGGATAGAAGAACTGCTTTGATGACTCCCTTAATGGGAAGCCTGGCGTTGATGGCGCGGGATAAAGCGGCCGTGGCGGCGAGTCCCGCCCATGCCCCGGCGGCACCCGCGACGAAGCCCAAACGCATCAACAAATGTATTGAACTTCTGGAGCAGGGCCAGCCGGTCTATGTCACCATCGGAAGGGGTGGCTACGAGGAGGGAAAAAAGATGGCGCAGACGACGTATGACATGATCGTCTACGACATGGAGCACAGGCCGCTTAATCTCGTGGGACTCGAGGCGTTTATGCGGGGGTTGAAGGACGGCGGACCAACGAAAAGTGGGCACCTTACGCCGACCGTGGTCCCCCAGTTGCCCGTCGGCGGCTGGGATGAGGCCACCATGCAGGCGAACTACTGGATGGTCCATCAGGTGCTCGATACCGGCGCGCACGGCATCTACATTTGTCACGCGGGTGACCCGGGAGCGGTTCGCGTGGTGGTGCGCTCCGCGCGATACCCTTTCAATCGGATGGGCATAGACCCGGAGTTGCCGGAAGGACGCCGCGGAGCAGGCGGCGAGGATTATGCCGCAGAGATGTGGGACATGCCGGTGCGCGAGTATCTTCGCAGGGCAGATTTGTGGCCGCTCAATCCGGATGGAGAATTGATGATTGCCATTAAATGCGAGGATAAGTACGCCCTCACCAACTGTGAGAAAACCTGCGCCGTACCGGGGGTTACTTTCGCCGAGTGGGGGCCCAGCGACATGAGCATGTCCCTGGGAATGCCTTTGGCGGAAGAGTACGGTCCTATTGAGATGCGGCGCGCGCGGGCGCGGGTATTGGCGGCTGCCAAGGCCAATCACCTCAACTTCCTCAATGACGCCGACGAGAACAATATTGAGGATCAGATTCGGGAGGGCGTGTTGGTCCTCATGGGTGATGACGCGACCATCGAAAAGGGACGACGCTTCACCAAGCGTCCCGAGCCCTGGTAGAAAGCTTCCACTTACGCTTTACTCCACGGCTTACGCCGTGGGCCGGATTATCTCGCCCGCCGGGGCGGGCTTTGGGGCCGACCTCGCGGTTAGCAAGCGTAGCGCGGGGCGGCGGAGCCGCAACCAAAATGTGCCACGGCCATCTTGGCCGTGCCCCTTCACGGGCGGGACGCGCGTGGCACATCGCCGGTCGAACGCTGTTCGGCCCTACCCAGGGCGGGGAAATTCTTGCCAAAGAATAAGAATTTACGCTATTGCAACGCAGTGTGGCGGGGCCGCAACGAAAATGTGCCACGGCCATCTTGGCCGTGCCCCTTCACGGGCGGGACGCGCGTGGCACATCGCCGGCCGAACGCTGTTCGGCCCTCCACATGGCGGGGAAATTTTTGCTAAAAAAACAAGAATTTACGGTGTTGCAATGCAGACGCCCGCCTTCGAGGTCTGCGGTTCTTCGTTGAGATCTTCGATTTTTGGCGAGAAGAACCGCGGATCACAACAACGGAGGTCTGCGCTACGCTCACTTTTGCCCTTTGCATTTTGGCTTTTGATTTTCTTTTCCGGCTCCGCCGCTCCGCCCTCCAGGGTGGACCCGTGGTGATATGTAAGTGTGTTCTTCATTGAGAAGTAATACATATTTACTTATTCTTCCCCTTGCCATCGGCCACGCATTGTTGACTCACCGCCATACTCCAAGTATCTTCTAGCGGGCTTCAAACTAACGGCATAAGAAGAACAGGAGGAGGACCTATGGATAGAAGATCCATGTTGATGACTCCTTTTGCGGGAGCCTTGGCAATGATGCGGGGGGGAAGGGCGGCGGCGGCAAATCCCCAAGCCACCACTGCGGCGCCGGCGGCGAAGCCGAAACGCATCAATAAATGTATCGAATTGCTGGAGCAGGGCCAGCCCATCTACTACACTATGGCGACCGGTGGTTATGACGAGGGCAAGAAATTGGCCCAGACCTGGGCCGACATGATCATTTATGACATGGAACATGCGCCCCTCAACCTTTGGGGGCTCCAGGAATTTATGAAAGGATTGGTGGATGGCGGCCCCACCAAGAGCGGCCACCGCACCCCCACGGTGGTTCCACAATTGCCGGTGGGCGGTTGGGACGAGGCGACGGTGCAGGCAAGCTACTGGATGTTCCATCAGTGTCTCGACAGCGGTGTGCATGGCATCCACCTCTGCCACGCGGGAACGGCAGGAGCGGTCCGCACGATGGTACGGTCGGTGCGTTACCCCTTCAATAGAATCGGCATCGACCCGGAGGTTCCGGAAGGCCGCCGGGGCAGCGGGGGCCAGGGGAAAGCCGCCAAGATATGGGACCTTCCTGTTGCCGAGTATCTAAAAAGGGCAGACGTGTGGCCGCTCAATCCCGACGGGGAACTCCTTCTCGGGATCAAGTGCGAGGACAAGTACGCCTTAGTCCATTGTGAGGAAAGCTGCGCCGTCCCCGGAATCGGTTTCGCCGAGTGGGGGCCGGGAGATATGGGGATGTCGACGGGCTATCTGGGCTTCCATGAGCCCTACGCGCCGGACTCGGTATTGGGGCGGGCGAAAGCGCGGGTATTCGCGGCGGCGAAGGCCAATCACCTTTTCTTCCTCAATTCCGCCAATGTGGATAATATTGAGGATATGATTAAGGCAGGCGTGATGATTGGCGCGGGCAACGAGGCGGCGGCTGAGAAAGGGCGTCGGTTCACGAAGCGGACCATGCCCTGGTAGAGTGCCGGCGCGGGCCCCGACGATTCGAGGTCCCCGGGGGTGGGTGTGCGCCCGATTTGGGGCGCGGCCTAGGCGGGTTGGTGCGCCATCAAGGCGCCAGCCCGCTGCCTGGCTAATCCTTAGTGGAGGAGAACCGAAATGCGAAAATGGGTTGTCGCTGTGGTATTGCTTGGACTGGCAGGGGCTCTTGCCGGTAAAGACGTTTTGCCGAATACCCTCACGAAGGGCGAGGCCAAAGCGGGCTGGAGGCTTTTGTTCGATGGCAAGAGCCTGGACGGATTGGAAGATCATGGCGGCAATTGGAAGGTCGAAGGTGGTGCGTTCGTCTGCCCCGGAACCACCCCGGGTTGGCTCGGCACGGCCGATTCATTTACCGATTACGATCTGAAAATGCAATTCCGTAGCGGCGAAAAGGCGAACAGCGGAGTCTTTCTGCGATCATCGAAGGAAGGGCAGCCCCACATCACCGGTTACGAGCTGCAAATTTGGGACTTTCAACCCGGCGGATATAACACGGGAAGCCTGGTGGGACACGCCAAGGCAACTCCCACCAAGATCCTTGCCGATCAGTGGAACAACTACGAGGTTAAGGTACAAGGCGACCACTTTATCGCCATTTTGAACGGCAAGACGATCCTGGATGCCCACGACTCTACCCACACCGGAGCCGGCGTCATTGGCTTTCAGTGCAACAAGGATCTTATTAATAAAATTGAATTCCGCAGCCTCAAGATACTGCCGCTTAGTAAGTGAGCGGGAAAGCTTGCTCCCGCGGCAACGAACGCACGGCGCGAGCGGCCGTGGGTCTATTGGACGGTGTAGCGGCGAGTTTACCTCGCCCCATGGCGGCGTAAAGCCGCCTCTACATCAAATTGACCCACGCCCCGGCGTGCCCTTTCGTGTCCCTCCCTTAGGCGAGAGCGGACAGGCATTTCAAGGTGTGGTTGACTAACTCCTGAGTTCCTGCGTACGGGTCGCCCCCTTCGGTTTCGTACTCCATGGAAAAGTAGCCCCGGTAACCACTTGCTTTGGCGATGGCGAAGACATTGGGAAGATCCACGTGATATTTCTTGCCCTTCTCGTCGAGGACATCCTCTTTGACGTGGGACATATTAAAGGCGTGCGCAAACATTCCCTTCAGCGCCCGTTCGTTAAACGCCTCATCGTGCCCGATGATGGAATTGCCGAAGTCGGGCAGGGCGCGCAGATAGGGATTATTGACCTTTACAATGACCTGCACCAGAAAAAATGGGTCCTCCGGACCGGGGGTGTCGTTCTCCAGGTTGACGACAATGTTTTTCTGGGCCCCATACTCGGCCAGTTTCGCGAGGCTCTGCGCGGCCAAGTCAACGTTGGTGTGCATGCTGCCCGCGACATGCTGGCGGACGCTGGGCGAGCCGAGCGCCAACGCGATATCGATCCCTTTCTTGCCATCATCGATACCCTTCTGGCGCCGGTTGGGATCAGGGTCGTAGAACCGCCCCTCATTCAAGCCCAGGTCCACGATATGCGACCCCGCCTTGACGAGGGCTGCGCGGAACGACGCGAGATAGGCGGAATCGGTCGAGCGAAAGTGTTCGATGACGGGGTTGACATTGTGGATTCCGAATTTCTCGGCCATCTGCGCGGGAAACTCCAGCAAGGTTATTCCGGGTTTGCTTTTATCCCTGTCGCCATTGCCGGGGGAGTCGATGAAGGCGCGAAAAGGGTAGGAGGTGACGGCCAACCGATCGCGCGGGGCGGTGGGGAAATGCAGCTTGGGCATGTCCGGCGCGGCGTAAAGATCCTGGCCGCTCGCCAGGCCCACCGCCATCGCCAAAGCCGGCAACTCTTTCATGAAATCACGACGTGATGGATGCATAGGGAACCTCCATAGTATTAAGGCTGAATTTCTCGCTGTGCGCGACGATTTCGTGCCACGGGCGGCCCGCCCGTGCTCGAGCATGGCCGGGACGGCCATGGCACGATTTTGGTTGCGGCCCGGCCGCGCTAGGGCTCTCACGCAGGGGCGGACAGGCATTTCAGCGTCATGTCGACCAACTGTTGAGTGCCCTCGTACGGGTCGCCTGTCCCGCTATCGAACTCCATGGAAAAGTAGCCACGATAGCCACTCGCCTTGGCGATGGCGAAGACTTTGGGGAGATCGACGTGGTACTCCTTGCCGTCCCGGCCGTGGAGATGCTCCTTGACATGGGACATGTTAAAAGCGTGCGCAAACATTCCCTTGAGGGCCCGCTCGTTGTACTCCTCATCGTGCCCGCGGATGGAATTGCCGAAGTCCGGCAGACCGCGCAAATAAGGATTATTGACTTTCTCAATGACCTGGACGAGAAAGAACGGGTCCTCCGCTCCGGGGCTGTCGTTTTCCAGGTTCACGACAATATTTTTCTCGGCGCCATACTCGGCCAGCTTACCCAGGCTTTCCGCGGCCAGGTCCACGTTAGGGGGGGCGCCGCGCTGGCCGCCCACATGCTGCCGGACGCTCGGCGAGCCCACCGCCAACGCCACATCGATCCCTTTCTTGCCATAATCGATGCCCTTTTGCCGTTGGTCGGGGTCAGGGTCATAGAACCGCCCCTCATTCAGCCCCAGATCGACGATATGCGACCCGGCCTTGGCGATGGCTTCCCGCAACGAGGCGACATAGGCGGGTTCGGTCGAGGCAAAGTGCTCGATGACGGGGTTGATGTTGTGGATTCCGAATTTCTCGATCATCCGCGCCGGAAACTCCAGCAAGGTCATTCCCGGTTTGCTCGCGTCCCTGGCCCGGTTGCCGGGAGCATCCATGAACGCGCGAAAAGGATAAGAGGTGACGGCCAATCGATCCCGGGGCTTGGTGGGGAAATGCAATTTCGGCATCTTCTGCTTGGCGTAAAGATCCCGGCCGCTCGCGAGGCCCACCGCCATCGCCAAAGCCGGTAGATCTTTCACAAAATCACGACGAGATCTGTGCATAGGCAATCCTCCCTGATTGCTTGATCATGATTTCTTTGAGAGACGCATTTCAATATTGCCAAGTTTTGTACTCCGCTAGCTCTTCGTTATGCGCCTCTAAAGATGCCCGGCTAAAACCGGCCTCTACGAAAAGCCGCCAACTCCTGCTTTCTGCCCGCTGCCTATTCCCAGCTTGTCGGGCGCTGGGCAATCCAGTTGATGACCTGTTCCTGCCGATCCACCATGAAGCGATTGAAATCGAGCGGGGTCTCCAGGCGCAGCGCCTCGCGCCGCCCCAAAAGCTCGTAAACTTTCTGGGCATGCTCGACCTCGCTGCGCACGGCCTCGACGCGGGCATATCGATCCAGTGTCGGAGCCACGATCAGCGCCGGCCGCGGCGCCACCAGCGCCAGCACGCGATCATAATCGAAAGGCAGCCGCGCTTCCTCTCCCGCGAAGAAACCGAGCCGGGGAAGCAATCCGTGCAGGTGCGAGTAGTGCCCGACGCCCTCCGAGCCATCTCCCGGCGCGGTATGCTGCAAGGGATCGAATCCGCACACCGACGCCACGGCTTTCACGCGCTCGTCGAGAGCGGCCGTCACCAATCCCACCTTGCCGCCCAGCGCGTAACCGATCATATAAATCCGGTCGTGGTCGATGCAGTCCAAGGTGGAGAGGGCGTCGATGACTCCCCGCGTGTCGCACACCATCCTGCCCAGCAGCGACCAGTGGGGATACTGGCGGTAGAAATCGTGGAAATCCGGCCCGCGCGTGCCGAAAGCCAGTTGGTCGAACGCCAGGATGGCAAAACCCTTCCCGGTGAGGAAATCAAACGCCTGGTTCACCCATCGCGAGTATCCCGTCGCATACGCATAGGCATGGAGCCAAATGACCACGGGCAGGCGGCCGGGCTTCATTTGGCCGTCGGGGCCAAGCGGATAGTAGAGATCGGCCCGCAGGCCATCCCCGTAAGGAACGATGGTTGATCCCGTATGGGGGAGCTTCAACGGGCGGCGGAAAAGCAGGACGAGAGGGTTATCATGGGGATTAAGCCAGTAGACCGTCGCGGGCGCGGGCAACTTGCGCACTCCGGCAAAAGGCAGTCCCGGGGGTTCATCCCCCAAGGCCCAGAGGATTTCCTTTTTGAGGTCTTCCCTCCGGCGCGGCCAGGTAGAGGCGTCCGCCGGCAAATAATCCGCCAAGGTCCGGCGGGGATATTGCAGCGGGTCCACCCGTTCGCCGCTGTCGTTCAACCAACCCTCGAATGTGTAACCATTGATCCAGGTCTCGGACTTGGGGAAATGGCGTCGCCCGAAGACCGAATCAAAGAAGTCGACAAATTCCTCGGTTCGATTGGGAACAATGTTGTGCTCGCCGCACCGCAAGTGAAGCTGCACGTTTTCTTCCCGGCCCAGAAACCGGTAGACGCTGCGCACGGAGCGATAAGCCTGCTCGTACCCGAAGTCGTTGCCTTCGTGCTCACTGTAAGCGGCGTACATCATCAGGCCGCGCGGGGCGATCATCGCCATAAGCTGATTCTGCTCAACCGGAAGTTTATCCTCTCTCCCCGCGAAGAAGCGCAAGCGGGGATGAAACCAGTGGGTGTTGTGGGGGCCGCCGGTGATCGACTCAATGCTTCCCGTGCCCCAATAATCCAGCGTGCAGTATCGCCAGGGGAGGCACTCACCAGTGGTGCCGCTCGAGCCCACCACGGCCCCGATGCGTTCGTCAAACGCCGCCGCCAGCACCGCCTGCTTCCCATTGCGGGAATGGCCGGTAATTCCGATTTTGCTCGCATCGACTTCCGGCAGCGTGCATAAATAATCGACTGCCCTCATCCCCGCCCACGCCCAGCGGGCAATGCAGGCGAAGTCATAGTCCGGGTAGACGTCGATGAATTTGTCGGAGTCATCCGTGGCGCCGAAGATGGGGTCCGTGGCGTCATAGATACACCCTATATAGCCCCGGCGAATCGCCGGTTGAACCCAACCGGAGGTCAACGGCTGATTGGTCAAGAATACCGGAAACGGAGCCTTGCCGTCGGGGACGAACAAATGCAGATGCAGAATTCCGCGGTGGTCGGGACCGAATTCCAACCGTACTTCCCTGACTGTCACACCCCCTTCACGCCGCGTTTCCGTCACCACCGCCCGGAGATTGTCCGGTGGAGGCGGCATTTTTCCATAGATCCAATGCTCCATCTCGGCGCGAATCCGCTGCCGCTCGCGGGCCCACTGTTCCATGGTGGTGATGGGCGTACGGGTTGTCCCTTCAAGCCGCACCAGGGGGTCAGGCAAGAAATTGTTGGACGGCATGGATTCAAAATCCGGCGGGAGTTCCCCCGTGCGCGCGACCCAGGCCTCCCAGTTGGCGTCGCCTCCGCTCATGCGTCCCGTGAGCTCGTTGGTGGTCGTGCGGGGAAGAATTTGCTGCAAGGTTTCCAGATACCGCTTCCGCCTCTCCAAAACCACATCGGATTCTTCGAGGGCCGCTGCCGATTGGGCGGTGGCAGTCTTCGAATCGCCCCCCACGCTCATTCCCGCCAGCGCCGCGAGGCCGGCTGATCCACCCTGGATGAATTTACGCCGATTCAAGTTTGGGATTTGTGCCATAAGGTTGGTCCGCGATGGGTATCAAATCTTAGCAATGAATGATCACAACATTCGTCCCGCCAAGTATGTATCCGCAAGAGCGCACGATGCAACGGGTAATTCGGATCGCAAAGTAAAGGGCGACTCCGTCTCGACTCAGAGTTAAAATATGGCATCCGCGATGTGATGGAGCTTCGCCGCCATAAAAGCTGTGGATCCGAGCGCTGGGGGGGCCACGCTACCTGCTTGCTGTCAAGCTATGAAGATCACCTACGCCATTTCGCTTGAAGATTTTCGTGCGCTCCAGCCCCAGTTTACCGGCCGGGCGGGCCACAATGCGGGATTCAATGGCGTTCTGGTGGTTTGTGTTTTGATGGCTCTCGTCGGCATCTACGGCTTGATGGAGGGGGCAGGGATTTCGTTTGCAGTTTTTCTGATCGGCCTGGGCCCGGCCGTTGCAGTGGTCTGTTATTTTCTTGATAAGCGGTCTGTGGGAAAGGCGAAGGAAAAACATTTGAGGAATATCTCCATCGCCTATCAGCAAATGCATTGCCCTGACCAGCGCACCCTTGAGGCTGGCGAGAATGGGTTCACGGTGAGCTGCCGGTGCGGGACGGTGACACGCCCCTGGCCGGAGCTCGTGCAATTCTCGGAAAATCCCAAGCTGTTCGTCCTGGGCACCAAGGTGGAAGGACAGGTCATCCCCAAATCAGCCTTCCGATCAGAAGGCGAGGTTACGGAGTTTCGCGCTTTCATCCTGGAAAAGTTCAACAAGGACAGGCCCTTCACTTCCCGGCCCATTGATTTCTCCTATACTAAACAAGATTTTCGTGATGCCTACTGGGTGAATGTTTTTAGAGCCGGTGGATGGCGCCGCTTATTGCGGATGCTGGCGACATTGGGTATTGTGGCGTACGGAGTCACGCTGGCCTCGTCATATATCGGTCCAGGCCGGAACGTCGCTCCTCTCTGTGGATTGATAGGCGGGGTTGCAGGTATCCAACTCGTGAAGATGGCGAGATCCCGGCGAAAACATTATTGGGGACCCTTGCGAATTTACCCCGACGAGGAAGGCCTCTATCTCCAGGACGCGGCGACGGTAGCCCGCAATTTGTGGACGCAGTTCCTCGGCTATTTGGAAGCAGACCGCATCTTTCTTCTGTACTACATTTCTCGCACTTACCGAATCATACCGAAGCGCGCCCTGGGGGGGCAGGAGGCGGTGTTCCGCGACCTGCTCAAGAGGAAACTTCCACCCTACAACTACCGGGCTCCGTTTCCCGTTGCATCCTCTAAGGCCTCCACGCCATCAGGAAAGCCGTCTTGAGGTGGATATCCCACTACTCCCCGCCAATGCGCGGTCATGGCCAAAATGGCCCGTCCCAATTCAAAATGGGGCACTAGTGGCACCTGCCCATTCACTTCAAATAATGGAATATGCTTTTCCATAATTCGTATAAAATCATAGCAATGAGATTCCGCATTTCTAAGGTAATATGCTTGTTTTCAATCACTTATGTTACACGACATTTTGGCCGTTAAATTGCACGATGACTTCCTTTCAGGGCGCATTTAACAAAATTTAAGTTCATAGGTTGGGCACTAACACCCTACGGTGTGCAAGCCTCCGTGGGCAGCACTTATCACGTCTGTCTCAAACCGGCTATTTGCACGTCAGGACAACGCGGACTCAGGATGCATAGGACAAGAAAAACCACTTTCAATGGAGGGGACATGCGAAGGGGATTACTCCTGCTGGGCTTTTGTCTCGTTTTGCTCACGGGTTTCAACCTGTGGGCTCAGACGGAAGGTTCAATTACCGGGACCATCACCGACACTTCCGGGGCGGCGATTCCGAGCGCTAAGATCAGTGTCACCAACGAGGGCACGCATAATTTGCGTGTCGTCAATTCTGACAACGCGGGCGTGTATGACGTTCCCGCCCTGGTACCTGGCTTGTACGACATATCCGTCGAGGTGAAAGGCTTCCAGACGGAGCAGCGCAAGGGTCTTGAGTTGCAGGTGCAGCAAGCGATGCGCGTGGACTTCAAGATGCAAGTCGGGCAAGTCACGCAAGTGATCGAGGTTTCGGGCTCCGCGGTGGCGCTTAACACTGAGAACGCCACGGTAGGTTCGGTGATTGAAAACGAAAGAATAGTGGAGCTTCCCCTGGACGGCCGCAATTTCTTGGAATTGACCGCCCTCGACGCCAACGTGATGTACGGATATTCTCCGGACGTGGGCGCAGCCACCAGCCGTATGGGTGGCGAACGCGTCCAAATGGACATCTCCGTGGCGGGGGGCCGCCCGGAATTTGACTATTACACTCTCGATGGCATCAGCAATACGGACGTGAGCTTTCAGACTTACACCTTCCTCCCGTCCATTGACGCCATCCAGGAGTTCAAGATCCAGACCGGGGTCTTCCCGGCGGAATTTGGCCGCGGGGCCGCCCAAATCAACGTCTCCACGAAGCCCGGCACCAACAACCTCCACGGGTCCCTCTTCGAATTCGTGCGCAACACTTCTACGGACGCGCAAGCCTATTGCTTCAACTACGCGGCCCCTTTCACCTGCCCTCCGGGAGCCATCCTGCACCAGAATCAGTTTGGAGGTGTGATAGGGGGGCCGGTGTACATACCCCACGTGATCGATGGCCGGAACAAGCTCTTCTTCATGTTCGATTACGAAGGCTTCCGGACAAGCCAGCAAGAGACCGAATCGGGTCTGGTGATGACCCCAGCGCAGCGCACAGGGGATTACACGGAGGCGGGTCTCGCTACGCTCTATGATCCCGCCACTCGAGTGCTGAATTCGGGGCCCGTCACTGTCGCCGGGACGGTTTACCCGGCCGGTAGTCTTGTTACGAGCGTCCAGACGTTTGCCAGTGAATGCGGTGGGGCCAATATGATTCCCAACGGGTCCAATTGCGGAGGCATCCCCTCGCGCATTGATCCCATTGCTTCGAAGCTCCTGGCCTTCGAGCCCATGCCCACGACCACGGCGCCTCTTGGAACAAACAATTTGTTTGACTCCTTCCCGGTCTCGCAGGTGAACAACCAATACACGTTCCGGGGGGACTTCAACCAGAACGCCAATTCCACCTGGTTTGGCCGCTGGAGCCAGACCGGCGAGATAGGCGCAATCATCCAGAGCGCGATTCCTCAAGGGAACGATACCCTCGCTACCCACGCCTATCAATTCGTGCTGTCGAACGTGCGAACCTTCAGTCCCACCCTGGTGAACGATTTCCGGTTTGGCTACAACCGGCTCGTCAACGGCGTCCTGCAACACGACGCCTACACGGGGGTCAATGAGGTAGGGGCGCTGGGAGGCTTTGCCGGAGTCGCCCCACCCTATCCCGCAATCTACGGCGTCCCGTCCATCGGGCCCGTCGACGTGTCGAGCTGGGGCGACTGCTGCGGGGTCCCCTTCCTGATCTTCGACAACACCTTCCAGTGGGCTGACACCGTGGCGAAAGTTCACGGGAAACACTCCCTCCGGATCGGCGCGGACATTCGCCGTGACCAATTCCAAAATTCGGGCAATGACTTCTCTCGTGGTGCGTTTAGCTACCGCACTGGAGGAGCCACCTCCAGCGGTCCGCCGTGTTTCAATGGGGGCGTTGGCTCGGCGGCCTTCCTGTTGGGCTTACACACGGCGCTCTGCTCCGCCCAGGGCCTGGCGCACACGATGTTGCGCAACACCTCCCAAGCCTACTTTATTGATGACACTTGGAAGGTTACGCCCAAACTCACCATCAGCATGGGGTTGCGATATGAATATGTTGACCCCTATGTGGAAAAGCACAACGACGATTCGAATGTCTGGTACCCTCCCGCCAACCAGACAGTGATTGGTGTTAATCCCGTGACCGGAGGGTCCATGAGTGGGGTGCCCGAGACAGATCTGGCGGTGGAGGTTCGGGCGGGGTCGGGGCCCTTCTATCAAAACATTCCGGCGAATTTTCAATTTGGCGGGGGCCTTATCACCGCCAGAACCAGTGATGTTCCCTGCTTGCAGAAAGCCTTGTACTGCGAGTGGAAGGATGATTTTGCCCCGCGCCTGGGAATTGCCTATAGCCCGAGCTCCAATTGGGTTATCCGGGCAGGCGCCGGCATTTTCTTCACGCAGGACATGAATAACTATATGTTTGATGAAGGACGGAACCTGGCGGCGCGCCGCCAGACGACGTTTAATGCAGCGTCCCTCGGCCTCAGCTTCGAACAGCCCTTAGGGTCTGCCGGAGGACAATTTGTGACGCATCCCTTCACGCTGGCCGAGGGTCCCAACTTGCATACTCCTTACCTTTACCAGTACCTGTTGGACGTGCAGCGGCAGCTTACTCCCACCACCATGATCACGGTAGGGTACATGGGGAACATGAGTCACTCCCTGTGGAAATTGATCGATGGTAACGATCCCCCCGTCCCGGCCCCCGGCGATATACAATCCAGGAGACCGTACCCAACCTTTGGGGTCATCCAGGGGAATGAACCCTTTGTCAGTGGAAACTATAACGCTTTATCGGTCAGAATCAGCAAGAAGACCTCGCATGGTCTGAGTCTGAACCAGGTTTACACTTGGAGCCGGGACATCGACGATGGGAGTGCCGTTCGGGAACATGCGAATGACAGCCTTTTCCCGCAGAATCCCTACGATACGAATGCCGATCGTGGCTTATCGAATCTCCATATCGAGCACCGGGCGGTCACGTCATTGATTTATGATTTGCCGGTGGGCAAGGGCCGCGCGTTTTTGAATCAGGGTGGCGTGGCCAATGCCATTCTGGGCGGCTGGCAACTGGGAGGAATTCTCACCTTGCAGACCGGCTTCCCCTACGACATTCTGACGGATACAGACGAGGTGAATAACGCAGAAGGGGGTTACGACCGTCCCAACTACACCGGGGCGCCCTTAAGGCCGCCCAATCCGACCATTGCGGAATGGATCAACCCCGCCGCGTACCATGATACTACCTGTCTTTGCTACGGTAACGTGGGGCGAGATACCGCGATCGGACCGTGGTTCGGCGACTATGACGCGAATGTCATGAAGCGGTTTTATTTCCGCGAGGGAATGTACCTGCAAATTCGTTTTGAAGGCTTTAACGTTACCAATCACCCGAACTTCGGGGCTCCCACAGCGGATATCTCAGCCTCGAACTTTGGGCAGATCACCGGCACCTACAACTACATGCGGCAACTTCAGTTGGGGCTGAAATTCGTGTATTGACCCTGGGGAGTCCGCCAGGGCGGACGAGAAGAATCCTGGAGGTGAACGTTAATAAAGTTTGCCTCCAGGTTCAGCCCATCGTAAAATAGAGTGCTGATTTGAGGTAGCGCCGACCTTTAGGTCGGCACCTGCTTGACGTAGCGCCGACCTTTAGGTCGGCACCTGCCGGGCTAAAGTCGGTGCCGGGCTAAAGCCCGGCGCTACAAATTTGAGGTAGCGCCGACCTTTAGGTCGACACCTGCCGGGCTAAAGCCCGGCGCTACATCTCGAATTAGGACAGCACCTAAGATAGATGTTTGGGGAGGAAGGCGCCGCTTGAAGCGCCGCGCCTTGCTCCCGGTTTTCCAGTGTAATTCACCTCTTCCACAGGCGGCCTCAGGCAAGAAGGATGATGAGTGCATCCACGCGGACGGCGATCACCCTCTTACCCTTGATTCTGACCACGGCTCTACTTGCCAAGCCACCCGGCGGGCAAGCGGCAGGGACCGCGCATTCCGGGGCGGCGAGTTGGCGCCTCAAGGGAGACGGAGTAGTCTGCTGCCCGTGCCGGGTTCCGTGTCCCTGCCGTATGAATGCCAAAGCCAGCTTCGCTCATTGCGAGGCCACACTCTTCCTGCGGATCAAGCAAGGTCAATATGGAAACGTGAATCTGGATGGTATGAACCTGGTGAACAGTGGAGGAATGTGCGCCATCGATTACCAAAAGCGTGCCGCCGTTTACTTTAGCTCGTCCGACAGCCCGGAACGCCAGGCTGCCTTTATCGCGCTGAATTCCAGCTTCTCTTCAACCTCTCCGGGGGACCCGCCCGTGCGAGTTGTCCCCCTTGACGCGCAAGCTATCGAGGAGCGCCTTTTCACGGTTTCACTCCCCGGCATACTGGCGCTGAACTCCGCCTTCTCTTCACCCCCTGCGGAGGGGCCGTATGTGCGAGTTGTCCCCCTTAACGCGCAAGTTATCGATGAGCACCTTTTCAAGGTTTCAATCCCCGGCATCCTGGAAATCGAGGTCGATCGCAACTGGGGTCTTTCCGCACCACCCTTCCCCATGGTGGCGGCTCCCGACCATTTCGCGAACCAGCTCCAGTATGTCCAGAACATTCGCTACAGCGTGCATGACCCCGAGGCAGGGTTGGATTTCGATTACAGCCGTCGCCAGGCGAATTACCGGGTGGTGGACTTGTCGGACGAGCAATACCGGACGAAGTCGATGCTCATCCAATATGCCGACTACAGTGGGTGGTACTCTTCCGGCCAAATGGCGTTGATCAAAGCTCAGCATCTGCAAATTCCCGACCCCGATGCCCTGCGCGAACAAGCCCTCCGCCTAAAAGGCGCACGGGGTTCGAAATGACGTCGGCCCGGGGAACCTGCATCCTCTTTCTCCTGGCCCTTTCCATTCTTCTTTCTCCCGGATATCGGACGCAGGCTCAAACCAATGATGACCTTCGCGAGCGCGCGAATCACGCCATGCAGGCCAAGGACTACGCGGCCGCCCGGCAAGCCCTTCTGCTGTTAATCGAGCGCGAGCCTTCCGCCGAAAATTACAATCACCTGGCGACCGCGGAAGCGGCTGCCGGCCAAGTCAGCCTGGCCATTGCCCACCTCCAGAAGTCCATTCAATTGGGGAATCGGACCGCCAGCGCCTATTACAATCTCGGCGTGATGGAGACGCAGGCCAATCGGCTGGATGCCGCCCAAGCAGCCTTCCAACATGCCATCGATCTGGACCCCAAGCACTCTTCCGCCCGTTATGGCTTGGGCATGGCGCTGCTGTCATCAGGCCATCCCCGCGAGGCCGCCGAGGTGATCGAGAAAACGCTGGACAAGACGCACCCCGAGGAGCGTTTTTGGGTGCTTCTGGTGAATGCGCAATTTGCCGCGGGCGATTCCACAAAGGCTCTCGCTTCCACAAGAAACGCCGTAGAGAACTTCCCTGATGACGCGCCGTTGGACGTGACCCTGGCGACGGCATGCCTCCGTTATCGAGCCGTGCAAAGAGCGCGGGAGCTGCTTGAAGACGCCAACGAGTCGATGCCCAATAATCCGGAAACCGCCCTCCTGCTCGCCAAGGCGTGTTTGCTGGCCGGGGAACCCATCGAGGCCTTGGCCGTTCTCCAGGGTATGGCCCCGGCGGAGCGAAAAAGCAAGGAGCGGCTAGTGCTGATGGGGGAGACCCGGGCGTTGCTGGGTGATTTGAAATCAGCCGAAGACGACCTGCGACTCGCTCTCAACGATGCGCCCCGTGACCCGGAGTGCCTGGCGGCCTACTCCTGGTTGCAAAACTTCCAGGGCCACTATGAAGACGCCATCACTACCCTCGCGAAAGCTCGTTCCATATTGCCCCGAGCACCCTGGGTACCCTATCGGATGGGGGTGAGTTATTTGTTTCTGGGGAAACTTGCACAAGCCGAAAGCGCCTGCCAACAGGCGCTGCAACTTGACCCAAAGTATTCGCCCGCTTACATGGTACGTGGAATGGTCAAGATAACTGAAAAGCGTTATCAGGATGCCACCATGGATTTCACCAAAGCGGTCGATTTGGCCCCCGATAACCCCTTTTACCATCGCCAGCTCGGGATCGCTCTTTTCGACAGCGGGAAGGCGGCCCCGGCCGGTGAGCAGTTCGACTTGGCCGTGCATGGCGACCCCAGGGATGCGGCCGGTTATTATTGGCGGGCCAAATCGCTCCAAGCTCGGGGTGAGAAGGAAAAGGCCATTGCCGATCTGAACGCGGTCATTGAGCTCGAGCCGGATTATGCCGAGGCCTATACGGAACTTGCCCGGATCTATTCCGAGACCGGCCAGGCTTCCCGGGCTGCGGAGGTGCTGGCCGAGCAGAAGAAAGTTGGCGCATTCTCCCAACCCTCGGGAGACGATACCCTTCTGCGGACACTCCCCGAAGCCACGCGCTGAAGGGCATCAGACGTGAAGGACCCAATCCTGAGGCCGCTCCGGCGGCCTCGGGATTTTTTTTGGCGGGGAAAGCAGGGGCGCTTCGCGAAGCGCCCCTACGACTTGTCCGGGGGCAGGGAGGCAAATTTCGGAGTGCGGGAGCTCGCTCCCGCTTTTTCTACCGCTGATGAGTCAGCGCTGGGTGACTGGCCGCGACGAGTCGCGGCGATGGAAAGCGGCGACGAGTCGCCGCACTCCAAAACCACGGGCGATGGTTGACCCTATGGCAGGAATCCTAGCCCCCTCCCCTCGGAGAGGGCTAGTACATCATAATTAGTCCTTTTACCAGCGAGTAGCGCATCAGACGTACGCGTTCTTTTGTCGGAACCGCGGAGGAAGGCAAAATGCGCCCACCTCCGCGCTACCTGCTCCGGCTCTTCGTGCGTCCATGGGGTTTCATGTTTGGATGTTAATATAATGGTTTATGTTTCCATGTTAAGAACCGCGGAGGAAGCCAGAATACGGCTACCTCGCGCTACCTACTACCCGCTTCAAGTGGATTTAACGAGTGATGGCCGATGGAACTCGACCGGCATTTGGCAGCACGCGTGCTGTAGAGCAACCATCGTATAAAGACGGAAGCGCTTGAAGGCGACCGTGGGACTGCAATAATCCCGAATTCGGCAGTTCAATTGATCTGCGGTTTTTAAGTAACTGAAACTGCGCTGGTTATCCATTAGTGTTATGGATTTTCGCGAAGTTCCTTTGTTTTCATCTTACGATTTTAAGGTAACGCTCGTCACGGCCTGCATCGCAATGGCCTTATGGTCCGCATCCTGTGGTGGTGGGGGCAGCACCGCACTCGTTTCTGTTTCCACACCAGGGATCTCAGTAAGTTCCACGACCCTCACATTCGGCAACCAGTCCGTCGGCACCACCAGTGCGGCGCAGACCGTCACCCTGACCAATAGCGGCAACGGGGCACTAACGATTTCGAGTATCACCGCCAGCGGTGACTTTACTCAGACGAACAACTGCGGGACGAGTGTCACCGCAGGAGCAAATTGCACGATCAGTGTAATATTTACACCAACCGCGACCGGAACACGAAGTGGGAGTCTCACCATCTCGGACAATGCCACTGGCAGCCCGCAGACTGTAAGCCTCTCAGGTACCGGCGCGAGCACCAGCACAACAGCCACTGTTTCACCCTCCAGCCTAACGTTTGGGGATGAACCCGTGGACATGACAAGTTCGCCTCAAACTGTCACTCTGGACAACGCCGGCAGCGCGGCTTTGAGCATCACGAGTATCGCCTTCACCGGGGCCGATCCCGCAGACTTCAGTAAGAATGACACTTGCGGTTCCTCGTTGGCGGCGGGGAGCACATGCACCATCGCGATATCGTTCACGCCCGCAGCCAGCGGGGCCCGCACGGCCTCGCTCGCCATCACTGACAATGCCAGCGGCAGCCCAAAGTCGGTAGCGCTTTCGGGCACGGGAAGGCACGACGTGATTCTTACCTGGACCGCCAGCGCGACCTCGGGGATAGCGGGCTATAACGTCTACCGCGGCACAACCTCAGGTGGGGAGAGCGCAACACCCATAAACTCCGCACCGATTGACGGCACCACCTATGCGGACGAGAATGTGGCGGCAGGAGCGACGTATTACTACGTGGTGAGGGCCATAGGTTTGAATGATGTTACCCGGAGCGCAGACTCGAACGAGGTTTCAGCCACGGTACCTTAACCTTAGCTGCCGCCCATCGCCTTCCAGCCTGCTGCCGCGGGTAGCGCAGACGTACGCGTTCTGGGCGTTCGTCTGCGGCTCTTCGACCGTCCATGGGGTTTCATGTTTGGATGTTAAGATCCTGGTGGATGTTCCTATGTTAAAAGCGCGGAGGAAGGCAAAATCCGCCCACCTCCGCGCTACCCCGCTGTTAGAACTTCAGATAGGCCGAGAAGGTGATCATTCTAGGGTCATAGAACTGGGGTTGCAAGCTGCCGGTAGTGATAGCCGAGTTCTGGCCCAAGGAGGGGCCCGGCGTGGTCACGACACCGCCGCCGCCATTCACCGCACTGGGATAGAAGTTGGTCCGGTTGAACGCGTTGGTGGCGTCCGCCCTCACCGCCAGCCGCAGCCTTTCGCGGATGGGGATTTCGCGTTGGAGGGAAAGGTTCACAGTGGCGACCCAGGGGCTGCGCAACCCCGGCTGGAACATCGCGGTATCCCCGTTCCAATATTGATCCTGCGCGTATGTGCCATTTGGAAACTGGACGATCGGAGCGGTGTACCGGTCCGGGTTATAGAGGAGGTAGGTAAACGCCGGTGGGGTGATGCTGCGCCCATCAGAAAGCGTGACGGACGTTGCGCCGTCGTACCAGCGTTGAAGGTTCTTCGGCACATACACCGGTTCGTTGGGCACAATGTTACAGCGTCCGTTCACGCTGCCGCTGCAACTGGGTGCCCAGGGCTCTCCGCTTTGCAAAGTCACCACCGGGGCAACTTGCCAACCGCTGGTCAGGGCCCGAGCGAAGCTGTTGCTGGGTGCCAGTTTCTGGCCCTTGCCGAAGGGCAATGTATAGACCACCGTGCCATTCAGGCGGTGCGGGATATCGTACGATTGCAAGCCACGGTTGTTGTTTAGGTTACCGTAGTCAACTCCGCCAGAGTAACCGGTATTGCCTCCCATCTCCGATTCCGCGAAGGAGGTTCCCCCGGGGCCACCGGTGAGGCCGGTGGATTTGGACCACGTGTAGTTAGCCAGCAGCGTCAACCCGCTCGAGAAAGTATGTCGAATGGTCGCTTGCAGGCCGCTGTAATTCGTATACCCCGCATTCCCCTGAATGGTATCTCCGAGGAGCGCAAGGTAGGGCATCTGACTATCGATGACAGGTATGGTGGTGTTGCCAATCGGGCCTGAGGCCGCGCCGATCATCATCGGAAGCGGGTTGGGAATCTGGACCTGAGCGGGGTCTTGCGTACCGTTGGAAGCGATCCAACCCGCGCGGTACGCCTGGAGCGTCGAACTGGGGACGTTCCAATACCCATTGATGGCGAAACCCCGCCAAATTACGTTGGAAGCGTGCGACCCCACGTATCCCGCCGAAAGCGTCCAAGCTTTGCCGAAGCTGCGCTCGACAAAGAAGTTCCACTGGTCAACATAGGTGTTCGGGTGGTTGTTGGGGAACCAGCCGCAGCACCCGCCCTGGGCGTTCCCGTAAATGAAAGGTGTTTGAACCGCCCCCAATCCTCCGAACACCAGCGTGTTCTGGGGCTGATCGAAGGTGCCGATCGGCAGTCCGTTATAAGTTAAGCCATAGGGTATGGATTCTGCTCCAGCCGAAAAGGGTGTCTGGCCGTAAATCAATCCATTGGCATTGAACCCTGTGTTGCTCGCATAATACGACCGGCCGTAGCCGCCCCGCAGCACGGTGTCATGGCTGATCTGATAAGCCGCTCCGAGGCGTGGCGAAAAATTGCCCCATTGCGTGTTCCACATGTTGCGTCCCTGCCCTTTTGTTCCCATGAATTCGATCATTCCCAGGCCGCCCAGCGGATTCTGGTCGCTCGCCGACGTGTAGGGACTGGGCGCAGTCATGTTGATGTCGGCTAAGCGGTTGAAACGTTCGGTGGGGCCGGGCTGCACCTCCCAGCGCAACCCCAGATTCAGGGTCAGCTTGTTCGTGACCTTCCAATCATTCTGGGAATAGAGCGCGAAGTACTTGGCGGCTAAAGCCAGGACGGTGCCGCAGCCTGGAGTCAAAGCATAGCCGGTCACCCCGGTGAGTAGATCAACGTAGGCAAGTCCCAGTTGGTCGGGGTCAATGTCCAGACTGGAAGCCGAGCCGTTGATATTCGCATACTGTGCCGTGCTGGCACCGAGGCCATTCGCTGGAGCCGTGTTCAGCACCGGAGTGGACTGCTCAAGGTCCTGCCAATTGCTCAGGTAAACGCGGTATTCAGCACCGGTCTTAAAGGTCCATCGCCCGACCACCTTCGTCAGGTTGCCGACGATGTCATGGTTGTTCTGGCGTTCATTCTTGTGCGTCCACGAGTCAAGGTTGAGCATAGAGATTGGTCCGCCCCAGTCCCAACTCCCGTCCCCGACAGACATGGACTCGCCAAAAGCCGAGATCAGGGGCAGTACGTTGGCGGGCATGCCCCATTGGGAGTAATTAGTCCAGCCGCGATTCGGGACGCCCGTAGTGCCGTGGACGCGGGTAAAGCCATAGCGGACGTCAATGACCGTGGTCGGGTTCAGGGTGTAGACATCGCCTACCGAGCCGTATGGGTTGTAGTCGGTGACGATACCTTCGCTTTGGGGCTGGACGTTGGTGAACTGGTTCGAATTCCCCCAAAGATTGGGTGGCGTGTCCGAGCCAATCGAGAAGCCACTGGTGGCATAGAGGGAATTTTTTTGGCCCAGCCTGTAATCCCAACGTGCCGCAAAGGCGTTGCGATATTCCGGCGTGGTGCCAATGAACCTGTAGTTATTGTCCCCGAACGGGTCGGTGGGAGTGGCATTCGGCTCCGGGTAGGCCTGCAGAAGTTTTTGTCCGTACGGGTCCATGCTGCCCGGACCCGAGCCTGCCGCGGGAAGTTGCGCGCCCGCATAGATCGGCCTCTGGACAACCGTGCTGCTGCCGTTGTACGGCGTAGCGAGAAACGGATTATAGAGGTTGATGGGCTCGGGCTGTCCATTGATGCCGGGAATCAACGTCTGGCTGAAGTTCCCCGCGCGTTGCAAATCGGTCGGAACGGTAGTGACGAGGTCGGCGGGGTAGGAGTGCGACAGCCGCATGAAGCTGGCAAAAAAGAACATCTTGTCTTTTCCGTTGTACAAGTGGGGGATAATCACCGGGCCGCCGATAGAGCCCCCGCCCTGGTTGAGGCGAAACGCGGCTTTCTTGATCCCATAGAGGTCGTTATACGTTCCGGCGGCGTCCAGGGCCTCGTTCCGCAAATAATAGTAAAGGTCTCCGTGGAACTGATTGGCGCCGCTCTTGGTGGTCATCGCGATGACTGCCTGGGCGTCGCCGATATCGGCCGTAAAGGTGTTGGTCGTAACGCGCACTTCCTGGAGCGCGTCGGTATCGGGCATGACGGCCATTTCGTGCCAACCCGCACCCTGCACTGAAACTCCATCTAAGGTTATGTCATTGCTACCCAGTATGGAGCCGTTAATGTGGACGGCAGACAGCATCTCGCGATCCCAGTGGCCCACCCCCAGGGTATCGGCGGTCGCGGCCTCGGGCTCGGGCACAACGCCGGCCACCAGCCCGGCATACAAGAGAGGATTCCTGTTGATGTCGGGAATAGCGTCGATGATCTGCGCGGTAACCGTCCCGTGGACCGTACCGTTTTCGGTCTGAAGGGCTGCGGCACTGGCTTGGACCTCGACGATCGTACTGACAGCTCCGATCTCTAGCGCGGCATCGACGCGCATGGTGGTGGCAGTCTCCAGGATAATGCCGGTCTTGACGTAGGTCTGGAAGCCTGTCGCCGTGACCGTCACTGCGTATCGACCCTCAGGAAGATAAGGCACGGTGTATTCGCCCACGCCATTGGTTTTACTCTCATACGAGACGTTGGTCTGCTCGTTCCTAACCGTCACGGTTGCCTTCGGGACAAGAGCTCCGGTGACATCGGTTACGATGCCAGTGATAGTACTTGACCTGATTTGGGACATCCCAATACCGGCGGTTAGGCAAATGCCCAAAAGCGCGGCAAGGAGGTCATACCATCGTAGTTTCCCGAGATTGGTGTTATTAATAAGGAGGCGAGGCGTCTCAAATATGAGTCCCGTCTCCCGTTCACGAATAGAGCGGGCTAATGCTCCTGGTGTCATGGAATCGTTCTCCTAAAATGCGAATTTGAAGTGCGTGTGTCACAGTGCACGGAACCTAATATTTCGCACGCGGTATAACACCGGCCGTGACGAATGTCAACTTATTTTTATAAAGAATCTCATTATCAAGATGATATATTTTCATTTCGGTCATATTGTCCCATTCGGCAGGGGCGGGATCTTACATTTAACGAAAAGAAATGACAATTTGGCACTGGCGGTCGGACAATAAGTAGCGCCTTCCAGGACAAGTGACAAAGCGCCCCCCGCCCCAAGCCCGCTCGAGGAAATTTGTGGGGGCATAGGATTCTCTGGGATTGATCGCGAGCAGGTAGCGCCGAGTTGTGCGCAGCGGGTAGCTCAGACGTACGCGTTCTTTGCGTTCGTCTGCGGCTCTTCGTCCCTCCATGGGGTTTCATGTTTGGATGCTAATATCATGGTGGATGTTCCTATGTTAGAACCGCGGAGGAAGGCAAAATGCGCGCACCTCGCGCTTCCTGCTTGCAGCCGGCCCAGCGCGAGGTCGAAAGGATGCATACGGTACTTCTGGCCGAATCCCGTTCCCGCACTGCGATGAACGGGGCTATCAGCCGCGCGAAGTTAGAAATCCAGCTGCTGCGCAATCTTCATCTGGTGACTGGCCGCGGAGAGCTTGCGGAGCTCCTCCGAACGCATCAGAGCCTTCTGGGCGAGATCAGTCTTGCCCAATTTGCGAAAAGCCACGGACATCAAATAATGAAGGTCGCCATAAGTATCGATCGAAGCGGCCTTTTCCAGTTCTGGCAAGGCGAGTTCGGGCCGGTTCTCGCGCGCGTAGGCTTGGCCCAAGGCAGCATGCGCCTCAAGTAGACCCGGATCAAAGTGCACGGCTTTTTCCAAGCAAGCGATGCTCTCCTGCTCTCGATGCAGGTCCAGATAAGCCTGGCCGAGCCAATAGAGACTGCGGGCTCGTCCGGGGTCCAACTCGACGGCTTTCTTCAGTTCTTCTACTGCCTGAATATGTGATTGTTTCAGCAGATATGTGCGGCCCAGTGCTTCATGGAGTTCCGCCTCGTTGGGATCGAGCTGGATGGCTTTCTGATATTCCCCGACTGCATCATCATACGCATACCTCAACAAGTTGAACTGGCCGAGGAACTGGTGGGCCCGCCAACTATCGGGGTAGTGTTGGACCAACTCAGTAAAGGTGTCGTCGGACAATCGCCTGTACGTCCGCGCCAGCCAATACAGTGTGGCCAGATTGTCCTTCTCGGTTGAAAGAGCGCTCGCGAAAGTAGCGGAAGCCTTGGAAAGACTACCCAGAGTGAATAATGCTTTTCCCAGCGAGAGTCGGTCTGAAATGCTGAGGCTTGGTTTGGAGCGAAGCCGGTTGATGCAAGCGGCGTATTGATGCGAGTTGCAGGGATCGGAGATAGATCCGAGATGGTGGGAACTGTGCTGTTGCCACGCCGCAAGCCCGTCTTCAAAGGTAGCCGATTCTTCTTGAGCCTTCTGGACCTCACCGGCCATTTCGTGAAGTCGCGACAGAAGGAAAGCCCGCCAGGGTGTCTGTATAGTCGTTCCCACATCGGCAGCCAATTGAGCGGCACGTTCTGCGCCAATGTCGGGTGAGGGGAATTCAGGTTGCAGGCCAAGGAAGGGGGGAAAGATATTCCACGCTTCCTCGAGGCATTCGAGAGTGAGTCGGACGTTCCCGTTTTCCAATGCAATCTCGGCTAATCCCAGCCAAGCTTCCTGATCTTTCTGGTCCAAACGCAGGGCACCTTTGAACTCGGATTCTGAATTATCAAACTTTTTCTGGTGCAGATACATTCTTCCGAGGTCTACGTGTAACTCGGGCTGCTTCGGGTCAAGGCCGACGGCGTCGCTGTACATCACAGCAGCGTCCGCCCATCGATCCGTGCTGGCAAGCAGATCTCCAGCCATTCGTTTGGCCCACGACGTGTTTTGGTGGCGCCCCGACATGTCGTCGGCAATTCGCCGAGCCATGTCCAGATAGCCATGCGCAAGGCTGTATAAAGCCTCAGCACGATCTTTCTCTGCGGAGGCAAGAGCAACAAACTGCTCGGCTGCTTGGAGATATTGATCCATTTCCAGATAGCATGCTGCCATGGCTCTACGGGCAATCTTGTTGAAAGGTTCCATCTGTACGGCTTTCTCTAGAGGGATCATGGCCTTCTGCGGCAGTTGCACCTTTAGGTAATCAATTCCTAAGAAAAGATTGACGACCAGTAGGGCCGGATTCCGGCGCTGAACCTGCTCGAACTCTTCGATTGCAAGCTGGTAGTCGCCTAAGGAATGAAAGGTCAAAGCCAGGTTGACCCTCGCTTCGATACGGGATGGATCCAGTTGTAGGACTTGTTTGTATTCTTCGACAGCTTTGCGGAAGTCTCCCTGGCGGAAGGCATCCTGCGCCGCGCGAAAGTGGGCTGCGACCCGCTGGTCGACGGTATCTGCCTTCAGAGGCGCATGCAACCCTCCTGCCAGGACCCAGGATAACAAAAGTCCCGTCAGGCAGATTCGGGAGGACAAAAGGCGAATTCGACGTGGATCAAACACCAGGTGAAGCAGTTCGGTCCGCGACCTAAAACCGACGGGGGATGTCGACCAGTCCGGGTCCGCTCTGTGGGAAACCTCCTCCGCAATCGGTGAGATGCCGTGAGAACCATAAACCCGGCTGATGTCCCGACCTCCACTGGCCTGGTAACCTGCCTTTACCCACTGAACGTATCGGCACGTGATGTTCACCTCGTCGGCCAACGGCCCCCCCGGTGGTCGTGCTACCGACGTGCTCAGGGGAATCGACATCCCGCAGCCAGAGGCTAAAAAAGAAATTTCAGACCGAACTGAACCAACCGAGGATTGTTGAGCTGCGAACTGATAACGCCGAATTCCGACGTCCCGACAGTCATTCCCGGATTCCCGAATTGGGGGGTATTGAACAGGTTAAAGAATTCTGCTCGGAACTGGACAGCCAGCCGTTCATCTGGCCCGAATGTTGTATTCTTGAACAGTGCAAAGTCAAAGTTCGATATGCCGTCCGTTCTCACATTTGGCAAAGTCCGGCTTACATTGCCATATGTAAAGGCAGGAGGCTGCACGTAGCAGGAAGTGTTGAACCACATATTGAGCCGACTTTCTGCTGAGCTGTGGAGGGCTGCGCCGCCGGAGCAGGCGGATGGGTCAAAGTCGGGACGCGATCCCCCATTAAGGACGCCTGTCAGATTCTCGGATGTAGAAAGGAAGAGCGGAAAACCCTTTTGGAGTGTGGTCACACCCTCGGCTCCCCATCCCGACACCGCCTTTCCCGCCGGCCCTTGAACGCCCGACAAGAATTTTTTCCCGTGTCCAACAGGCAGTTCCAAGACATAGTTGGCCACCATGCGCTGCGAAACATCAAAGCTTGCCAGAGACTCTTCACCCTTGAGGTTGTAAAAATTCTGTAAGGCCCACTCTGTAGCACCGGATGGCTCGAGCCATGGCGTCAGGGTATCCGTGTTGGTGATCAACTTCGATACTGTGTAGGCGACCAGAACTTGCTGGCCATTGCTCAGGTGTTTTTGAACCTTAAGCTGTAGGGCGTCGTAGCGCGAGTCAAAAGCATCCTGGGTCGTTCCCACCGAGGTGAACTGGGGATACGGGAGTAAGAGTTGTTCAGCCGTAACGGTTGGCGCGTCGAGCGCACTCGTGGGTGACATTAATCCGGCAAATGGATTCGGCACCGAGTTGAACAATGCCGGCCCCATCGACATGTATTGAGGATTTAGCTGATCCAGTTGTCCCTGAAAAGGTATATGAATTCCCCGCGAGCCAGAGTAAGCTAAATCAATAAACACGCTGCGCAGTTGTTGCTGAACGTTGAAATTCCATTGCTGGACATAACCGGGGAACGGGTTGTCAGGTTGATAGGTCGCGTCTCCGGCTCCCAAGAGGAAGGATTCAAAGGCGGGACTGCGTCCCGGCGCCGCAAGAACACCACTTGGAAAGGGATTCGCCAGTTTGTTGTGAGGTGTGATTCCCCCATCCACCGTGTTAATCATGGGGGTGTAATTGAAATTGAGGGGATCAGCCCAGGGATTGTCGGCATTGGCAGAAAGAGACGGTAGCCAGAAGATGCCATACCCGCCACGGATGACCGTATTAGGAGTGAGTTGGTAGCCAAAGCCCACGCGGGGTGCGACTTGCCGCGGGTTCAAGTTGTAGCCGTTTCGACCTGGCCGTTCCGGTGTATCCACCAACGCAAAAGTTCCTTTCAGAGGCAGGCCCGTCGATGCCGCCAACGGACTCGGGAGGTTCGTCAAAAAATCGCTTATACGATTGAACCGCTCGGAGAAAGGGCCTTCCAGGTCATAACGCAAGCCGAGATTCACGGTTAGCTTTCGAGTCACCTGGAACGAATCCTGTGCATAAAAGGCCCGATATATAATCTGGGAAGCGATGATATTTCCCGCCACGGCCTCGCCAGAAGTCGCGTCGCCGAGCAACAACGAGGCGAATCCGAACCCCCCGACAGGGTTGAAGGGGCTGGAAGCCGTAAAGCCAGGGGCGAAGGTAAAGATTCCGGAAGCAACGTTGAGTCCGATGCCATTGAATCGGCTCACCCAGTAATCCCCCCCGAATTTGAGCGTGTGATGGCCTCGAATCACGGTAAGATTGGGTCGAAAGTCCCAGTCGTCGGTATGGATCATCATGGTGCTGCCCGTCTCTTGCGAGCAAAAATCCGTTATTCCCGTCACACACAGTGTTGGGAAAGTGCGAAAGGTAACCTCGTTGTTCAGGGGAGCCCATCCTGGCCCCAAGGTAGAGAGGTCAAAGCCCAAGCTAGCGGGAGTACGCCCATAACCTTCGTGCAATTCGGAGAGCTCGAAATCCGCCACAATGGTTGGAGAAAATGAGTAGCTGTCATCGATCACGCTCTGCTGCATGGTATAGTTCTCAGGTGTCCCGATGGTCAGCGGATAAGTTTTTGTGTGAAACGGATCTATTCCCAAATTCTCCAATTTGTTAATCGTGTAGCGAGCAAAAAACCTTTGCTTCTGGCTGATATTCTGGTCTACGCGAGCCGTAAACTGGTTGGTATCTCCACCTTCACTTGCATTTCCTGACCAGTTATTCACGTTCGTATATTGCTGCCCCGCGGTGTTCGGGAGTGCCCAGAGGCCCTCGAGCGCCTTGGCCACAGGGTCGATATTCTGCGGGCAAATCATGTTGAGCACGCCATTACAACTTACCTGATTGCGTGTATAGTTGCCCGTGACCGGATTCAGTTGAGAGGTTGCCGGATCATAGATGGGGATCAGGTTCCCGTTCGAGTCCAGTAAATTTGTGAAGTCACCTGCTCGTTCTGCAACCGTAGGAACCGTGAACAGTAAGGGCAATCCTTCGCGCATACGAAAACCGTCGTAGCTAACGAAAAAGAACGTCCTGTCCTTCCCGTTGTACAGATGGGGAATGAACAACGGTCCGCCAAAGTTGGCCCCAAACTGGTTTTGCGCAAAAGCGGGGACAGGCAGCGCTGACTCATTATTAAAGAAGTTGTTAGCATTAAGGACTTTATTGCGGAGGTATTCGTATGCCTCGCCGTGGACCCGATTCGTTCCCGTCTTGCTCGTAAAATTGACAATCCCGCCCGCGAAACGATCGTACTCGGCCGGCAAGTTATCCGTCATCACCTTGAATTCCTGCAGCGCGTCCTGGGTCGGGATGAAGTCTTGGATATTCTCATACGCGACGCCGTTCAAAGGTGCGCCATCCCAGTAAGAAAGGCTTTGATTAGCTTGGGCACCATTAATCTGCACATTCCCTGCTGAAAAGGGATTTAATGTGACCATGTTTTGGCCGAACCCACCCTGGGGAACTACCCCGGGGACGAGAGCCACTAGCGCCATGGGGTTGCGCCCATTCAAAGGCAACTCATTAACGGTACGGCTCTCGATGACCTGCCCTAGCGAAGAGGTCTCAGGCTGCAATAGCGGAGTTTCCCCCGTCACGGTGACCTGCTGCGATACGGCGCCGACTCGGAGAGTTATGTCAATATGGACGCTGGCATTCACCGAGATTTCTATGGGCTCGCGTGCGAAGGTCTGGAAACCACTTTTTACCGCCTCCAGCCTGTAATGCGCGGGCGGTAAGTTAAGGAACTGATATAGGCCTGTCGCGTCAGTTTGCGTTGTTAGTTTGGTCGAGGTTTCCAAATTCGTAAGTTCTAGCTTAGCCGCGGGGACGGAACCGCCACTTGCGTCAGTCACAGTCCCCACCAGCGAGCCGTTCACAAAGGCCTGCCCATACACCCAATGATGACCAAAGCTGAAAGTCACAAGTGCGATCAGTGCCGCGAATACCCATTTGCTCGATCCTGAAAGCCGCGGTGCGAATTCTCTCCTCATGCTTGCTCCCCTCTGTCGACCCGTGTGAGGCCCTAAAATTCCCTTTTCCTGGTCAACTGAAAAATTAAAGCCGTATACCATATCCTAAGGAATCCGTCAATAATTTGTTCGACGCTTTTTTGAGTATCTCTGGTGGCGCAGATAGGAATCCGGGTTCGACCGGGGTAGCGCGGAGGCGGGCGCACTTCAGCCCTCCTCGCGGCTCTTAACACGATGGGCGTTTACACGTTTACTGATGCGAATAAACATAAAACCGCAGAGGAACGTAAAGTACACGGACCTCTGCGCTACCAGCTACATGTTCTGCTTATTCTGGACTCGCCAATTCCTTGCAAAGATACAGGAGACTTCGCCCCGGCTGCACTGCGAATTGGCTCAAGAAAATTCCCAGCCCCGGCATTTATCAATCTCGCAACGAGAACGGTTAATGTAGGAACGCAATTCCTCCATCCCATACTGCCGAGCCAGTTCCCGCGCGCTCACCCCCGGCCGTTTGGCTTTAAGCACGAACCACGATTCCAGACGCAGATTTTTGTCCAACCCCACATCCTCCGCGCGCTCCTTCAACAGCTTTTCTCGCTTATCAGGAAAGTTGAGATCCGTGTGAAAGATGCAGCGGTCTAAGTCCAGGGTGGTCCGGGTGACATTGGAGCCATTACCGCGGTTATTCTCCTCATGTATTAATTGCTCGCCATCGATATCGAAAACCAAACAATCCGGGACCGTGGTACAACTGACGATGTAGTAGTTGTAGTTAATGGCGCGCGCCTGTAATGACCTGCCCGCCGAGTATTCGCTTGGCCAAATCACCAGCTCTGCCCCCTGATTCGCCATCCGTTCCCACAGGTCCGCCCAATTCACGTCAAAGCAAATCGCCAACCCGATTCGTCCAAAATCCGCCTGGTGCACCGTGACTCCTTCACCAGGGAGTACCGGCTGTTCCGGCGGCTTCATACATTCATCCTGCCACACCGGATAGAGCTTGTTGTAGATGCCCGCCACTTGGCCCTTGCGGTCGAGTAATACCGCCGAGTTGTATCGCCGCTCACCCTCTTTGCGATCGATGGGGCAAACAATGTAGGTCTGATGTTTCTCGGCCAGACGCGCGATAGTCGTAATCGTCGGACCCTCCAGGGTTTCCTGACTTTTTGCGTCCTGGCCTCTCCAGAGTTCCGGCAGGACGATAAGATCCGTCCCCCCTGTCCCTTCCTTGTCCACCAACCCGGCGATTTCGTCCAGCGAATGCCCATCCGTAAAGGCAATGCTGACCACCCGAACCGGCCGCCCGATCTTGTCTTGGGAGAGTCCGGCAGGGATTGGGCCTACTGCAGATGCCGCCTCGCGCGGCCGGTTGGAAATTCCTAAGCTCGTTGCCAAAGCGCTTATCCCCACCGTGGAACCAAATTGCCTTCTGTCCATATTGTTTCCTCCCTTTCAGCCAGCCCAAATTTAAAGAACCGTGCCCCTGTGTCGATTGACCGGAAATTCCGATTGCCAATTGATCCCTGCGCGAAACCATATGCTTGCTCCCCTCTCGTGTCAAGGCCATAAGGCCAGGAAAGCCACAAGGATGTGCGCCTGCACCCGGTGTGCGAACTGAACTATGGGAAACCGGGGGGACGGAAACCGGGGACAGACGGGACGTTGCACCGATTTTCCCTGAATGGGAGTGCCTTCTGCTGTTCATCGGCAAGTGGTTTCCGGCGACGGCCCCTTCTGGGGAATCGTCTTTGCCACCCATGCCCGCTGGAGGTGTGGGCAGCATTCCCGTACGAGCGGGTAGCTCAGACGCACGCGTTCTTGGCGTTCGTCTGCGACTCTTCGTCCGTCCATGGGGTTTCATGTTTGGATGTTAAGATCCTGGTGGATATTCCTATGTTAAAAGCGCGGAGGAAGGCAAAATGCGCCCACCTCTGCTACCTGCTGCGGGCTGCCCAACGCAAGCTTCAGGCCGCGTTTCTGCGGAAGAACACGTGGTCTTTGTGGGTCTCTGGCGCGTCTTCTTGGTCGAGGTGGAGGCGGCAGCAGAAAAGGCTGTCCGTTGTCAGTGGTCCGTTGTCAGTGGATGCCGTTTCCGAGAACTGGTAACTGGTAACCGAAGACGTCGCAGTGCGTATGTTTCCCTGCCCCCAGCCCCTAGTCCCGAGCCCCGGTTTTTCTGTGCCCATCGAAAATCGACAATCCCTAGCCCCTAGCCCCTAATCCCTAGCCCCTGCGGTGGACGAAGACGATTTTGCCGGGCTCGGGGGCGGCGTTGGGTAGGGCCGAACGGCGTTCGGCCTCGTCCGATTCGAGGCCGCAGTCGTTTACGAAATGGTCGCGGATGGCTTGGGCGGCGTCGGGGGTAAAGGCTTCGCGGTAGATCAATCCGTCACCCAGATCGGCCACGAGGTGCCGTTGAAAGAACGTCCCGTGACGGTCTTTGGCCGTCCCCACGCACCAGTCGTTCGCAGCGCCGCCCGATTTTCGAATGTGCTCTTGGAAGTCCGTAATTATGTCTGCGCGATTCGTCGGCATGGTTGCAGCCCTCCTCTGTTCCCTATTCCCTATTCCCTGTACTTCCGTTCCCTATTCCCTATCTCTTGCCTTTCCGCTTGTCAGCGCAGACGTACGCGTTGTTTGCGTTCGTCTGCGGCTCTTCGTGCGTCCACCGGGGTTGATGTTTGGATGTTAATAGCATGGTTGATGTTCCTATTTGAAGAACCGCAGAGGAGGGAAAGTACGCCCACCTCTGCGCTACCTGCTGCGCTACCCGCTGCTACGGGTGGGTGGAGGAGGGCTCAAGTATCGCGGTGGTCGTGCGTTCCCCCCTCGCGGCGTCTTGCTACCCATCGCGCGGAGATCCAGGAAACGACGACGGCAACACTTACAGCCGCTGCCCACACCAGCCTCGGCCGGAGGTCAGTAAGATAGAACACCAGACCGTTGCACAATACGAGCGTCAACCCAAGGGTAACTAAGCTTCGAAGTGACAGATTGCGAATCTCCCCAGCCAGCGGCCCAGGAGGCACGAACATCCTTGCAACCTTCAGTATTACTATCACCTCACAAAGAACGAACGTGACCGCTCCGAGGAACCCTATAATCATGAAAACCCCAAGCGGTACCAAAGAGGGGAACTGCAACCAGAGGATGCAGATGGCGATAGAGCAAGCCCCGGACGCAATACCCGCCAGAAGTGGCCGTCTGACTGCGTTCAGAATTGTTGGTGCCATATAAGTTTATCCCTCGGCACGATTTCGCGTTTGCTCAAAACCCCAACGCATTCGCAGCGCAATACGCGGGCGCGGCAACAAGGTCAGTCGCCAAGCTGATATTGAATATGGTCAAAGAGAAGTTCACAAAAGTGCCAACCGTGTTCCCCGTCGTTATGGCAAGCACGGCGGGCGACGCTGGCAGAAGCTCCGGCGCGTCAGCGAGAATACCACCCCCGACTACGAGCCCGAATGGGACCCCCACCTTCACAGATGTTGCGAGGTTGTGACCAAGCTGTGCGAAGGTATAAGGGACAGTCTGCTTGAGCGTACCGCCCACGCAACTTCCAAACTCAGCCAACCTGCTGGGCTGTTGGGGCGCCGACGGGCTTTGCGGTGCCTGGGCCGTAACTTGTATTTGGATCAGGAAGTTTGTGGCGGCCGCAGCGCCGGCTGCAAGGATCCAAGGTAAGGGAGAGGTCGCCGGTGGGGGGCACCAGATGCTCCCGTTGGCGAGGATTTCGCACCCTGGGCCCAGGGGACCGCTAGGCTGCCCGCTGGGGTTATCGGAATTCCCGGCTGGCCCGGCGGGGATGGGGATGTTGGGCCGAGATGTTCCGCCGCCGCCCCCTCCGCCGCCGCCCGGCGGGGGAATGCAGGTCGGGTCATACATCGGGCAGCCGTTGCAATCCCCCGAAATATTGCAGGGGGGCGTGTGGCACTCGGCGTTGGTCATGGCGAAGTAAAAATCGTTACAGTCCTCCTCTTGCAGCCCCGTCGGGTCGCTCAAGCTGGTCGGGTTGTTCAGCACATACGCATACCGGTTGAGGGATTGGGGATTGGTGATGTCACCGCCCAGCGGGTCGGGGCTCGTCCAGCGGCCAAGGCTAGACGGATAATCGCGGGTTTGCGACTGAGCGGGACACGGGTTATCCCCCCAGCATTGTAAGCCCACGAGGCCTGCGAAGATGCCCGTCCCGCCCCCCAACCAACCCTGTCCCCAGGGGTAATAGACCTCAGTTTGTACGACTGCCCCGGCTTGGTCGGTAGCGGCAAGCGGGCTTCCCAGAGCATCGTAGTGGTAGATCCGGGCCGCCCCCACAAACCAATTCTCGGTGTCCACAAAGGCCGTCCGCCCCAGGACCGGCACGATGATGTGCCACCAAGCGGGCTGGGGCGGATAGGCCATAAAGTGGCCCAACAGTTGGCCAGAGGGATCGTACGCGTACTCTATGGTGTGGAAAGCTGTGGCAACATCCTCGGCGAGTTGGCCCCGGGCATTGTACGTATAGGTATGCAGCACCGTCCCGCTTTGCAGCGACTGGCTTAAGCGCCCCTCGGCGTCCCACTGGTAGGAGTAGGTGCCGTCGTTCGTCAGATTTCCCGCCGCGTCATAGCTGTAGCCGGTGATCTGGTTGTTGGCGGCGTTGAAAGTGTACTGCGGACAAAGTCCGTTGGTCTGCCCGTTGACGACGCACGTCATGTCGCCGTATTGACCGTTGGAGCCGTCCGCCGTGTAGCTGAAGGTCAGGTTGTAGGTGGAGTTGCCCGTGGCCACGGCCGAGGTCAGGCGGTTAACATGGTCGTACCCATAAGCCGCAATGTGATTGTACGTGGTGTCCACGTTGTTGTAAAAGTAACCCATCGAGTTGCCGTTGTTTTGGGCGCCTTGTGAAGGGACCGCGCAACTTGTGGGGTTTGAAACATCCGCATAGTAATTGTACACCAGGCGGTAGCAGACGTACGCGTTCTTGGCGTTCGTCTGCGGCTCTTCGTCTATTCCCGGAATGTTATGTTTGGATGTTAATATCATGGTTTATGTTTCCGTGTTTAGAACCGCGGAGGAACGTAAAGTACATGTACCTCTGCTACCTGCTCGACAGGGAAACAGCACACCCGTTTCGTTATTGGCCCACATCGGAAAAGCAGTCGTCAGTGGTCAGTTGAACCGGCCAAATTCAATAAGCCCTCGCGGTCAACCGGTAGGTAGGTGACGCGGTAGCTTGGTTCTTGTAGCGCGGGCGTCCCGCCCGCTGTCTCGGGAGCGTCCCGCTCCCGCCACGCGCGGGCAGGATGCCCACGCCCCAGCGGGCGGGACGCCCGCGCTACGCCCACCGCTGCAAATGGCGGGATAAACCCGCCCCCTTCCAGCGGGTAGCGCAGACGCACGCGTTCTTTGCGTTCGTCTGCGGCTCTTCGTCCCTCCATGGGGTTTCATGTTTGGATGCTAATATCATGGTGGATGTTCCTATGTTAAAACCGCGGAGGAAGGCAAAATGCGCCCACCTCCGCGCTACCTGCTTGAGCGCCTCCACCAAGGCCTCCGCTCGGCGCGGAATCACCACCCGATGTACGTGGCTCGAGACCGTTTCGAGCCCCGACAGGGGCGATATCGTGTGGCCCGCGGCGAGCCAGCCGTGGGATCGAGAGGGCACGCGCGAATCCCCAGCCCCATCGGGGCGGCATCCGGTCACGGAAACATCGCGCGGGTGCCGTCGCGGGCCGCGTTCGAACCACGATCCGATGTCGCCCTTGGCGGGGCTCGGTATTCCTTCTACCCCGTTCCTTCCCACGGCTGGCTCGCTGTGGGCCAAATGACGGCGCCCGCTACGCGGGCTTTCGGGTGCGGCGAGCGGTTATTTTAACACCTATCGGGGGGAAGGGACGGGTAAGGGGTCAGGAGTCAGAAGGCAGTAGCCAGAAAGCAGTAGGCAGTGAGTGTAAATTGCGAGTCTCCGCGAGCTGGGATAGGCGGCGGGTGATTCCAATTCCGAAAGAATCCTGCGTCGGGGTAAGAGACGGGATTTCCACAATACTTGATAAGATTCGAAGAGCGCATCCCTGATCGCTTTATCGGGTCGATGGAGCTATTATTGGCTGGGGCACCGCCAGTGCTTCCACGAGCAGTTCACGGACGGCCCAAATATCCACATTCGGGTCGACAAAAGCTACACCGTAGATGTGTGTTCCTTCTCGGCGCTCCATCTCGTAGACCACACGGCAAGTTGCCTTTCGTGACTTGTTTTCCCGGCTTATTACAATTTCCTGCCCCGGCCTAAGCTGGCGGCTCAAAAGAACCGAAGCACCGAAACCACTGATGTTCCTGGTACGCGTGTCTTCTTCGAATGCTTCACCGCTCACGTCTTGTCCGGTGACGCGAATCGGCAACGCAAGATAGATCCGCTCGGACCTGCGCTTGGATTCTGGTCCGCGGAACACATGAAGGTTCGGGGGGAGAGCAAGATCGACGCTCTCTCGCCCGGAATGCCGGAAACCCGCGCCCAACCTAAGGAATACCCAAACCAGACAACACATCAGAATTGCTAAGCCCAAAAATATTGTCGTCATTTTGGATTATCCTGTCATCAATCGCTGCACTAATTGCAAGATTAGTACGAATCCACACCTAGTTCAACAAAATCATTTGCGAGGAAAAGGATGCGCTACTTTGCAAAGCCAACTTACTGGCCGGAACTCGCCACCCATGCCGTGCGTTGAAGCGTGATATTTTGCGTGGTGGCAGAGGAAGCGGTGCTGGTTATCGTCGTGGCGGGAAACCACGGCGGCGCAAACCCGGGGCGCGTCGTGTAGCGGCGATCGAAATAGGTGTTCTCCGTATTCAAGCAGGCGCCGAAGATGTTGGTTTGGATCTGGCCGCCTACGTTATTGAAAGTATTAATGCAACTCCCTTGATAATTCCCGCCGGCGGGCCACGCTGCGCAATGCCCTCCCGGGCAGGAATTTCCGACGTAAAACCCGCACGACGAGTTTACGCAATTCGATCCTATCACCGCCTGCGACCCATCCACCTCGAGATTATCGTCCTGGTAAGAGGTGCTCAGGTAGATGCTGCCATTGGCGGTGAAGATCCCCAGATCCTGATTATGGTCGTTGCCGTTGATCAGCGTGGCGACGGGAGCGCCGGGAATCTGGTTCGGACTCGTGGTCACCGGCTCGGTCTGATAAACCACATCGCCGGTGATATTGATATCGCCAAGGGCCGCGATGGTGACGGCCTCCCCATTTTGAATGGCCCCTTGCCCCTCACCCGGTCCACTCATGCTGATAATGGTACCATCCACGTAAATCATGGTGCCGGGCGTGCTCCCCGCGGTAAGGGAAGTGCAGTAGGAGGGGGGTGTACCCTTGGGATTGGGAGGCGCGCCCATGCCGGAGCAGTTCGCCGGCACGCCGGTCAACGACAAGGTGCTAGTTCCAGATTTCAAAACGGTGGAGCCGAGTCCGTTGTTCGCGGAAGGGTCAATGGTCATGGTGGTGGTTGTTGACCCTTGCGTAATGGTGATCACCTGCTGAAGATCGCCATTGGCGGCGGTCTGGGCAATGAGCGCAACCGAAGCGTTTCCTTCAATATAAAGTCCGCCGCCGGCCATCGTGGGCGTACCATTAACGTTCTGATAGTCAAGATAGACCCCAGTTGTGGCGCCGGTAGTGGGATATGCTTGCTGGTTGATATTCTGCAAAACCGCATTCATCTGGGCGGCCGTCGGCGCGGGTGGCGTGGTAGAACCACCGCAGGTGGTGCCGTCTTCGCCGCACCCCGTCCCGTCCAGAGCCGCCCACTGTTGGCTGAAACTATCGGTTGGCTGGGTGGTCGGTTTTTGGCCTGTGGCAAGTCCGTCCTGGAATTGAGGCTCGACAGTCATCCCATCGGCGGAATAGCTGCTTGCCGGCGACTGTGTGCAACCCCAGTTACCCCAGTAGCTTGCGCCGGCATCATTCCCCGTCGCCGCCACCTGTGCCGAATCCGACTGTCCGACCGGGTCGGTAAAGATATAACTCCCTCCGGGCCCAAAACCCCACGACCCATCGGTGAACATCGTACCGGTCATGGTGCCCGGAACCAACCATCCCAGTGAGCAAGGAGCCCAGTTGGTGACAAACGCTCCAAAAATGGCATAGCTCTCGTTGGTGAGGGCGGGTGTACCCGAGACATTGATAATGAAGCTGCCGCTTTCTGTGATCGTGGATTGCTCCGCCCCCGTCGCCGAGCCCACCGCAGTCACTGTATAGTTGTAAATGTATCTGTACGCAGTAATTTCTGAGCTAAAACCGGTCGTGGGGCAGCCCAGCGTAACACCAGGAGTGGAAACGCACGAATAGGTGGCCATGGGGTTGGTGAAGCCGGTGGCCAGTGCTATCGTCACATTCGCTTTAAAACTTTCCGTCCAGGAATTTGCCCCGGCTCCGGTATTCAAGTAACAGGTGGGACTACTGGTAATAGTTGGTAAGGCGGGCGGGCTAGGCGGGTTAATAGGACAGGGCCCGGGCCCGACCCCACCGTAGTTTGTATTAATGGAATTTTGCACGTTACTTGCCAAGGCATTAATGCTGGCGGGAGGGGGGGAAACGAAGGTACCGAAGCCACCGCTAAAGCCTGCGTTCAACTGATTGTACATCGCTTGGCGGGCGATGTTCAAACCGGAATCCGCGGCGTAAAAGGCACCGCGATAGTTGCTGTAATAACCGTTGATCAGCAGATCCGAACTGGAGGTCAGCACGGCCGCGAGCCCAATAACCGAGAGCAGAAATAACATCAGGAGGGTGATGACCAAGGCGACGCCACGGTTGTTGGCTTCCTGTCGAGGCCAGGCCGATGAGGGAGCACCCTCATCGCCAGCTTGCTCGGAATCCGAAAAGTCCTTTCGCCATAACATGGTGCACCTCAGTCGTTGTTCATCGTCAGATTGCGGGGATCCACAATGATGGAGTTCCCGCGGATCATGTACGGACCATTATCAAAGGGATTCCGGTAAGGATTCGTCGGGTTGGGTTCCGTGCGTCCGATAAGGGAAGCGCGAACCGAGCGAATAAGATTGTATTGATAAGGCGTGGAGTAAGTCGCGGCATCGTAGTTGTATTGAAAGGTGCTGGTGTTCGAGTTGTTCCATAATGCCGCTCCCACTTTGAAGGCAATCACTTGGTCCATCAGCACGATGGAGGTTCCCCCCTGCGTCCGCATCAACTGGGGGTCGGACTGATTCTGGCTATCCGTGTGGTTGGTATTCACGGAATAATTAATCGGCAACAAATGGACGACCCAATCATTTTGACCAAATTGATCGGTAAGCTCCCCGGCAGGGGCATTGGTCGTCATGTTGTAGGGATCGTTGGAGGTGTGGTTACCGCCCCCCGCCAGAGTCGAATTAAACGTCAAGCTCACACACCCCGCAGGGTTGCAGCCCGGGGCGGCGGTGGAGGTCGCTCCGGCGGAGGCCAGAACCGCCGTCGTGAACGCGCAACCGCTCGAGCCGACGGCGTGGCCACCTCCCGAGCACGACTGCACAAAAAGCACCTGGTCGCCGGCATGGAACTTGGCAGCAACCTGGGCAGCCGTAAAGAGGAGGCCCGTGGCGGGATTGATAACGGGGGGAGCCAGACCGTTGGCCGTAGTGCCGGCACTCGTGCTGATGGTGCAGGCGCTACTGGCGCAAGGGTGGATGGCGGGGGCGTTGGGGTCAGCGATGATCACGTTCAACTGGTCAAAGCAGGCGGCGGCATAAACCGGGGGGTAGGACGCGGTGGGGTTGCACTGCGACGTGGTGGGATTGCTGTTAATGATCGTAACCCCCACCGGCCAGGCCGGAACGTTGGGCCCCAGGATCAGTCCGTTTCCGGCGTTCGCCACGTCGAGTTGTATCTGCGCCAGCGCATTGCGCAGACCAATGTTGAGCCCCACGGTAAGCTGTTCCTCGCCGAGGACGGCTTGGTGCCGGCTGAACAAAGTGAACGAAACCGAGCTGATAATGAGGAAAATCGTCATCGCGACCAGGAGTTCGAGCAGAGAAAAGCCTTCGCTCAAGGCTTCCCCACCCGGTAATCGAGGATCGCTCGAGGGCGTCATCATGGCCGCACCATGCTCATTTGGAAAGTGACCGCCGGAGGAGGTTTTTGGCCGGGCAGTAGTTTCATATAACCCTGGACGCTAAGATCTTCGAGCGTCACCAGAACCGTGATGCGCCGTACCCCCACCACCGGCTGGTCCTGCTCGATCACCCACCGCCGATTAAAAGTCGCACCCACGTTGGGAGGGTTGGCCTGGCAGAGAGCGGGATTCAGAGGGGATTGGGGCGCCTGCCCGTTCGGGCTATAAGCCAACGTCACGTAATTCCCGGTCCCGTCGGGGGGGCCGGTACAAGGCATTTCGTAGGTTTCGCTCATCTGGCCGTTCGCGGTCGACAGACTAACGTTATCAAAATAAGAGACGCTGGTTGAGCTGCCGGACACGGTGATGGTCACCGGGCCATACCCTGGCACCTGGGTCAAGCTGCCAATGCAAGTCTCCCCGGGGATCCCGCAAGTGTTGGAGCCGCTCGGAACCAGGATGTGGGGATCGATATAGGGAGGCGAGGAGTTGTAATTGGCGGGCCAACGGTTCAGGTCTTCCAGTTCCTCGGAGGCAAGCTGGGCGGCCAACGCCATGTAGCGGGAGCGTACCGTGGACCTGAAGACATTCGCCATCAGCAGGGCGGCAGACATCATGCCGATGGCAAGAACGAAAATCGCAACCATAACTTCCAGCAGCGAGAAGCCCTTTTCCACATCCGCGTGCCTAGGGTGAACTGACGGAGACATTGCCGACCCCCGAAACTGTAATGGTATTTGACCCTCCCCATTCATTGGTAATGGAAAAAACCATGTTCGGGGGGATGGAGGTCTCAGTGACCGTGCCGCCCGCAGCGAACTGGTAAGTTACGGTCCGACTGATGGCTATACCCCCTGCCCCGGTAATGGGAATCGCGTACGTGGGGTAGAGTGTACCACGCAAATTAACCACCGGGGAGTAAACCGTTGCTGGCGGAATCATGGAGAAGATCTGATACGAGTTCGTCGCCGGAGTAAAAGTAATCTGGTACGGATACCCATGCATGATTGCCGCGTAGCGGGTGGCCTGGATGGCCCCCGTGGCCGCGGACACCGCGGCATTCATTTGGTAGCTCCGCAGGGCGTTGGTGGTCATGGGGATCGCCATCCCCGTCAGGACCATGCTGATGGCAACAACCATCAGGAGTTCGACAAGAGAGAATCCTGTCGCTACGCGGCGCTTCACGGTCAGGCGACCCTCCTTGCCCAAGGTTTCACTTCGGGATTGCCGAGCGTCTGTCATAAACTCTACCTCCTAAAGCAACAGCACCAAAATCTCCCACGCCGCAATGTGAGGTAGTTTTCATGCCTAAGCAATGGTACTCAGGTACCTTGAGAGGCCGCGAACTATATCGGGATTCCTGTCCAAGGTTTCATTTCTGGATTGCCGAGCGACTGTCATAAACTCCGCCTCACCAGCGCACGCAAGCCACCACCTGAAGCAACAGCAGCACCAACTCCGACGCTGCAATGTGAGGTAGTTTTCATGCCTAAGCAATAGTACTCAGGTACCCTGTGGGGCCCGGAACTATTCCCGCGGGTGGCGCCTACGTGCCGCACTTTGACATGTATGCGCTCACAACGAAAATCATAGCTCTCTCCGAGGGAGAGGGTGGACCGCGGCCGCCGTTTTCACCAGCCGGCGCGGGACGGGGGGTCACTCGCTAACAAAATGCGAAGCATGAAGCGGGGCGTGGCGGAGGTGCAAAAGCAAGTCAAAAGTCAAAAGGCAAAGTGCAAAAGGCAAAAGTAAAAAGGCGCGCGTCGCTGGCCGAGACCCCTGTACTTTGGGATCTGCGATGGCCCGAAGGGGCACTCTTCCGAATCGGGGTGGGGGGAGCAGATTCGAATTCCCGGCCCTCGCCCCTTTGGGGGAGAAGCGGGTGGCGCAACAGACGTACGCGTTCTTGGCGTTCGTTTGCGGCTCTTCGTCCGTCTATGAGGTTTCATGTTTGGATGTTAATATCCTGGTGGATGTTCCTATGTTAAAACCGCGGAGGAAGGCAAAATGCGCCCTCCTCTGTTCCCTATTCCCTGTTCCCTGTACTTCCACGATCCCAATGGCTCAAATGTCGCCAGCAATGTATTGCTGGATGGCCTCACGTTGTTTGGGCGTAAGGCCAAGGAATTCCAACCCCAGGCTCTCCCCCGAGGCGGTTTTGTTAAGGACCCTGGCGGGCACCTTCTGCGGCCCCGTCAGAGGCATATCGTCCTCGGAGGAAACGGCTTTTCGAGACTTTGGGGCCTCAGGATGCGCTGGTCGCGAGACTCGGGGCATCACGAATTCAAGTTCCAGAACCTGGCCTACCTCGACTCCACCCGATGGGCTCACCGACATTCCGGCTTCGCTAATTTCCATACTCTCCCCGACGAACCGGCTTCGGCCTAGGTCCCCCAGAATGCATGTGACCGGCGTGCGGTAAGGTAACCGGTGGTGGCGTCTCCTTCTGGTCTCCATGGCCCCGCGGACGGCGTTAAAGAGGTGAAGGCAGCTTTCGCGACTGCGCGGCTTGATGGCGAAGAAAGTCACCCCGGCCTTGAAGCCTCGGCGCATCACGCCGACGTCTTCCTCCCCCGTCAGCATAACAATGGGGATGCCGGCATTAAGCTCCGAATGCCTCACGCACTGGATGAGCTCGAACCCATCCATATGGGGGATCCGGGCCGCCATGATGAGACCGTCAAACTGTTGGTTCTGCAAACAGTGCACGGCCTCGCGCCCGTCCTTGACGGTCACCAGATCGCACCACTTCAGCAAAGACATGGTCGCCCTGGCCAGCTCCAAAACTGGGAGGTCTCCGTCAGCCATGAGGATTTTAACTGACATCGAGGATCGTCCTGAGCGGGGAGGGAATTCGACCTCCGTGCCCCCCTGACCGCTCCTTGCGCAATCTATTTCCCTCCTGGCGTGGATCGTACTTGGGACTCGGTTTTTGTCTGTCGTTCCGACGATATGATATGTCAGAGGCCCCGCTTTTCACAATACTTGCCGAAAGTGAATGTTTTGCGAAAACACCTGGTGTCCTGAGTCAGAAGTCCGTCGCAGAAATCGCTAGCGTGGAAGCGGAATTTCCGAAGCCCCCTCAGGGGCGACATCGTGTGGCCCACGGCGAGCCAGCCGTGGGATCGAGAGGGCACGCGAGATTCCCCAGCCCCATCGGGGCGGCATCCGGTCACGGAAACATCGCGCGGGTGCCGTCGCGGGCCGCGTTCGAACCACGATCCGATGTCGCCCTTGGCGGGGCTCGGTATTCCTTCTACCCCGTTCCTTC
>Ga0326728_10001530_pt1 | contig 81242 bp, 75 predicted proteins | sample MB3enrmetagenome_FD_207602 | JGI IMG/M metagenome (GOLD analysis project Ga0326728, IMG submission 207602) | Lab enriched peat soil microbial communities from McLean, Ithaca, NY, United States - MB31MN | ecosystem: Environmental > Terrestrial > Soil > Wetlands > Peat | place: USA: New York...
ACAAAGCGCGGGCCATAGCGCTCGATGGCCGTGCGGATGCGGTCCACTTCCGCCAGGTCCACGCCCGTTCCGAGGATCACAGCTCCGCCCCCGAGCTGGTGATGGTGAGCCGGCCGTGCTTCACGCCCTTGGTGGCAATCAGAGCGTCGGCGATCTTCTTCACCTCGCCGGCCTTACCGCGCACCACCAGCACTTCCAGGCAGTGGTCGTGGTCCAGGTGGACGTGCAGGGTGGAGAGCACGTGGTGGTGGAACTCGTGCTGCATATCGGTGAGCCGCTCGCTCAGCAGCCGCACGTGATGGTCGTAAACCAGCGTCACCGTGCCCACCACCTTGCGCTCGGGCGACTCCCAGGCCTGTTCCACCAGCTCCTCGCGGATCAGGTCGCGGAAGGCCTCCGACCGGTTCGTATAGCCGCGTTTCGCGATCAGGTCGTCGAATTTCTTCAACAGCCCGGAATCGATGGCCACGCCAATTCGGCTCAGCTCCCCCATGGCTCCAGCGTAGGATAACGCCGCGGCCTTGTCCACCGCGCAAGCCGGTTTCCGCGCTCTTTTCCAATGCCCTGAACTCGGTTATGGAGGATACTGGTTGGCGTGGAGGTGGCATTGCGCCGATGAACAAGTCCGGGTTGAGGAAACCAGACGTGGTGATGGTCTGTTCGGCGCTGGGGTTGGCCGCGGTGACGTTGTTGTGTTTCGGCTGGCTGGATCGGACGGGTTCCGGAAACCTCAAAATGACCACCGTCGTTCCGGCCAAGGGGCAGCCCTATTCCGTAGCGATCTCGGCGGATGGAACTAAGGTAGCAATGATGCACCAGGAGTTCAGCGGGCCCTCGGGCGGGGTGACGCGGGACATGATTGAGGTGCGAGATGTTCAGTCCGGGCGGGAGGTGGGCAGCTTCTCGCTCCCGACGATTAACTGGGCGAATCGAGCCCAGTATTACGTATCGCGAAATCTCATGTATTGCGATGGCGGGAAGTATCTGCTGGCTTTCAGCGGACCGGATACGATCTATGTCACGGATGCGCGCAGTTTCCAGCTACATGCCTTGATCGCTTTGAACATCCCTCCACACAGCGACGTCGAGGTTGACTGTTCCGCCAGCGGCAGTGTCGCCGCTCTCGCAGCCTCATTCAACGTGTACGGCCTCTCGATCAAGTTGTTCGATCTGGACAAGGGCGCGGAAATCGCGGATCTGGGGGGGATCCTCGATAAGCGCCCTGAAAGCTATACAGGTGACGGGATGGCGATTTCACCGGATGGGTCCAAGCTCGCGCTAGGTATTTCCAGCGGTGAAGGGAGCGTGGTGAAGTTGGTGGATACACGGACGAAAGGATTTCTCGGGAAGCTGGCTTTGTGGGATGAGATCTGGAACAAGCATCTGTTTACGTTCGCCGGAGAGGGTGCGCTGGTGATCGGAGAGCGGAGGTGCGACGACCGCAGCGAGAAATGCGAACTTAGGTCAGCGCCGAGAGGGCGCACGCTGCGGGTTTGGGACTTTGGCGGAAATGGCACAGTGCGAACGCTGGGATGGCCGGGGGCGGAGGCTTACGGATCTTTCGGTGCCTCCGCGGATGGGAATGTGGTGTTCGGGTACACGGGAACTGGGAGCTACTGCAAATCCTGCAATGAGGGGGGCGGGGAGCTGAAGATCGACGATGCGCGGTTCACGGTGTGGGACCGCCGCTCTGGGCGTGTGGTCGCGCGGTCTCCGAGTCTCAAGGTGGAGGTGCATAGGTGTTTTCTTCAAATCATAGGGTCGTGCACCGCATACGAGCGGGAACCGGAGCTGCAGATGAGCGCGGACGGCAAGGCGGTTCTGGCTTTCTGGCCCCCTCCTAGCGGCCCGCCGCCGGATAAGGCTGGGGAGCTGGAAGTCTATCGCCGGCACTGACTCGACGCCCTCCGATCCCAAGGGCCTGAGAACCTTGGCTCCAGTACTTCGGGTCTCGCCAATATGGGCGGGATGGTACATTCCGGATGGCCGGATGGCATCCCATACTGGACGCGATGAGACCCTCCGCCGCTTGGCTCGCCATCCTTCTCGCTGCGTCGCTCCCCTTGGCGGCGGGCCCTATCGGCGTGGGCGGAGAAACCTACGCCTGGGTGCCTTCCGGCGAGGAGATCGAAATCCAGTTCGGCGTCTGGAACTACGCCCGAGACAACCCGGGGAGTTCCCCGTACCCCACACAGATCGGCCTCCAGGTGCTGGGCCAGGCAGGCACTGGGTCGCTGTTCGAGGGCTGGCTCGAATCGCTCGACGGCACGGTCTCGGTTCCCTTCGACGATCCGAACGCCGGCCTGCTGGGCTTGCCCGCGGGCTCGCTGCTGGTCTCGCCGGGCACTTTCGGGGCCGGGGGAGGAGATCCGTTCGACGTGGCGGTCATCGACGGCTACGTGTACCTGTCCGAGGCCCAGTCCCAGGCGCTGTTCGGCTCGAACATCGGCAACTATAACAGCGCCGCGGAAATCGTGCTGCTCAACATGGGCCAGGGCTTCATGCTGGGGATCGGCCCCGGCTATACGGTGCGGAATGCCGTTTCCGAGCCGGGGATCGGGGGCGACGGGCCGGTCGAAACGGCGGGCATCACGGGCCTGGTGTCGGTCACTGCTCCGGAGCCTGCCACTTGGCTGAGCGTTGCCGGCGCCTTGGCCGCGCTGGGTTTCCTGGCGCGCCGCCGGCATCGGCTATCATAGGAACTCCAGGAGAACTCTTGAGCTCTACGGCTTCCGCCGGCACGCTACCGGAACGAAAAGCGCTGACCCGCCGCCAGTCCATTGGCTTGGTTTTCATATGCACCTTGCTTGGAGCGGCCGGGCAGGTTTTCATCAAGACCGGGGCCAGAACTTCGGCCACCGCCGCGCCCTGGACCACCCTGGCCGGCATCTGGGCCAATCTCTTCGCCATGGCCATCAACCCGAATCTGATTGGCGGCTACGCGCTCTACGCGCTGATGACGGTGGTGTTCATCTTCGCCCTGCGCGACGAGGAACTCTCGGTGGTCTACCCCGTCATCTCGCTCACCTATGTGTGGGTGGCGGGCCTGTCGATCTGGCTCTTCGGAGAGTCCGTGAACTTGCCCAAGATCCTGGGCGTTCTGGTCATCGTGGCCGGAGTCGCGGTGCTCGGAATGGACGGCAGGAAATGACGGCGCCCAACACCCCCGTTCAATCCATGGTTCTGGTGGGAATTGCCTCGCTTATCGGCTCCTTTGGCGCGCTATTCCTGAAGACCGGGGCCGCCAAGCTGAACCGCGGCCTGCGCTATTTGTTTCTGAACGGCCAACTGGCCCTCGGAGTGGCCCTGTTCGTGGCTTCCTCGCTGGCCTATGTGGTCGGAATCCGGCACGGCGAGCTGAGCGTGCTCTATCCGCTGGTTTCCCTCGGCTACATCTGGGCCCTGCTGTGGGCGGCGCTGTTCCTCAAAGAGCCGATCACGCGGAACAAGGTCTACGGCCTGCTGCTGATCGTGCTGGGGATCGTCCTGATCGGCGTCGGCAAGAGCTGATCGACCCTTGCATCGGCCCCCTTTTTGCAGTACAGTCTCGGCTAGGGATTCTCCGCGCCCCAGGAGGGCTTTCCATGCCGATTCTCACCAAGCTGCGCGAATTCCTGGATCAGAACCAGGTGGATTATACCCATACCGTCCATCCGCTGGCCTACACCGCTCGGGAGGTCGCTTCCGCCGAGCACGTCCCGGCCCGCGAAATGGCGAAAACCGTAATCTTCCTGAGCGAGGAAGGTTACGGCATGGCGGTCCTGGCCTCCGACAGCCTGGTGGACCTGGAACAGCTCCGGCTGGACCTGGGTCTCACCCGCCTGCGGCTGGCCACCGAGGCGGAACTCGGCGAGCTTTTCCCCGCCTGCGAGATCGGCGCCATGCCGCCCTTCGGGAACCTGTTCGGCCTGCCGGTCTACGTGGATAGCCGCCTTCATGGCGAGGACACCATCACCTTCAACGCCGGGTCCCATCGCGACGTCATCCACATGCACTGGCGCGATTTCGAGCGCCTGGTGAACCCGGCCATCATCTCCTTCGCCCGGCGCGCCGGGGCGACAGCGTAGCGGGAAGCGTCTCAAATCTGGTGCACTCGCTGAAGGCTTGGCCACCGGTCGAAGTCGGAATCGAAGCTGAGAACCGATCGAATCCCGTTTCGCTCCATGATGGCGATGTGGACCGCATCCCGGCCGGAAAGCGCGGCCGGGTTTTGAGCGATCTCGCCGGCTCGCAACACATCGGCCTTCTCGATGGGATAGACCTCATCCACGATGTCGAGCGTCAGTTGGAGCGCGGGCGAGATAGCCTCGCGCCGGTTGATCGCCGTGTACCGGTGCAGGATCTCCTGAAGCGCCTCCGCGTCGGTCACCAGCCGTTCCCGTGCGGCGATCAGGCGGTCCAGCAGTATCTGTGCCTCGGTCTTGTGGGGATGCGGCGCCCCAACCAGATACATGGGGATGTTCGAATCCACGAAGATCACTGCCGGCATCCCCGCTCGATCTCCTCCAGCATTTGCTCGATGTCCGCGGTGGGAAAAGAATACTGGGCCGCCTTCCGCACAGCCTTCAGTTTGACCTCGGGAGCGTTGACCGGCTGGCCGGAACGGGCGGTGCGCAAGGCCCGGCGCACCCATTCGCCGACCGGGACCCGCTCGCGGCGAGCCAGACGGCGAATCTCGTCCATTTCCGTATCGGGGAGCAGCACCTGGAGCCGCTTACTCATATCATGAGTATAGCATGAGCAGGCTCAGAGCAATCTGCGCAACAGCGTGGCACGCCTCAATAGTGATACCGCGCTTGCAGGAAGTCGATCCGGTTGGCGCTCACTCTGTAGACCAGCCGGTGCTCCTGGGTGATTCGCCGGCTCCAGGCGCCGGCCAGAAGGTGCTTGAGCGGCTCGGGGCTGCCGATTCCCCGGAACGGATCTCTCAGGACCGCCTCCATCAGTTGGAAGATGCGCAAGGCGAAGTTGCGGTCCGCTTCCACCCAGTAACGAAGATCTTCCCGGAAACCCGGGTGGAACACAGCCTCGCGCTCAGCGGCCGGTGGCAAGCCCCATCTCCCGGCGCAGCTTCTCGATGGATTCCGGCTTTCCTTTCCGGGCGTCCGCCCGCCGGAGCGCGGTGAGCAACCGCCGTGCGTTCTTGGGCGAGCGGAGAAGGTGCGCGGTCTCCATCAGCCCGGCCAGCTCCGCGGCTGGAATCAACGCCACATCCTTCCCGCCCCTGCGCCGCACAATGAGGACGTCCTGGTCCTCCACCACCTGGTCCAGGGCCGCTGCGAGATTGTTGCGCAGATTCGTGTACGTCGTCTCGATCGCCATCGGATGCCCTCGCCTCTATTGTACAGGCTTCCTGTACGTATGGCAATTCGAGGTGGGCAGATTCTGGGTGGTAGAATGTGTCCTGGAGTTCCAGGTCTCGAGGCCAAGAGAAGGTCCTTATGACGAAGATGGTCTCCAATGCTCTCGTGGGGATAGCCGGGGTTCATTATGTCGCCGCCGAGCTGTCCCGCCGTGGCCTCATCGCCTTGCCAACGATTCGGAACACCGCGGGTTACGACATCATCGTGGCTACGCCAGATGGGAAGAAACACGCGAACATCCAAGTGAAGACCTCCCAGAAGCGGGTCAACTACTGGCCGATGCCACCATCCGGGAAGATCTGTGCGAAGCCCAAGGACTACTATGTTCTTCTACGGTGGGACGATAGCGAGAAGAAGTTCGAGGGCTTCATGCTGCGGGGCGGCGAGGCACAGGCTGCGGTCAAAGATGAGGAAGCCAGGCAGGGTGCAAGGATCCGCGAGGGCACGAGGAAGGTGATCTTTCCGTGCGTTCAGGTGGCTGGAAGATGGGAGAAACTCGGGAACAGGTGGCGACGCAATTGGGAGAAGTGGAACCTGTAGCCCACCATGCCTACCCCGCTTCCAAAGGGGCGTGGTGCTCTTCGATGGCGGCGCCGGCCTCGGCCAGGCCGTAGTCGTATCCTTTATCAAATGCCCGGCGGTTGAGATCGCGCGTGGCGGGCGGCACCGAGTCCGCCACCGCCTGGCGCAATGCGTCCGCGTCGACCAGTCCGGTGGCCGCGGCGAAGAACCCCACCATCACCACGTTCAGCACCATCTTCCGTCCCAGCTCTTCGGCCAAACGCGTGGCAGGCACGCCGCGGACGCGTATGTCGGGCCGCGGATCCCCCATCCGCACCAACTCTTCCTCGACGATCAGCGTGCCCCCATCCTTCAACTCGGGCACGAATCGCGTATAGGCTTCTTGCGACATCACCACCAGCACGTCCGGTCGAGTAACGTAGGGATAACCGATCGGCTGGTCCGAGAGCACCACCTGCGCGCTGCACGCGCCGCCGCGGGCCTCGGGGCCGAAGCTCTGGGTCATGGTGGCGTGGCGGCCCTCGTAAATCGAGACCGCCTTGCCGATCGCCAGCGCGGATAGGATCACGCCCTGGCCGCCAAACCCGGCGATCCGAATCTCGGTTACTCGCATACCGGTTCGTCCATTTCGACGTAGCGCTCGCCCAACTGCTCCGCCAGGCGGCCGCGCATGGATGCGATGTAATCGGGCCGCTCGCAGTCCACGAACTTGCCCACCGCGATCTCGCCGTCCTTGGTGAGCGGCGCCTCCCGCGCGGAAGAGCCGTGGCGGATCTTACTCTTCTCCTTGTAATACTTCATGGTGTCCAGGCCGTCGCCCATCTTGTTGCGGCGCTGATAGAGGGTCGGACACGGCGAGAGGATCTCGATGAAACAGAATCCCCGCTTGCGCAGCACCTCGGACATCGACTTAGTAAGTTGCCGCACGTGGAAGGTGGTCCAGCGCGCCACGTAGGACGCTCCGGCGGCCTCGGCCAGCGCGCACAGGTTGAACGCCGGCTCGTAGCTGCCGTAAGGCGCCGTGGCCGTGATGACGTTGTCCGGAGTGGCCGGGCCGGTCTGCCCTCCGGTCATCGCGTAAGTCAGGTTATTGACGCAGATGACCTTGATATCCACGTTGCGCCGGGCCGCGTGAATGAAGTGGTTCCCTCCGATCGCGAACAGGTCGCCGTCCCCCGAATACACCACCACTTCGAGCGACGGGTTGGCCAGCTTCAGCCCGGTGGCGAAGGGAATGGCCCGCCCGTGCGTGGTGTGGAAGGAATCCAGCTTGACGTAGCCCGCCACGCGCCCCGAGCAGCCGATCCCCGATACCACCGCCACGCGATCCAGATTGCGCTGGCTCTCCAGCAGAGCCCGCGCGAAACAGTTGACCGTGGTCCCGATGCCGCAGCCCGGGCACCAGATGTGCGGCATGCGGTCGCTGCGCAGGAACGGCTCGACGGGATTGATAACTTCCGGCAATGCGCTCATCGTGCCGCCTCCAGGATGGCCTCGAGAATGTCTTCGGGCCGGTGCACGCCGCCGCCGGCGTGGGTTACCGAAACCGTGCGCGCGAAGCGGCCCGTGGCCCGCTCGACCTCGCGGGAAATCTGTCCCAGGTTGATCTCCGGCACGACGAAAGCCTTCACGCGCGCGGCCAGTGCGCGCAGGCGCCGGTCCGGGAAGGGCCAAACGCCGATCAGCCGGCAGCGCCCGGCTTTGACTCCACGCTGGCGCGCCATCTCGATAGCCCGCTCGGCCACCCGCGAGGTGATGCCGTAAGACACCACCACCACCTCGGCGTTCTCTGTGCCGTCCTCATCCACCATCGTGAGCCGGTCTTCGGCGTCCAGAATCTTCTGCCGCAGCCGGCGCACCAGCCGGTCCTGCGCCAGGGCGTTCATTTGCGGATAGCCGCTCTCGTCGTGCGTCAGGCCGGTGACGTGGAAGCGGTAGCCTTCGCCCGCGTGCGCCATCTCGGGAACCAGGTCCGCCCCCGGCTCGTAGGGCTGGTAGGCGCCGGGCGCGCGGTGGGTGTGCCGGCGCGGATAGACCTCGATCCGCTCGGCGGGCGGAATCACCACCTTCTCCGTCATGTGCCCCACGCACTCGTCCATCATGAACATCACCGGGACGCGAAATTCCTCCGAGAGGTTGAAGGCCCGCACCGTGAGGTCGAAACATTCCTGCGGCGAGTTGGGCGAGAGCGCAATGATCTCGTAATCGCCGTGCGAGCCCCAGCGCGCCTGCATCATGTCGGACTGGGCCGGCAGCGTGGGCAGGCCGGTGGAGGGTCCCCCGCGCTGCACGTTCACGAACACGCACGGCGTCTCGGTCATGGCCGCGTACCCGATGTGCTCCATCATCAGCGAAAACCCCGGCCCCGACGTGACGGTGAAAGCCTTCGCCCCGCCCCAGACCGCTCCCTGTATGGCGATCGAGGCGGCCAGTTCGTCCTCCATCTGTATGAACGTGCCGCCCACCGTGGGGATTCGCAGCGCGAAGCGCTCGACAACCTCGGTAGACGGCGTGATGGGATAACCCGCGGCAAATCGCGCGCCCGCGGCCAGCGCACCCTCGCAGCAGGCGTGGTCGCCATCCAGGAAATGCGTTCCCGTTAACACTCCGCGCGGATCAGCCTGCATCGGGCGCCTCCTCGCCGCGCACCGCCGGAACCTTCCAGCCGAAGATGGCGAAGTCCGGGCAGTACATCCCGCAAAGGTCGCACCCGCTGCATTTTTCAAGCGCTACCACGTGCGGCGGATGGTACCCCTTCGAGTTGAAGTTCGCCGCCAGCGCCAGCACCTTGGTGGGGCAAAACTCGACGCAGAATCCGCAGCCCTTACACCTCTCCACATGAATCGCTACATTGCCTTTTGCCATACGGGGAACGCCACGGACTGCTGTACTATTGTACCCGCCCCAGCGGCCCAAGCGAAAGCTGGCGGCGGTTCGGACCAAAGCGGAAGATAGCGAAGTCGTCGTCCAGGGAGGCCGCGCGCTCTATCCCGAGCCGCCGCATCACCACGAAACTGGTTCGGTCGACAATCGAGAAATCCTGGTCGCGCTAGGCCAGCCCGATCTGCCACGCGGTCTCCAGGTCCGCGGCGCCCACGCTCTCGACTGACGCCGCGCCGTCGCGCAGACCTTGCCAGAACCGCTCGGCGGCGCGCCGCCCGAGAGAACGCCCTTGGCTAGCGCATTGCTTACATCCGATGAGTCGGCTGCGGCGTACCACATCGAGGTATCGACGAAGAGACTCATGACCGAGGAGCCGCTACCGCCGCGGCTTGGCGTGCTGCGACGCCAGAGCCTCCCCGATCATGGCGTGCCTGTTCCTGGCCACGTCGGAGCCGCCGGAAGCGCCTAGATCGAAGACCGCCGCCGGACTGCCGGCCGCTGAATGACTGCCCAAGTCGCGCGCCAGAAGGCGGCGGATGTACTCGGCCAGGGAGACGCCCAGATCGCTGGCCCGCTGGCGCGCCCGCCGCTGGATCTCCGGGTCGAGACTGATCTGGCTGCGTGACATCATGATGGTTCCATCATCCCGCATGCGCCGCTGGGCCGCGGTCACTCCCCCCGCAGAACCACGTAGCGAAGAACGTCGTCGCGCTGCATACGCACCACCAGCGGATCCCCCTCCCGCCAGGCGGATACCAGCTTGTTCAGCCCATCCATGTCGGCGGCCAGCTTGCCGTTCACGCTATAGATAATGTCGCCCGGCTGCAACTCCTCCTGAAACGGCACGTTGGTCTGCAAGTTGGCCACCACGATCACGCCGTAGCGGTAACGAGGCTCCGGAACCAGCGCCGCCGTGGATGCGTCCAGCGTAATGCCCAGGATCCCCAGTTGCGGCACCGGTGTCGCCTTGTCTCTCACCTGCTCGGCCAGCCGCTCGCTCGGGTCGACGTCTTCCTTGAAAGGAACCTGCAGTTTGATCGCTTCGTGTCCACGCACCAATTCGAGCGTCAGAGTGCCGCCCAACTGAGACCGGAACAGGCTGTTCTCAAACTGGCGCACGTTCCGCACCGGCCGGCCTTCCACGCGAATCACGATATCGTCCGGCTGGACTCCGGCATTCGCCGCGGCCTTGCCCGGCGCCACATCCTGAATCAGGACCCCATCCTCGCGCGAAAGACCCAAGGCCGTGGCCAGCGTCGGCGTCACGGAGCGAATGGCGACCCCCAACTTGCCCCTGCGCACTCGTCCATACTTCTTAAGCTGGGCGTAGACGTCCCGCACCAGGTTGCCCGGTATGGCGAAGCCCAGCCCCTCGCTGCCTCCCGATTCCGTGAAGATGAATGTGTTGATGCCCACGATTTCCCCGTGCGCATCAATCAACGGACCGCCACTGTCGCCGGGGTTGATGGGCGCGTCCGTTTGAATGAAGACCTGCGCCGCGTCGGGACTGATCTGGCGCGCGGCCGAGCTGACCACGCCCATGGTGATGGAGTTCTCCAGGCCCCGCGGGTTTCCGACCGCGAACACGATCTGCCCCTGCCGCAGCAGCGAGGAGTCCGCCAGTGTCAGGTGCGGCCAGGCCGCGCCCGGCACCTTCAACAAGGCCACATCGGTTTCACGATCCACGCCGGTCACTTCCGCGTCCACCAGCTTTCCGCCGGCCCGCGCCGATCCGCGCATCCGCACCCGCACCTTCTTCGCCCCGGCCACCACGTGGGCATTGGTGAGCATGTCGCCATCCGCCGAAACGAACACGCCCGTTCCCAACCCCTTGCGGCGCGTCACCACGCTGGTGTTCCCGCCCGATTCGCTTTCCGATCCGCCGTAGCTTTCCGTGACCACCTCCAGAACCGCCGGGTTCACCTGCCGGATCAGCTTCTCGATCGCTTCGCTGAAGTCGTCGATCGGGCTACGCGGCGGCTGGGCGGAAGCGAGGCGCATTCCAACTGCCATGACGAGTACAAGTTTGGAAAGCCCCATACATCTCCATCTTAAGTCCACTCCCGATGCGATACTGGAAACCATGCGCCTCTCGAACCGCTGCTACGCAGTTACCGGCCTGGGATACTCGCCGCCTTGGTGCGTCAATGCGGGATTTGTCGTCGGAGACCAACTCACTCTGGTGGTGGATGCGGGCGGCAACACGCTGGCGGCCCAGTCCATTCACGGTTATGCTTCCGCGGCCCGGCCGGCCAACCAACTGCGCGTCATCAATACGGAGAAGCATTTCGATCACATCGGCGGCAACGGCTTGTTCCGCGACCACGGCATCGACGTGTGGGGCCATGCCGGTATAGCCCGAACCGCCGCCGAGTTCGAAGCGGAGATCTCCGAGTTCAACGCCGCCATCCCCGACCCGGTTCGTCGCGCCCGCGGCGAAGCGTACTCGTTCTTTCACGGCACGCATCTGGCCAACCCCAACCGCCAAATTGACGAGGACACCGCCTTCGATCTGGGTAACTGCCTCGCCGAGATCCTGCTCACTCCCGGGCATACTGCGGCCAATCTTTCGGTCTGGGTTCCCGAAGATGGCGTCCTCTATACCGGCGACTTAGTGGTCCGCGAGTATCTTCCCAACCTGGGCTCGGGAACGCCGGCGAATTGGCAACTCTGGCTCGCATCCCTGGACCGCATCGAAGCGCTCCATCCATCCATCCTGGTCCCCGGCCACGGCCCCGTCTCCCGAGGCGCCGAGATTCCGCCGACCTTGGACGCCGTCCGCAAAGTACTTCACGAATCCATCGCCGGCCGCCTCCTTTCCTGATATGATCTGAGGCGGTATGCATCCCGCATGGCTGCGTGCGGCGCTTCTGAGTGTGCTGGCGGTTTCTTCATGGGCCCAGGCGGCGCAGCCGGCCGATACGGCTCACCTCGCGGCGCAGGTTAGGGCGGTCCGAGGCAGGGACTGGCTGAAGTCGGCCGAGTACGCTCCTCTCAAGGCCCAGTTTCTCGAGTGGATCGACGCGCGAGTCCTGGCTGGCCGCACCATCGAGAGCATGAACCGCGAGTTGAAGGCGGCGGGATTGCTCCTGGATCCTCCCAAGTCGGCGGATCAATACTCCACCGAGTACACCGGGAAATTGGGCGGGGTCTCAGCCCAGCCGGTTCGAGGCGCCGGCGACCTTCTCGCGATCAATGCCGGCATTTCCAGGGGCTCCACCTGCCACGTCGACATCACGGTGATCCTTTATCAGCGCGAACCTCTCCGCAGGCTGGCGCACATCAACGCGGAACTGGGCGACGGCGATTTCGCGTGCTACCTTTCCGGATTGGCCGCCGGGGAGAAAGACGCTTCCGGTGCGAGGCTCATCGCTAGTGGCTGGGTGTACTCCAATTGCACGTCAGTCTGGAATGGCAAGCGGATACGCATCGACCGGCTGAAGGCGTCCTCGGTGGAGAACATTCTCGCGCGGAGCCTCTCTGCGCGGGACCGTGAAGCGATCGAAAACGTCGCCCCCTGGGTCCGAGGGGATGTGGTGACGTTTTGGTACGAGGGCGGATTACCCGACGCCGAGATGATGAGCACCCCGGCCATCGCCAGGTACCGCGTGGCGGAGAATCGTGCGGTCCGCGAACCGCCCATGGCTTTGACCAGAGCAGGTTTCATCGAGGAGTGGCTGGCGATGGAGGATTCCGAGGCCGCCCGCTGGAGCGAACCCGAAGCTCTGCGCGTTCACCAAGCCGTGGCGGCAGCCTTCCACCACGACGTGTTCAAGTGGGAGCACATCGGCCGGTGTGCGGGCTCGCCGCCGGTCTGGGAGATTGGCGTACGGCTCGACAAGTCGAAAAAGCTCTACGTCTTCCGCATCCACGCATCGCGCGCCACTGACCTGCGGATGCTCGCCGTTACCGATCACTGGACCTCGTCCTGCGCCGATTTCCCCCTGGCAAGCATTCTGCAGACCCTAGGCACGGAACTGCCATGGTAGACGCAATGACGATAGCGCGCCACGCTTCCATCCTTCTGGCCGCCTTGACGATTGCCGCGGCGCTTACCGGCTGCGCGCGCTGGCCGGCCTATCCCGGAGGCACGGACGACCAGCCCTATCAGGGCCCCGCCCAGGCCAAACCTGGAGTCGAGAAGCCGCCACCGAACTTTGGGATGGAAACGCTCGTTGGGGCCGCCCAAGCAGGCAACCCCAAGCGGGTAGAAGAGCTGCTGGCGAAGGGCGCAAGCCGCCAGACTCTCAACGAAGCGCTGTTCGCGGCGGCCGCTTTTGCGCCGCTGTTCGTGGCCGTTGGGCCCGATGGAAAGCCCCTTCCATACAGGGAACAGTTGAAGGCGGAGCGCGAAGTCGCGCTCGGCTATGGCCAAACCGCGAGGTTGCTCCTCGCGAAAGGAGCCAATATCGAAGCGAGGGTCCATGGCGACGAAACGCCGTTGATGGCTGCCGCAAGCCATGGCCAGACCGAGGTCGTGAGGGTGCTGCTGGAGAACGGCGCCGAAATCGAGGCCACGAACAGCCAGGGAATGACGGCGCTGGCCGGGGCCGCGTGTGATTGCGCCATCGCCGACATGCCCCACACCTACGATTCCATGAAGTTGCTCCTGGACCACGGAGCGAACATCGCAGCCATGGACCGGCAGGGATATACTCCGCTGATGAGGGCCGCGGGTTGGGGAAGAGCCGCCAACGCGCAACTACTGCTGGACAAAGGGGCCCAAATCGACGCCGCAAATAACCACGGCGACACCGCCCTCCTCATTGCCGCGTCTGGGGGCGCGCTCGACATGGCCGAGGTCACGGAACTGCTTCTCAAGAGAGGCGCCAACGTCCAAGCCAGGAACGAAGATGGCGACACGGCGCTCATCCTGGCCGCGTCGGGTCGTGGCTCCGACGACGCAGAGGTCGTCAAACTGCTGCTGGACCACGGAGCCGACGTCCACGCCAAGAACAACAAAGGCCACACCGCCCTGGACCTGGCCATCCGCGCCAAGAACAAGCAAGGCCGCACCGCCCTGGACCTGGCCATCCAAAAAGACCGCACCCAGATCGTTCCTCTTCTCAAGGCGGCGGCCGCGAAGCCGCACTGAGCAACCTCTTGCAGTCCCGCCTCCGCCCCGCCCGTTTCTCCCGTCCTCCCAGCAAGGCCGTCCACCTGGCGCCCCCGTGTGGCGTGAATCCATGCCAGAGTTAATTCCGGCGGTTCCCGATGTTTCACATCTTGACAATAGTATCGTTATGCGTTAAATATAGTTTATGAAACCTACTCCCAAGGGCTGGCCCCGTCTATCGACGGCGATTTGCTATGACGATGCGGCGGCGGCGATTGACTGGCTTTGCCGCGCCTTCGGCTTTGAAGTCCGGCTGAAGATCGAGGGCGACGGCGGGCGGATCGAACACAGTGAACTGGTCTATGGTGAGGCCGTAGTGATGGTCGCCCAGAGCGGAAGCCGGCCTGCTCACCCGAACTTTCCACCCTGTGCGAGTCCCCGCTCTGTGGGCGGCGCGAATACCCAGTCTCTGATGTTGTACGTGGACGGCGTGGACCAGCACTGCGCTCGCGCTCGCGCGGCCGGCGCGAAGGTAGTCGAAGAACCCGCGCTTCACGATTATGGCGCCGAGCATCCGGCGGACCGCAGCTACGGGGCGCTCGACCCCGAAGGCCATCTGTGGTGGTTCACCGAGCGCGTGCGGAATTCCCCGGGTGAGTAGCGCGCGCCACATGGACCTCAACGCTACATTTCTTGCGCTCGCCGACGGGCGCCGCCGGGCGGTGATCGACGTTCTCAAGAAGAAGCCGCGCCGCGCTGGAGAGATTGCCGCCCTCCTCGATCTAACCCCTCCCGCGCTGAGCCGGCATCTGCGAGTGCTGCGGCGAAGCGGATTGATCCGCGAGCAAGGAATTCAGCGGGACGCGAGAGTGCGGATCTATCACCTGCGGAAGAGGCCATTCGACGAGCTGCGCGGCTGGCTGGAGGAAGTGGAGTCCTTCTGGGCCGGCGAATTGGCCGCCTTCCGCGACCACGTGGAGCGCTCGAAGATCCGGCGCAAGGGCTCCCCAAAGCGATGACGCCCGCTTCCGACCTCGTGACCGTGAGCGTCACCGTCGCGACCGGCCCAGCCGAGGCCTTCGCGATCTTCACCCAGGAGACCGACCGTTGGTGGCGGCGCGGGCCGAAGTTCCGCATCGCGGGAAGACAGCCCGGCCTATTGCGATTCGAACCCTGGCTGGGCGGCCGGCTCATGGAGGAGTTCGAGTCCCCGTCGGGACCGCAGGTCTTCACGCAAGGAAACATCACGGTCTGGCAGCCGCCGGAGCGCTTCCGTTTTGAATGGCGGGGAGTGAACTTCGCCCCCGGCGAGAGTACGCACGTGGAGGTTATGTTCGAGGCCGTGCCTACAGGGACCCGCGTCACCGTGCGTCACTCGGGATGGGCGGCATTGCGGCCCGATCATCCGGTGCGCCAGGGCCAGCCCGCCCCTGCGTTCCTTCGCCTCATCGGGCTCTGGTGGGGAGATCTGATGACCTCCTTCCGCGAGCTTGCGGCGGAGCGGCTCGACCACCCCGGCTCTGGATGAACTGAACTCGCACAAACTCGGAGTCACGCCTCCGCCCCGCCCGTTTCTCCCGTCCTGCCAACAAAACCGCATCCTGAAGGACCGCCGCCGCTCGTTCTTTCAGCTAACATCAACCTGGAATGCCGACGCCGCTCCCCCGGCCCCCGAAAACACAGAGCCGCACCGACCGATCCAAGCCAAACCGGCCCGCCCTATCTTCCATGCCACCCAACCGAAAAGTCCCCCGAAACAGAATTTCCAAAACGAACCCACCATGGACCCTATCCTAAAGAAACCAAGCCACTTCCCACTCCGAAAACGAACCCAAAACGAACCCATCCGCTCCCCTCCAGGCGCCCTCCGCCATCCCATCCTCCGCATTCCGTGCTACGTTGAGGGCGTGAGCCCGCCCAACCCGTTTGAGGACCCGCTCCGCTTCGAGCGCGGCGTGCCGCCCTGCGCCATGGTCATCTTTGGCGCCAATGGCGACCTGGCCCGCCGCAAGCTGATCCCGGCGCTCTACCGCCTCGCGCACCAGCGCCTGCTACCCCCCGGTTTCGCCGTTCTCGGCACTTCGCGGACTCCGCTCACCGACGATGCCTTCCGCGATAAGATGCGCGGCTCGGTGGCTGGCTTCCTGGACGCCCCGCCCTTCGAGCCGGCCGTCTGGGACTCTCTAGCGAAGTCGCTTTTTTACGTTCCGGGGGACATCGCGGACCCGGAGTTGTACGCGCGTCTGGCCGCGAAGCTCGGCGCCCTCGAAGGGCAGTTCCAGACCTCCGGGAACGTCCTCTTCTACCTGGCCGCGCAGCCCAGCCAGTACGCGCCCATCGCGGAGGGAATCGGCGCGGCGGGCCTCCACCGAGGGGCGGGCTGGCGCCGTCTCATCATCGAAAAGCCGTTCGGCCGCGACCTGGCCAGCGCCCGCGCGCTGAACCGCGACCTCCAGCGGGTCTTCGACGAATCCTCCATCTACCGCATCGATCACTACCTGGGCAAGGAGACCGTCCAGAACATCCTGGCCTTCCGCTTCTCCAACGGCATTTTCGAGCCGCTCTGGAACCGGCGCTACGTCAATCACGTACAGATCACGGCCGCGGAATCCATCGGGCTGGAGGGCCGCGGCGCCTACTACCAGGAAGCCGGCGCGCTGCGCGACATGATGCAAAGCCACCTGATGCAGGTGCTGGCCACCATCGGCATGGAGCCTCCCACCGCCTACGAGCCGGACGCCGTGCGCGACGAGCGCGCCAAGCTGCTCCGCTCCATTCGCATCATGAGTCCGGAGGATGTGCCGCTTCACGCCGTGGCCGGCCAGTACGGCCCCGCCCGCGTCGGCGGCGAGGAGGAACCCGGATTCCGCCAAGAGCAAGGCGTAGGCCCCGACTCCCAAACCGATACCTACGCTGCCGCCACCTTCTTCATCGACAACTGGCGCTGGGCCGGCGTGCCGTTCTACATCCGCACCGGCAAGCGGCTCCCCCGCCGCATCTCCGACGTAGCCATCCACTTCAATGCCGCGCCGCTGGCCCTGTTCGCCGCCGCCAACCCGCACTGCCCGTCCCAGACCGCTCCCAATCTCCTCATCGTGCGCATACAGCCGGAGCAAGGGATCTCGCTGCGATTCCTATCCAAGCAGCCCGGCGCCGGTATGACGCTGCGCCCCGTGGCCATGGAATTCCAGTACGGCGAGCACTTCGGAACGCGGCGGAATTGGGACTACGAGACGCTGCTGGTCGAGGCCATGGCCGGCGATTCGACGCTCTACATCCGCCAGGATGCGGTGGAGGCCAGTTGGGCGGCCGTGCAGCCGATCCTGGACGACTGGGCGGCCCGGCGCTTCGAGTTCCCCAATTACCCGGCCGGCTCCTGGGGGCCGCAGGCCGCCGACGAAATGCTCGCCCGCCGTGGCCACGTCTGGAGGAACCCGTAGTGCCCACCCTCCGCTCCGACCAGATCCTCGGGGAGCTCCGCGAGCTTTGGGCCGGGTTCGCCGGGCCGGACGACCCGCACGGCGTCGTGCGCGCTTGCGCGATGACTCTGATCGTCGTTGGTGACGACACCCAGGTCGGCGCCACACTGGCCGAGCTGATGCGGGAGCATCCGCACCGCGCCATTGTCGTGCAGGTCCGGCCCGGCCCCGCGGCCCCGCTCGAGCATCGCGTGCTGGCGCAGTGCTGGTTACCCTCACCCGGCCGCCGGCAGATCTGCTGCGAGCAGATCGAGATCGCCGCCACTGAGGGCAGCCTGGCGGACCTGCCGCCCCTGCTGCTTGCCCTCTCGGCGCCCGATCTCCCGGTCGTGCTCTGGCTCCGCGCTGCGCGTCTCTTCGACGTGATCCGGATCCCCGCGGGCAAGCGCATCCTGGACTCGGCCGCCGCCGCCGAGCCACTCGCCATGCTCCAGCGCCTGGCCCAGGCCAACGCTGCGGGCAGCCCGGTCGCCGACCTCGCCTGGACCCGGCTCACGCACTGGCGCGAGATCCTGGCCCAGGAGTTCGACAACCCCGCCTCCGCGGCTTTGCTTCCGCGGGTCGCCGAGGTGCGCGTGTTCCACCCGGGCCAGCGGGTCGCGCCCGAGGCCTGCTATATGGCCGGCTGGGTGCTCTCTGCCCTGGGCCGCCAGGTCGAGGTGCGCTTTGAAGCCGCCGCGGAGGGCGCCATCGAATTCCGTGGCCCGGGATTTCCGCCCCTCCGGATCGCCGGGTGTGCCTCCCGCCCCGAGGCTAGCCTTCTCAGCGAAGAACTTGGAATCCTGGGCCGCGATCCGGTCTATGATAGAGCGTTGCGGCTGGCCGCCAGCCTGGGGTGAGCAGTGAGCATGGAATGGCATCGCTACGGGGACTTAAAGCGCGCCGCCGAAGCCTGCGCCAGCTTCATCGTGGCCCGCCTCGAGGAGGCCCTTTCCGGCAACGAGCACGCCACCCTGGCCGTCTCCGGCGGCGTGACTCCCAAACCTATGTTCGAAGCCCTGGCCGCGCGCCGATTCCCCTGGCGGCGGGTGCACCTGTTCTGGGTCGATGAGCGCGCCGTCCCGCCCACCGACAGCCGCAGCAACTACAGGCTGGTGGCCGAAACGCTCCTGATTCCCGCCCAGGTGCCCAATGAGAATGTCCACCGCATCCGCGCGGAGCTCTTGCGGGACGCCGCGGCCCGCCGCTACGCGGAGGAGATACGCGACTTCTTTGGCCTGGAGCCGGGCGAGATGCCCCATTTCGACGTGATTCACCGCGGCATCGGGCCGGACGCGCACACCGCCAGCTTGTTCCCTGGCGAGCCGCTCATCGACGACCGCGAAGGGATCGCCGTGGCGGTCCATGTCGAAAAGCTGGCCGAGTGGCGCATCACGCTGCTGCCCGGCGTGCTCGAGGCCGCCCGAAACACGGTAGTGCTGGCGGCGGGCGCCGACAAGGCCGAAGCCGTGCGCGCCACTTTCCACGAGCCTTTCGAGCCCCGGCGCTATCCCGCCCAACTGGCTTCTTCGCGCGGCCGGCCCGTTACCTGGTTCCTCGATCAGGCCGCCGCTCGCCTGATCGGACCGGACTAAGGATCCTGCCGCCGGGTCAGCACCGCCGTGCCTGAGCTTAGCCCCAGCGAGGCCCCCAATCTGGACGCCGTCCAGTCCACTTCCAGCGAGTTAGACGACAGCAGTTTGAGCCGCACCTCTCCCCTAGCGCCGCCTCCGCCCGTCCAACTCAGGCGCGGCGTTTCCGAATCCGCCGGCCCGCTGAACTGGAACCGGACGTCGGGCGAGATGGCCCGGTCCGCGACCTTGTAGCGTGCCCGATACCGCCCGCGCAGCACCCCGGCTTCCTCCACGATCACGGCCTCGATGTACTCCGGCAGGTATAAGGCCGAAAGCTCCGCCATCTTCGACCGGGTATAGAACCACGTTCCGGCGTAGGCCGGCTGCGGCGCTGGCGCCGGGGGCGGGGTTGCGGCAGTCTCCAGCTTGGCCGTTTCAAATCCGCTCTCCGCCAATCTGCCCCCTGCGCTCGCTACCTCCGGCGGTTCGGGCAAGGCCTGCTCCGGAGGCGCCGCCGCCGCGGCTGGAATCGGCAGGGTCGGGGTCTTTCGCGCGACCGGGTGCGCGACCGGCGTTGGCGCCCGCGTCGCGGGCTGGTGCCGCGGCTCCACGGCGACGATCGCCGCCGGGGCCGCCCTCGTCACCCGCCGGTCCGCCGCCGCCTCGCTCACGAAGTACGCCGCCAGCGTCACCGTTCCGACCGCCGCGGCCGCCAGCCAGATCCAGTTGGTAGATCGGGGGCGCCTTTCCGGCGCCGGCCCCTGCGGATAGATGAGCCCCCGGGGCAGGACCTCCAGCATTTCCCGGTCATAGGCCCGGCGCGCGTCGGGATCGGTCAGCAGGTCGCAGATGCCGTTCCAGCGCTTCATCTGGCACTCCGCCAGCCGCCGCAGGGTCTCCTCCCGCTGCTGGTCCGGATGCAGCAGGCGCGCCAGCGTCTTGTAGGCTTGCCGGATCTCCTCGGCGGTAGCCGAAGGGGATAGGCCGAGCTCCTCGTAGTAGTTCATCCTACGAGATTCAGATCGGATGGAGCCCGCCGAAACTTCACGGCCAGCGGCGGGAGAGTAAGGTCTATGGGGGCAGCGCCGGTACCCAGGAGCAGGCTCTCGCCCGCGCGCACCGCACGCACTTGCGGGGGCCTTCCTCGCCGTATTCGCGGGTTGTTGCCGCCGCTTCGGGGGGCACGTTTTCGGCGTGGTTATCGTCAGCAGAAGCGTTTTCTTCCTATTCAGTCACGGATAGCATGCGAGTACCTAGGGTACTAACCCTACCCGTACCGAGGGATGGAGGCTGGAATCAGTGGGGGGTAGCGTACGATGACCATACCATTACCTCTATGCGTTGACAAGCCGATGAAGCTGGTCTCTACTAAGGTGGGTTGATATGCCTACCTACTCGGGCGTCTACGTTGGCACTTGGTTTCGGAGCGGCCGCCAGGCGCGGCGTTGCAAGGCTGCCGGTTTCGCGATTGGTCTGTTGTGTTTGTGCGCCAGCGGGTGTGCGCGATCCAGCCAGGGCGCACCGAGCGGCCCGCTGACCACCGTCGAACAGGTGCGCCAGCTCACGCCGAAGCAGGTTGCCGCGCAGGTGCCGGTTCGTCTTCACGGAACCGTTACCTACTTCGATGCCCTGTTCCAGATGCTGCTCGTGCAGGATGCCACCGGCGCAGTCCGTGTCGAAGGCGAGCCCCCGGCCAGTCTGGGCCCCGATCAAGGAGCGTCCGTGGACCTTCAGGGAACGGTGGCCAGCGGCGGGTCCAATCCCGAGGTGACGTTTGGGAGCATTCGCGTGGGCGACAAGCACAGCCCGCTTCCCGCGCCGGTGCGGCCTAGCGCCGAGGACTTGGCCTCGGGGCGGCTCCAGTACCAGCGCGCGGAGATCGAAGGCGTCGTGAGGTCCGCATTCATGGGCCACGACAACAGGTTCTACATGGTCGTCCGCACTCTCGGCCGCGACGTCTGGGTCCGGGTCAAGGATCAATCGGCATTCACGAATCAATCGCCCGTAGACGCCAGGGTCCGAGTCCGGGGCGATCTCTTCACCAGCCTGGATGTCCGTGGTGTCGCTGTCGGCGTGAAGTTGTGGGCGACGGCCATCGAGGACGTCCAGATCTTGATGGCGGCGCCCGCCGCGGCGGATGTCCCGGTCGGAGACGTCCGCTCGGTCCTCACGACGGAGAGCGCTCGCCTGCCGGACCACCGGATTCGCTTGCATGGCACCGTCTCGTTCGAGAAGGGCAAGCTGATGCTCCGGGATTCCACCGGCGTGGCGCCGCTCCAGACTGCCCGATCCGAGTCCGTCGAAGCCGGCCGCGCGCTCGACTTCTTGTGTTTTGCGGGGGAGGAGGGCGGAGCGCGGGTGCTCAGCTTCTGCACCGTCTGGGACGGAGTCCGGGAACGCCGGGACACCGGGCCGCTGCCTGTGTTGGCCACCATTGGGAGGGTCAAGGAACTCTCGGAAGCTCAAGCCAGCCTTGGATATCCGGTCCATCTTCAGGCGGTGGTGACCTACCATAACCCAGAGGCCAAGAACACGTTTGTACAGGACCGGACCGGGGGAATCTTCGTGTACTTCCCCAACGACCCCCAGCCCGTGCTGCACTTGGGCGATCTGGTGGAGATCGATGGATTCGCCGCCCCGGGTCAGTTCGCCCCCGTGGTCAGCGCCAATAGCGCGCGTGTCATTGATCGGCAAGCCCTGCCCGAACCTCTCCGAATCGACATGGAGCAGCTCCACGCCGGCATCGCCGACAGTACTTGGGTGGAGGCGGACGGTGTAGTTCATGCGGTAAATTGGGAGGGAGGGCATCCTGTTCTGGGCCTCAACTGGGGCATCCACCAGTTCACGGCCTATGTTTATGGCTCGACGAAACCGCCCCAATCGCTGCTCGACGCGCGCGTCCACATCCGGGGCGTCTGCGGCGCCCGGTTCAATTACAAGCGTCAGATTCTGGGCGTGCAGCTCTTCGTTCCCGACGCCAGCTTCATTCGCGTCGAAGGTAACGGAGCGCCGCACTCCCCGCCCCTGCGCGACATCGAGCAACTGCTGCAGTTCACTTCCGCCTCCCACTTCGGGGAGCGCTCCAGAATCCGCGGCGTCGTCACCCTGACCGAGCGCACCGGCCCCACCTACGTCAGCGACCCCACCGGCGGCGTATTGATCCAGAACCACGCTCCGGTGGACCTCAAGGTCGGCGATTCGGTCGAAGCAATCGGCCTTCCGGTGGCCGTGCCAGGGCTGTTCAATCCCGTGCTGCGCGACGCCGAGATCCGCCAACTAGGCCACACCGGAGGGCCCGTCCCGACACTGCTGACGGCCACCGACATCCTCGACGACGGTTACGACGCCCAACTGGTTCAACTCGACGCGGAGCTGGTCGATCAGGCCGCGTCCGGGAGCAACCAGGCGCTGGTGCTGCAGGCGGGGAACCGGCTCTTCGAGGCCCGCATCGACGGGCAGCGGCTGCCGTCGCTCGAAAAAGGCAGCCTGCTTCGAGTGACCGGCATCACTTCGATCCAGACCCAGGAATCGCAGCAAACCATGCTGCCGCAGGCGTTCTCGGTCCTGTTGCGGTCTCCGGCCGACATCGTGGTGATCCAGTCAGCGCCGTGGTGGACGGCTGCCCGGACCTTCCGCGTGCTGGGGCTCGTGTGCGCGGTGGCGGCTCTGGCGCTCGCCTGGATCGTGGTGTTGCGCCGCCGGGTGCAGCTGCAGACCGCCGACCTCCGCGGAACCAAACTACAACTCAGGCTCAGCGGGGCGGGTTAACCCGCATTCACGTCTGAGTTGCCATCGGTTCCGGTAACTTCACACAGGACATTGACGCCGGCGAATTCCGGGGGCGGGGGGGCGCGGCGGGGCGGCGCGGCTGCCCGCCGGATTCTTTCCTTGACAGCTTAGGAAAGCCCGTGTTACACTCCTGAGTATATTAGGAGTGTGTATGACCGGCCACGCACAGATTCTTCCAGGAACTCTGGATCTTCTGATTCTGAAGACTGTCTCTCTCGGTCCCTTGCATGGCTACGGAATTCTCTTGCGCATCGGGCAAATCTCCGGGCGGGCGCTGGTGATCGAGCAGGGAGCGCTCTATCCCGCATTGTTCCGCCTGGTGCGCCAGGGCCTTCTGAAAGCGAGCTGGGGCACTTCGGAGAACAATCGCCGCGCCAAGTTCTACGAACTCACGGCTCTGGGGCGCAAGCGCCTGCGAGAGGAAACCGATGGGTGGAACCGCCTCGCCGAGGCCATCGCTTCCGCCCTGGCCGCCCAACCGGAGGGAATATGAACGTCCCGGCCTACCTGCGTTCCTTTGCCGGCAGGTTCTTTCAGCGTTCTCGGATCGAGGACGACATGGAGGAGGAACTTCGGTCGCACATCCAGGACCGCGCCGACGATCTGGAACGTTCCGGTTTGGATCGCGCCGAGGCCGAACGCCGCGCGCGCCTCGAGTTCGGCGGCCATGAGCGGTTCAAAGAGGAATGCCGCGAAGCGCTGGGCGGCGATTTTATCGAGACTCTGCTACGGGATGTGCGCTTGAGCCTTCGGGTGTTGCGCAAATCTCCCGGATTCGCAATCGTCGCCGTTCTGACGCTGGCCTTGGCGATTGGCGCCAACGCGGTGGTTTTCGGCGTACTGAATGCGGTGATCCTGCGCCCGCTGAATGTGCCTCGGGCGGAGAGCCTCTACGCGATCGAGCGCGGCAAGGATAAGACCCCGGAGCAGTCGTATCCCGACTATCTCGACCTGCGCGACGACAACCGCAGCTTCGATAATCTGGCGGCTTTTAGCATCGCTGCGGCAGGGCTGGATACGGGCAGCGATCCAGCCAAGGCCATGGGCTACGAAGTGAGCGGGAACTATTTCGACGTATTGGGCATTCAGCCGTATCTTGGCCGCTTCTTCCACGGCTCCGACGAGCATGGCCCGAACAGCGCCCCGTATCTGGTGCTCCCGTACGCGTATTGGCACAGCCGTTTTCAGGACGACCGTGGCGTGGTGGGCCGTGTCATTCGGCTGAACAAGCATCCCTTTACCGTCCTCGGCGTGGCGCCGCCCGAGTTCCACGGGACAGTTGTGTTTTTCTCCCCCGATTTCTTTGTGCCGATCGTTGACCAGGAGCAGGTGGAGGGGGCGAGCGTCCTGAACGTGCGCGCAAGCCGCGGCGTCTTGATGGCGTTGGGGCATCTGAAGGCGGGAGTCGCTCCGGCACAGGCCATTGCCGATCTGAACTCGGTGGGCGCCTATCTGGAGAAGAGCTATCCCAAAGAAGACGGCAAAACGACTTTCACGTTGGGGCGGCCCGGTCTTCTGGGCGACTTTGTGGGCGGTCCCGTGCGAGCGTTCGTGGCGGGATTGACGCTGCTCGCCGGCCTGATTCTGCTGGCCGCCTGCGCCAACCTGGGAAGCCTGTTCGCCGCTCGCGCCGTCGACCGTTCCCGGGAAGTCGCTTTGCGGCTCGCGCTGGGATCGAGCCGCAAGCGCATTCTGCGGCAGGTATTTACCGAAGCCGTGCTGATTTCACTCGTGGGAGGCGCGGTGGGACTGTTGGGCAGCGTAGCGCTGTTGCGCGAGCTGGGCGCGTGGCGGCCACTTCCCCAGTCTCCCTCTCTGCATGTGCCCGTGAACCCAGACGCAAGTGTTTATGCCGTCGCTTTGCTGTTGGCTCTAGCCAGTGGCTTTCTCTTTGGCGCGGTCCCGGTGCGGCAGGTCCTCCGCACCGATCCCTATGAGATCGTCAAATCGGGATCGACCGGCGGGGTTGGGCGGCGGATGGCGGCCCGAGACCTTTTGCTGGTGGTCCAGATTGCGGTCTGTGCATTGCTGGTCACCGCTTCGTTGGTCGCCGTGCGTGGACTGGTACGCTCGCTGCACGGCAATTACGGCTTTGAACCGCGGAACGCAACGGTGGTGAATACCGTTCTCGGTATGGCCGGTTACAGCGGCGACAGGGTGCCCGCCATGCAAAGGAGCATGCTGGATGCCGTGGAGGCGGTTCCCGGCGTAAAGTCAGTTGGCCTGGTGGATTTCAGACCATTAAGTTCGGCCTTTAAAACCTCGAATGTCTTTACCGAAAAGACGACGGACCTGAGCCCATCGAATGCCGCCGCTTCAGCCTTTGTGTACAGCATGTCTCCCGGATACTTTTATGCGGCGGGTACGGCCTTGCTGTCCGGGCGGACCGTCACTTGGCACGACGACAAAGACGCCCCGCGCGTAGCCGTAGTGAATCGGGAGTTTGCGCGCGAGATTTTCGGCTCCGTAACAAGCGCCATGGGCGGATATTACAAGATGGAAGATGGAACGCGCGTACAGGTGGTGGGTATCGTCGAAGACGGTAAATACTTGAGCCTTACCGAGGACCCACGGCCGGCGATGTTTCTCCCATTCCTGCAATCGCCCTCCAGTTGGACAACTCTGGTGGCGCGCTCGGACCGCGACCCGCGGCAACTCGCCAGCGCCATCCGGAGCACACTGCGGGATCTGGATGCCGGCCTGCCTCTCGACATTCAACCGTGGACCCAGGGGATCGACGCCGCTCTGTTCGCTCCGCGTGTCGCGATGGTGTCGCTGGGCGTACTGGGCGGGATGGGCGCGATGCTGGCGATCACCGGCATCTTTGGATTGGCTGCGTACTCGGTGAGCAAGCGGCGGCGGGAGTTGGGAATCCGTATCGCCCTCGGCGCGCAGCGTACGGAGGTTCTACAGGCGGCTTTGGGAAGGGCGTTCAAATTGCTGGCTCTTGGCTCGGCGGCAGGATTGCTCCTGGGAATTCTGGCGAGCCGGGTGCTGGCTTCCATCGTGTATCAGGCGACTCCCCGCGATCCTCTGGCACTGGCTGGCGTTGTTCTATCCATGGTGTTGCTGGGGCTACTGGCTACCTGGATTCCAGCGCAACGCGCGCTGTCGGTAGATCCTTCGAGGCTGTTGCGCGAGGGGTGAATCGACTCTGTGGAACAAGTTTAACGGAGGGCGCGTAACAGATACAGAAGCGGGCAAATTCCAGGCACGGGGTACACTTCGGGGAATGCGGAGAATATCGGGGTTTTCGATCGCGGCCGGCTTGCTGCTGGCGCTGATGGCCGTTCTGGCGGGCGGGGCGGCGCTCCGCGAGTCGGTGACGGTGGACGAGGTGGCCCACATCGGGGCGGGCGTCAGCTATTGGCAGAGGCTGGATCTGCGCATGAACCCCGAGCATCCTCCGCTGGCCAAGCTGCTGGCCGGCTTGCCGCTGGCAGTGCGCGGGACGCGTGCCGATTACAAGAGCATCGAGTGGACCATCGCCGAACGGCCGTTCCCCGGCTACCTGGGGCAGTGGGTGTTCGGCGATTGGCTGCTGTTCCGTTGGAACGACCCCTTAACGACGCTGGCCTGGGCGCGGTTTCCGATGCTGCTGCTGACCCTGGCTCTAGGCTGGGCGATGTACGTCTTGGGACAGCGGCTGGGAGGAGGTTGGGGCGGACTGGTCGCGGCCGGCCTGTACGCCGCGACGCCCACCTTCCTGGCGTTCGGCCCGCTCGTGCACACGGACCTGGCGATCGCGCTGTTCTCGTTGCTCACGCTGTGGACCTTCGCGGACCTATACCGCGAACCGAGCCGCCGGCGCGTCTGGGTTTTCGCGGCGTGCTTCGCGGGGGCGTTGCTATCGAAATTCACCGCCGGCCTGTTGCTGGTGGTCTTCCCCGTTTTCATCTGGAGCGGGCGCTTGTTTCCGCTGGCCGGCCAGCCGTTGGACAAAGCCGAGGCGCGCCTGTGGCGGCGGCCGCGCCGGAGAGCGGTGTGGCGTGGCATATTCCTGGCCGGAGCGATGGTGTACGTGGTCTACATGATCCTCTCGTGGAACCAGCCCACCTGGGTGCTGAATTACATTCCCGGCGGCGCCTGGCTGGCCCCGCTGCGGCGCTTGCTGATGCCGGTGTGGGAATACGTGCTGGGGCTGCTGTGGGTACTGGCGGGGGCGAGCCGTCCGACGTTCATCCTGGGCCACCCGTATCCGCACGGGATTTGGTTTTACTATCCGGTGCTGCTGGTGTTGAAATCGCCGCTGGGCTTTCTGGCGCTGCTCGCGCTGGGGGTAGCGGTGTGGCTGCTGGCAAGGCGGAAACTGGGGAAGCCGATGGGGGCGATTCCGGCTTCGGAGGCGCTGCACTGGCGGGCGCTATGGGTCGCGCTGATCGTTCTGACGGGCGCCTGCATCGCGAGCCGGCTGGACATGAGCATCCGTCACTTCAGCGTTCCCCTGGCGCTGCTGATTCTGCTGCTGTCGGCGCTGCCCGCGACCATTGAGAGGCTGCGGGCTTCGATGCCGCGCACCGCGCGAACCCTGCAGGCGCTGGCTGCGGCGGCGGTGGCAAGCTGCCTGGTCGCCGCCGTGCTCGCGTACCCCAATTACTTCCCGTTCATGAACAGCCTAAGTTCGGGACACCCCGCCTACACGCTGGTGAACGATTCGAACGTGGACTGGAACCAGTCGCTGCCGGAGGCCCGGCGTTTCGCGGAGCGGCGCGGCATCCACGATCTGGCGGTGGACGCCTATGGGTTTAGCAACCTGGCGGGCAACGTGCCCGGGGGCCGGCTGTGGGACTGCCAGAAGCCCGAGGAGCGGGATCGCGGGCAATGGGTGGTGGTGTCGGCGAACATGCTTCTGGACGGGCACTATTGCCCGTGGCTCATGGGGCTTCCGCACGAGGAGCTGGCCGGAGGCAGCATGTACGCGTTCCGGCTGCCGCCCGCTATACCGCCCGCGGGCAGCCCGGGCGGGCCGCCCCTTCCCGCGCAGTTCCGGCAGTTCGCGGGCGCGCCGGTGGAATTCGACATGCGGGCGATGTTCCAGAAGCTGTCGGAGCATCCCGACCAGATTCCGGCGGCGATGGCGATATTCCAGGAGCGTTACGAGCAGGAGCGGGCCAAGGCCAAGGCCAAGCGGGCCGCGGAGAAGCGGAAGTGAACGGCTGGGCTGTCCGGCAGGTATAATCGAAACTCCGAGGCACATATCCATGAAGACAGCCGGACTTCAAGTCTCCCACCGGGAAGTGGCGCCAGACACGGTGGTGGTCACTCTCGCCGGGAAGATGATGCTCAGCGACAGCGCCGCCCTGGAGGCGGTGATCCTGGACCTCTTGAAGGCGGGCCGGCGCAAGTTCATTGTGGATTTGAGCGGGCTCACGCACATCGACAGCACGGGCATTGGAACCTTCATCGCCAGTCTCGGCAAAGTCGGCCAGGCCGGCGGGGCGCTGGCCATGGCGGGGGCCGGGGGAATGGTGCGGGAGGGCTTCCGCGTCACGCGGCTAGACAAGGTTTTCCGGTTCTTCCCCGACGTCGAGAGCGCCCGCGCCGCTTTGTGATTCGGACTCGGTCTCGAGCACCGCCGGCGCGGCCGCGATGTCCCGGTAGATCTCCAACTGGCCGGCGAAGAACAGGAGCTTCACTCCGATCCGGCCCAGGATAAAGGTCTGTTGCAGCACCAGGAGCAGGGCCATCGCCAGCGCCTGGCTGGATTGAAGCGGGCCGGCGGCGGCGTGGCAGGCGAGCGCCAACGCCACCGCGCCGGCGGCCACCGTCGAGTAGGTGGAGCTGGTCCGGCCGAAGTTCCGGAAGACCAGGTTCACCGCGGCAAACGCCGCCCGCCAAGAGCGGCGGCTATCCTCCACCACCAGCCGGATCTTGGCGTAGTCGAAGAGCATGTTGACCAGCAGCAGGAGCAGGATAGTCAGGCCGGTCCGGAACCAGCCAAAGATCACCAGCGGATACTCCTCCATCCCGTGGCCCCAGATGAACTTTCCCAGCGCCTTCAGGCCAACCTCGAGCCCCAGCACGACGCCGTAGAACAGCCAGGAGATGAGGGCCAGCCGAAGCAGCCTGCCGAAATTTCTGCCGCAGCCTTCGTAGAACAGGCCCGGCCGGTAGAGGCCGTCCTGGGAAGCGAAAACCGCGATGGCGCCGCCGGCCAGGAACGTGCCGAGCAGCACGTAGCCCAGAGTTACCGCCGCGAGCAGCGCCGGGAACATCACCAGCGGGCGCCAGCCGGTCTCGAGGAGCGCCTCGAGCAGCCACTGGAGGTCGAAGTTGTCGAGCATGCGCTGGGCGTACAGGCTGTGGCCGAGGTCCTCATACATCCAGGCCCCGAGCGGCAACACGATCGCCAGGGCGAAGGCCAGCGTGCAAAGCCAGAACACCAGCAGCATCCGCCGGGCGTGCAGCACAGCCTGCGCCCCTCGCCAGACCGCCTGCAGCGGGGTGGTCACGAGACGCCGCCCGCCGCCAGCAGCAGGTTCTGGGTCCAGAACAGCAGGTTGCGCCACCACTTGAAAAGCGGTTTCGCCGCCACGTCACGCTGGTAGCTGTTGTTGGCGAAATTGACGTCCAGCAGGATCTTGCGGGCCGGATCGATCTCGACCGATTCCACCTCCGCGGGACGCGTGAAGGTGTATTTCACCCAGCGATACTCACCGTCCCAGTTACGCTCCTCGACGTGGCCGTCCGCGAAACGAATCCGGATTTCGACTGGCAGGATGGCCTCGCCTTCGCGCTGGATCTTGACCACGGACTCGAACTGTTTGTTCTTTTCGCCGACCTCTTTACTCTCGACCTCGCCCACTTTGTAATCCAGCACGTTGGAGCCGTACACGAACTGGTCGAAGAACCGGCTCAAGTCCCGGCCGGATACTTCGCTCGCCACCTGGATGAAATCCCGGGTACATGGATGACGGAAACGCCAGCGCTGAAAGTAAGTGCGCATCACGCGGGCCATGGTTTCCTCGCCCAGGAGGTTCTCCAAAGTGCGCAGCGTGATGCCTGAGCGCGCGTAGGAGTTGACTTCATAACTCATGTCGTCGTAATACTCCCAGGCGTTGCGCAGCAGGCTGTCTTTTTTGGCGCCGGAGAGATACTCCGCGCGATTGATGGCATCCCAACCCGTGCCGGGACCGCGCAGCAATCCGCCGAACGACAGGAGATACTGCGGCCCGTACGCCTTATCGAGGACCTTACCGGTGGAGTAAGTGTTGAAGCCCTCGTCGAGCCAGGCCTCCTCGAACTCGTTGTTCGCGATCATCCCGTACCAATACTGGTGCCCGAATTCGTGCACGATCACCATCTCCGGATCGTGCCGGCGCGGGGAAACCCTCCAGTGCGTTCCCGCCGCGATGAAAGTGGGATACTCCATGCCGCCCGCGCCGTCGGCGCCGTAAGGAGGGTCCACCAGAGTGATGGTTGGGTAAGGGTATTTGCCATACCACAGGCCGAAGTACTTCAATCCGGCGGAGAGCGCCTTGAAGTGCCTCTCGATTTGAGAGGCATGCTCGGGCTGCATCAGCATGATCATGCGCACCGGCTGGAGGCGCACTTCGCTCTCGGGAAGGCCGAGCAGCCGGGCGGTATCGGCGAGCTCGCGCGCGCTCACCTCGCGCTCCGGCTCGAAGCGGCGCTCGACGCGCTGAAAGAGCGGCGACGCGGTCCAGACGAAATCGTGGACATTTTCCTGGAGGAAGCGGTAAGTGGCGGTCTTGGCCAGGGGGTCCAGATGGCGGCTCTCCATCACCCCGGTCGCGCCCACCACGTAATCCGCGGGCACGGAGATCGAGACGTCGTAACGGCCGAAATCGGCGTAGAATTCGCTATCGGCGTGGAACTGGTGGCAATTCCACTGGGCGCGAGTGGCGTAACGCTGGCCCGGTTTTTCCCAGACGCCGACCTTGGGGAACCACTGCGCCACCATGTAGAAGTTCCCGTGGTAGCCAGTGCGCGCGGTGACGTGAGGCAAGCGGGTGCGGAAATCGATCTCGAGGGCGAGCGAGCGGCCCGGCCGGACGGGTTCGGGGAGCGTCACCGCCATCACGGTGCGGTCGTCGGCGTTGTCGTCATCCGGATGGATGAAGCGGAGAGAGCCGGTCAAATCCGGGCCGCCGGCGATCCGCAGGCGCAGCACGTCGATGGCGCCGGTCTCGTCCTTCTCCAGGTGGCCGCCGGCCTCGCGCTGAAACGTGCTCCGCTGGTCGCGGAAGGCGTTCATGTAGAGGTGGAACCGCAGCTCGCGAACGTCTTCCGCCGAGTCGTTCAGCCAAGTGAGCGTCTCGCGGCCCTGCAACACGCGCAACTGGGGGTCGAGCCGCGCCGAGATCCGGTAATCGACGAGGGGCGCGCTCCCGCCGGCATAGGCGACGGCAGCCGCCAGAACTGCCCACATCCAGAGGCGTTTCCGCATAGCCTTTCCGGAGAATATCACACGCCGGGCGCCGGGAAACGCGCGGGCAAACTTACCCCTCCGATCCCGTCAAGCCCGATCCGGAGGCCGGGTTGCGGCTCCGGAGAGCCCCCCGCATCAGGGGTCTGCTTGGCGGTGCGCCAACTGGAAGTTCGACCGCCAGGCCGCGCGTCGCAGGTTTGGCTACGCCGATCCGATCCGGCCCGCTGCGGATTCCGAGCTTAGTGCTTCGCCCCCTTGGCCGGGGCGTTGGCGTTGGCCGCTTCGGCGGCGGACTTCAGATCTTTAATGGCCTGCGCCAGCAGTTCCTTAGCCTTCTGTGCATGGCCGTCCATGTCCCAGTCGTTGGCGAGTTGGGCTTCGAGCATCAACTTCCAGGCTTTGCGGACCTCCTCCTGGGCGGCGGCCAGATGCGGATGGCGGGAGGAGGAAATGTCCACGACGGGCTCCTGGCCGATCGGACCGGCGCCGGCCTTGGGCTTGTAGGCGTTCTTGTTGGCCGACTCGGCGGCTTGTTTGATCAACTCGCCGACCTTGACGAGCGCGTCCTTGGCGCGCTGGCCGTTGCCCTGCATATCCCAGTCGTTGGCTTTCTGCGCCTCTGTCGTCTTGATCCAGGCGGCATGGCATTGCTTCTGCGCGGCGGCCAGATGCGGATGGCGGGCGGGGGAAACATTCACCGGCGGTTCCTGGGCGAAGGCCAGGCAGGCTGCACCGAGGAGGAAAGCAGCGGTTCGGATGTTGAGGTTGGTCATGATGTGGATTGTTCTCCCTTCCTGTTCTTGGTCTCCCAATGCCGGGTGGGGTCCGGCTGGCGGCGGAATGCCCGCACCAGCCGCCGCGAGATGTCCGTCCGGATCGCCGCTCCCGATTTCGCGGGTGACCATGTTATAAGTCCAGCGATCCGGGATTTCCATTATCGGTCCCCCCGGCGGCTTCAGTATACACCAAACGGCCTTCTTGTCCACAATTCCCTTTTTGGCCTCGCGGCCAACAGCGGCATAGCACGAGGGGCGAGATTCGGATGGCGCGCCGGGTTGACATTCTCCTGGGGCCTCCGGGCAACGGGGATGCCTCCCGCGAAGAGCGGGAAACCAGCGAGAACGGCGTGACCGCGAGTTTTGATCGTGGACCGATGGTAACGCCAGGACGGAACCCGGCGTCAACAGATCGGAGGGGCTTTTTTGCCGCACGGGAAGCCGAAATGCTAGAATCATGTGGCCGAGGGTTCGGAGAAGAGAGAGAGCTTGGTCAAACGGGCCGCCGCTGGAATCGCGATCGCCATCCTGCTGGCCTATGTGGCGGACGCCGCGTGGGTGCGGTTGCGGATGGCGAGACATCGCGACCCCACCAGCGCCGTCCAGGTGCGCGTGACGCTGGCGGTTCCGCAGAAGAGCGGCCGCATCGAATTCGCGCCGGGCACGACCGAGACCCGAACCTGCATCCACACGCTGTTTCCGCAGCTCGGACTGGCGCCCTGCTGGTACCTGGAGCGGCACACGCGGAAACAAGTCAACTTCTGAGGCGCGCCTGGGAGAGCACCGGCCGGGCCGCCAAACCTGCATAATAGAAAGTACTGGTTGAAGACACATGGACGAGCCCCACTCAACGACATTCGAACGGGAGCGAAGAGAAGCCGGCGTGACCTCCGGCGATGGCTCTCCCAACGCGCCGCGACCGCGCCGCCGCGGCTGGCTGTGGCTGCTGATCCTGCTGGTGGTGGCCGCCGGCGTTTACTACGCGTGGCCGAAGCGAGCCGCATCTCAGGCGCCCACGCCGACTGGTGGAACGCCGGCGGGCGGAAGAGCGGGCCGGGGAGCCGGCGCCGTTCCGGTGGTGGTGGTGAAGGCGCAAACGGGCTCGATCGGAGTGTATTTCGACGGCCTGGGCGCGGTGACCCCAGTCTATACGGTGACGGTGCGGAGCCGGGTGGATGGCGAACTGATGGCGGTTCACTATCAGGAGGGCGAGATCGTCCAGAAAGGCGCTCTGCTGGCCGAGATCGACCCGCGGCCGTACCAGGTGCAGCTCACGCAGGCGCAGGGGCAACTGGCGCGGGATCAGGCGCTGCTCGACAACGCGCGAATCGACCTGGCGCGCTACGAGACGCTGATCAAGCAGAACGCGGTTCCGGAGCAGCAACTGGTGACGCAGAAAGCGTTGATCGAGCAGTACCAGGGCGCCATACAGACGGACCAGGGCGCTATCGATAGCGCCAAGCTGAACATCACCTACAGCAACATTACAGCGCCGATCGCGGGACGAATCGGCTTGCGGCTGGTGGATCCGGGCAATATCGTTCACGCGACCGACACGAACGGGCTGCTGGTGATCACGCAACTGCAGCCTATCAGCGTGATCTTCACGATCGCCGAAGATCAGCTCCCGGTGGTGGTCCGCAAGATGCAGGCGGGGGCCCATCTGCGGGTGGACGCCTACGACCGGGACATGACGACCAAGCTGGCGTCGGGGACGCTGGCCACCATCGACAACCAGATCGATCAGACCACGGGCACGCTGAAACTGAGGGCGAACTTCGACAACTCGAGGAACGAGTTGTTTCCCAACCAGTTCGTGAACGCGCGGCTGCTGGTGGAACAGAAGAACGGCGTGACGCTGATTCCCACCGCGGCGGTGCAACGCAACAACCAAATGACCTATGTCTGGCTGGTAAAGCCGGATTCGAGCGTCACCGTGCAGCAGATCGGGACCGGCGTCAGCGAAGGCATCCAGACGGAAGTCACCTCCGGCCTCCAGCCGGGCGACGTGGCGGTAATGACCGGGGTCGACAAGCTTCAGGAAGGCACGAAGGTGAATGCGCAGTTCGAGGGCGCCAGAGGCAATCGGAACCAGGCCGGCGCAGCGAGTCCGGCGAACCAGCCCGCGGCGGCCAAGCCGAACACGGGCCAGGGAGCGGCCCGCGGGGCCGGCGGCGGCAAGGGGAGGCCACAGCAACCCCAGTGAGCCCGTCGCGCATCTTCATTCTCAGGCCGGTCGCCACCACGCTATTGATGGTGGCCATCCTGCTGGTCGGGGCGGTGGCTTATAAGCAGTTGCCCGTCTCGGCGCTGCCGGAGATCGACTACCCGACCATCCAGGTGACGACGTTCTATCCGGGGGCCAGCCCGGACGTTATGGCTTCGTCGGTGACGTCGCCGCTGGAACGCCAGTTCGGACAGGTGCCCGGGCTCAAGCAGATGACTTCCACGAGTTCCACGGGAAGCTCCATCATCACGCTGCAATTCAACCTGAGCCTGAACATCGACGTGGCGGAACAGGAAGTGCAGCAGTCGATCAACGCCTCGGGGACCTATTTGCCGGCGGACCTGCCGACGCCGCCGATCTACAGCAAGGTCAACCCGGCCGACACGCCGATCCTGACGCTGGCGCTTTCCTCGGCGTCGCTGCCGCTATCGAAAGTGGAAGACCTGGCGGATACGCGCCTGGCGCCGAAGATCAGCCAATTGCCGGGCGTGGGGCTGGTGTCGATCAGCGGGGGACAGAAGCCCGCGGTCCGGATTCAAGCGAATCCGACGGCGCTGGCGGCGCGCGGGCTGAACATGGAGGATCTGCGCAGCGCGCTGATCGCGGCCAACGTCAACCAGGCGAAAGGCAATTTCGACGGGCCGCACCAGTCCTACCAGATCGGGGCGAACGATCAGTTGATGTCGAGCGCGGACTACCAGCCGCTGGTGATCGCCTACCGGAACGGCGCTCCGGTGAAGCTGGCGGAAGTGGCCGACGTGGTGGACGACGTGGAGAACGTTCGCCAGGCGGCGTGGATGAACGCGACGCCGGCGGTGATCCTGAACATACAACGGCAGCCGGGCGCGAACATCATCACGGTCGTCGACCGAATCAAGAAACTGCTGCCCCAGCTGACCCTGACCTTGCCCTCGTCGGTGGACGTGAAGATCCTGACCGACCGGACGACCACCATCCGGGCGTCGGTGAAGGACGTGCAGTTCTCGCTGCTGCTGACGGTGGCGCTGGTGGTGATGGTCATCTTCCTGTTCCTGCGCAACCTCTCGGCCACTACGATTCCGAGCGTGGCGGTGCCGCTGTCGCTGATCGGGACGTTCGCGGTGATGTACCTGCTGGGCTACAGCCTGAACAACCTCACGCTGATGGCCCTCACCATCTCGACCGGATTCGTGGTGGACGACGCGATCGTGATGATCGAGAACATCGTGCGCTACATCGAGCAGGGGGAGACGCCGATGCGGGCGGCGCTGAAAGGCGCCTCGCAGATCGGATTCACGATCGTGTCGTTGACCATCTCGCTGATCGCGGTGCTGATCCCGCTGCTGTTCATGGGCGATATCGTGGGGCGGCTGTTCCGGGAATTCGCGGTGACGCTGGCGGTGACGATTCTGGTCTCGGCGGTGGTCTCGCTAACGCTGACGCCGATGATGTGCTCGAGACTGCTGAAGCACACTCCCGAAGCCAGCCAGACGCGGCTGTTCCGGGTCACCGAGGGCGCGTGGAATTCGGTGCTCCACCTCTACGACCGGACGCTGAAGGTGGTGCTGCGGCATCAGTTCACCACGCTCGTGGTGGCGATCTCGACCCTGGTGCTGACCATCTATTTGTACGTAGTCATCCCCAAGGGATTCTTCCCGATCCAGGACACGGGCGTGATCCAGGGGATCTCGGAAGCGGCGCAGACGGTCTCTTTTCCCCAGATGTCGAGCCAGCAGCAACAACTAGCGAAGATCATCCTGAAAGATCCGGCGGTGGAGAGCCTGTCGTCGTTCATCGGCATCGACGGAACGAACACAACGATGAACAGCGGGCGAATTCTGATTAACCTGAAGCCGCTGGATCGGCGGGAACTCTCGGCCAGCGACGTGATCCGGCGGTTGCAGCCCAAACTGGCCGGAGTGGCGGGGATCACGCTGTTCATGCAGCCGGTGCAGGACATCTCGGTGGAGGACCGGGTCAGCCGGACGCAGTTCCAATACACGCTGGAAGACCCCAGCGCGGACGAGCTGAACGTGTATGGCCCGCAGATGCTGGAGCGCCTGCAGCGGGAGCCGGCGCTGCGGGATGTGGCGAGCGACCAGCAGGTGCAGGGCTTGCAGGTCAGGCTGGTCTTCGACCGCTCCACGGCGTCGCGGCTGGGGATCACGCCGGCGTCGATCGACCAGGCTCTGTACGACTCCTACGGCCAGCGGCAAATCTCGACCATCTTCACGCAGCTTAACCAATATCACGTGGTGCTGGAGGTGAAGCAGCCGTTCCGGACCACACCGGAAGACCTGCGGGAGTTGTTCATTCGAACGGGCATGGGTTCCTCGAGCGGCAGCGGACTGGTGAGCGGCGGAGGCGCGGCGACGCAGGTCTTCGGAGCATCGAGCGCCTCGGCGGCGGCTCTGAACGCGAACATCTCGACGACCGGCGCGGCCAGCGCAGGCATCGCATCCAGCGCGGTGTTCGGCGCCACGCCCGGATCGGCCAGCGTGTTCCAGAACGGGGGACAGGTGCCGCTGGCCGCGTTCACGCACCTGGAAACCCGGACGGTTCCCATCGCGGTGAACCACCAGGGACAGTTCCCGGTGGTGACGCTGTCGTTCAACCTGGCGCCGGGGGCGTCGCTGGGAGACGCGGTGCTGGCCGTGAACCGCGTCAAGCGGGAGATCGGCATGCCGCCCAGCGTGCAGGGGGACTTTCAGGGCACAGCCGAAGCGTTCCAGACGTCGCTGGCCAACGAGCCGATCCTGATCCTGGCCGCCCTGATCACGGTTTACATCGTGCTGGGGGTGCTGTACGAGAGCTATATCCACCCCATCACGATCCTGTCGACGCTGCCTTCGGCGGGGGTGGGGGCATTGCTGGCGCTGATCCTGTGCCGGAACGATTTCAGCGTGATCGCGCTGATCGGAATCGTGCTACTGATCGGAATCGTGAAGAAGAACGCCATCATGATGATCGACTTCGCTCTGGATGCGGAGCGCAAGGAGGGGCTGGCGGCGCTGGATGCGATCTACCAGGCCTGCCTGCTGCGCTTCCGGCCGATCATGATGACCACCATGGCCGCGCTGCTGGGCGGGGTGCCGCTGGCACTGGGCACGGGCACGGGATCGGAGCTGCGGCGTCCGCTGGGGATCACCATCGTGGGCGGATTGATCCTGAGCCAGCTTCTGACCCTGTACACGACGCCGGTGATTTACCTGTACTTCGACCGGCTGGCGCGGAGGCTATCGCGCGGCCGCGCCCACGCGCCGGGGGCGGAGCCGGAGCCGGTTCCGGCGGAGTGATCGATGAACATCTCGGCGCCCTTCATCCACCGTCCGGTCGCCACCACGCTGCTGACGGTCGCCATTGCGCTTTCGGGCGCGGTGGCGTTCCGGATACTGCCGGTGTCGCCGCTGCCGCAGGTGGATTTTCCGACCATCTCGGTAAACGCGGGTCTGCCGGGGGCCAGCCCCGAGACGATGGCCTCGTCGGTAGCCACGCCGTTGGAGCGGCAATTCAGCCGGATCGCCTCGGTGACCGAGATGACGTCGTCGAGTTCGCTGGGCTCGACGAGCATTACCCTGCAATTCGACCTGAACCGGGATATCGACGCCGCGGCGCGCGACGTCCAGGCGGCGATCAACGCGGCGCGCGGCTACCTGCCGACGAACCTTCCAAGCAACCCGGGTTACCGCAAGGTCAACCCGGCCGACTCGCCGATCTTCATGCTGGTGCTGACCTCGCCGGTGCTCACCAAGGGGCAGATGTACGACGCGGCCTCGAGCATCATGGCGCAGAAACTATCGCAAGTGCCCGGCGTGGGGCAGGTGATCGTAGGCGGGAGTTCGCTGCCCACGGTGCGCATCGAGCTGAATCCGGGGGTGATGAACAAATACGGGATCGGCTTCGAGCAGGTGCGCAACGTGTTGAGCGGCGCCAACGCCAACACGCCCAAAGGCCACTTCTCGGACGGCCATCGGATTTGGGAGATCGGCGCCAACGACCAGATTTTCAAGGCCACCGACTACGAACCTCTGGTGGTGGCCACGCACGGCGGCACGGTGGTGCGGATCGCCGACATCGGACGGGCGGTGGCTTCGACCGAGGACATCCGCAATGCCGGCTACGCCAACGGGAAGCCCTCGGTGCTGATCATCCTGTTCCGGCAGCCGGGGGCCAACATCATCGACACGGTGGACCATGTGCGGGATTTGTTGCCGCAGTTGAAGGCGGCGATCCCGCAATCCATCGACTTGGCGGTGGGAATGGACCAGACGATCACCATTCGCGCTTCGGTGCGCGACACGGAGAGGACGCTGATCATCTCGGTGCTGCTGGTGGTTCTGGTGGTGTTCGTCTTTCTGCGGAACTTGCGGTCGACCCTGATCCCCAGCGTGGCGGTGCCGATTTCGCTGATCGGAACGTTCGGGGTGATGTACTTGTGCAATTTCAGCCTGGACAATCTGTCCCTGATGGCGCTGACCATATCGACCGGATTCGTGGTGGACGACGCCATCGTGGTGATCGAGAATATCACCCGTTATCTGGAGCAGGGCATGCCTCCGTTCGCGGCGGCGCTGAAGGGGGCCAGCGAAATCGGTTCCACCGTGGTCACGATGAGCGTCTCGCTGGTGGCGGTGTTCATCCCGCTGCTGCTGATGGGCGGGATCGTGGGGCGGCTGTTCCGCGAATTCGCGGTCACTCTATCGGTGGCGATCGGCGTATCCATGCTGGTTTCGCTGACGGCCACGCCCATGATGTGCGCCCACCTGCTCCAACAGCACACCGAACATGGAGGGGTCTACCGCTTGACCGAGCGGGCCTTCAACCGGGTCGTGAACCTGTACGGCCGGGCGCTGACCGTGGTGCTGCGGCATTCGTTCGTCACGTTGATGATTCTGTTCGCGACCATCTTACTGAATTTCTATCTGTACTTCCGTGTGCCCAAGGGCTTCTTCCCGCAGCAGGATAACGGGCGGCTGATGGGCGCCATCATGGCCGACCAGGACACGTCCTTCCAGTCGATGGATGGCATCCTGCGGAGGATGGTCAATATCGTGGCCGCCGATCCGGCCGTGGACATGGTGAACGGTTTCACCGGCGGAGGCATCGTCAACACGGCTCGCATGTTCGTGTCGCTCAAGCCGCTGGCGGAACGCGGGATCACGGCCGATTACGTGATCGCCCGGCTGCGGCCGAAACTGGCCCGCGTGCCCGGGGCGACGCTTTACTTGCAGGCCGGGCAGGACATTCGCGTGGGCGGCCGCATGAGCAACGCGCAATATCAGTTCACGATGCGGAGCGATAACCTGGCGGACTTGACGACCTATGCGCCGCCGATGCTCAAGGAACTGCGGGGCGTGTCCCTGATCACCGACCTGAGCAGCGACCAGCAGAACCGGGGCATGCAGGCGCTGCTGGTGTACGATCGGGAGACGGCCGCGCGCTTCGGCATATCGTCGCAATTGATCGACTCCACGCTGTACGACGCCTTCGGGCAGCGGCAGGTCTCGACCATGTACACGACGCTGAATCAGTACCACATCATCATGGAGGCGGCGCCGGAGTTCTGGCAGAATCCGTTGTTCCTGCGGGACATCTACGTGCGGAGCCCGAATGGGCAAGCGGTGCCGCTGAGCGCGTTTACGCACTATGGGCCGGCGACCGCGCCGCTATCCGTCACGCACCAGGGACTGTTCCCGGCAGTCACGCTGTCGTTCAATCTCGCGCCGGGCGTGGCCCTGGGGGACGCGGTGGACGCGATCTATGCGCGCGCCCAGAAGGTGGGACTTCCCCAGACCATCCAGATCGGCTTTTCGGGGACCGCGCAGGCCTACCAGGACTCGCTGGGCAGCGAACCGCTGCTGATCGCCGCCGCTTTGGCCGCGGTCTACATCGTGCTGGGGGTGCTCTACGAGAGCTACATCCACCCGGTCACGATTCTGTCCACGCTTCCCTCGGCCGGCGTGGGCGCGCTGCTGGCCCTGCTGCTGACCAAGACCGACCTAAGCATCATCGCCATCATCGGCATCATCCTGCTGATCGGCCTGGTGAAGAAGAACGCCATCCTGATGATCGATTTCGCCCTGGCCGCGGAAAGGCAGGAGGGCAAGAACTCCCGCGATTCGATCTTCGAGGCCTGCCTGCTGCGGTTTCGCCCGATCATGATGACCACCATGGCCGCCATGCTGGGCGCTCTGCCGCTGGCTCTGGGCAGGGGCGTCGGGTCCGAGTTGCGCCGGCCGCTGGGAATTGCGATCATCGGCGGTCTGATCCTGAGCCAGGCGCTCACGCTGTTCACGACGCCGGTCGTTTATTTGTATTTCGACCGGCTCCAGCACTGGTGGTACCGCGTCCGGAACCGGCGGCCGCAAGAGCTTGAGCCGTTCGGCGCGGAGAATGGAGTGGGGAGTGGGAAGTGATTGCCTAGTTTCGCGAAGCGGCGCGGCGCTTGCCGTGGCGCTGGCGCTGGCCTCGAGCGCGTGCATGGTGGGACCCAAGTACCAGCGTCCGGCCGCGCCCGCCCCGCCGGCATTCAAGGAGGCTCCTCCCGCCGGCTGGAAGGAAGCGCAGCCTAACGACGGCGCGCTGCGCGGCAACTGGTGGGAGATCTATGGCGATACGGCGCTCAATGCGCTGGAGGAGCGGATCAGCGTCTCGAACCAGAACGTGCTGGCGGCCGAAGCGCAGTATCGGGCGGCTAAGGACGCCGTTCGCTCGGCGCGATCCGCGCTCTATCCCACCGTGTCGGCGGGCGCGGCGATCACCACTTCGAGATACCGGGCTACGGGACAAACCAACAGCTTTCAAATCCCGGGGATCGACTTCTCGTATCAGGCCGACGTGTGGGGGAGCATCCGGCGCACGGTAACGGCGAGCGCGGAGACCGCGCAGGCCAGCGCCGCCCAACTCGAGAACGCCCGCCTGTCGCTGCAGGCCGAACTGGCCATCGACTACTTCGAACTGCACGGCCTGGACGGCGATATCGGAGTGTTCGAGAACACCGTAAAGTCGTATGAAGAGTATCTGACGCTGACCAGGAACCGATTCGCCGGCGGAGTGGCGAGCGGCGCGGACGTGGCGCAGGCCGAGACGCAACTGGACACCGCCCGGGCGCAGCTGACCGATTTCGGAGTGGCTCGGGCGCAGTACGAGCACGCCATCGCCATGCTCACCGGACGGCCTCCCGCGGAGCTGAGCATCGAGCGGCGGTTGCTCACGGCACCGCCCCCGCAGATTCCGGTGGCCGTGCCTTCGGCGCTGCTGGAGCGGCGGCCGGACATCGCCAACGCGGAACGGCAGATGGCCGCGCAGAACGAGCAGATCGGGATCGCGAAGGCCGCGCTCTATCCCACCATAGGCATCGGCGGCTCGGCGGGCCTGCAGGGGACCAGCCTGCTGAACGTCTTCAGTTGGCCGAGCCGTTTCTGGTCACTGGGTCCGACCGCCTCCCAGTTGATCTACGACGCGGGACGCCGCCGCGCCATCCTGCAACAGCAGCAGGATCTGTTCGACGCGAGCGTGGCCAGCTACCGGCAGACCGTGCTGACTGCGTTCCAGCAGGTGGAAGACGCTCTGTCCGCGCTGCGGATACTGGAGAGCGAATCGGAGCAGGTCAAACAGGCCGTGGAGGCCGCACAGCGATCTCTGGACATCTCGACCGACCAGTACAAAGCGGGAGTGGTCAGCTACCTGGATGTCATCACCGCGCAGACCTTCCTGCTGCAGAATCAGCGGACGGCGGTGGATCTGCTGGCGCGGCGCCTGACCGCCAGCGTGCAGCTTATCGAGGCCCTGGGCGGGGGATGGAACGCGTCGCAACTCCCATCGGTAGAGAGCCTCAAGTCAGGCTCGCACTGAGGTGGGATGGCGCGGCCGGTGGAGGGCGCCGCAATTTCTTTTGCCGAGCGGGTAGAACTGGGCCTATAGTGTACTCAGGGGAGTGCTTGATGAGCTCAGTGGCGGCGGACGTGACACTCAAACGATGGTGGGGCCTCTACGAGGTCTACATTGGCAAGAAACTGGTCATGGTGGCCAGCGGGGTGGTTCTGGTGCTGTACATTTTCGGCCACCTGGCGGGCAACCTTCAGATCTACGCGGGGCCGGAACAGCTGAACGCCTACGCCGGTTTCCTGCACGCGCACACGAATCTGCTGTGGGTGGCGCGGACGGTCATGCTGGCGGCGGTGGGGCTGCACGTCTGGTCGAGCTTTCTGCTGTGGCTGGATAAGCGGCGCGCGCGCCCCATCGGGTACGTCAAAAAGGACGACGTTCCGGCCTCCTACGCCTCGCGGACGATGATGTGGAGCGGCCCCATCGTGGGGGCGTTCGTGGTGTTCCACATTTTGCACCTAACCATTGGCTCGGCGCCTGGGCTTCCGCTGCGGGAGCCGGTGGAGGGGCGGTACTTCGCCTACCAGAACGTGGTGGGCGGGTTTCAGCATCCGGTGGTGGCGCTGGCCTACGTGGTGGCGATCATGCTGCTGACCATGCACCTGTATCACGGCCTGTGGAGCATGTTCCAGTCGGTTGGCATCAGCCATCCGCGCTACACGCCGCTGCTGAAACGCACGGCTCACGCGGTCTCGATCCTGGTGGCGGCGGGTTATATCTCGATTCCCGTCTCCGTGACGTTAGGGTTGGTGAAATGATGGAACTCAACTCCAAGGTCCCCAGCGGCCCCATTCAGCAGGCCTGGGAACGCCGCAAATTCGAACTGAAGCTGATCAACCCGGCCAACAAGAGGAAGTACACGGCGATTGTGGTGGGATCGGGCCTGGCGGGCGCCTCGGCCGCCGCGACGCTGGGCGAACTGGGATACAACGTAAAATGCTTCTGCTTCCAGGATTCTCCGCGCCGGGCGCATTCGATCGCGGCGCAGGGCGGCATCAACGCGGCCAAGAATTACCAGAACGACAGCGACAGCGTCTACCGTTTGTTCTACGACACGGTGAAGGGGGGCGACTTCCGGTCGCGGGAGCACAACGTGTACCGGCTGGCCGAGGTGAGCCTGAACATCATCGACCAATGCGTGGCGCAGGGAGTGCCGTTCGCGCGCGAATACGGGGGGACGCTGGATAACCGCTCGTTCGGGGGCGCGCAGGTTTCGCGCACCTTCTACGCGCGCGGCCAGACGGGGCAACAACTGCTGCTGGGGGCCTACCAGGCGCTGCTGCGGCAGGTGGCGGCCGGGCAGGTGGCGATGCACGCGCGCCACGAAATGCTGGACTTGGTTGTGATCGACGGGCGGGCGCGCGGGATCGTGACGCGGGACCTGATTAGCGGCCGGATCGAATCGCACGTAGGCGACGCGGTGGTGCTGGCCACCGGCGGCTACTCCAACGTCTACTACCTCTCCACCAACGCCAAGGGATGCAATGCGACCGCCATCTGGCGGGCGTACAAACGCGGCGCGCTGTTCGCCAATCCCTGCTTCACGCAGATCCATCCGACGTGCATTCCGGTGACGGGCGATTACCAGTCCAAGCTGACGCTGATGAGCGAGTCGCTGCGCAACGACGGCCGCATCTGGGTGCCGAAGAGGAAGGGCGACACGCGGGCTCCGAACGAGATTCCCATGGACGAGCGGGACTACTTCCTGGAGCGGAAGTACCCGGCGTTCGGCAACCTGGTGCCGCGGGACGTGGCCTCGCGCAACGTGAAGGCGGTGTGCGACGAAGGGCGCGGCGTGGGCCAGGGCGGCTACGGAGTGTACCTGGATTTCCGGAGCGCGCTGCAGCGGCTGGGCCGCGAGGTAATCGACGAGCGGTATGGGAACCTGTTCGAGATGTACGCGCGGATCACGGACGAGGACCCGTACACGGCGCCCATGCGGATCTACCCGGCCAGCCACTACACCATGGGCGGGCTGTGGGTGGATTACAATCTCATGAGCGCTATCCCCGGGTTGTATGTGATCGGGGAAGCGAATTTTTCGGACCATGGGGCTAACCGGCTGGGCGCCAGCGCCCTCATGCAGGGCCTGGCGGACGGCTACTTCATCCTGCCGTGCACCATCGGCGACTATCTGGCGACGGCCAAGCTCGAGAAGATGGATGCCGGCCACGCCGCGTTCCGCTCCGCCGAGTCCGAGGTGGCCGCGAACGTCAGGCGCCTGCTGGATATACGGGGCACGCGGTCGGTGGATTCCTTCCATCGCGAGCTGGGCGGGGTGGTCTGGGAAAGTTGCGGCATGACGCGCACGGCCGAGGGACTGCGCCAGGCGCTGGCCAGGATTCCCGAGTTGCGCGAGCGGTACTGGACGGACGTGCGCGTGCTGGGCCAGGGAGAGGAGTTCAACCAGTCGCTCGAGAAAGCCGGCCGAGTAGCGGATTTCCTGGAACTGGCCGAGCTGATGTGCCGGGACGCGCTGGAGCGCAACGAGAGCTGCGGCGGCCATTTCCGCGAGGAGTATCAGACCCCGGAGGGCGAGGCGCTGCGCAACGACGCCGAGTATTCTTACGTGGCGGCCTGGGAGTTCCAGGGCGCTGGGAAGGCCCCGGCCTTGCACAAGGAACCCCTGCAATTCGAGTACGTGCTACCGGCGCAACGGAGCTACAAATGAACCTCACTCTGCACGTGTGGCGGCAGAAGAACGCGAGCGACCCGGGCCGTATGGCGCGCTACGAGGCGACGGGCGTCAACGAGCACATGTCGTTCCTGGAGATGCTGGACGTGGTGAACGAAGGGCTGATCGCCAAAGGCGAGGAGCCGATCGCCTTCGACCACGATTGCCACGAGGGCATCTGCGGCATGTGCGGATTCATGATCGACGGCGTGGCGCACGGGCCGCAGCGCGGCACCACCATCTGCCAGCTCCACATGCGCTACTTCAAGGACGGCGACGAGTTGTACCTGGAGCCGTGGCGGGCGCGGGCGTTTCCGGTGATCAAGGACCTGGTGGTGGACCGCGGCGCCTTCGACCGCATCATCGCGGCGGGCGGTTATGTATCGGTGCGAACCGGCAGCGCGCCGGAAGCGAACTCTATCCCGATTCCCAAGGAGCGGGCCGAGTTGGCCATGGATGCGGCCGCCTGCATCGGCTGCGGAGCCTGCGTGGCCATGTGCCCGAACGGCTCGGCGGCGCTATTCACCGGAGCCAAGATCGCGCACCTGGGCCGGCTGCCGCAAGGCGAGCCCGAGCGCGACCGGCGGGCCATGGCGATGGCTGTGCAGATGACCAAGGAGGGTTTCGGCCACTGCACCAACATCGGGGAGTGCGAAGCGGTATGCCCGAAGCAGATCAAGGTGGATGTGATCGCGCGGCTGCATAGGGACTACCTGCACGCGGCCCTGACGGGGCGGTAGGACTCGGCGCAGGACGAGCGCCCGGCCGGCACTGCGGTAGATTAGAACCTGGAGGGAATCATGTGTCATGGAGAAAGTTGCGGCTGTAAGTGCGCGGGCCTTGCCGCCTTGCGCATGATGGTGGGCGTGGTGTTCATAGCCCACGGGTCCCAGAAGCTGTTCGTGTACGGCCTGGCTCAGGTGAGCGGGATGTTCGGGCACATGGGGATACCGCTGGCTGGCGTAGCGGGGCCGCTGGTGACGTTTGTGGAGTTTTTGGGAGGCTTGGCGCTGTTCTTCGGGCTGGGCACGCGCTGGGCGGCCATCCTGCTGGCCATCAACATGGCGGTGGCGGTGCTGGCGGTGCATCTGAAGAGCGGTTTCTTCGCGCAGGGCGGCGGTTTTGAGTACCCTCTGACCCTGCTGGTCGCCAATGTAGCGCTGGCGCTGGCCGGACCGGGCTGTTGTGCGGTCGACAACCTGATCTGCAAGAAGAAGACCGAGGCGCCGCCGGCGACCTAGTCGGCCACTTCGATGCTGGGGCCCCGGGGCGCGCCGGCCTCGGCGATGCGGGCCAGCGTGTGACGCGCGAGGGCGTAGAAGGCGGCCGCGTGCGGGTCGTCGGGCGGGCGTAGAGCCACGGAACTGCCCGTGTCGCCGCCGATGCGAATTACGGGATCGAGCGGCACCTCGCCGAGGAACGGGACGCCCATGTGCGCCGCGGTGCGCTGGCCGCCGCCGTAACTGAAGACGTCCACGCGCCGGCCGCAGTGCGGGCAGACCAGGTAGCTCATGTTCTCGACGATGCCCAGCACCTCGACGCGCACCTGGCGGAACATGTGCACGGCCTTGCGCGCGTCTTCGAGCGAGACGTCGGAGGGAGTGGTGACGACGATGGCTCCGGTGATGGGCGCCGTCTGAATGAGGGTGAGCTGCACGTCGCCGGTGCCGGGGGGCAGATCGACGACCAGGTAGTCGAGCTCGCCCCAATCCACGCCGCGCAGGAACTGCTGCACCACGCTGTGCAGCATGGGCCCGCGCCAGATGAGCGGCTTATCGCCGGGGCTGATGAAGCCCATGGACATGACCGACAGGCCGTGCGCTTGGATGGGCTGGATGCGGTCGCCGATGGCCTGCGGCGTCTCGCTGATGCCCAGCATGAGGGGGACATTGGGCCCGTAAACGTCGGCGTCGAGCAACCCGACGCGGTGGCCGAGCCGGGCCATGGCGAGGGCCAGATTTACGGCCACGGTGGTCTTGCCGACGCCGCCCTTGCCGGAGCCGACCGCGATCAGATTGCGAACCCCGGGAATCGGAAGTTTGGGCATCTCGCCCGGTGGTGTGGGACCCATTGCTTGTATCGTATCGCGAGCGGGCCCACTCGCGCCGCTGGGGTGGCTTATCCTACAAGACATGCAGGCCAACGAAACGAAGCTGCGCGTGCGCTACGCCGAGACCGACCAGATGGGCGTAGTCTACTACTCGAATTACCTGGTCTGGATGGAGGTGGGGCGGGTGGAGTACTGCCGGGCGGCGGGCTTCAACTACCGTGACATGGAAGAGGAGGACGGCGTCCTGCTGGCGGTGGTGGAGGCGCAGTGCCGTTACCTGCATCCGGCCCGCTACGACGACGAAGTGATTGTACGCACGCAGGTGCGGAAAGCAGGCCCGCGCGGGGTGCAGTTCGGCTACGAAATGCGCCGGGCCGCGGACGACCGGCTACTGGCTACCGGAGAAACCAAACACCTGTTCTGCGGGCGGGACCTCAAGCCCACCAAGTTGACCGCGAAGCATCACGCCCAGTTCGGGCTGTGAAGGCCCGGAGCCGTGCCGCCGGCTCCGGGCGGGAAAACCTGCTACTGCTGCGCGGCCTTCTTGACCGGCCTGTGGACCGGAGCCGGGGCCGGCCAGCCAGTGACGTCCTTCTTCTCGACCGCAAAAGTCAGCATGAAGGGGTCGGCAACGAACTTGCTGGCGACGCCACGGAAGTGGAGTACCGTGCCCGGCTCGACCTTGCCGGCGATGGGAGGATCGAAGGTCAGCGTCACTTCCGGCACCTTCGCATCGACGATGCCCAGCACCACCGATTTGGCAACGTGCAAACCCTCCTGGCTGATCACGGTGCCGCGGAAGGTCGGCTGGTCTTCCGGCGGGATCACCGCACCTTTGATGGATTCCCAGTACTGCGCGCCGCCATCGGCGGTCAAGGCGCCCTTCAGCCGCACCCACAACGGCAAGCCGGGATCTTTGCCCGCCAGTTCCTTCATCTTCTCGTCGGAGACCTCCTGCGCGCTGAGGATTTTGAAATCGGCGGGCGGGAGAGCCTGGGTCTTGGCTACGGCCAGCAGTTGCTTCAAGCCATCCGGGTCCGGGCCGTGGTAGGCGGTGTAGTCCTTGGTGACGAAGTCGAGCACCCTGGGCCTGGTGGCGGCATCCAAAGCGCCGGGACCGTCGTAGCTGGCGGCACGGGCGATGTAGAACAGCGCGTCGGAATTGCGCCCGGTCACCTTGCGGAGGATCAGTCCCAGCCAATACGACGCCTCGGCATCGTTGGGATTGAGCTTCAGGTCCGCGACGAGGTGCTTCTCGGCGTCCGGCGGGCTCTGGCGCTTCCAGTTCACCCAGCCCAGGGTCCGATGAGCCAGGGCCTCCAGATCGGTCCGCCCCTGCTTCCAGGCGGCGTCGGTAGCGGCGGCCGGCTTCTTGTCCGGGGCGAAGACGTCGTCGAGGATGCCGAGCAGCGTATTGGCGGCCTGATCGCCGAGATCCAGCTTGGCCGGCGCGGGGTCGTTCATGCTGACGATCAGGAGACAAGTCCAGAACAGCCCATTGACGTACTTGGGATCTTCCTTCAGCATTTCCTGCGCCGTATCGAGCATCTTGGCGGCTTGACTCAACTGCTTGTAGGTAGCCAGGTACTGCTCGAGGCGAAGCATGATCTGCCCGCTGGTGGCGTACTTGTCCTTCCACTGGTTGAGCAGGTCCAGCTTCTTGTTCGGGTCCTGCTCGCTGGATATGGATTGATACAGGTCGTACTCGGCCCGGTCCTTCCATTCCGGCGCCTTCTTGGCTTGTGGAGCAGTCTGGCCCCAGGCCGCCCCCAGGCCCAACACGGAAGAGATTGCCACGGCCAGAATCGCTACTGACAGTTTGTTTCGCACTGACGCCTCCTGAAAATTGGCCACAACGCTCTGTGTGCCGATAACGCTGCCCGAGCCGCACCGCTCGCGGCCCTCGCCGAAAGCGGTGCATGAAACGGAACTTGCAAATGCGGAGTATAGCCGAATCCACGCGCGGGACGCAACAGGGATGTGCATAAAGATTAGACACCGGGGAGAGAAGCGGGGTTCCCGGGGGCGGGAACCCGGGCCAGGGGAGGCGGCCGGAGCCCTGGCGGGCGGACGGATCGGGCGGGCGGGGGTTGTGCTAGTGTAGTCGGTTGCGGTACCCAGATCTGGCGATTATCGCCCTCTACCTGGCCGGTATCACGTGGTTTGGCGCGCGCTTCCGCCACCGCCAGAAGAGCCTCAAGGACTACTATCTGGGCGGCAGAAACGCGCCCTGGTGGGCCATCGCGCTATCCATCGTCTCGGCCGAAACCAGCACTCTGACCATCATCGGGACCCCCACTCTGGCCTTCGCCGGCAACCTGGCCTTCCTGCAGGTGGTTTTCGGGTACCTGCTGGCGCGGGTAGCGATTTCGGCTCTGTTTCTGCCCCACTATTTCCGCGGCGAGATGTTCACCGCCTACGAGCTGATGGAGCGGCGCTTCGGGGTCCGGCTGCGCCGCCTTACCGCGGGCACGTTTTTGGTGGTGCGCGGCCTGGCGGAGGGAATCCGGGTGTTTGCGATCTCCATCGTCATCTCGGTGATCCTAGGCACCGGGGAGATGGCCTCCATCGTCTTGATCGTCTGCCTGACGCTTTTTTACACGTTTGAAGGCGGCATGACGGCCGTCATCTGGACCGACGTGGTGCAGATGTTCCTGTACGTGTTCGGGGCGGTGGCGAGTTTCTATGTGATCCTGCAGCATATCCCCGGCGGCTGGGGACACGTGGTGGCGGTGGCGGGGCCGGCGGGCAAGTTCGCCCTCTTCGATTTCCGATTCGCACCGACGGCGGAGTTTTTCGCGCGCAAATACACGTTCTGGGCGGGCCTGATCGGCGGATGTTTCCTGACTACCGCCAGCCACGGCACCGAGCAGTTGTTTGTGCAGAGGCTCCTGGCGGCGCGCAGCCAGGCCCAGAGCCGGCTGGCGCTGTTCGCGAGTTGGGCCGTCATCCTGGTTCAATTCAGTTTGTTCCTGGGGATCGGGGTCATCCTGTACGTGTTCTACCAGGACTCGAATCTGCGGCCGCCGCAGCCGCCGGACTGGCTGTATCCGGGCTTTATCTGGCGCTATCTGCCGCCGGGATTGGCGGGCCTGGCGATGGCCGCGGTGCTGGCGGCCGCCATGTCCAACCTCAGCGCGGCATTGAACTCGCTCTCCTCGACCACCATTCTGGATTTCTACAAGCCGCTCAGGCCGGGCCGTTCCGAACAGAGCTACGTGAAACTGGCGCGGGCGGCCACGCTGGTGTGGGGGCTGGCGCTGGTGGGCGTCGGAGCGGTGGCCCGTCACTGGGGGCCGGTGCTGGAGGCTGGCCTGACGGTGGCCTCGATCGCCTATGGCGGGCTGCTGGGAGTTTTCCTGCTGGGGGTGCTCACCAAGCGGGTGGGCGAGAACGCGGCCCTGCTGGGCATGGCGGCAGGCCTCGGGATGCTGGTGTATGTGCGGCTCTATACCGGCATTGCCTGGACCTGGTACGTGGCCATCGGCTCCAGCGTCGCTTTCCTGACCGGATGGCTGGCATCGCTTTTCTGGAAGGAGCGCGCGCATGCCTGAAAATGGGGTTCCGGCGCCGGGGCTGAAACGGGAATTGGGCCTGTGGAGCGCCGCGTCGATCGTGGTCGGCACGGTGATCGGCAGCGGGATTTTCCTGGTGCCGAAGAAGATGATCGGCGACGTCGGCTCCCCCGCGGTCCTTTTCGCCGTGTGGATCTTCGGCGGGCTGCTGACGCTGGCCGGCGCGCTGACTTACGCCGAACTGGCGGCGGCCATGCCGGAGGCCGGCGGAGAGTACGTGTACTTACGCCAGGCCTACGGCCCGCTGTGGGGTTTCCTGTACGGCTGGACTCAATTGCTGGTCGCCAAAAGCGGCTCGATCGCGGCCCTGGCGACGGGGTTCTTCCTGTACCTGGCGAATTTCTGGCCCGGGTTGAAGGAGATTGTCTGGACCATCCGGCTGCCGATCGGGCCGGGAGGCGGCCCACTGGAGATCTGTTCCGGCCAGTTGCTGGCGATGGCGGTGATTCTGATCCTGGCGGTGGTGAACTACCTGGGTGTGAGATTCGGCGGGGGAATTCAAGTGGCGGTCACGGCGGTCAAGCTGGGACTGATCGCCGCGATTATCGCCATCGGACTGGGGGGCGGGCACGGCACGCTGGCTAACTATAGTTCCTCGATTCCGGTAGCCGGAGGCGTGACGGGCTTCTTTGCGGCTCTGGTGGGCGCACTGTGGGCCTACGATGGCTGGAACAACGTGAGCATGGCGGCCTCGGAAATCCGCAACCCGAAACGCAACCTGCCGCTGGCGCTGATCGCGGGCACCGCCGTGGTGATCGCCATTTACCTGCTGGCCAACCTGGCGTATTTTTACGTGCTTTCGGCGCGCGAGGTGGCCTCGGCCGACCGCGTGGCGGCGGTGATGATGGGCCGGGTTTTCGGGCTGCGTGGAGCGGCGGTAGTGAGCGTCGCGGCGATGGTGTCGATCTTCGCGGCGCTGAACGGATCGATCCTGTCGGGCGCCCGGGTGCCCTATGCGATGGCGCGCGACGGGTTGTTTTTCCGCAGCGTGGGAAGAGTGCACCCGATCTACGGGACGCCGGGAGTTTCGATTCTCGCCCTCAACGCGTGGGCCGCGCTGCTGGTATTGAGCGGCCGATTCGAGGAGCTGTACACCTACGTGATGTTCGCCAGTTGGATTCTGTATGGGATGACCGCGGCGGCGGTGCTGGTGCTGCGGTGGAAGCAACCAGAGCTGGCGCGGCCGTACCGCACCGTGGGTTATCCGTGGGTTCCCGTACTATTCGTACTGGGGGCGCTAGCTGTTGTTTTTTTCACTCTGCGGCAATCCCCGCGCGAATCGCTGCTGGGGCTGGGGCTGATTTTGTTGGGATTACCCTTTTATTTTCATTGGCGGCGGAGATTTTCCGGGTAATCCGTCGGAATCTTCCTGGTACTGGGCCGAACCATCCCCGTTTAGCCGCCGAAAGGAGGAGGAGATTTTTTTGTTCCGAAATCAGAACAAAGCTCTTGAAAAGCTGGCGAAAGTACGGTAAAACAGTTGTAGGATTCTTTGGATGCGCGAGCCAGCTGTTCCGATTTCAGAACGAGGTGCCACGGCACTAGGGACCGGCGCTCGCGGGAGCGAAAAAATGGACGTAACCAAAATCCTGGCCGAACTGCGCCAGGAGCGCGAACAGATCGAAGAAGCGATCATTAGTTTGGAGCGGCTGGCCCGGGGACGCGGACGGCGTCGCGGCAGGCCGCCCGCCTGGCTGGCAGTGGCCAAGAAACGCGGCCGGCCGCCGGGGAGCAAGAACAAGAATACGGGCCTGGCGAAGACGGCGGTGGGCTAAGGGAGGAGTCGGCCCACCGGGCGGGACCGGCGCGCGGTCGTGACGGTCGATGCGGCCGCGCGCGGCTATTTGTAAAGCAGATACCGCTCGCGGACCTTCAAGAAGGCCCGCAGGGGCTCCTCGTAGTCCTGCTGAATGAGGCTGGGATCCTGGCCTGCCTCGAGCATTTCTACGGCGCGCCGGGAACCGATCAGGCCCCGATGCTGGGCCAGGTCGATCCGCGAGGGGTAGAGCTTGCGAAGGGCCGCGGCGATCTCTAGGCCCAGCCGGGAGCTGGGGAAGGCCTCACGGTCGGTGACCACGAAGCGGACGCCCTCGATCCACTCTCCGGCGAAAGGCGACGCCGCCGGACGGAAGCGCGTGGGGTACGCGCGCACACCGGGGATAAAGCGCGCATTGAGGCAGGCGGCGAGCTCCGCCCCGCGGATCCAATCGGCGCCGATCTGCTCGAAGGGGGCATCGGTCCCGCGTCCGACGGAGTAGTTCCCAGCCCGCTCGAGCATGGCCACCCCCGGGTAGAGCAGCGCCGCGGTCAGGCAGCGCATATTGGGAGAAGGATCGGTCCACGCGAGCCCGGTGGAATCGAACCAGTCGCCGCGCTCCCAGTTGCGCATGGGAATGGCCTGCAGGTCGGTGCCTATCTTATTCTCCGCGTTGAACATCCGCGCCAGTTCGCCGATGGTCATGCCGTGTCGTAGCGGCAGGCCGGCAAAGTAGCCGGTGAAGGAGCGCAGATCGGCATCCAGCAGCGGCCCCTCGACGTGGACCCCGGTGATGGGATTGGGCCGGTCCAGCACGAAGAACGGGATGCGGCGCTGGGCGGCGGCTTCCAGGGCATACGCCATGGTGGTCAGGTAGGTGTAAAAGCGGGCGCCAATGTCCTGGATGTCGAAGACCAGCGCATCGATGTCGCGCAGCATCTGTGCCGTGGGGCGGCGGTTGGCCGCCGAGTAGAGGCTCCAGACGGGAATCCCGGTGGCGGGGTCCTTGGTATTGGCGATGTCCTCGCGGTCCTCGGCGCCGGAGAGGCCATGCTCGGGAGAGAAGAAGGCGGCCAGGCGGACGCCCGCCTCGAGCATGCGGCCGGCGTTGGGCCGGGCGTTGCGATCCAGGCCGGTCTGGTTGGTGATCAGCCCCACGCGGTAGGGCCGCAGCGGGGCGAAGCGCTCCTCGGCCAAGGCGTCTAGCCCGGTGAGCACGCTGGCGTTGCGGGCTACCACGCGATGCAGACCGGCTCCGGCCAGAGTCTCGTTGTATCCGGTCAGGGCGACGCCCGGAGCCTGGATGCCCACCGCCGCCGCGACCAGCGTGGCGACGCGGCCGCGCAAGGCGGTGATGGGGGGACGGCGGCGCGGATGCACGCTGTTGGCCAGCAGGATGACGTAGGTCTGGGAGAGGGGATCGATCCACAGCGAAGTGCCGGTGAATCCCGTGTGGCCGTAGGAGCCGATGGGGAACAATTCTCCGCGGTTGCCGGAATAGGGCGAGTCGATGTCCCAGCCCAGGCCGCGCAGGATGGGCTGATCGGGCGGCGACTGCGGCGTCGTGAACTTCCGGATCGCGAGCGGGTTGAAAACGGGCGCGCCGTTATAGGATCCCAGCCCCAACATCATCTCGGCGAAGCGGCCCAGATCGGCCGCGGTGGTGAATAGTCCGGAGTTGCCGGCGATGCCGCCCATATAGCGCGCCGTTTCGTCGTGAACGACGCCCCGCAGAAGGCGGCCGTTGAGGTCCTCGGTAGGGGCGATCCGCGGAGCGAGGGCGGGCGGCGGCTGGAACATGCTCTCGCGCATTCCCAACGGCTCGAAAACGTACTGGCGCACGTATTCCGCGAGCGTCACTCCGCCGATTTTGCGGACGATTTCCCCGAGCAGCACGAAGTTGATGTCGCTGTAGATGAAGCGGGCGCCGGGGGGTGCGACCGGAACTTCGGCCAGCGCTTTTCTGATTCCCGTCTCGTAGCCGCTCCAGGGCGGATCAATATCCAGGTCGGGGCGCAGGCCCGAGAAGTGGGTCAGCAGATTTCGGACGGTGATCTCGCTGTGGCCGCCCTGGAACTCCGGCAGGTATTTCGTCACCGCGTCGTTGAGCCGCAGCTGGCCGTGCTCGAACAGATGCATGATGGCGGACGCGGTGACTACCGCTTTGGTGAGCGAGGCGGCGTCGAAGATGGTGTCCAGCGTCATGGGCTCCCGGGCCGGAACCAGGGCGCGCCAGCCGTAAGCCTTGCGGTGCACAACTTCACCGCGGTGACCGACCAGCAGGACCGCGCCGGGGATCCGATCGTCGCGAATGGCCTCTTGGATGGCTGCATCCAGGTCCGCCGCCGCGGAAAACGCCGGGGCCGCCGGCGACTCGTCGGAGCGACTGGCGCGCAATGCGGCCGGCGCCAGCCCCATTCCGGCCACCACGAAACGGCGGGTGATCTTCATTGCAGTTTCCCGGCGATTTCCTCGAGCCTGGCGGCCAGCTCGACGTCTTTGGCGGTGACGCCGCCCGAGTCGTGCGTGGTGAGATCCACGGTGACCCGATTGTAGACGTTCGACCATTCGGGGTGGTGTCCGAGCGCCTCGATCATGACGGCCGCGGTGGCCATGAAGCCGAAGGCGTGAATGAAATCCGGGAAGCGGTATTCCCGATGCAACTGGGCGCCTGTCAGCTTCCAGCCCGGCAGCCGCGCCAGGGCCGCTTCAATCTCCGAGGGGGGCAGCTTTGGCGGGGCCATAACTCATTGTAGGCTCCGGCCCGGTTTGGGAAAACACCGGCGGCAAGACCGCCGGCGCTACGCGACGGCGGGGACGACTAGCCCACACCGTAGATGGGGATCGCGGCGCCGTTGACGTCGCAAGCGGCGTCGGAGGCGAGCCAGAGAATGAGGCGAGCGATGGATTGGGGCGCGACCCACTTGGAGAAATCGGCGGCCGGGTCGGCGGCGCGGTTGGCGGGCGTGTCGATGACCCCCGGGAGAACCGCGTTGGCCGTGATGCGGGTAGACTTCAGCTCCAGGGCGCAGGTGCGCACCAGGGCGACCAGCGCGGCCTTGGATACTCCATAGGCGCTCAGCCTGGCGGCCGGCTCGAGGGCGGTTCGGGATCCCACGGCGATAATCCGCCCTTGGCCCGCGGCTCGCAGCACCGGCAGCACGGCGCGCATGGCGTGAAAGGCCGCATTCAGGTTCAAGTCCAACATGCGCTGCCAGGTGGCGTCATCGGTCGCTTCGATGGGCTGCCCGCCCGCGAAGCCGCCCACCAGGTGAATCAGGGCGTCCAGGCGGCCGGAGTGGCTGCGGGCGCGCTCGACCGCGGCGGCGGCCTGCTCAGGTGCGGTCAGATCGGCCTGGATGGGAAGGAAGCGCGCATGGACGACCGCCGGCGCGCCCGACCGGGATACTCCAGCGACGATGGCGCCCGCGTCCAGGAACGCCTGACAGACGGCCCGGCCCAGCCCTCCGCTCGCGCCGGTAACGAGAATCACGCGATCCGCGAATTCCAGCATGCCTCCATGCTAGCGCGCATGTGTCGCACGAATACACCGGCGGCAAGACCGCCGGCGCTACGAGCCCGCGGGCGGCTGGGTGGTGGTCTGCGGACTGGGAGGCATCTGGAAACTCTCGAGGGGGTCCGGGTGAGCCGGGTCGAAGGACGGGACGTCCTTCACTAAGAACCGGGCGATGCCGAGTTTGTTTGCCCGGATGCCTGCCACGATGCACTTGGCAAGTTCATAGCTGCCGTAATTGTTGTGGTGTGTGTGGTCGACGAAGGCCCGCTCACATTTCTCCGGTCCCAGGGCCTCGTAGAAGAGCTTGCTCATGGCGTTCAGGTCGATGAGGGCCACCTGCTCTTCCCGTGCAGTTTGGCGCACCGCCTCGGGATAATCGCCGAGGGAATTTACAATCTTGCCCTGCGAATCGAAGGTGCGGCGATGCATAGGGGTGACGAGCACCGGGATGGCGCCGTGCTGGCGCGCCTCGGCGACATAGCGCTTGAGGTCCGCCTTGTAGGTGGTGAAGGCCCCGATGCCCTCCCCTTTTTCCTTCTGGTCGTTGTGCCCGAACTGGAGGAAGAGGTAGTCGCCAGCTTTAATCGTGCTCAACACCTTGTCCAGGCGGCGCTCGGCGAGGGAATCCCGCAGAGACTCTCCCGACTCCGCATGGTTGGCCACCGCCACGCCCGCCTTGAAGAACCGAGGCAGCATCTGGCCCCAACTGTTCCAGGGTTCCTTGGTCTGGTCGGTCGCGGTGGAGTCGCCCATGATGTAGACCGTCACCGCGTGGTCCGCCCCGGTAATCTCCAGAGCGGCCACGGAGGGGCGCGTATTGTCGAACTCCAGCGTCAGTTTGTCGTCCCAGTGGAGAACTCCCAATTCACGCGGTTTCAGCTTGACCTGGCCGCCCGAGGCGATCCGCGGCGTGCGGATGTTCACGGTAAACGTGCGGGTCGCGAACCTCCCGCGTGGCGTCTCGACCCTTTCGATCATCAGCCGGCGAGATTCGGCTTTGACGGTCGTAGCGGCGGCCGCGTCGCGATCCCCGAGTTTCACCTTGACGTTGTAGTTGCCCTCCGGCAGAGCCACCGAGAAGAAAAAAGGCGTGTCGCTCGAGCAGGAACCTCCGCTGGCGCAGCGGACCTTCGAAGCCAAATCGAACCCATAGCCGAGTTCTTTCGAGTAAACGGTGGTCTCCAGGACTTGCGTCCAGCCCGGAGCTGCCTTCCCGGATCCGAAGGCGAAGCGAAAAGTGGTAGGGGCGGTCTGCGCCCAGCATGTGGCCAGGCACGCGATCAGGAGCGGGAATCTGGGCATGGGTCTATCCTCGAGCCTTCAGAACGGAATCGGGCTGTTGGCGGCGGGCAGCACTTCGATGGTCACGGCGTTGCTATGGAGGCTGTTGACGGTGCGAAGGCGGACTTCGTGGGGGCCGGGGTCCAATCCGGAGGGGAGCCAGAAGTTGGCTTGCCAGCCGTCGGTGCCTTGCGTGGCGGTGCTGAGCGCGGGCACGCCGTAGCCATCCAATTCGATGCGCATGTCTTTCATCGTCAGGCCGGGTTCCGCGGAGGTGAAGAAGCAGCAGACGTAGAGGTCCTTGTTCTTGGGGAAGCGGTTGGTCCAGTCGCGATTGTTGGCGGCGGCTTTGAGCGCCGGCGGAGCGCAGGTGGGATGGAGCGGGGGCGGCTCCCAGTGGCGATAGCAGGCGACGTGCGCGCGCTGCTTCACCACCTCGCCCAGCTCGACGCGCGCGAAGCCGGCGGATCGGCAGAGCGCCAGCAGGCAGGCGGTGGTGGGGCCGTACCAGTTATCGGTCTGGCCACCCAGATCGTCGGTCTCATAGAATTCCATCGAGATGGGGCCGGCCTCCAGCCCGTCGTCTATAACGAAGGACTCCACCGCCGCCATGTCGCGCGTCAACTGGCAGATGCGCTCCAAGGATAATAGCGGATGCCGCAGGTGATAGAGAACGCCGAGGAAGAGCACGATATCGAAGCGGCCGCAGGTGGCGGGGGCCAGCTCGTCGACGTCCATCACGCGGTAGTCCACCTTCGAGCCGAGCAGCTCGTGGGCGATGCGGAACTTCTCGAAGTCGATGCAGTCCACGGCCATCACGTCGGCGCCGCGCCGCTCCATCTCGAAACTGAACCAGCCGTCCCAGGCGCCAACGTCGAGCACGCGCTTGCCGGAGAGATCCTCGGGGATGGGAAAGCGGGCAATGCGGGCCTTGAGATGGTCGATGCCCTGGACGCCCTCGATCACCTGCCCGTCCGGCAGTTGGATGCTATGATACCAGCCCTTTTGGTTCAGGATGCCGATCTGCTCCTTCACCCATTTGGTGGACCTGTCGTCCCCCGCCTTGAGCCATGCCATAGGGGTATGGTAGCAGCGCGGCGTGCCGGATAGCGCGGCGGGCGACTATAATGCAGAAGTGACTCGAACGATATTCGCCGCGTGCCTGATGGTCGCCGGCGCGTTGGCCGGCTGCTCGAGGGCGCACCGGCCGATCACGGTAGGCTCGAAGAGTTCCACCGAGCAGATGGTTCTCGGAGAGATTTTGGCCCAGCACCTCGAAAAGCAACTGGAAACCAGAGTGGAGCGGCGGCTGAATCTGGGCGGGACCCTGATGCTTCATCAGTCGCTGCTGGAGGGGCAGATCGACGTTTATCCGGAGTACGCCGGCGCGGCGTCCGCTCTGATTCTGAAACTGCCCCCTTCCAGCGACCAGGATGTGTTGCGGGAGAGGCTGAAGCTGGAATACGAGGCGCAGCACCTGTTGTGGCTGGCGCCGCTGGGCTTCAGCGACCAGTATGCGATGGTCGTGCGTAGCGCGGATGCGCAGATTGCCAAGCTGGAAACGCTGAGCGACGCGGCGCAGTACAAGTCCGGCTGGAGCCTGGGCGTGACCGAGGAGTTCATGGACCGCCTGGACGGCTATGGGCTTCTCGTGAAGACCTATAAGCTCCCGGTCAACGGCGCTCCGAAGATGACCGAGACGGGCCAGCTCTATCGTTCTCTGGAGAAGAAACAGGCGAACATGGTGGCCGGCGGCATCACCGACGGAGCGCTTGCCGAGCCGAACTGGAAGGTGCTCCGCGACGACCAGGGCGTTTTCATTCCGGACGCCGCCGCGCTGGCCGTGCGGGCGGCCGCGATCCAGGAGCACCCCGGGCTGCGCCAGGCGCTCGGATTTCTCCTGGGCAAGTTCTCCGCCCAAGCCGTTCGGAAGCTCAACCATGCAGTGGACGTCGAGCACCGGCCGGTCGCCCAAGTGGCGAAGGAATTCCTGAGCCAGGCGGGGCTGTAGGGAATGCCCGCGACTGCCGGCCAGATGTTGGAGGGTGGACTTTCACACCGCACGGGGCTTCAGACCCGCGGCGCGGCGGGGATCAAGCCCCGCGCGGGTTGAAACCCGGCCCCCATTTCGGCGCCGTGCACCCGGGGCATTTGCCATCGTATGCATGGATAGTGCATCATAGTGCATATGAGGACGACTCTGAACCTGAATGAACACCTGATCGAGCAGGCGCGGGACGTTTGTGGAATTTGCGAGAAGACCGCACTGGTTCACGCCGGGCTGGAGGCGCTGATCGCCCGGGAATCGGCGCGGCGACTGGCGGCGCTGGGCGGCTCCGAGCGGAATCTGCGTCCGGTTCCGAGGAGGCGTCCGAGGCGGCCCGCGTGATCCTCGCAGATACTTCGGTCTGGGTAGGGCACCTTCGCCAGCCCGACCCGCAGCTTCAGCAACTGCTGCTGGACGGGCGGGTGCTAATCCATCCCTTCGTCATCGGGGAGATCGCGTGTGGCAACCTGCGAAACCGCCCGGCGATTTTGAGCCTGTTGAGAGAACTGCCGCCGGTCGTGCCGGCCAGGGATGAAGAAGTCCTGGCGGCGGTGGATGGACATCGCCTGTGGGGCAAAGGAATCGGGTGGATCGACGCGCACCTGCTCGCCTCAGCCTTGCTGTCGAGGTGCGCGCTGTGGACCCACGACCGGCGCCTCCGCGCCGCGGCCGCGGAACTGAAGGTACAGTGGCCATCCCACGGTCCTCGCAAAATGCGGTGACAGACGGCGCCATTGCGCAGTGCGCCCCTCCCGAGAACGAGAATGTATCGCGGGGCAGTTGGGGCCCGGCTGCCACGGCCTGCTACTACGACGGCAGCGAGGGGTCTTCGCTGTGGGTGATGAATTCCGGGTAGGCCCCGGCGCCCAGCTCGTGGAGATCCATGCCCTGGCGCTCGCCCTCCCGGGCCACGCGCTGCGGGTAGTAGCGATTGAGCAGCCAGTTGAGGCCGTAGGTCAGCGGCAGCACGAAGCCGAGCAGGGTGGCGATGCCCACGAGTTGGGCCAGCCACTGGCCGGAGGCGCCGCCGGCGGCAAATCTGGCGAAAAGGCCGGCCGCCAGAACGCCCCACAGTCCGCCTACCGCGTGCACGGAAACCACGCCGCCGGGATCGTCCACCGCGAGGCGCGCTTCGAAGAGCTCGACGGCGAAGGTGGAAAGCGAACCGGCCGCCAGGCCGATGACCAGGGCCTCCGCCGGCTCGACGAACGCGCAGGCGGCGCTGATGGCCACCAGGCCGCAAACCCAGCCGTTCGCGCACAGCGAGGCGTCCGGCTTGCCGAAGCGCGCGCGCGTGATCGCGGCGGCGGCCAGGCCGGCTCCCGCGGCGGCCAGTGTAGTATTGACCGCAATCAGCACCGTCCGCCCGGATTCCACGCAGGCGAACAGAATAGCGCCAGCCGAATTGAGGCCCAACCATCCGACCCAGGCCAGCAGGCAGCCCATCAGGACCAGGACGGCGTTGTGCCCGGGGATGGCGGCCAGCATCCCGCCCAACGCGTACTTGCCCCGGCGCGGCCCCAGTATCCAGGCGAGGGACAGGGCGGTGAGGCCGCCCAGCGCCTGGATGGAACTGGCGCCACCCGCATCCACGAAACCGCGGCCCAGCCCGAATTGAACGCCGAGCTGCGCGAGCCATCCGCCGCCCCAAACCCAGTGCGCGAACAACGGGTAGGTGAATCCGGCCAGCAGAGCGGCGGAGGCGCAACTGGCGCCCAGCCGCCAGCGGTCGGCTCCGGCGCCAAGCGGAAGCGTCGCCGCGAGGCCAACAGCAAAGAGTTGCAGCAGAGCGGCGAGCGAGGCGGGGGAACCGTCGAGAGCCAGCCCGCGGAAAAAGAGAGGTTCGGCCGCGATCCAGTTCCAGGCTTTGCCGGCCACCAGGATGGAGTGCGCCGGCCGGCCGGCGAATCCCTCCCACGCGAACCCGCAAACGAAGTACACAATGGCGGCGACCGCCATCACGCACAGCGAAGCCAGCATGGAGTGAGCGGCGCTGCGCGAGCGGCCCAGTCCGGTGTTGATCAGCGCCAGGCCGGCGCCGGCAAACGGGACGAGAAGGATGCACAGGAAGCACAGCGCCAGGGCGGATTCGGAGAGCGTGGAAGCGGGCGTCATCTGGCCCTCCCGCGCGGAAGCATGTGCGAGCGAACCACCAGGACCAGCCCCACCGCTTGGACGCCGAGGCCGGCCAGCACGAAGGCGGATTGTTGGGACGCGGAGCGAAGAAGGGCCAGCGCGGCCAGGACAATCCCCCAGCCCGCGACCAGCATCAGGAAGCCCGGCAGCTTCATCGTCGAAGCCAGTATAGTGCGCGGCGCGCGGAGTGTCCAATCGAATCTTTCTATCGCGAGAAGCGGCGCCGCAGCCCGGGGCCATTGCGCCGCGGCCCGCAGCCATAGAATTCCTTTATCCCGATCATCCAAAATTCCCGCTTCGTTATGGCGCGGGTTGGCTTTATTCTGTAAGTAGCAAAGCGGCGCCGCCAGGATGCCGGCGCCGCGATCCTCGCCGATCAAGCAATCCAGAACAACTAAGGAGAAACACCATGGCGGACTCCGCCCCTGTGATGAAGACTACTCTAGGCTTGACCGGCTTGACGATGAACGCCATGGCGCTCATCGCGCCCGGCGCCTTCCTTTGGCTCACGTTCGTGATGCAGGCCGGCATGGGCGTGACCGGGCCGGCGATGTGGCTCGGAATCGCCCTGGCGGTGCTGCTCTGCCTGGCCACCGCCGTCTGCTACGCCGAGATGGCAAAACTGTATCCCGGTACCGGCAGCTCGTATTACTTCGCCGAACAGTCGTTTTTGAATCACGACACCGCGTGGCGCTACGCGCGGCTTGCGAAGTTCATCGTCGGCTGGGCCTCGCACCTGTACTACTGGATCTATCCGGGAGTGATGGTCGCGGTGATGGGAATCCTGTGCGGCTACCTGGCGGGGACTATTTGGCCAAGCTTCATGAGCGCCACCAATCCGGGTCCCATGTTCATGATGGCGATCGCCATCGTGTTCTCGTTTGTGGTGGCCTATATCGCCAACCGCGGCATAACCGGCTCGACGGCAGTCAACATCGCCATTAACGTAATTCAGATTACGGCGCTGGTGGTGTTCTCGGTGCTGGCCCTGGGCTATCGCATGAACCACCCGCCGGGCAGCGTCGCCTATCAGCTCGATTCCACCTCGGGCGAGGCGTACTCCTACCAGTTCGCCACCGAGAAGACGGTGGCCAACGGGCAGACCACCGAAACCATTCTGCGCGAAGCCGACGGAACGCCGAAGCCCCTGCTGGACTCGGCCGGCAAGGTGGTGCCGTTCCGCGTCAGCTATGCAACGCAGGATGAAAAAGGGAATTTCCTGGCGCACAAGGACGCCACGTCGGTAGTGGCGGCGCACAACTGGGGCTGGGTGTTTGTGCAAGCCACCATCGCCATCCTGATTCTGGTGGGATTCGAGTCGGTGACCTCGATGGGCGGCGAAGCCAAGAACGCCAAGCGCGACATTCCGATCGCGGTGATCTTGTCGCTGTTAGTGCAGGGAGTGGTTTGTTACCTCTTCGAGTACTTCGCGGCGAACTACTTTTTGAACAGCGGCTATACCATGGCCAGTGCGAGCACCTCGGCGGCGCCCATCGGCGACATGATGATCGTGGTGGGAACCGCCCTGTTCGGGGCCGGGCACGGGCGCACGTTCATGTTGATCGAGGCGGTTACCGTGTTCCTGGCGCTGATTGGCACCACGCTGTCGTGCATGAATACCGGCGCGCGCGTCACCTACGCCATGGGAAAGGACCGGGAGGTTCCGGAGCACTTCGGCATGCTGCACTCGAAGAACCTGACTCCGCATCGCGCCATTTGGACGCTGGCGGCGATTTCGGCGGTGGTGGGCTGCATCGGGATCGCGCTGGCCTTCGGCGACGCGGGCGCGCCGGCGGACGCCGCCATCAAGGCGCTGCCGCAGGGTTTCTGGAGCAGCTTCGGATACGCCAGCCACGACACCATGGCGAACATGCCCAACTCGCTGCTGGTGGTCACGCTGGCTTCGAATTTCGGGACGTTCCTGCTGTACGGGCTGAGCTGCATCATTTGCATGGTGGGTTACCATCGGCATCCGAATTTCAAGTTCGTGCGCCACCTGTTCGTTCCTTTGTTCGGGCTGCTGGCCAACCTGGGCTGCATGATCTTCTACCTGGTCGGCCCGTTCATGGGCTTTGGCACCAAAATGGAGCCGCTGCTGGCCTTGGGAATCGCGCTCGTGTGGGCCATCTATGGAGGAATCTACTTCATCCGCTCGAGCAAGAGCTCGGGGCGGACGACGATGATCTTGCGCGGCGCGGAGCCGGCATGATGGGCGGGCGCAGGCCCGCCCGCCTTCGAGGAAGGATGAGGCCCAATGTACAGAAGCCAGCGAGTGCCGCTTGCGGCAGAGCCCGGCGGAGCTGCGGGCGCGAGCTACCCGGCGCCGCGTAGCTCCATGCTCGACGTCGAGTTCGCGCAGCTCTCCGACCGAGGCAAAGTACGCCAGCACAACGAAGACTATCTGGGCTTCGCGATTCCGGCGACGCCGGAACAAGCGCGCACTCACGGCTGGCTGTTCGCGCTAGCGGATGGAGTGGGGGGGCACGAACTGGGTGAGGTGGCTTCGCGGATGGCGGTCGAGAGCCTCCTGGCGGGGTTCCGCGAAGCCACCGGGGATGAAGCGCACAGCACGCTGTTGCCGGGCCTGGTGCGGACCGCCAACCAGCGGATCTACGAGGCTGGCCTGGCCGCCGGGCAAGGCCTCGCCATGGCCACCACCCTGGTAGCCTGCGCCGTGCGCTTCGATCGCGCGGTGGTGGCGCACGTGGGCGATTCGCGCTGTTACCTCATCCGGCTCGGCCAGGCCACGCAGCTCACGCGCGATCATACCGTGGCCGCCGATCAGGAGCGCCTGGGCCTGCTTTCGGAGCGGGAAGCGGCCAAGGCGGAAACCCGCCACACGCTCAGCCGCTCGCTGGGAAGCGATCTGTTCGTCAACGTCGAGGTTGGCGAGCGCCAGGTGTTCGCCGAGGACGTGCTGCTGCTATGCTGCGACGGCCTGTACGGAGCGGTGAGCCCGACGGACATGGCCGCCATCGTCACGCACAACGCCAGCCTGGAGGCCGCGGCGCGAAAACTGGTGGCTCTTGCCAATCGGCGAGATGGCGGCGATAATATTAGCGTTCAGCTAATACGCATCAAAGGCGTCGAACGGGTGGGCATGTACCGCGGGCGGCCCTACCGGCTGCACTGAAGCCGGGCTCGCCGGCCGCCTTTCGCCGCTAGCCTGCGCTCACCATGACTCCAGTCCATCCCGGCGAACGGCTCGACCAGTACCGCATTGAAGGCGTGGTCGCGCGCAGCGGCATGGCGTCCATCTTCCGCGCTACCGACATGCGCAGCGGCCGCCCGGTGGCCATCAAGGTGCCGCATCCCGAGATGGAGGCCGACCCGGTGCTGTTCGACCGCTTCCGCCGCGAGGAGCAGATCGGCGTCAAGCTGGATCATCCGGGCGTCATGAAGGTGTGGGCCGGCGAAGACCGCAGCCAGGTCTACATGGTAATGGAGTGGGTGGAGGGCCGGCTGCTGCGCCAGGTCCTGGCCGAGCAGGCGAAGCTCCCCATCCGGCGGGCGGTGAAGATTACCATCGCCATTTGCGACGCGCTGGAGTACATACACAGCCACGGCGTGGTGCATCGCGACCTGAAGCCGGAGAACATCATGATCGACGCCGAGGATCGCATCAAGATCATCGACTTCGGCATCGCCAGCCAGGCCGGTTCGCGGCGCTTGACGTTCGCCAAGCTGTCGCAGGTGATGGGAACGCCCGAGTACATCTCCCCCGAGCAGGTGAAAGGGAAACGCGGCGACGGACGCAGCGACATCTACGCGCTAGGAGCGATGTTCTACGAGATGCTGACCGGGAAGACGCCGTTCTCCGGGCCCAATCCGTTCGCCATCATGAACGACCGGCTGCTGAATAGCCCCGTCCCGCCGCGCGAAGTGAATCCGGAAATCACCGCGGAGCTGCAGGAGATTATTTACCGGGCGTTGGAGCGCGATCCGAAGAACCGCTACGCCAGCGCCCGCGAGTTCGCCTGGGATTTGCAGCATCAGGAACAGGTCGGAGTGGCCGAGCGCCCCGAGATGCGGGAATGGAAGCGCCGGCGCACTCCGTGGGTTAGGAGAATCCTGTTCTATTTGATGCTGGCCATGATCCCGGTGGTGGTCTTCGGCCTGCTCTTATTGGTAGCCCGCCACGGCTAACTCTACTTCTTCGCCGAGTAGTACAGCATCAAGCCGGCCAGCAGCGTCGCCTGGCTATTGCTGCTGGCGGGGTTCGATCCGCGGTCGAAGAAAGGAACATCGGACCAATCGCGGCGGTATTCCAGGCGGGTTATCACGCCATCGCGAATCTTGAATTCGCCGGTGATGGTGGCCTCCTTCAACTTCTGCGCGGTTCCGGTCGAGAAGCCGTCGGCGTCGTTGAACCACTCGACGCGGGGCGCCAGCGCGAACATCTTGGAAAGCTGGAAGCGGGCGGCGCCGGCGATTCCGGTCCAGCGGCTCTCGCCACCCATGACCTTAGCGTTCTGACCGTAGTCGTAGTTGACGTAAAAGCTGGTGACCTTGGTGGCGTTGACCAGTACAGTGGTGTCGAACAGGTTGCGCAGGCCGCCCTGGACCGCGCCGGGATTGGCTACGCCCACGTAGTAATTCTGGTTCCAGGTGACTTTGCCAACCACCAGGGCTCCAGTCAACCCTAAGGTCTTCCCTCCGTTGTTATCGGGGAGTTCGTTCCAGCCGTTCACAACCTGCACGCCGGCAGTGAAATACTTGCCGAGGGGCATCGTGGTGCGCAGGCCGAAGTGATAGTAAGGGATGGCCCAGGCGAACAGCAGCGAGCGCGAGTAGTTCCAGTTGTCTTTCGACTCGATCACTTCGGCGCCGGCCGATGTTACGAACTGGCCGAAATCCATTTCCAGGCCTTTGGCTTGGGCCGGCTTGAAGCTGACATACATCTGCTCGACGTACTCGAAAATGTGCGGCTCGGTATCCGCGCTGTGGAAGACTTCGTAAGCTCTGCCGGCCCCGATGTCCAAGTCGAAGCCGATCGGGTCCGGGGTGTGGGCGATGGTGATCTTGGCCATGTTCAGGCTGAACTCGTTGCCTCTCATGTCGAAGTTCTGGAGCTGGTTGTCGCCGGAGGCCGGGTGGTTGAAGTTGAGGTCTCCGTAGACGTCGAGCAGGCCGCTGAAATCGATTGGACCCAGCAGGGACTTGGGCGCGGGGGCGGCGGCTGGAGCGGCCGCGGGCGCGGGCGCTTGTGCATCCGGAGCGGGCGCCGGAGACTGATCGGAGGGCGCGGGTGTCTGGGCCAGGACGGCCGAACTCAAGAGACACCACAGCGCAATGGTAAATACACACTTCAGGCTTTCCATCTGCAAATCCTCCTTATTGATCTAATGGAATCGTCCGGAGTGGGCCCGGCGTGGGACCGATCGGCAATGCACGCTACCAGGGCGTTAATTGTATTCTAAGCGGGCTGGCCCGCGGAACCAAATAGGAAATTTGGATGGGAATCATAAGAGCGGCCAGCCTCAGAGTCGGCGGCGCATGCGCAGGGCGGTCAGGCCGTCCTCGTAGTAACCGGGGACTTCTTCTACCCGGCGGAAACCAAAGCGGCGGTAGAAACGGATGGCCGGCCGATTGTCCACGCGCACCATCAGCTCGATGGAGCGGGCGCCGGACTCGCTCAGCCGCCCCAGCGTGTACTCGATCAGCGCCGCGGCGATACCCTGGCGCCGGAGTTCGGGAGCCACAGCCACGGAGACGATTTCGGCCTGGCCGGCATCCGCGCAAGTCGCCATGTACCCGGCAATGCGGCGGGAAACCTTGGCGACGAGGAACAGGCCGCCGCATTCCGAGTACAGGTCACGAAAGATCTTCCGCGTGTAGGACTCTTTGGCGAAGGCGGCACGCTCGATCTGGAGAATGCGCGCCAAGTGGCGCGGGCGAAACCGGACAATCTCGACGGACGCCGGCAGTCTGCGAGCGCCTGGGGGCGTGGCCGCCATCTGGGAATCATACCGCGTGTGAGAAGATCGGATCAGCATGCGCTGCCGTCATCTCATGCTCTGGGCCGCCGTCTCGTTGAGCGCGACCGCTGTCTCGGCGCAAGCGCCGGAGACGCAAAAGGTCCGCATAAATGCGCCGTACGTGACGACGCCGCCGGAAGTGGTGACCGCCATGCTGAAGGCGGCGGGCGTCAAACCGGGCGACCTGGTGTATGACCTGGGCTGCGGCGACGGCCGGATCGTGATCGCGGCCGCGCGGGAATTCGGGGCGCGCGGAGTGGGGGTGGACCTGTACCGGGAACATATCGCCCAGGCCCAGCGCAAGGCGCGCGAGGCGGGTGTGGCGGAGCGCGTGGAATTCAGGCAGCAGGATCTGTTCGACGCCGACTTGCGCCCCGCCACCGTGGTGACGCTGTATCTGCTGCCTGAGGTGAACCTGGAACTGCGCCCCAAGCTGCTGCGGGATCTCAAGCCCGGCACTCGCGTGGTCTCTCACGCCTTCGACTTCGGGGACTGGAAACCGGACCGGCAGCTCGAAGTGAACGGGGAAAAGTTGTTCCTGTGGGTGATCCCCGCCCGCCGCTTATGACTTAAGGTCCACCGGAGGCTCGACGGCCGGCTCGGCCATTTCCTGCCCGACTTCGTCCACTACCTCTTCGCCGTGCGGAGAATGGAGGTCGGTCTCCAGGCGGCGCAAGGCGACGCGGACGACATCCCGGTGGTGGAGCTTGGGTCCCAGCCTGCCCTCGCTGAGTTCGAGCCACAGGCGGTGCAGCAGCTCCAGGTCGTCGGGCCACAGCCGGGGCGGATGCGGCCCCAGGTTGAAGTAGACGGACAGGCTGGTGCCGGGGTCGAAAATCTCCAGCGACAACTGCGGGCGCGGCTGCGGGAGTTCCTCCCATGCGTCCCCGAAGTGCTTGGCCTGCTCGGCCGAACTCATCTTGCCCGACTGGCCCAGCACCACCAGCGAGGAGCGGAGCCGCTGGGCCGTCTCCGCCACAGCGCGGTCAGGATTCCGCCCAGTGACCACGATCAGCTCAGCGTGCTTGCCGGCCTTCTCCGCCAGGCTGACCACCAGGCTGAACAGGCGGGCGACGTCCGGCGAAAAGACCTCGTCATTGGAAAGCTCGTGCTCCCCGTACCCGGGCGAGCCGGTGTACTTGACTGTCACCACCACGATGTCCATCTTGCTGGTGTCGGTCTTTTCCACGACCCTTCTCAGGTGACCGAGCACGTTGGGATTCCGGACGGCTACGAGCACGTTGCCCGGCCGCACGCTGGCGGCGGAGGCGGTCAGCTCCTGGGGCGTGTCCAGCCTGAATTTCTCGAGTTCCTGCGAGTGGGCCGCGCGTTTGCGGCGATTGATGTGCTCGGAGATTTCGAAAGTGACGAAGAACACCACCGTGAAACATATCCCGGAGATGGTCGCCACCTGTTTGGTCAGCAGGTTGGTGAAGGCGATGGCGAACAGCGCCAGGGTGATCAGCCCGAGGCCCACGGGCAGCTCGGTCTTGCCCCAACGGAAATTGAGCGGCACTTTCCACTCGCGCGCTTCGGGCTGCTTGTAGCGCAGTACCAGCACCGCGAGGCCCTTCATGGCGAAGCTCCAGACCACGCCGAAGGCGTAAGCCTCGCCGAGCATGTCCACGTCGCCGCGGCTCAGCAGGATGGTGACTATCTGGAGGATCACGATCAGGTTGATGAAGCGATGCGTGGTGCCGAAACGGCGGTGCGGCATGCGGAACCAGTCGGGCAGGACGCCGTCTTCCGCCACCCGGTTGAGCACGCCGTTGGAGCCGATAATGGCGGTATTAACCGCGCCGGCCAGGATCACCGTGCCCACCACGACCACGAAGGCGTGGAACAGTAACAGCAACGGCAGCGGGCCCACCATGTGCATCGACAGCCCGCCGATCAGGTTGCCCAGGTACTGCCCCCGCGAAGAATCCGGAATGATCATCACGGCGAAGAAGGAAACCAGGGAAGTGAACACCATGCTGTAGATGAAGATCACGAAGCCGGCCCGCTCCAGGTTCTTCAGCTTGGGGGCGGCGATCTCGCGGTTCACCTGCGCGAGAGTTTCCTCGCCGCTCATGGCCAGCACGGAATGGCCCAGCCCGACCAGAATCATGATTCCGGTGACGTGCGCCAGCCAGCTCCCTTTGAGCCAGCCCAGAGCGTCCGGGCCGAAGTGGATGTTCCCCGGGGTGGGCAGCGGAACCGATTGAAAGCCGCGGGTGAGGAGCGTGGTCACGCACCAGGCGATCAGAATCACCACCATCACCGTGGTGGCCTGCATGATGCGCAGCGCTTTCTGGCTGGATTCGTGCATGCCAATAATATTCTTGCGCCAGAAGTACAATGTCGCCAGGATCGCGAAGGCGGCGGCGAACAGGGGCGGGTTGACGTGAATTCCCGGATGATGGAAGTGCTCGGAGATCTCGTTGATCAGGCCCGCCAGATACAATCCCGCGCTGACGCCGCTGATGGGGCCCGTCAGCACATAGTCGAACAGCAGGGCAGAGACCGAGAACTTGGCCAGCGTCGGCCCCAGCGCCTCGTGGACAACCTTGTAGACGCCGCCGCGCACGAACATGCTGCAGCTCTCGATGTAGACGGCGCGCACCGCGTAGGAGAACAGCATGATGCCCAGGATGAACCAGGGCGCCGATTTCCCGACAAATGTCTCAGCGATGCCGCCGGCGTAAAACGCGGAAGAGGCGAGGTCGTTCAGAACGATAGCCGCCGCCCTCCAAAAACTAATGAAGGACAGCATGACGGTGGTGGCGACAACGACCTTTGTCACCGCCGGCTTCTGCGCGAAATCCAAGGAGAAACCCCTTCTTGAACCCGTCCCCGCGGGTCGCTTTCAACTTGGCCTACGAAGTTAGCTGACGGGCTAGGGCTTGAAAGTACCCCGTCCGATTGCGCATCGGACTACGCCCCAACGGCTTGGGTCCTCCGTCTCCTGGGTGGAGTTCGGCTCGCCTCTCATGGTAACACCCTCTGGTTCCCGCACGGCTCCTCAGCCAGCGGCGGGCTGGTTGTGCTCGAGGTGGTCCACGGCGACGTAGCCGCAAGCTACCACCGCGAGGAATAACGCCAGCACCTCGCTATGGCCCAGGTTGACCTCGAAGAGGCCGCCCACGGCGATCCCAACGATCGCCGCGACGGCGCCGTGCAGGATGAACTTCTCCTCGCCGGGTCCGGCGGGCAAACGCCGCAGCGCGCGCAGAAAGTCCCACAGCGCCATGGCCAGCATCCAGACCAGCGCCAGCGCGGTGGGCACGCCGCGCTCGGCCGCATAGTGTATGTACAAGTTGTGCAAGTGGCCGTACCAGCCGTTGGGCAGCGGCAGCCGATTCACAGGACGGCGGTACTCCCAGGGAACGTACTGCATCAAGCTCGGCAGGACCATTTCGGGACCCACGCCGAACCACGGGTGCGCCTGGATCATGGCCCAGCCGGTCTTCCAGCAGACCACGCGGTGCTGGTTGGAATCCAGCTCCTCGCGCGGCTGGAAGGCGGATTGGAAACGCACGCGCACCGAGCCGGGGTTGATCCACAACAGCAGCCCTAGCAGAATCGGGACGGCAGCCAGCAGCCAGCGCTTCCGGCTCCACAACAGATAGACTCCGCCGCAGGCCGCAGCCAGCCAGGCGCCACGGGTATAGGTCAGCAGCAGCGCCGCGCCGGCTAGGCCCGCTGCGAGCAGGCACAACCAAAGCGCGCGGCCTCGCACCCGCGGCGAGAACAGCAGGAACGCTCCCGCCACCAACAGCACGATCATCATCTGGAAGGCGAAGGTCTGCCAGTTGCTGGTGAAGCCCTTGATGCGGTCCCAGATATAGAAGTCGTAGAAGGTCCCGCCGTGCACGCGCGCCCCCTGGACCTTCCGTGCGAACTGGACCAACCCGGCGACCGCCGCGAGTCCGCCGGCCACGGCCCAGCCGATTGTAAGCCGCCGCACGTCCCCGAGGGCGCGGAAGGCCGAGAAAACCGCCACCAGCATCAGATAGACGTAGAACTTGCGGATCTGCGGGAGGCCGGCCCGCATATTGCCGGAAAGCAGCAGGGAAACGAGCGTGCCGGTCATGAACAGCGCGAGCGGCAGCCAGACACGCGGCAGGCGCAGCGGCGTCCGCGCCACCAGCAGCATGACGAAGGCCAGGCCGAGCAGAATCTGCGAGGCGGCGATCGAGAACAGAACGGAGACGGCGCTGGCCCAGGCGAGGTAAACCGCGGCTAGCGCCGGGGAGATTCCAGCAGTGGTCTTAGCTGACGTGAGCGCCAATCACCTCAGTATGGCAGAATGTCGGGAGATGGAAATCTACCTGCTCCGGCACGGGGAGGCGGAAGAATCGCTGCGCATTCCGGACGAGGAGCGTTCGCTGACTCCGGAAGGAAGGCGCAAGCTGGGAGCGGTGTTGCTGCGCGCACGGAGCGCCGGCGCGGGCGCGTCGCTGATCCTGTCCAGTCCTCTGCGCCGGGCCTTGGAGACCGCGGAATTGGCGGCCGGGCTGCTGAACACCCGCGCGCCCATCCTCAAGACCAACGCGCTCCTGCCGGAGGCCGAGCCGGCCGAGGTGTGGGACGAGATCCGGGTCCACCGGGACGAGGGCCAATTGCTGCTGGCCGGCCACCTGCCCGTCCTCGGCCTGGCGATCGCTTACCTGCTCGGAGCGCCGGCCGCGCAAATCGAAATGGGGAAGGGAAGCCTGGCGCGGGTGGATCTCGATCAGTTCGGCCACGCGCCCCGCGGCGCGCTCGGCTGGCTGCTCCCGCCCGGGTTGGCGGGTTAGTCCGGAACTGGCTGGCCGTCCGGCGGCTGGAAACGCGCGCGGACCCAATCCAGCGCCTCCTCGCGGGCGCGGACCTGTCCCTCGAGTTGCGCGTCCTCGATTGCCGCCAGCATGCGGCTGAATGCCGGCCCGGGATAGTAGCCGTCGGCGATCAGGTCGTGGCCGGTGACCAGCGGGCGCGGCTTGAGCGCCTCGCGGGGCAGCTCCTCGGATTTCCGCTTCGCGAATTCGTAGTTGTCGAGCAGGCGGTGGCTCATCTCGCAATCCAGGCGGTGCAGCTCCAGGTGCTCCTCGAAGCCCTCCTGCCGCAGGAAGCGTTTGAGGGTGCTCTCGCGCATTTTTCGGACGTCTTTGAAGCGCAGATGGTTGGCGACCAGCGATTCCACCTGCCGGATCTCCTGGTTCGAGAAGCGAAGCCGGGCGAGGATTTGGGCGGCCATGCCCGCGCCCACTTCCGCGTGCCCGTCGAAGCGGATGCGGTCGGCCAGCCGGAAGGTGGGCGGTTTTCCAACGTCGTGCAGGAGGACGCCCAGAGCCAGCGTCAAGCTGGGCGAGCGCAGGCCCTCCAGCATCATGAGCGTGTGCGTCCAGACGTCGCCCTCGGGATGAAACTCGGGCGGCTGCTCGACCCCCTTCATGGCGGCCACCTCCGGCAGGATCTCCGCCAGCAGGCCGGATTCGTCCAGCAGTTCGAAGCCCCGCCGCGCGCCGCCCTCGGTGAGGATGCACCCCAGCTCGTCGCGGATTCGCTCGGCCGAGATCAGCCGGACCTTCCCGCGCAGGCGCTGTATGGCGGCGAAGGTGGCCGGCTCGATGCCGAAACCGAGGCGGGCGGCAAAACGAATGGCTCGCAGCATCCGCAGATGGTCTTCGGCGAAGCGGGTATCCGGGTCGCCTATGGCCCGGATCAGGCGCGCTACCAGGTCCCGGCGGCCGCCCACGAAGTCCAGAACCTCCCGGCTCGCGGGGTCCATCAGCAGGCCGTTGACCGTGAAGTCGCGGCGCAGGACGTCCTGGCGAGGATCGGTTTCGAATTCGATGGCCGTGGGGCGCCGCCCGTCCAGATAGGCATGATCGCTGCGGAAGGTGGCCACTTCAACGTCGCCGGAGCCGGTTGTGACCAGCGCCACGCCGAAGTGAGCGCCCACCAGCCGGGCGTTGGGGAAGAGCGAAACCACTTCTTCGGGCCGTGCGCCGGTGGCCACGTCGAAGTCCCGCGGCTCAATTCCCAGCAGGAGGTCGCGCACGCAGCCGCCCACCAGGTAGGCCTGGTAGCCGTGCGCCTTGAGGCGGTCGACGATTTCGGCGGCAGCGCAGCCGGTCATTAATCTGATCGTAGAATAGTCGGGCGCTGAATTGCCGCCCACTTCCGCCCCGAGTTGCGCGGAAGTTAGGTTTGCGCTAGAGTTGAGGCACGATCCGGAATGTTCAGGGACCGCGAACTCGCCCCACGTATCCCCTCCACCCGCTCCATCCCCTTGGAGTTTCCTATGAGTTTGAGTTAGGCTCGCCAGCGCGATGAACACACCGGCCGTCAACTGATCGCATGTATCCAAGCAGACACTTCCAACCACGCAGACCTAGAATTCGAGAAAACGTGAACGAGGCCATCCGCGTTCGCGAGGTGCGGGCCGTCTTCCCCGATGGATCGGTGGAGATCATGCCCACGCCCGCCGCCGTGCGCAAGGCGCAAGACATGGGGCTGGACCTCATCCTGATCGCTCCCACCGCCGAACCGCCGGTGGCTAAGGCGATGGACTACGGCCAGTGGCAGTACGAGAACAAGAAGAAGCAGCAGGAAGCCAAGAAGAAGCAGCACGTGATCCAGGTGAAGGAGCTGAAGTTCCGGCCCAACACCGACGATCACGACTACGACTTCAAGAAGAACCACGCCATCCGGTTCCTCCAGGAAGGTAACCGGGTGAAGGCGGTGGTGCAGTTCCGCGGGCGGGAGATCGCGCACGTGGACCTGGGCCAGAAGCTGCTGGTGCGCTTTGCGCAGGACCTGGCGCAGTACGGCGTGGCGGAAGGCTCGCCCCGGATGGAAGGCCGCAACGCGCATGTCCTGATCAGCCCCGTCAAGAAGGACAAGCCGCCCGAGAAGGGCAAGCCGCCCGCCCCGAAGCCCGCAGTCAAGAGCTAGGCCGCGGAGGGTGCGGCCGACCGCCTCCCGGGGGGGTACTAGTACTATTGATTGCTCCTGGTGCATACAAAATGCTTCCTGGCGTGGATTCTGCGGTGTATACTGGCCTTTCGCGACTTCTGCCTGCGAGGAGAGGACTCTTTTATGAAGAAGTGGAATCTGAAGCTGCTCTATTTGCTTTCTCTTGGCGCTCTGTGCCTGTGGGTGACTGCGGGACCTGTCGGGGCGTCGGTATACCTGGTCCCGACGATCGATTGCGATTCGATCGGTGATTACGGCTTCAACGACATCACCGTAGTGAATAACGACGACCCACAGTTCGTTAGGTTAGCGCCGAACGAGGTCGAGCTGACTCTCGAGGTCCAGTGCGGGGACGGCGGCGGTTGCAGTGGAGACGTGCCTATCTGGGTGCTCGGGGACAATGTCGGTTATTTCTTGGTGACTCTCGATGGCGCGAGCACGGGGAGCGCCTCGGGAACCATGAACCTTGGTTCGGTGACCGAACCGTGGTCGGTGGGTTTGGGCGGCGGCACGATTCCAGCCGTGTCGTTCGATGTGCCCGGAAATGGATTGGGAAACTACACCTCACTCGACGGGGACCTCCACATCTCCAGTATGGCCGCAAACAGCATTCTGAATTTCATGGACCCCCCGATTATCACGGGCAATGCGATACCCGAGCCTGGCTCCATGGCGCTGCTGATTGGCGGCATCGCTTTGGTGGAATTCCTGCGGCGCAAATCGCGCGCGTAGATGGGCCGCAAACGCGGCCGCCCGATTTCCCGTCCCGCTCCGGCAGCGGTAATCGCGCCGCCGGAGCGGGGATGGTCCTCCTGGTTCCTCCCCGACCTTAGCCTCACCGCCGCCCTCGCGGCAACAGCTTTCTGCCTCTTCATCTTCCAGGCTCCCTCGCGGATGTTCTCGGACGGCGATCCGGGCTGGCACATCGTGGCCGGCGAACGGATTCTGGCCACGGGGAGTGTGCCGCATAGCGATCCCTTCTCGTTCCTCCAGACCGGGCACGCCTGGTACGCCTTCGAATGGGCCTCCGAGATCCTGATGGCTTTGTTCCACCGCTGGCAGGGGCAGACCGGGGTGGTTTTCCTCTTCACGGTGGTGATCGGGGTGACGATCTGGCTCTGCTTTCGCCTGCACCTCAGGCTGGGCGGGAATTTCTTTCTGGCCTGCGTCATGGCGTCGCCGCTGGTGGCCACCGCCGACAGGCACTGGCTGGCCCGCCCGCACGTGCTCAGCTACCTGTTCCTGCTGGCGACGCTCTTCTATTTCGAACAGGCGGCGAACCGCTTCCGCGTGCGCGATGGTCTGGTGCTGGCCCTTGGGACCGCGGTCTGGGCCGGGATACATGGCAGCTTCCCGATGGCCATCGCGCTGGCCCTGCTCTACGCGGCAGGCCATGCGGCAAGGGCGGTGTTGTGGAAGGACCTGGACGGCGCTGTGGAGTGGCGGCGGGCGCGGTGGTTCGCGCTGGCCGCGCTGTGCGCCGGCGCGGGGAGTTTGCTGAACCCCTACGGGCTCGAGTTGCACCGGCATGTGATCCAGTTCACGCTGAACCCGGAACTGCACGCGGGCATCTCCGAATGGGAGCCGCTTGATTTCGGGCACGCGGGGACCGGGCAGATCCTGATTGCGACCGCGTTGGCCGGGCTGGGAGTACTTCTGGCACTGCGGCAGCGGAATCTGCCGCACGCCCTGGCGATCGGGTTTCTCATGGCCTTCGGGCTGAAATCCGCGCGCGGGCTCCCGGTGCTGGCGCTGATGGGGCTGCCGCTGGCAAACGCCGCCATCACCCGCGCTTTGGAGACTGGCAAAAGCTCCGTATTGCGTGGGTTCATCAAGATCTCCGCCGAGCTGCGCCGCATAGATCGCGAGCAGCACGGAGCGGCTTTGGCGGCTCTGGCCGTTCTGGCCGTGCTGGTCTGGCTGCAACAGCCCGCGGTGGTCGCCCGAACTGGGTTCCCGCCGGAGAGATTTGCGACGGGGGCTTACGAGACCATCGCCGGACTGCCGGAATCCAGCCGGATCTTCGCTTCGATGCTGGACGGCGGCTACCTCACTTACCGCTCGAATGGCACGCGCAAGATCTGGATCGACGGGCGAGTGGATTACTTCGGGCAGGCGCCCTACCAGCAATTCCGACAGGTCGTCTGGACCAAACCGGGCTGGCAGGCGACGCTTCGGGAGTTGGGTTTCACGCACGCGGTGTTGCAGCTCCGCTACCCGGTAGCGGCGGCGCTGGAGCAGGCGGGCTGGCGGCCCTTGTATCGCGACCAGCGGTACGTGGTGCTGGCGCATCCGTAGCGCTTCACTGGAACGTCAGGAAGGCGTTGGGCTGCGTCGAGACCCCGCCCACGGTCATCACCACCGGCTCATCGCCGGATAGGCCGGAGGGCGCCTGCACGTTCACCTGGAACTCCCCGGCGTACACCATTCCGGCCCAGGACACCGTCGCGGGCACGGTGCCGAACTGCACCTTGACGCTGGAGAGATCGGAGACCGGGTACGCCGTTTGCAGCACCTGGCCGGATGGCGCGGCGGGGTTTGTGCTGCCCATCCCGATCGCATACAGCACCACGTAGTCGCCCGCCTGCGCGGGGCGGCTGGGCGTGGCGGAGCCGAAGGTTCCCACCGGGGCCACGATGGTGGCCGTGTTCGCGATCTGCGCCACGGCATAAAACCTGCCCGAGGAGAGGGTGTAACCAAACAGGGCCGGCGCGAACTGCGCCATCGTGGCGGTGGAGGTCGCCGTTCCTTGCGCGGTGATGACTTCCACCGGCACGCTGCCCGTTGCCGTGTCGGGAGGCGTCACCGCGTTCAATTGAGTGGGACTGGCGTAGCTGACGAAGCAGTTCTTCCCGTCGATCAGCACCTGCACGCCGCCCAGCGTGGTGGGCAGAACTCCGCCCGGAGCGTAGTTGCTCCAATCCCCCGTCCAGGAAGTGAAACTGGAGCCATAAATGGTCACGAAGCTGTTGGGAGCGATGGTAGACCGGTAGCTGGCGGAGTCGACAACGGCCGTGATCGGTGGCCCGACGGCGGTGAAAGTCGCGGTCACGCTGTGCGGGGCGCTCATCGCCAGCGACTGCGGGTTGGTGGTCCCGGTCAGATCTCCGCTCCAACCGCTGAACTGGTAGCCCGGGTTGGCCGCGGCAGTCAATTGGACGGACGCCCCGCTGTTGTAATAGCCGTCCGAAGACGCGGGGTTGGCGGTCACAATTCCGCCAGCCGTCGGAGAGGCGCTGGCGGTCAACTGGTACTCGCTCGTGAAGCTGGCCGTGAACGTGGTGGCCAAAGAAGTCGCGGTGATGTTGTGGGCCTGTGCGCCGCCATCCGACCAGTTCGCGAACTCGTAGCGCGCTCCCGCGTTCTCTTGCGGCGAAGTCGCACTAATGGTGTGAACCGCTCCCGCGGGCCAGTCGAAAGCCTGCGGAGCTACCAGGGCGACGCCGTCCACGGCAATCGAGAGGCCGGGCGGATTGGTCGCCACGGCAACCGGAAGTTGGAGCTTGGTCACGAACGCGGTGCTGTAGCCGGAAGCGGGAGTCGCCCGGTTGACGGCCTGGTATGGCAAGTGGGTCGGGAAGTCGGTCGAGGTCGTGTAGCCCGCGACGTAGGCCGCGCCCGCCGCGTCTACCGCGATGTAGTTGGCTTGGTCGTCGCCGCTGCCGCCCAGGTAAGTCGAATAGATCAGCGCCGCACCCGAGGGCGCCAGCTTGGCCACGTACGCGTCCTGATGCTGGACTGGCCCTCCCGCGAAAGTGGCTTGAAAAGGCGACTGCAGCGGGAAGTCGGGCGAGGTGGTGTACCCCGTGATATACGCCGCGCGCGCAGCGTCCACCTGGATGCCGATGGCCAGGTCTTCGCCACTTCCACCCAGATAAGTCGAGTAGACCAGCGCATTGCCCGCCGGCGTCAGCTTGGTCACAAAGATGTTCTGACCCCCCTTGAGCGTGGACTGGTAGGGCGACTGGGTGGGGAAGTTGGTGGATTTAGTGGCGCCGGTGACGTAGGCGGAACCGGCGGTGTCCACCGCGATGCCTTCCGACTGGTCAACGCCGCTGCCGCCCAGATAGGTGGAGTAGGCCAGCGCATTGCCCGCCGGCGCCAGCTTGGTCACAAAGACGTTCTGGCCGCCCTTGAGCGTGGACTGGTAAGCGGATTGGGTAGGGAAGTCGGTGGAAGTTGTGTCGCCCGCGACATAGGCCGACCCTGCCCCGTCCACCGCGATGCTGATTCCCTGATCCTGCCCGTGTCCAGCCAGGTAGGTGGAATAGGCCAGCGCATTGCCCGCCGGCGCCAGCTTGAATACGAAGGCATGATCGCCGGATGGCGCGCTGGATTGGTAGGCCGAGTGGGTGGGGAAATCGGGAGAAGTCGTGTCTCCGGTGACGTAGGCCGCCCCCGCCGCATCCACCACGGTGCAGGAGCCATAATCGCTGCCGCTGCCACCCACATAGGTTGAATACACTAGCGCGTTCCCGGCTGGGGACAGCTTGGTCACGAAGGCGTTCTGGGATCCCTTGAGGGTGCTCTGGTAGGCCGACGCGACGGGGAAGTCGGGCGAAGTGGTGGCCCCGGCCACGTAGGCGGAAAAGGCGCCGTCCACCGCGATTTCTTCGGGGTCGTCATTTCCGCTGCCGCCCAGATAGGTGGAGTAGACGAGCGTATTGCCCGCCGGGGAGAACTTGGTCACGAACACGTCGTAGTCGCCCTTGTAGCTGTTCTGAAATGCCGAGAGAGTGGGGAAGTCGGTCGAGGCGGTCTGCCCCGCGGCGTAGGCCGAGCCCATAGAATCCACCGCGATGGTGTAGGCGTCGTCGTCGAAGCTGCCGCCCAGGTAAGTAGAATAGACCAACAGCACCGGGTCGATGGTCAGCGTCCGGCTGCGGTCGTAGCGCGCCAGTTCGAAAGCCACGCGCCCGCCCGGCCGAATGGCGTAACTGGCCGCCACCTCCACGCGCCGCCCGCCGACATCCTGGTAGACGCGTGGCCGCTTCTGAACTAATTCGCCCAGGCGCGTGGCCAGCACCAGGTCGCCGTCCGCGTTCGCACGGAGCCGCTCCACTCCCTCCCAGGCCAGCTCGATGCGCCGCGGGTCGGCGCCGGGCTGGACCACCAGGTCGTACTCCAGTTGACGGTTCTCGCCATGGCAGATCATGTCGATGCCCGGATAAACGCCCTGGTACAGGATGCGCGCGTAGTGCGGGACGTCCGTGCGCCACTTCTTCGGGTCGTTGCCGCGGAAGTAGTTGCTGACGCCGGGCAGTTTCTCCAATCCCACGGCCCGGCGCGGCGCGGTTGCCCCGGCCAGCTTCATCCGTATGACCTCCCGCTCTGCCTTCAGGGAAGGCCCGTGTTTGTGGGAACGATCGCGAGACCGCGCATGGCCCTTGTGCAGAACCATGACCGCCGCGGTGTCCGTGAAGAAGACGACCATGCCCGGGCTGCGCGTCAGAAACCGCACTTCGGGGGCCGTCTGGCCAGTGTTTGGCTCAAACACCGAGGGGAGGTTTCCGTAGCCGACGTCCGAGCGGACTCTCGCCGCTTTCGGCACAAGGTTCGGAGTCTGCACCGAAGACGGCCGTGGCTGGCCGGTGTCGGCGGCCGCTGGAAGAATCAACAAGAAGCCTGTCAGGCAAGCCCATCTGGCGCCGCGCGATATTCGCATAGGAGTCTCCGGCATGAAATCCGCACTATAGAATGCCGCTGAAGCGTCGCCAAGTCAACGGGGCACGGAGCCGTGCCGCCGCCGGCTTGGCGGCTACTCTTCGGAATAGCGTTTGAAGATCAGGCACCCGTTGGTGCCGCCGAATCCGAAGGAATTCGAGAGCGCGTACTGGATGGGCATCGGCCGCGCGGTGTTCGGAACGTAGTCCAGGTCGCAATCCGGGTCGGGCTCGTCGTAGTTGATGGTCGGAGGCGCGATCTGGTCGCGAATGGCCAGCACCGTGATGCCCGCCTCCAGGCCGCCCGACCCGCCCAGCAGGTGCCCGGTCATGGACTTGGTGGAGCTCACCGCCAGCTTATAGGCGTGCTCGCCAAAGCAGCGCTTCATGGCTATGGTTTCCACGCGGTCCCCGACCGGGGTCGAGGTGCCATGCGCATTTATGTATTGGACGTCGGCAGGCTGAATGCCCGCATCCGCCAGCGCGTTGCGCATCACGCGGAAGGCGCCGTCGCCATCCTCGGCCGGAGCCGTGATGTGGAAGGCATCGCCGCTCATCCCGTATCCGGCCACCTCGGCGAGGATGGGCGCGCCGCGGCGTTTCGCCAGTTCCAGCTCCTCCAGCACCAGGATGCCCGCGCCTTCCCCCACCACGAACCCGTCGCGGCCCTTGTCCCACGGCCGGCTGGCCCGCTCCGGCTCCTCGTTGCGCGTGGAGAGCGCGCGCATGGCCGCGAACCCGCCAATGCCCATCCGGCAGATGGTCGCCTCGGTCCCGCCGCACAGCATGGCGTCGGCGTCGCCCCGCTGGATCATCCGGAAAGAGTCTCCGATGGCGTGCGCGCCGGTGGTGCACGCCGTGGAGGTGGCCGAATTGGGTCCCTTGGCGCCCACCCGGATCGAGACGTAGCCGGACGCCAGGTTCACAATGGTCGCGGGAATGAAAAACGGAGAGATCCGCCTGGGTCCGTGCGCCAGCAGTTGCTCGAACTCCCGCTCGATCACTTCGAACCCGCCGATCCCGCTGCCGATGTATACCCCGACCCGCTCCGCGTTCTCCGCGGTCACCTTCAGCCCCGAGGCGGAGAGCGCGAAATCCGTCGCCGCGATGGCGAACTGAATGAACCGCCCCATCTTCTTCAGCTCTTTGCGCTCGATGTAATCCGCGGGCTGGAAGTCCCGGATTTCTCCCGCGATCCGGCAGCTAAACGCGGTCGCATCGAAGGCCGTGATCGCGGAGATGCCGCTGCGCGAGCTCCGAATGGCCTCCCAGGTCCGCTCGGTGCCGATCCCCACCGGGGACAACAATCCGATCCCTGTGACCACAACTCTGCGCGGCAAGGCTTCGCTCCTCTGGTTGGAAACCGGCATGGGCTGGACGGGAACTACTTTTTAGCCATCTTGCCGTCGATGTACTCGATCGCGTCCTTTACGGTGGTGATCTTCTCGGCGTCCTCATCCGGGATGTCGAGGTCGAACGCTTCCTCGAACGCCATGATCAATTCAACGATATCCAGGGAATCGGCGCCCAGATCGTCCACGAAGGAGGCGGTCGAGTCCACCTGCCCCTCGTCAACCCCGAGCTGCTCGACGATGATCTGCTTCACCTTTTGCTCAACCGACATGAAACCTCCAGAGATGGGTACAAACTCATTGATTTTAGCGACGATCGCGCCCGTCCGCAAGTAGCCTCCCGCCGATTCGTTACAATCGAG
>Ga0326728_10001531_pt1 | contig 81224 bp, 64 predicted proteins | sample MB3enrmetagenome_FD_207602 | JGI IMG/M metagenome (GOLD analysis project Ga0326728, IMG submission 207602) | Lab enriched peat soil microbial communities from McLean, Ithaca, NY, United States - MB31MN | ecosystem: Environmental > Terrestrial > Soil > Wetlands > Peat | place: USA: New York...
TTCCCACAAACCTTGGAAATCGATGAAGCCGATTCCCACATTCCCACCGCCACGACTACGACAAGGATGAATTTAATCCTCAAAACCGGGCCGGTTAAGAGATACGCATTCTGAGGGCAAGGTCAAATTGCGCTGGTCGTAGGCGTTATTTTCCTCATCGCTGCACACCATCCCTCGGGGTCTCGGAGGTCCCTGATCATGTCGATTTGGATTTTTACGCTTTATGGAGCTGGGATAGGAGCGCTTAGCGGGGGCATCACAGGCGCGATTGCAAATCTGCGGTCTAAAGGGCCGGCCCACGAAGAGGCAGACCGGCAAAAGAAGAGCGCAGATGCTGCGCAGCCTGAGAATAATAAGAACGGAAAGCAGTCGGATGAGGGAAAAACTGTGCCGAGTTCGAAGGTCGTGCCTTCGTCAAGTCAGTCAAGGCCCCATCCTCCTAATGTGCCCCTGAAACATCTCGACGCGCAACCAACGCTTTACTCATTGTTTAAACACGACTTTGATTCCACCGTTAGAATCTCCGGTCCATTTACTGTAAAAGAGAAAGACACAAATAAGACGATCGCTGAATTTGACGCGCAAATCTACATGGATTTTCCCGCTCGAAGTAAATTCATTGGGGTCTATTTCCCACGTACAACTCCAGATGAAACAGTCAAGCAGTGCGAGCTGTTTGCTGACTACCTTCAAGGCATTTTGGGTATGCAGATGCCAGAAGCCACCTCGGCATTTGTGGGGGAAGAAATGATGTCGTCCAAAGACCTCATTTTTTCGGGGAGGGTGTTTATCTATCATGAGGATTCTCTGTCGCTGGAACAGCGGGCTTCGTTGGAAGTCTTGTACAAAAGCAAGAATCTCTCCGTGCAATTTAGAGGCCCGGATTACCTGGCTGGCAGAATACTCGCATGGTCCGCATCCAGAAGGCCATAAGTCAGGCGGCTGTAAGTTTCCTGTACTCCAAAGCTGGCGTCTCAATAAGCTTAATCAAGGTGTCGCGGAACAAATAAGCGTTGGCCGATTGTTGAATCGGAATGTCGTTTAGTTCAGTACGCAGGAAGATGCTTGGCGCTGGCCTTGTGCTACGGCCCCGCGCGTGAGGATCGGACGAATCCCACGTTACGACACCGTCCAGTACACGGCAAACCGCTGCCAGCTTCGGTTCAACGGCTTCAGGGTCACATCGCGCTCCTGCCCCGTGGTGCGAAAAGTCAGCGCCTGGCCCGGGACCGGCTTGATCCACATCGCCGGATCGGCGCCGGCCGATTTGAGTGGAGGCACGTCCACTGTGGGCGCCTCCTCGATCTCCGGCCCCTGATGGTGCTCCAGATCCTCCGCGAGCCCGATTTTGGGGAACTGCCCGGCAAGCACGAGCGGTCCATAGAGGAACGCCTGCTGCGTCCGATCGTCGGCCAGCGGTTCTGCTGTGAGCCGCATCGGCATCGTCAATTCCACGCGATCTCCGGCCTTCCACACGCGGGTGAGCGCCAAATAACTTCCAGGAGTTCCGGCAGCCTCCAGCCGCTTGCCATTGATCGTCACGGAATTCTCGGCAGTCGTCCACGCGGGAATGCGGAGGTGAAGCGTCCACGCCCTGGCGGGGGTGTTTTCAATCGTGAGTTCGGTTCGCTCGCTCTCAGGGAAGTTCGTGGATTGTTTCAACTGCACGCCACGCTCCTTCCAATTCACCGTGGAGGCAAAGTAGAGATTGACGAAGAGCGATTCGTCGTCGTGAGCGTAGATCGTGTCATTCAGCTTGGCGAACTCCTCGACACCGGTTGCCGTGCAGCACCAAAACGTTGCGTCCTCGGTGCAGGTCGTCTTCCAGGCTCCCGGCGCCAGCGAAAGAAAATACGTGGTGTGCCCCGTCTCCGGCTCGATGGCGCCCAGCCGGTGATTCACGAGGTTGCGCTCGTAGTAGTCGATCAGGCGGGCGTCACCGCTCCAGCCATAGAGATGACGCGCCAGCTTCATCATGTTGTAGGCGCAGCAGCACTCTTGGTGGTGAGAGCTGATGTGCATTTCGATGGCAAGGTGATTGGGATCGGTGAGCCAGTGCTCATTGTTGCTCGAACCACCGGTTGCGTAGGTGCGTGATTCCGACACCGTCTCGAAGAAGAATCGCGCCACATCGGCAAAGCGATAATCGGAAGACAATTCGTAGCGTCGCGCCGCGCCGATCACCTCCGGAACGTGCGTGTTCATGTGCTGGCCCTTCAGTTCGTCGCGGCGCATGGCCAGGGGCGTGAAGAAAACCTTCTTGGTGAAACGATCGCCGGTGCGCGCCCAGCGGTCATCGTTGGTTACGGCGGCGAGATTGTAGAGGACTTCGTTCATTCCGCCGTATTCATTTTTGAGGATCTCCTGCATATGCTCTTCGGTTTTGGTTGCCGTCCACGCGTCGACCCAGCCGGCGAGTTTGACGAGAACTTCGAGGGCCTGATCGTTGCCGGCCTGGGTCTTCATGTCGAGCAGGCCGGCCATGATCTTGTGCAGGGTGTAGTACGGAGCCCAGACATTTTGGAGCCGGTCGAGCCGGTCGAAAAACTCGCTCGGAAATGCGCTTAGGTAGCCGTCCTGGTTGAGCGCCACCTGGCACTCGGTGAGCGCGGCGACGATCTCATCGGCTTTGGCTTTGAGGGCGGTGTCGCCGGTGGCTGCGTAGAGAAGCGCAGATGCGGAGAGATAGTGACCGACGAAATGACCGCGCACCTCGCATTTGGGATCTTCCCAGCCGCCGAGGGGTTTTGCGTTGGAGGGCAGGCCGGCGGTGATGCGGAAGTTGTGGAGCAGGCGGTCATTGGGGAGGCGCATCACGTAGGCGCGATTCCAGTCACGCGCCTGTTGCAGAGGACCGGCTTCGAGCGTGACATCGCGCAGCGCGAAAAGTTGGAGCCTTGGCTTGATTTCGCTGCGCGCGAAGGTGAGCGGCGCGGCGAAAGGCTCAGTCTCATCGACGACGAAGCGGTTGTTGTCAGCACCGGCGGGGACGGGTTTCGGGGCTGCGGCCTGAGCCGGCGTGGCGGCTTCGGCGTTCGAAAGAAGAGCCGATGCGGCGGAGAGTCCGATGGGAACCACCGCGAGATGCTTGGCAAACTGTCTTCGATTGAGCTTTTTCATATGCGTCCTCCGCCGGTGTCTGGTAAACGCTTACCAGTTTATCCGCAAGACGTGGCTTGGGGCGAGACTTACTTCAGATCGCGCCAGTTGGGCCCGAAAGCGAGATCGGCGACAAGCGGCACTTTCAGTTTCACGACGCCTTCCATCTCCGCGCGCACCAGAGCCGCGACCTCGTCGGTCTCTGCAAGGGGCACCTCAAAGAGCAACTCGTCGTGCACCTGCAGCACCATGCGCGTCATGAGTTTGCGCTCTGCCAGTTTGCGGTCGAGCGAGATCATGGCCAGCTTGATCAGGTCTGCGCCGGTGCCTTGCAGCGGGGTATTGATGGCCGTGCGCTCGGCAAATCCGCGCTGGTTGGGATTGCGGCTCTCGATGTCGGGAATCGGCCGCATGCGCCCGAACATGGTGCGCACACTGCCATCGCGGCGCGTTTGTTCGAGGGTTCGTTCGATGAATTCCTTCACGCCCTGGTAGCGCGCAAAGTAGCGGTCGATGTAGGCCTTCGCTTCGGCCTGCGAAATCCCCAACTGTGTGGCCAGCCCGAAGGCGGAAATCCCATAGACGATGCCGAAGTTCACCGCCTTGGCGCGATTGCGCGTCTCCTTGTCCATTTTGTCGACGGGAACGCCGAAGACCTCGCTGGCGGTGAGCGTATGAATGTCGATGTTTTCCGCGTAGGCGCGCATCAGCAGCGGGTCTTCGCTGAAATGCGCCAGCAGCCGCAACTCGATCTGCGAGTAGTCGGCGGAAAGCAGTTGCGTGCCGGGTGCGGCGGTGAAGGCCGCGCGAATCTCGCGGCCGAGTTCGGTGCGGATGGGAATGTTCTGCAGATTGGGATTGACCGAAGAGAGTCGGCCGGTGGCCGTGGCTGCGGCTTGGAACGTGGTATGCACGCGCGAGTCACTGTCGGCCAGGAGCGGCAACGCGTCGACGTAATTTGATTTCAGCTTGGCCAGATGCCGGTACTCAAGCACCAGCCGCGGCACTTCGTGCTTCTCGGCCAGAAACTCCAGAACATCCTGCGCGGTGGAAACGGATTTGCTTTTGCCGCGGCTGGCTGGGGCGGGCAGCCCGAGATCGGTGAACAGAACGGCGCCGAGTTGTTTCGGCGAATTGATGTTGAAGCGCTTTCCCGCGAGCTCGAAGATCCGGTCGCCGAGGCGCGTCAACTCGCCACTGAATCTCTCCGAAAGCTTGCCCAATGCAATTGTGTCGATGCGCACGCCGGCCTGCTCCATGCGAAAGAGCACGGGCGTCAAGGGCAAATCGATTTCGGTGTAGACGCGCAACACGCCGGCCTTTTCAGCCTCTTCGCGCAGCGCCGGGACGAGCGCATGAACGGCCGCGGCCGATGCGGGCAGCGAATCTGGAGGGGTTTGCCCGTTGCGTGCGGCCACGTCGGCCAGCGACTGCGTGGAATGCGTGGGATTGAGCGCGTACGAGAGCAGCATCGAGTCGTCGACCGGGCCACGCAGCGCGATGCCCATCTCGCCCAGCACGTGCAGGGCCAGCTTCCAGTCGTGCACGCGCTTAGGCACGGAGGCGTCTTCAAGCAGGGCGCGCAGCTCCGGCGAGAGGGGCAAGCACAGGGCGCGCGCAGGATCGGCGCAGACTCCCACGCTGAAGTGGGCCTTCTTTTCCGCGGCTTCCGCGACATCGAGCAGCGACGGCGCGGCAGCCGGCTCTTCTTCTTCTGCTGCTTCATCGGACGCGAGCTCGGCGGCGTCAAGCGCGAAGGCAAAGCCGTGCTCGCGCGCGGCAGCGTAGAAGGCGGTGGATTGGGAAGCGTCCGGCTCTTCGAGCAACTCGACCGATGCCCCGCCCGCCGCAGGCGCCAAGTCGCGCAGCATCGACGTGAACTCAAGCTCGGTGAAGAGCGCGCGGGCGGCTTCGAGATCCGGCGGCTGCGTCTCCATCGCGTGCAAGTCGAGCTCCAGCGGCACGTGGCAATCGATGGTGACGAGCTCTTTGGACAACAGGACGGCATCGCGGTTCTGCTCCAGCGACTCGCGGTAGGCCTTGCGCTTGACCTCAGCCGCGCGGTCGAGCACTGCTTCGACACTGCCGAACTCCTTGATCAACTCCACGCTGCCCTTGTCGCCGATGCCGGGCGCGCCGGGAATGTTATCGACCGCGTCGCCGCGCAGGGCCATCACGTCGACAACTTTGCCGGGCGGCACGCCGAGGGTTTCTTCCACCTTGGCGGGATCGAGGATCAGGTTGTCCTTCTGGGGATTGAGGATCTTCACCTGCGGCGTGACCAACTGCATCATGTCCTTGTCGCCGGAGACGATGAAGACCTCGTGCTCGTGCTCGGCGGCTTCGCGCGCCAGAGTGCCGATGACATCGTCGGCCTCAAAGCCCTCGGCTTCGAGGATGGGAATGCGCAGCGCCTCGAGAGCGCGGCGAATGTAGGGAATCTGGCGGCGCAGATCCTCCGGCATGGACTCGCGCTTGGCCTTGTAGCCTTCGTAGCTCACCTCGTCGAAGCTCTGAGACTTTGCGTTCCATTTGCGCAGCGATCCCATCTGCCGCGCGCGCTCGTCGCGAAAGACCTCGCCGCTCACGTCGAAGACCGCGGCAAAGTATTTGGGCGCGAAGTCCTGGCGCAGCTTCTTGATCATGTTGACGAAGACGTAGGTGGCCGCCGTGGGCAGGCCGGAGCGCGTGGACATGGGTCGCGAGCGCTGCATGGCGTGGTAGGCGCGGAAGATGAACGACATGGCGTCGAGCAGGAAGACGGGCGGCTTGGAGGGTTCGCTCACGTTTGTGAGGATAGCAGGGTGCGAAGGGATCAGGTGTCAGGTTTCAGAAACCAGAGCTACGAGCTGCCGACCTCTGACACCTGACACCTGAAACCTGACCACTGACCACTGACCACTGTCACGCGATGAACATGCAGTCGCCGTAGCTGAAGAAGCGGTATTTTTGCTCGACGGCGTGGCGATAGGCGGCCAGGATGCGGTCGATACCGGTGCTTTGTGGGCCGGCGAAGGCGCTGACCAGCATGAGCAGGCTCGATTGCGGCAGGTGAAAGTTGGTGAGCAGCGCGCCGACGAGACGAAACGTGAAGCCGGGCGAGATGAAGATCTCCGTTGTGCCGGAGTGGGGTTGGATGGGAGCACCGCCGGCCGCGAGGGCTGCCGACTCGAGCGTGCGTACCGTCGTGGTGCCGACGGCAACGATGCGGCGGCCCTCCGCGACGGCGCGGTTGATGCCGTGGGTAGCCGCAGCGCCGATCGTGTAGCGCTCGCTGTGCAGGCGCACTTCGTCCACGCGCTCCACGCGCAACGGAGCAAAGGTTCCGAGGCCTACGTGGAGAGTGACACGGGCGATTTCGACTCCCTGTGCGGCCAATGCATCGAGCATCTGTGGGGTAAAGTGCAGACCGGCTGTGGGCGCGGCCACCGAACCCCGTTCCTCGGCGAAGACCGTCTGGTAGCGATCGCGATCGGCCATGGCGTCGTCGCGATGGATATACGGAGGCAGCGGGACGTGGCCGATGCGGTCGAGGACGGCAAAGAAGTCGTCGACTGGTGCGAATTCGAGCTGGCGCTCGCCGTACGGGCCGCGCTCGAGCACTTCGGCTTCGAGGACGATTTCGCCCGTGGGCGCGGGAAAAACCAGCCGCTCGCCGATGGCGACCTTGCGGCCCGGGCGCACGAGGGCGCGCCAGCGGTTTTCACCGGCGGGCTCGGTGAGCATGACTTCGATGCGGCCGGTGGGCTTTTCCCGATCGCGTCGCAACGTTCTGCGCGCGTAGAGCCGCGCGGGAATTACGCGGCTATCGTTGAGGACGAGCAAGTCGCCTGGGCACAAATGCCGTCCAAAGGCAGAGAAAAACTCGTCCGCGAGGGCGCCGGTGGCGCGGTCCAGGGCCAGCATGCGGCCGGTGCCGCGCTCCGCGGGCGGCTGCTGCGCGATCAGCTCCTCGGGAAGTTCGTAGTCGAAGTCCTCGACACGCAGGTCGCTCATTGCCTAGCCTTCGCGAAGTGCGCGAGCGCACGCAGCCGCGCGCGTTCTAGGCGCGAGTTGAGTTCCTCGCGTTTCTGCTCGAACTGGCTCTCGGCAAGATCGGTGGGAACGAAGGTCCAGCGCGCCCAGCTGACCACGATGCGTGTAAACGGCTTGGGGACCAGGAAGCGATCCCATGAATGCATGGTCCATGCGCGCTCGGGCTGCAAGTGGAAGGCGCCGATGCGCGCGCCGGTGATGTGCGCGAGCTTGATGGGCCCCATCTTGGTGCGATAGATGGGGCCGCGCGGGCCGTCGGCGGTGAAGATGGCCGTGCCGCCGTCTTCGAGCACCTTCTTCAAACCCATCAGCCCTTGGCGCGCGCCGCGGGAGCTGGAACCGCGCGTGGTGTGAAAGCCGAAGAGCTCGAGGATGCGGGTGATCAACTCGCCATCGAAGCTCTGGCTGACGATGATGGTGGCGCCGCAGCGGCGGTAATAGAACGTGCAGGGGAGCACACACTGGTGCCAGAAGCAGAAGATATCGGGGCCGACGCCCTCACCGCGAGGGAAGGGCAGGGCGCCCTCTTCGGCGATGGTCTCAAAGCGCCAGGTGCGGCCCACGAGCCAGAGCAGCGCCCACATCACGCGCGGCACGACGGCCAGAACGAGGCGCTGGCGGAAGGTGAACCTGAGGCTGGCTTCGGTGGCCACTCAGATGATTTTAGCTGTAGCGGAGCCAGCGGAGGATTTCGGGGAGGGTGGCGCGCTTGCCGTACATGAGGATGCCGATGCGATAGAGGCGCGAGGCGAACCAGATCACTCCCCAGATGCTGAGGATGAGCAGAGCAATGGAAAGCGCGATCTGCCAGTAGGGATAGGGCGCGGCCATCATGCCGAGGCGCGGCACCATCAAGAACGCCGCGGTAGGCGGAAAGAGGGATGCGGCCACGACCCATGGCGAACTGGGATTGTTGAGCAGGAAGGGCAGAATGGCGAAGCTGGTCCATGTGGGAAGGATGACCAGACCCATGTACATCTGCAGGTCCTGCGCGGTCTCGCAGGTGGCGGCCAGACCGGAGAAGAAGGCGCTGTAGAAGAAAAAGCCGAGAAGAAAGTAAACAGGAAAGAGGATGGCCTCGAGCCACGTGAAGTGAAGGCTGACGTTGCCGCTCACCAGCGACGCCATAAGAGCCGTGCCGCTGAGCAATACAGCGGCGCCGATCCAGATGAGGATTTGCGTGAGGCCGACCGCGCCCACGCCCAGCAGCTTGCCGGTGAGCAGATCGTCGGGGCGCGCCACGGCGAGCATCACCTCGAAGATGCGCGAGCTTTTTTCTTCGATAATGGAGCGGGCCATGTCCATACCGTAGAGTACGATCGGCATGGTCATGAGGAAGGTCATGAACATGGCCTTGATGAACGGGCTCGTGCCTTGACTCTTGCCGGTCTGGCCTGTTCCGGACATCTGCAGCGTGTCGAGGTGCACGGGTTTTGCCAGCGACTGGATCTGCTGCTGTGGCACTCCCTGCTGTTCAAGGCGCAGGTCCAGGAAGCCGTGATTGATGGCGTCTTGCAGGCGCGAGGTGTCCATCAGATCACCCGACGACTGCGCAATATAGGTGACGGCGGGCGTGGCGGCTGCGGAGTTTTCGATGATGAGCAGACCGTCGAGAGACTTGTGGGCGACGCGTGCCTGAAGATCGGCATGGTCCTGCGCGGTAAAAGGCGCAAGGATATCGACGGTGTAGCCGGCGCGTTTTTGTGCGGTGAGATTGCCGCGTATATCGGCGGCCAGCGAGGCATTGTCGGCCGCAATGGCAATGTGCCTTTGCTGGGCCATCTTGCGGCCGGTGAAGGTGCTTGCGCCGAGCACGAAAAGGATGAGCAGGGGCACGATAATCGTGGAAAGGCGGAAGGCGCGGCCGCGGATCTGCTCGAGGTATTCGCGGCGCGCGATGAGCAGTGTATTACGCATCGGTCTTGCCTCCCACGGTCTCAATAAAGATCTCTTCGAGCGAGGGCTCGACCAGCTCAAAGCGATAAATTCTGGCCGCAGAGGCGGCTTCGTGGAGCAGCTTTTGCGCGTCGCCGTGCGGTTTGAGCTTGATTTCGGCGTGGCCGGCGTAGTTGTTGGCGTCGGCGATCTCGTCACTTCTTAAAAAGTCGGCACTGCCTTCAAATTCGATGATGACGTGGTTGCGCTCATAGCGGCTCTTGATCTCGCGCATGCTGCCGCTCAACATTGCTTCGCCGTTGTCGATGAGGCAAATCGCGTCGCAGAGCTTTTCCACCTGATCCATGCGATGCGTGGAGAAGAGGATGGCCTTGCCGCGGCCTTTCAGCTCGAGTAACGCGTCCTGCAACAGCGTGGTATTTATGGGATCGAGGCCGGTGAATGGCTCGTCCATCACCACAAGGTCGGGGTCGTGGAGCAGTGTGGCGATGAACTGAATCTTCTGCTGCATGCCTTTGGAGAGCTCCTGCGTCTTCTTGTCGAGAGCGTCGGAGATTTCCATGCGAGCGGCCCAGTCCACGGCGTGCTTGCGGGCGTCTTCAGCGGCGACCCCGTGCAGCCGGCCGAAAAAGACGAGCTGGTCCAGGACGTTCATTTTCTTGTAGAGGCCGCGTTCCTCGGGCAGATAGCCCACGCGGTCGAGGCTCTTGCGATCGAAGGGCTTTTCAAAGAGGTTGATGCGCCCCGAATCGGGCATGGTGATGCCCATCATCATGCGGATGGAGCTGGTTTTTCCGGCTCCGTTGGGACCCAGCAGGCCAAACATCTGGCCGGCCTCGATGGAAAGGCTGAGGTCGCGCACGGCGACCTTGCTTTCGTAGGCCTTGGTGACTCCCGCGAGCTCAACAACGGGCATGAAGGCTCCTGGGTGGCGGGTTGCAGGTTGGATGCATGGTGGGTCCGGTCGAAGCGTCAGGAGAAGTGTAGCAAAGGGGGAGGGTGGCGCCGGCGGGCGCAGCGGCGAGGAAGAATTCAGGCGACAGATGATTGGTTGCGGGATGTATACTTCATCAGCCTTCCATCCCCCAGAAGGAAGTTCCCCTGAAAGGTGATTCCCCATGGCAAGTTATCTGGTGCAGGTGTCGTACACATCTGAGGCGCTGAGTGCGCTGATTGCGAAACCGCAGGATCGCAGCGCGGTTGTGGCCAAGGTGATTGAGAAGCTGGGCGGCAAGTTGCTCGGATCGTGGCTGGCGTTTGGCGAATACGATTCGGTGATGATCATCGAGATGCCGAACAACGTGAGCGCCGCAGCACTGGCGCTGGCCGCCGCCGCGGGCGGTTCCTGCAAGAGCGTGAAGACGACTCCGCTGCTCACCCTCGCGCAGGGATTGTCGGCGCTGAGGAAAGCGAGGACATCGGGCTACAAGGCGATCGCTGCGGCTAAATAATAGAAGCGCAAATCAGGCGGTTACGCGCGCCGGCAGCCGCGCGCTGCGATCACATCAGGCGGCGGCGGACCAGGTCGAGCGCCTGCTGCGCGGCCCACTCGCGGACGCGATTGCGATCGCCGCGGAAGGTGCGCTCCACCGCGTCGCAGCCCTGCGGGTCGCAGACGGCGATGTGCACCAGGCCCACGGGCTTGGTTTCCGTGGCGCCGGTGGGGCCGGCGATGCCCGTGACGCCCACGCCCAGCGTAGCTCCGGTGCGCGCGCGAATGCCCTGTGCGAGCGCTTTGGCCACTTCGGCCGAGACGGCGCCGTGCCGTGTGATCAATTCCGCGGGCACGCCGGCCAGCGAGGTCTTGAGTTCGTCGGAGTAGACGACCACGCCGCCGAGAAACGAGCGCGAGGCCCCGGGAACGCTGGTGATGCGTTCGGCGACGAGGCCGCCGGTGCAGCTTTCGGCGACCGCGAGTGTGGCCTGGCGCAGTTCGAGATAGTAAAGCACGATCTGCTCGAGCGAATCGCCTTGCGAGGAATAGAGCCAGTCCTCGAGCGTTTCTTCCACGCGCTCGGCGAGCTCGTCCACGCGTTGCCTGGCGGCGTCAGCGTCAGGCTTGGAGCAGATAAGCGTGATTTGCAAGTCGCCGGTGTGGGCGAGCAGCGTGGTTTCGATGTCGGTGTAGTTGGTGTAGATGGGAGCCAGCAGCTTGTCGGCCTGCGACTCGGGAATCATGGCCGCCTTGAGCGTGCGCACGGCGATGAAGCGCGGCGGCACGACTGCGCGGAGGCGGGGCAGGCACTCCGCATCGAAGAGCGGACGGCACTCGTGCGGAGGGCCGGGCAAGAGGGCAATGAGCTTGCGATAGCCGCCGAATGTGGTATCGAGCCACTGGCCGGGAGCGCTGCCATTCGGGTTCGGCAGCAGCGTGGCGCCCTCGAGAACGTCGGCCTGCTTGAGATTGTTGTGCGGCATGGTAATGCGCCAGGTGGCGGCGCGCGCGTGCAGCGCGGCCACCTGCGAAGCGTCGCGACGCAAGGTGAGCGATAGAGCCTCGGCCACGGCCTCGCGGGTCAGGTCGTCTTCCGTAGGCCCCAGGCCGCCCATCAGGATGAGAATGTCCACCCGGCCGAGCGCGGTGCGAATGGCGTTGACAAGATCCTTCTGCCGGTCGCCCACAATGGATTTAAACGCGACGGTGATGCCGATGCCGTTGAGCTTCTCTGTGACGTAGAGAGAGTTGGTGTCCTGGCGGAACGGGGTGAGCATCTCGGAGCCGACGGCGATGATTTCGGATTTCATAAAGGCAGGTTTCAGGTGTCAGGTATCAGGTGTCAGCGATCCGTAGTCGGGGATCAGCGGAATGTCACGTCGCGCCTTCCGCAGTCGGCCCATGCCGATGCCTCAGGTCCAATGACTGAACCCTGAAACCTGACACCTGAAACCTAGAACAGACTCAGCCCTTCAACTCCCAAGTCCACATCATAAACGGAGTCATTGGTGGCCAGGATGGCGGTGCCGAGCGGAGAAAACGCAAGGCCCACCAGATTGTCGCCGGCCAGCACCAGCGAGGCCTCGCCCTGGGGCGTGACGCGCACCAGCCCGTGGTGGCCGTGGAGGCAGGCGGCAACGAACACATCGCCCTGGCGCGAGATGGCCAGTCCCTGCGGACGGCCCAGCCCACGATACCAGGCGCGCGTGTCGCCGTTCGGCTCAATGGCCCAGATGGCATCGTTCGACGAGAGCGACGGCGCCGTGACGAACAGCGTACCGGCGGCGTTCATAGCCAGGTGATATGCGGCCACGCTGGGCTCGAGCGTGGCATGCACAAAGATCTGCCGCTCGGGATTGATTTTGAAGATGGTGCCGCTGCGGTCGCCCACATACAGATTGCCTTCTGCGTCGAAGACCGCGCCGGTGGCTACGCCCATGCCTTCCACGTACACCGTGAATTCGCCCGCCGCGTCGACGCGATAGACATTGCCCTCGGCGCGCGAGGTCACGTACAGATCGCCATCGGGGCTGAACGCAAGTCCCGTCGCATTCAGAATTCCCGTGACGAAGGGCGTGGCGCGGCCGTCGACGCTGATGCGCATGACGGAGACGGGCGTTTGCTTGCCGCGCGGGCCGGAGATAGTGGCATAAATCATGCCGGAACGGCTGACGGCGGGGCTGGTGACCGGGTGCAGGCCGTCGGTGAGCTTGCGCGCCACGCGCACCGCACCGGCATTGGCAGCGCCGGCCGGGGTGCGTACCTCAATCATGCCCGTGGAGGCTCCGTCGGGTACGCGAAAGGCCAACTGCGTGGGCCGGCTCATCAGAACGTGGGCCGCATCGCCGTCCACATACACGGCCGGGAGTCCAAAGCTGTGCGGTCCCAGGTAGATGCCCTTCAGCTCCACCTCGCCCAGGGGCAGAGCCGCGGCGGGCACCACGTCGTCGACGCGGGGCAGCGGCAGGGCCGCGGAATCGGGTTGCGGAGAGCTGCGGGGCATAGGAGATCAGATCCAGATGCGTACAAGAGAGGCTACACCCAAAGCATACAGGCCGGCGGCCACATCGTCGAAGATGATGCCCCAGCCGCCGGGAAGGCGCTCCAGGCGGCGCACGGGAAACGGCTTGGTGATGTCGAAGAGGCGGAAGAGCACGAGGGCGATGAGGCCGTGAAGCCAGTCGGCCGGGCTACCGAGAAGCGCAATCCACTGGCCAATGACTTCGTCGATCACGACGAAGCCCGGATCGGTGCGGCCGGATTGGCGCTCGACGATAGTGGCGGCGGGAATGCCGAGAATGAGCGAGAGAGCGATACCGAGCGTGAGGGCGAGTGCGAGTGTGAGTGTGGAGGGATGGAGGGTGAAGGCGAATGCAGCCCAGAGAAGCAGGGCGGCGACCGATCCCCAGGTGCCCGGGCCGGGCCTGCCATAGCCCGCGCCGAAGAACGTGGCGACGACGAATGCCCAGTGCTTCGCACCGTCTTGGTTTTGGACTGGTTTGGTGGCGGAGCTATCACTGCTCATCCGACCCTCCGTCGCGGGTGTTGCCGCCGAGACCCAGGTCTTCGAGGACTTCGGGATCGAGAACCGGAGAGCTGATTCTGTACGCGCCCGAGGCCCATTTGCCGAGATCGATCTTGCGGCAGCGGTCGCTGCAGAAAGGGAAATCCTCGTCGCTGGGACGCACCAGCATCCCGCAGGTGGGGCAGTGGTGGAGCTTGGCGGATTTCTTTTTCGCAGGCATGGGTTGCACGGCGTGTGTGCGCCGCGGTCAACAACTATGGTAGCGCGCGCGGGGCGGAGGACGTGGGACGCGAGTCGTGGAGCGTAGACCGCGTGAATCGCGACCGAGCGAGAAAGTGAATGAGTGAATAAGTGAAAGAGTGAAGGAATGATACGGCGGAGCTACATGCCATGGAGCAGCGTGGTTACATTCCTTTTAAGAACAATTCAAGCCGTTTCAGTGCTTCGGTGCGCGCGGTGGTGTTGGCGGGATTGCTGTTGGAAGGGTCCTCGCCGGCGCGCATGAAGCCGTGGCCCGCGCCGTCGTAGACCACCGTGTCGTACTTCTTGCCCGCGGCGGCCATGGCGTCCTTGGTGGCCGGAACCGTGGCCGTGATGCGCGCGTCGTTGCCGGCATAGAAGCCGTAGACCGGCGCGGTGATGCCGGCGAGACTCTCGGTGGGCGGCGGCGGGCCGTAGAAGACAAAGGCCGCGCTCAGATCCTTGCGCTGGGTAGCGAAACGGAAGGACTGGCCCCCGCCCCAGCAGAAGCCGATGACGGCGAGCTTGCCGTTGGCCGCGGGGAGCTTGAGCGTGTAGTCGGCCGCAGCGTTCAGGTCGGCGGTGACGGTGGCAGGATCGAGGCCGGAGACGCCCTTCACGGCCGACTGCATGTCAGGGAAGGCGCTGGTATCGCCGCCGTTGGGCCCGAAGCCCGAGAGCAGGTCAGGCGCGATGACGATGTAGCCCATGGTGGCAATATCGTCGGCCATGGAGCGCGCCCAGTCGGTGAGGCCGAAGATCTCGTGGATGAGTAGGACAACGGGAGCTTTGTGGCTGACCTCGGGATAGACCACGAAGGCGTTCACGGTGCGGCTGCCGTAGGTGACCTTCACCCATTCCTGGTGGCGCGGAGACTTGTTGAGGATGGTTTTGGCCCAGTCCTGGCTGTGAGCAGTTGCTGCGAAGGCGAGCGCGGCACAGACAAGTACGGCTGCGGAGCGGAGCTGGCGGGGAAGCGGGTTTTTCATGCGGGAAGTTTACTACAGGGAGCGAGGGAGCAAGGGAGCGGGACCGGTGGACTCCGGGACTCCAAGACGAAGGGCCTATTCCCTACTCCCTGTTCCCTATTTTTTACGACTTCCAGAATGGGGAGGGGCCGATCCACTGCAACTCGTAGCGGTTCATGAAATCGGCGGTGGCGGCGAGCGACGGGTTGGCTTCGGCGTCGAGGAAATACTGCTCCATTTTGCCTGCGGGCGTGAAGGCGATGAGCAGGTGCGCGGGAGCGTCCAGGGCGGAGAAGGTGTGGGGGATGTGGGGCAGGGCGAGGACGGACTCGCCGGCGCTGAGCTGGGCGCGTTGCGCACCGATTTCAAAGATCACACGGCCTTCGAGGACGTAGAACCACTCCTGCTGGCTCAAGTGGAGATGCAGGGGCGGGCCGCCGCCTGGCTGGAGATTGGTGTGCTCGATGATGAAGAGGTTGCCGGCGGTTTGGTTGGCGAGGACCTTGAAGGCGAGCGAACTGAAGCCGAGAGTGCGGATATGGCCAAGGCGGTCCTGGCCGGCGCCGACGACGTTCGAGCCGGTGGGCTGCGGAAGCGAAGAGTCGGCGGGCGCGGCTTGCGATCCCCATCCTGGACGCGCAAAAAACGGCGCGGCCAGGATAGGGCAACCGGAGATTGCGGATTGCAGAAAGGTGCGGCGGGGAATGGGCATGGAGAAATGGTAGAGCAAAGAACAGGGAAAAGAGAACTTGCGGGCTCCGCGAGCCCCGCCAACTCTGCCGCACTGTCACAGACACGAAATTGCACGCGAAAATGCATCAAAACGCGCGCAAATCTGCGCATTTTCAGCCACCTAACCCGGGGTTAAGCGCACTTTCGCGAAATTCTCTACGAACCCTGGCTCCTCTTCGCGAAATTCTCTATTCATGTTTGTCCTTATAGTTCGCAATTGTCGGCAAGATGTCTTAAAAAATCGCGAAATTCCAGGCGAACCTTTGCGGGGCAATCGGTCGCTTCCAAGCCAACATTTGGCCGGGTATCGGCAGTCCGAAATCGAACATTTTGCTTGATTTGTCGTGGGTTGGCCAGAGCCGTTAATCTTCGGGGGAAATGATGCGGGCGACGAGGTCGTAGTCGTGGGCTTCGGTGATCTGGGCGCGGTAGAAGCGGCCGGCTTCGAGATTTTCGAGGTCGCCGAAGTCGTTGATGTAAACCTTGCCGTCGATCTCGGGCGCGTGGTACTGGGTGCGGCCCTCCCAGAGGAGCGGCGTATCGGCGCTCTCGCCTTCGGCGAGGATGGTGAGCTCGCGGCCGACCCAGTTTTGTTTCGATGTGCGCGAGATGGACTGCTGCAGCTTCATGAGCCGCTTGCGGCGCGACTCGATCGTACGTTTAGGCACTTGGCCGTCGAGGGCGTAAGCCGCGGAACCTTCTTCATGCGAATAGTTGAAGACGCCGAGCCAGTCGAACTTGGCCTCCTGAATGAACTGCTCCAAAATCTCAAAGTCGCGTAGCGATTCTCCGGGAAATCCGACAATGAAGGAAGTGCGCAGTGCGATGTTCGGTACTGCAGCACGAACCTTGTCCAAGGTCTTCAAAAAGATCTCGGCGCCGGCGCCGCGCTTCATGCGCTTCAGGACATCGGGTGAGGCATGTTGCAGCGGCAGATCGAGATATTTGCAGATATTATTGTGGCGCGCGATCGTCTCGAGCAGCTTGCCGGTGATTCGATTCGGATAGGCGTAGAGGAAGCGCAGCCAGCGGAGATCGGGGATGCGGGCGAGCGTGTCGAGGAGGGTGGCGAGGCCGTCCTTGAGGCCCAGGTCTTCTCCGTAACAGGTGGTGTCCTGGCCGATGAGCGTGATTTCGCGAACGCCGCGGGCGACGAGCTGCTCGGCTTCGGCGACGACGGACTCGAAGCGCCGCGAGCGGAACTTGCCGCGCAGGTTGGGAATGACGCAGAAGCTGCAGGGGTGGTCGCAGCCCTCGGCGATTTTGATGTAGGCCGAGGCACGCGGCGTGGAGAGAAGCCGCGGGGTGGTCTCGTCGTAGAGGTACGTGGGCAGCAGGTGCGAAGCGCCGGCCCACTCGTCGCGGCGGAAGCGGCCGGCGCGTTCGCGGTGGTCGCCTTCCTGGCGAGATGCGGGTGCTTGGTGCGTGCCGGAGAGAGTTTCTTTGCCAGATCGGACGTTGGCGGAGGCGCTCGAGAGGATGTTGAAGGGCGAAGGCGCGGCGGCTGCCGGCACAGGCGCAAGACCTGCCGCTTCGAGGATCGACTCGAGCTCGCCGGTGCCGACAACGGCGTCGACCTCAGGGATACTCTTTTGGATTTCGTCGCGGTAGCGCTCGACGAGGCAGCCGGCGACGATGAGCCTGCGGGCGCGGCCTGCAGTTTTGTGCCGGGCCATCTCGAGGATGGTGTCGACCGACTCCTGCTTGGCGGTGTCGATAAAGGAACAGGTGTTGACGACGAGGATCTCGGCCTCTTCGGGACGCGCGGTGAGGCGCGCGCCAGCGCGGTCGAGGAGGCCCATCATGACCTCGGAATCGACGAGGTTTTTGGGGCAGCCGAGAGAGACGAATCCCACGGAAGGGGCCGCGGGCGGGGAGCTTTTGGTCACAGATCTATTTTACGTGGTTCGTGAATCGTGGGTCGTGATTCGTGGTTAGCTGTCCTTGCGGTAGAGCAGGTCGCGCATGGCGCGGCGGCGCGCGGCATTCACTTCGGATTCGGCGCGGCGATCGGCGTAGTCGGCGGAGCGGCCGGGCTCGGGATCGGTAGCTTCGGGCTCGCTGCAGGAGGGGCAGCGGTTGGCGAAGCCGGGCTTGCCGGGACGGAGTTCGAACTCCTCGTGACAGACCACACAGGTGCGGATCGGGAAAGTCATCGACAACTATGGTAGCGAAAATGGGGTGTGGAAATCGAGAAGGCAGGGAGCAAGTCAACGAGTCAGCAAGTCGGCGAGTTGCGGTGCTATCCCGGGTCTCAAAATCGAGACCCGGGGCACCCATCCATCGCGCAAAATCTGAGAGTCGGAGCTCTAGTTTGCCAGCACGGCGCGGTAGCGGACCTTGCTCTTCTTCACCTTTTCGATGGCCTCGTTGGCTTTGGCCATGGGGAAGAGCTCGGTGGTGGCTTTGACGCCGTGGCGGGCGGCGACCAAGAGCATTTCGCGGAGGCGCGAGGGACTGCCGACGGGGCTGCCGCCGATGGTGCGCAGGCCGGAGATGAGCGGGAAGGCGTGCACCGAGATGGGCGCAGGGGGAACGCCGACGAACCAGAGGGTTCCGTTGGGGCGCAGGCACTGGAGATAAGCGTTCCAGTCCTGATCGGCGTTGACGGTGGTGAGAATGAAGTCCTGGGAACCGGCGGCGTCTTTCATGGCCTTGGATTCGAGGCTGTTCACGAAGTGGTGCGCGCCCAGAGCGCGGGCTTCTTTTTCCTTGGCCGGGGAGGTGGAGAAGGCGGTGACTTCAGCGCCAAAGACGCGGGCGAACTGGATGGCGAGATGGCCGAGACCGCCGATGCCGACCACGCCGACGCGGGACGAGGGATTGACGCCGTTGAGGCGCAGGGGATTGTAGACAGTGATGCCGGCGCAGAGCAGCGGTGCGGCATGTTCACTGTCGAGGGCGTCGGGGATGGGAACGACGAAACGACTGTTGGCGCGGACGCGGTCGGCATAACCGCCGTTGCGGTGCACGCAAGTGGCTTCCGACTCCGGGCAGAGGTTCTCCTGCCCCGTCATGCACCATTCGCAGTGGCCGCAAGAGTTGGACTGCCAGCCGAGGCCGACGCGCTGACCGACCTCGAGGGATTTCACATCGGGGCCGACGGCGGAAACTTTGCCGATGATCTCGTGACCAGGAATGAAGGGGTACTGGCTGATGCCCCAATCGTTGGCGATGAGATGCAGATCGCTGTGGCAGATGCTGCAGTGCGTGATGGCGATTTCGACCTCGTGCGCACCGAGCTTACCTGGGTCATAACGGAAAGACAGGAGTTCGGCTCCTGCTGCATGGGCTGCAAGTCCTTGAATCTGAGCCATGTGTTGCTCCGAAAGCCTCACTGGATGGTCATCGGTCCGGCAGAATCCCCAAAGCACCGTTCCGATCTGGAGGGAAATTGAATTCTTGCTGCTCCTAGTTTAAACCGCCGCCGGGGGCGATGTGGAGATTGAGGATCTGGAAACCGGTGAGCACGCCGCCCGCGGGGGCCTCGGCGGCGACTTCGGCCGATTCGCCATTGAGGCTGGCGTTCTGGGTATTGCGCAGAGGCTCAAGAGCATTGGCAACCGAAAGTGGGAGGCTGGTAAGGGTTTGGCCCTGAAGCTCGCCCTGGGCCTCGGGAGCTAGCAGGCTGACGTAGATGCGGTCGGCGGGATGCTGATCGCGGGCTTCGGCCAGGACCGTGGCGAGATCGGGCGGAGGGGCATTGAGCCGGGGCTGAAGGAGCGTGCGGTCGAGCGTAGCGCCGTCAGAGACGAGCAGGCGCAGATTGCCGGCAGCGAGGCGTGCGGGGAGCTTGAAGGCGATGCGGACGTTGCGCTCGGGCTCCTGCCAGGGACGGAGAGTGGCTTCGATTTCCACAGTGTCGCCGGCGTGGGCGATATCGCCGGAGACGAAGTGCACCTGTTCGAGCGTGACCAGAACTCGCCGGGGAACCGCCTGAATGTGGAGATCGATTTGGCGAATGACGCCCTGGCGGGCGCCGTTGGAGTAGAGGCGCGTGAACTGTTGGCCGGCGAGGAGCACAGTTTGCAGGAAGGCCGGCATTCCGGATGCCGCCGGGGCCCAGAGGTCGAGCGGCATGGAGGGATATCCGGAGAGATCGATGCTGCCGGTGAGGTGATAGCTGAGCGCTTCACTGCTCTCGTTGGTTTCGGTGAGGGAATCGAGCAGCACCACCTGCATGGCGACCGGCGTGATGGAGGGCAGATCGAGAATCTCTACGTTCAGCTGGCTCGGGCCGCCGGGGGCATCGACGGAGATGTGCATGGGGATCATATGCGCTTGCGCGCCGAAGACACCGTGAAGAGCCGATTCGCGATCCTGGGTGAAGGCGCCGATGGTGACGCCGGTGTTGATGATCTTGAAGGCGTCGAGCGGCGAAGCCACCGTGGTGACGACATCGGTGGTGGTCATGGGCAGGGAGACCGGGCCGGCGCCGAGAACCGGATGACCGCAGGCGAGCAGTTGTTTCGGGTCGATATAGGTGATGGTGCAGGTGGCGGCCACTTCGACGTCGCCGCGGACCAGCTGCATGCTGACGGACGATCCCGGCTGAAGGGAGGGCGGCGCAGCGGGTGCGGAGGGCTTACCGGACGCGGAGGAGCTACCCAGGCCGGCGGAAGATCCGCCGGCCGCGACGGTTTCGAGCGCGGTGCCGGCGGTTTGCTGTTGCCAGAAGCGAATGGCTTCAGGGCGGAATCCGCTTAGGACGAGCGGCGTTTCCATGGGCTGGAAGATCATTTTGCCGCCGGCGGGTTCCCACCCTTCCGGCGACGTCGCTTCGCGCGTCGCCGGGAAGGATGGGGCACGGAGGGGTTCGTTGCCTCCCACCCTTTCCGCGTCCTCGCTTCGCGAATCCGCGGAGAAGGATGGGGCAACCGGGGTATTACTGGCCAGGTCGCGGACCTCGAGCATCTGCTCGATAGGCGTAATGCCCGCGATGGGTTCCTTGGTGAATTGCCCGATGCGATAGGAGAGTGCGCCCGCGAGCTTGCCGTCGATGTAGACAGGGCTGCCGCTCATGCCGTCCACCACTCCTGTGTACTCGGGTTTGGCGCCGTTGAGCCGGGCGAGGATGAGGTCCTGGCCGGGGCCGCGCGCACCGCGCAGCACGCCCAGGATTTCAACCTGCATGGGTTCGGGTGTGCTTCCCTGAAAGACGGTCCAGGCCGTGCCGGTCATGCCGGGACGGACTTGGTTGAGCGGGAAGAATGCGGGGTTCCGCGGAGGGCCCGGCGGCTGGGGAGCGGGTTGCTGCGCGGAGGCCGGGGAAGGGGCGGCGGTCTGAGCGGGGAGCGGGGACGGAGACGTTGCCGCCAACGCCAGAACAGCGAAAAAGCCGAGGGAAGAGAGCCCCCGTTTGTTTCCTTTTGGGCAGGTTTCCACGTCTATTAGAGTACAGCGGGCCGCATAGCCGCTGCCTGCGCCAGGAGCAGAGCGCCCGCGGCGATGCAGATCGCGTATGCTTGTGAGCACAAGGGGATGTCATGACCATGCCGCGCCTGAAGGTTTCTGTTTCGCAACGTCTCTCGCTCGACCTGCTGCTGATGGCGGTTGTGGCTCTGGCCGGCGCGCCATGGATGCGGGCGGAAGGGCAAGCCGCATCGGGAGGGCAGCAGAACCAGCAACCCGCGGCGCAACAGCAGCAGCCGGACCAGACCGCGCCCGCCGCCGGCGGCCCCAGCGGCGACACTGGCGTTATTGCGGTGCCCAAGAAGAAGGAGAATCCCGACGAAGCGCCTCCGCCGCCCGCGCCGGCAGCGCCTAAATTCAAGAATCCCGAGGGACTGGGCAACGTGACGTTGCACGTGAATGTGCCCGAGGTGACGATCGACGTGGGCGTGCAGGTGGAAAAGACGCACCAGTTCGTGCCGGGTTTGAAACCATCGAACTTCCGCGTCTTTGAGGATGGCGTGGAGCAAAAGGTGGAAGGCTTCAAGCGCACGGAGGCGCCGATCACGGCTCTGATCCTGATGGAGTATGCCGCGCGGGGCTATGGCTTCAGAGTGCAGGCGTTGAACACGGCCTGGGAGTTTGCGCAGCAGTTGCGGCCGCAGGATTACGTGGCCATGATGACCTTCGACCTGAATACGCACATCGTGAGCGATTTCACGCAGGACAAGAAGCAGCTGCAGGAAGGCATGCAGATGCTGGGGAACGAAGTGTACATGCCTGCGGCATTTTCCGAGACCGACATCTTCGATGCGCTGAATGAAGCACTGGACCGGCTGTCGCGGATTGAAGGCCAGAAGTACATCATTCTGATCGCCACCGGCATCGATTCCTTCTCGAAACTGACGTTCGACAAGATTGAGAAGAAGGTGAAGGCTTCGCGCGACATCACCATCTTCAGCCTTTCGACGGACGGGCTCTTTGAGGCGCTTACCGAGGGCAGAGGCGGCATGTCGGGCGGCATGCGCGACATGACGTATCTGCAGGCCGACAACGAAATGAAGAGCTTTTCCGATTGGACCGGGGGCATGCACTTTGCGCCGCGCTTCACCGGCGAACTGCCCGACATTGTGAAGGAAATCAACCAGAACATCCGCGCGAAATACGAACTCGTCTACCACCCGACGAATGCCAAGCAGGACGGAACGTGGCGGAAGGTGCACGTGGAGCTGGTAGATGACGAGGGCCAGCCGCTGCGCATGCAGGACGAGAAGCACAAGCCGCTCAAATACGACATCATCGCCCGGGATGGCTATCGCGCGCAGCAGGAAGTGGAGTAGATTTCATCAATCCATTCCGGAATGTGGTTCGATTCGGACATTTCTCAGGGCGCGCGTGACTCCTGTCACCCGTGCTGCCTTCTCCTCAAAACTATGATCAGCCCGTGGGGCTCCGATGCTCGCGAGAGTGTTGTCTACCGCGATCGCGCAAGCATCAGGGCCGCATAATTCCCGATGCGTGGAGAAGAGGATGACATTGGTTCCGGTGATGTGGGTTGTTTGGGGTATCTCGCTGGTGTTGACGGCAGGCGTAAGCATCTATGCGGCAAGACTGGGAAGGAATGAGGAGGCGCAAATTTTTCTCGCCGAATCGTCCAATCATGAGAAGTCTGAACAGGAAGAGATTGCAGCGCGGCTGAGCAAGGTTCAACCCCTCAAGCGCTCGGCTGTGGCGATTGCGGGTGTGATGTCGCTTCTGGTTCTGGCTTATTACCTTCTTGATGTGTACCGGCAGTTCAGCAAGTAGACAAGACAGGGAATCGTCCGGCGACGCGGTGCGGTCCCCAGCGGCGTCAGAGCCGCCGGGGAATGCCTGCACCAAAAGACCATGCGGGCGGTAAGTCCCTGGCGCGGAAGGAACGCCTTACTGGATGATGTGCAATTGCAACAGGATGTCGCGGACGTAATAGACGAGCACCACGACCGACATGGCCACGACCAGCCAGCGAGCAACGCGAACCAAAGGCTCGATCTTGTCGACCTTTGCCGTAATGACAGCCTGCTGTGCCTTCTCGTGATCGAATGAATCGTCGAGGAAGATCTGGTCCTCTTCATCGCGGGTGAGGCTGGAACGATAAACATACAGAACAGCCATAAAGAGCGCGAACGCAGCCCACACGCTCCACATCACTATCGCGGCAGCCGTCATACTACACCTCCCAACGAAATGCGGTCCCAAGTACCAGCGGGGTCGTGGGGAATCGCGGTCTCGCAGCCAGAAGGGCCCTACGGATGAACATCATAATCCCGAATGCATGGGGTTGTGAACCACATTACGAGATTTTGATTGCATGAAGAATGCACTGGCCGGCAGGCAGCTGCTGCGGGAGGAGCCGGCGCTGGGAGCGGTTGCGGGGGCTAAATGGTTGAGATTGAGCGTTCCGGGGTGGTTGTGGTTTCCCACCCTTTCCGTGTCTTTTCTCCGAAAATCCGCGAAAAGGATGGGGCACGGAGGAATTCGTGGACTCCAAGCCTCGAAGGAGATGCGGCTTGAGGTACTGCGACCATCCCGCGGCCGACTGCATCTAGTTAAGTGTGTGCCGCGGACGGGGCTTGTGCGGGTGTTCGCGGAACGGTAGAGTGAAAAAAAGGCAACGCGCTGCCCCAAGGGAGGAATTATGGCCACAACCACCGTCGAACCGACCCAGGAAACCCAGAAGAAGCCGCCACTTGTGCTGACTGCTCAGGCGATTGCCAAGGTGCGCGAGATTATGGCCACCCAGGACCCGCTTCCCGCCGGACTGCGCATCGGCGTAGTGGGCGGAGGCTGTTCCGGCTTCCAATATTCCATGGCCTTCGAAAACCAGCCCGGCATGATGGATAAGGTCTTCAATTTTGACGACCTGAAGGTGTTCATCGACGCCACGTCGCTGATGTACCTGAACGGCTGCACGGTGGATTACGTGGAGACCCTGGAGGCAGCGGGCTTTAAGTTCGACAATCCCCAGGTGAAGTCGACCTGCGGGTGCGGTTCTTCGTTCCAGGTATGAGAGCAGGGACCAGGGGCTAGGGAATAGGGACTAAGGGACCAAGAAGGCTCGCCCGGAGGGGCGGGCCTTTTGTGTTTTGACTGCCGTTGAACGCGCAGGGCGGGCGGATAGGCTACTGCGGGGAAGGGTTTGTGCTCGAGCTGGGGGTGGTGGTGGGGGTGGTAGGTCCCGAAGTTGGGCTGCCAAAGGTGGGGCTGCCCACCGGCGTGGAGGTGCTGCTGGCGGGCTGGCCGATGCCTCCGGCGTTGCCGCCGCTCACGGTTTGCATGTCGGAGATGGGGTCGTAGGTGAACTCCCACTCGTTGTAATGGTTTTTTTTCTTGTAAACGAGGATGGATTTCCTGGGGCTGGCAGGCGAGAAGCCGATGATGCCTCCGCCACCAAAGGTTTGCCCGCTTTGATCGGAGCTGGTAGAGGAGCTTGTGCTTCCGCCGGAAGGGGTTCCCGAGGAAGCGGTCGATGTCGAACTCGTGCTCGTGCCGGTTCCGCCTGAGGTGTCGGTTGAGCTGCCTGTGGAGCCGGGGCTGGTTGAGCCAGGGCCCGAGGTGCTGCTGCTGGTGTTGCCGCCGAAGATGGAGCTTATGCCGCCTGGCAATATCCCGCCACCAGAGCTGCCGCTGGAGCCGCTGCCGTTGAGGCCGTTGCCGCCGCTGGGGCCGATACCGGCAATCGACGTGGCTCCGCCCGCGAGCGGCTGGCCGAAGAAGCCCATGGCCACGGGCGCTTTGTTCTGGCCGAAGAGGACCGGCTTCCAATCGACCTTGTTGGTGATGGGATCGACGTATTTCTTGCGCAGAAAGCGGATCTCGTTGGTTTTGACGAGGGCGTCGGCGTTGGGCGGATAGGCGTGGAACTTGCGGTAATAGAGCTGAACGGCGCGGCGGTATTGCATGCCGCGATGGTAGGTTTCCAGATCACGGTCGCGCTGGATGGATTTGGCAACCTGGGGCGCGGCGATGGCCAGCGAGATGACGACAAGCGCCATGAGGAAGATGGCGATGAGGAGAACGTAGCCTTCCTCGGAGGGGCGAGGTGGTCTCCCACCCTTTCCCGTCTTCGCTGCGCGAATCCGGGTGAAGGGTGGGGCAACCGGACGGGTTGGAGAAGGATTCGTCATGCGGCTCAGAAGGACGACAAGGTGAGCGTCTGCGTGTTGTTGTAGGAGAGATCCGTGACTTCGACATTGAGGGGATGGATGGCGCCGACTTTGTAACGATGGTCGACGATCTCTCCGCTGCGGGCGATGAAGATGTCGTCGCCATGCACGAAGAAGGCGCGGAACGTTTTGTCCTTGTCCTGCTCGTATCCGAAGTATTTGAGGTCGATGTCGGGCGGTTTGGGCGCAGCGGGCGCGAGCGGGACCGCGGGGCCGTTCGGCGTGTTTCGGGCGCTCTTGAGCGGGGTGGGGATGACGGCCGGCGCGGACTCGGGCGAAAAGATGTTGCGGCCGGTGCCTTCGTAGCGCACGTCTTCGCTTTGCGCCAGCTTGTCAAAGTGCAACGAGGGATCGATGCCCACGTTCGTGAGTTTTTGCGCTTCCGCGCTGGCCGCGGAAGCTTTGCCGGGCGCGGCGGCGCCGTTCGGGGCCTGGGTTTGCGCGGGCGCGGGCAGTGCGGGAGCGGAGAGAGAGTTGTAGATCTGGTAGCCGACGTAGCCCAGGATGCCGGCGAAGAGCACGATGACCAGGGCGACGTTGCGCTTGTTTTCAAGACCGAGAGCGAGGGCCATGTTATTCGCCCTCCTTGCCGGCGGCGGGCGGCGCATTGTCAGCCGGAGTGAGGGGCAGGCCGCTGGCAGCGGCGTCGGCCGGGCGCAGCCAGGTGGAGACGCGCAGACGCAGGTTGACCAGGCCGCCTTGCTGGCCGGTGAGAGCCATGCCGCGGATGATGAAAAACATGGGGTCGCGCTCCAGACTGTTGATGAAACGCATGATGGCGGGATAGTCGCCACTGATGCTGGCGTCCATGCTGATTTCAGTGAGGCCGGGGCCGGGCGCGCCCTGCGTGTACTGCACGCGGGTGAGGCGCACGCCGGAGGCGACCTGCAATTCGCCGATGCGCGCGTCGATGGAGGAGTAGTTGGGCGGGATGCGCTTCTGGTAGAAGTCCTCTAGTTGCTTGCGGGTTTTCTCTACGCGCTGATCGAGGCCGCGCAGAGGAGCGGTTTTAATTCCAAGAGCCCGTAGCTGGATCTGCTTGTCGGCAAGGACCTCGCTGGAATGGCTGTCCATAACAGCCCAGTCGAGGCCGAGACGGATGGCCAGCGCAACGGCCAGCGCGAGCAGCAGAATGAAGCCGGCCATGTGCCATGTGAGCGGGGAGGCGAGTCGCTCGCGCCACGTTGAGGACGATTGCGTTGCGCTCATTGCGGGCCTCCGTTCGCGGCAGGCGCGGGATGGGGCGGCAACTGCACGGGCCCTGTGTAGGGTCCGCGTCCGCGTTGCGGCGGAAATGCGGGAACAACGCGCGGATGCGGCGGAGGCGCGGAAGCGGGCGAGGGCGATCCGGGACGGGTTGCCGCGTTTCGCGACGCTGCGTTTTTCGGGGTCCCGCGTTCTTCGGGCGTGGGCGGATTGTAATCGGCGAAGAGCTCGAACTCGAAACGATTGGAAGGGCTGACGAGCACCTGCCGCTGGTTCGGGTTGGTGCTGTTTTCGGCGCTTTCGCTCTCAATGCGCGGCTGCAGGAAGCGGCGGGAGTGCTCGAGGTTGCGTACTAGGTCGACGGAGCGGTCGTGGGGGCCAAGGACGCGGAGTTCCACGGTGATGTGACCGTCCTTGGAGCGCTGCGGCTCGATGGAGGTGACCTGAACGCCGGCGGGAAGCACGGTTTCCATGGCTTCCATGGCGAGGGTCCAGGAAAAGGCCTTCTCGTCGAAGCGTTCATTGAGGAATGCGGCCTGAGTGAGGAGCTGCGCGTTGGCTGGCTGCTGCATGAAGGCCTGGGCTTGCTGGCGCTCGGCCTGCAATTGGGCGATGGCGCCATCGAGGGAGTGCTCGCGGGCGCGGGCCTCCGCCGCCTGGCTGTCGAAGAGATGCAGGCCCAGAACGAAGAGCAGACAAAACGCGGCGAGAATGGTCATGCCGACGCGCAGGCGCTTGATGGCCGGGCCGAGATCGGTGAAGGGGCGCGTGGCGAGATTGAGTGTGATTCTCATGCGGTCAGCTCGCTCCCGCCAGCGCGCCTGTGACGCCGGCAAAACTGGTTTGAGGCAGGGCCGTCAGGGCGCCTTCTTCGGGCCGCTCTGCCCATGCGACGATGGGAATCTCAGGATTGCCGATCGACGCCGCAAACTCTGCGGGACTCTCGATGCCCGCGTAATACAAGCGCAGCGGGGGCGCGCCCAGCTTGTCCTCAAAGTACGCGGCGGCGACGGCAATCGAGCGCGCGATCTCAGCGGCGCGCGATGCGGGATCCGGAGGCAGGTCGAGAGTGCGGTAGAGGAGAAGATCCTGTCCGCTGGTGACAGCTGTGGTGATGGAGCGGGCACTGAGGTTTGCGGCCAGCACGCCTTCGGTGGAATCAGCCGCTTCAAGCGCGGCCAGGCTGGAGGAGAGAACCGCGCCGGGTTCGTAGCCCGCGTCGCGGACGGCGGCTTCGTACTCTGCGAGGATGGGTCCGGACACGACGGCGGCCAGCACTTTGCACTCCGACTCGTTCTGCGCGAGTACCTGGTAGCTGACGCCGGCGGGCTCCACATCGAAGGGAACCATTTTGCGCAGACGGAAGCGCACCACGGAGACGGCTTCAGGGGGTTTGGCGGGCAGGGAATCGAAGTCGAGCACGAAGATGCGGACCAGCGTGTCGGGCAGGATCAGCGTGACTGCGCGCGTGCGCGGCGCGACCTGGGCGAGCGCCGAGCGAATGGCCGATGCCACGGCTTCGGGAGTGCGCAGGTTGGGTTCGTCCAGGCTCGGAACCAGTGCGCCGGGAGTAAGCGGAGCGAAGGCGTAGACGCAGCCCTGCTCTGTCGTGGAAGCGGCGCGTCGCGAGCGCGCGGCAGGGAGCGCCGCGGCAAGAACGCCCTCGGGCGAGAGCTCGACCGCGGCGGGCGGGCGACCGGAGGAGCTCGCGGTGAATTTCGTTCTGTTCAAAATCGATTGCAAGTTTGAGTTACCCTTTCAGAATTTGCGGCAAGTTCAAGATTTATTAGGAGCTACAGCCCACATCAATTATTTTGAGGCCTTTGCGGCACGAGTGGACTCGTGCCCTGTTACAAAGCGCCTCAAACTCCCTCATTCGAGCGGAGGCCGATTTTGCCACGGGGTCCGAGGATCGTCATCCGAGAGGTGCAGGGTCGTGAGAGGACTTTCAAAGTTGCGCCGCAGGACAAGCGGTGGTTTTACCAGATACGGAGCAATCCGAACCAGAAATGACAGAATGAGGAACGATAGCGGTAGGCAAAGCAGGAGAAATCGCCAGGTAATACCCCAGAAAAAGACCACCATGCTATCAGTTCCCATTTTCCAGGCCAGGGAGTACCCAAGGAGTAATCCGGTCAGAACGAGTGTGCGCATGTAAAGCGTAGAGACCCGCAGCGGCGCGCCGCAATGACCGCACTGGAAGTCGGCAGCAAAGACTTCTTTGGAGATCTCAACTGGATGAGAGCAGATGGGGCATGTCCCACGCGATTTGGCGTTCGAATTCATCCGAATGACTCCCAAAGCAGACGCATTCGACGCGCCACGGGGCTTCGAAAGGTCGCTCCCCAAAATCCCAGTTGTTGTTGAGAATCTTATTGCCTGCACTGTACCACCATCTCTTCGTCTTCGTTCGGGTCAATTTCCCCGGAAACCATCCCTCAGGGGCCAGAGCCCCGTATTTACCTTCGTTTTTCGGCCCGGCCAAAGCGGTGCCCTTGTTACAAATCTGATTTTTGAAGCACGCTCTAGTCCCTACTTCCTACTCCCTAATCCCCGATCCCTAGCCCCTTGTTCCCTGTCTTATCGTGAAGCCTCAATAAATGTGACCTTGTTGATCTCTTTGAGTGTAGTAATTCCGCGGCGGACGCGCTCCAGCGCGGATTCGCGCAGGAAACTCATGCCCTCCTTTTGTGCTTCCCTGCGGATCTCCGACGTGGGTTTTTTGGCGAGGATGATCTCGCGGATGTTGTCGGTGAGATCGAGCAGCTCGTGGATGGCGGTGCGGCCGCGGTAGCCGGTGCCGCCGCACTCCATGCAGCCGCTGCCTTCGCGGAAGTCAAAGTCGCGCCATTCGGCGGGATCCATGCCGCTGGCGATCAGGATTTCGTCGCTGTGGCGGACGGTGTGCACACAGTACTCGCAGATGGTGCGCACCAGGCGCTGCGCCAGGATGCAGTTGAGCGCGGAAACGAAGTTGTAGGCCTCGACGCCCATGTTGAGGAAGCGGCCCAGCACGTCGACCACGTTGTTGGCGTGGACGGTGGTGAAGACAAGGTGGCCGGTGAGCGCGGAGTTGATGGCAATCTGCGCGGTCTCCTGGTCGCGAATTTCGCCGACCAGAATTTTGTCGGGATCGTGGCGCAGGATGGAGCGCAGGCCACGAGCGAAGGTGAGGCCCTTCTTCTCGTTGACGGGAATTTGCGTGATGCCGCGAATCTGATACTCGACCGGATCTTCGATGGTGATGATCTTGTCTTCGTCGCTCTTGATCTCGTTGAGCGCGGCGTAGAGGGTTGTGGTTTTGCCGGAGCCGGTGGGGCCGGTGACGAGCACCATGCCGTAGGGCTCGCGAATGTAACGGCGGAAACGGCGCAGGTCTTCTTCGGCGAAGCCGACGACATCGAGCGTGAGGTGCTTGAACTTCTCGCTCATCGACTCCTTGTCGAGGACGCGGAGCACGGCGTTTTCGCCGTAAATCGTCGGCATGATCGACACGCGGAAGTCGATGAGGCGGTTCTTGTAGCGCACGCGGAAGCGGCCGTCCTGAGGAACGCGCTTTTCGGCGATGTCGAGCTCGCTCATGATCTTGATGCGGCCGAGGATGGTGCCGTGGTGCTCGCGGGCGATGGGCGCCATGGCCTCCTGCAGCACGCCGTCGATGCGGTACTTGACGTGCACCGAATCGTCGTAGCTCTCGATGTGAATGTCGGAGGCGCGGCGCTCCAGAGCGGTGAAGATGGTGGTGTCGACGAGGCGGATGATGGGACTGATGTCCTCGGCTTCGCTGGTGAGCTTCTCGATGGAGATATTTTCGTCGGAGTTGTCGTCGCCCGTGAGCACGTCGAAGGTGAGGCCCTCGCTGGCCTCGTCAAGGACGCGCTGCGATTGCTCGGTTTTCTTGAGCAGGTCGGTGATCTGCGAGAGCGTGGCGACGCGGGCTACGATGCGGCTGCCGAGGAGCCCGGCGATTTCGTCGACGACCATGAGGCGCGATGGGTCGCTGACGGCAATGACCAGCGCGTCTTCGGTTTGCTCGATGGGCACGAAGTTGTAGCGGAACATGAGCTCAACGGGGACGGTGCGCAGGAGCTCGTGCTGAATCTTGAAGTTTTTCAGGTCGACAAATTCGGCGTGATAGCGGCGGGCCAGGGATTCAGCCTGGGCGCGTTCGTCGCCAGACCCAGGTGCGGGCAGGGGCGTGGGCATGGGCAGTACCTTGGTCTCAGCCATTCGCCGCATCTCCTTCTGTGGTATCCCACCCTTTCGCAAAGAACGCGAAAGGATGGAGCACGGAGCTTTGCGAGTTGGTCTCGGGCATGGGAGCGACCTCCTACGTTCCGCTCGACTGCCCGAGCGAAAAGATGGGCAGGTAGAGCGAGATCAAAATAAAGACGACGACGACTCCCATGACGATGAGGATGGCGGGCTCGATGAGCGCCAGCGCGGCGGCGAGGGCCGTGGCCACGTCTTCCTCGAAAAATTCGGACATGGAGTTGAGCATTTGCGGAAGCGCGCCGGTTTGCTCGCCCACGGTGATCATCTCCGTAGCCAGGTCGGGGAAGATCCCTGTCCTGGCAAGCGATTCGGCCAGGCTTTTGCCCTCGCGCACGGTACCGACCGAGGTCTGCACGGCCCGGGAGACGCGGCGCGAGGAGATGGAGCGCGAGGCCGTCTCCAGCGAGGGCACCAGCGGCAGACCGCCGGTGAGCAACGTGGAGAGGGTGCGCGCGAACAGCGCGACCTGATATTTGAGCCAGATTTTGCCGAGGACGGGAAAACGGACGCGCACGCCGTCGGCAACGTCCTTGCCGCGCTCGGTGAGGGAGAACCTGTAGCCCGCGACCGCGGTGGTGACCACAATGAGCGCCAGCCAGAGGATGTTGTGCTGCATCCACTTGCCAAAGCTGAGCAGGGCGAGGGTGAGAGCCGGCAATTTGTTGCCGAGCTGGTCGTAAAGCTGCGCGAATTGCGGCACCACTACCGTGAACATGAAGATGAGGAGCGCGCAGACCAGCGTGAGCAGCAACGTGGGATAGATGAGCGAGCCAGTGAGCTTTTTGCGCAGGGTGAGGGCCACCTTTTGGAAGCTCACATAGCGATCCAGAACTTCGGGTAGGTTGCCGGAGCGCTCCCCGGCCAGGAGCGTGGTGGTGTACATGAGCGGAAAATCGCTCTGCGCCTCGAAGGCGGCGGAAAGCGCCTCGCCGGTTTTGACGCGCGCGGCGACGTCTTGCAACTGGCCGGCGAAGGTGGAGTTTTTCTGGATCTTGCCGAGCATTTCGAGCGAACCGAGGATGGGCAGGCCGGCGCGAATGAGGGTGAGGAACTGCGAATTGAAGATGAGGAAGGGTTCGAGTTTGACTTTACGGCGGCCGCGGCCGATGGCGCCGCGGGCGCGGACCGAAAAGACGTGGTAACCCGCGTGGACGAAGCGGGCCCGCAGCTCTTCGGCCGTGGCCGCGGTCTGCACCTGCTCCTGTACGCGGCCGCGCTCATCGGCCAGCTTGATAACAAACTCTGCCATGGCAAGTTCTCGCCGGTTCCGCGGTTGCGCGGCCGGAAAGCTCTCAAAGAGTTGCTCCTGCTCAAGGGTAACAGTCTTGACTCAAAAAACAGACGATGCAGGGCCCCCGAACGTTCGCGGAGGGGCAGGGGGCTCTGGATGCATGGTTGATGCTTTGGGGGCCGGGGCTGCGTGAGCCCCTGTATGCTGATTCCAATCCCCTTCCAAGCACGAGGAGGGAGCGAAGGTGAGCCATGGATTGGGTTTTAGGAAGACGTCCGATGGGAACCGTGGGGGGCGAGAGCGGCACGTTGGGCCGGCCGGCGCACGTCGCCGTGGGGGTGGGGGCGTTTCTGCGCCGGCACTGGCGCTGGGCAGCGGGGGTGGTGGGGCTGGCGCTCGCCGGCGCGGCCCTGCTGACGGCGTTCCACGGGCGGCGGCACGCGGCGGTGGTCACGCCGTATCCACACGACCTGGCCCAGGTGAGTTTTGCCGTGGCGGGCGATGTGATTCCCCATGAGCCGGTGCGCGCGGCGGCCAAGGCGGCGGGCGACGACGAGCCGGGATGGGCGGCGCTATTTGCGAATGTGGCGGACGTCTTCAAGGGCGCGGATTTCGGGTTTGTAAACCTGGAGACGCCGGTGGCGCCCGAGCACTCGCACGGGACCAAGCCGTTCCTCTTCGACGCGCCGGTAGAGCTGCCCCAGGCCCTGAAGGCGAGCGGGATCAAGATTGTGTCGTTTGCCAACAACCACGTGATGGACCAGGGGTGGGCGGGATTTACGGAAAGCCGCGAGCATCTGAAAGAGACAGGGCTGCTGTTTGCCGGGACCAGCGACAACGCGGCGACGGCGTGGCAGCCGGTGATTACCGAGGCCAACGGGATCAAGGTGGGCTGGCTGGGCATGACGCGATGGCTGAACGGCAACCGGGATCCCGACAAGGACGATCAGCCGCACGTGAATTTCTTTCCCTATCCGGGCGAGGCGAACGGCGCGCCGGGAGCGGATGAGGCCACGGTGCTGGCGGCCGTGAAGGCCGCGCGGGCGCAATGCGATCTGCTGGTGATTTCGGTGCACTGGGGCATTGAGTACGCCACGGCGCCACGGCCCGAGGACGTGGACATTGCGCACAAGATGCTGGAGGCCGGGGCGACCGTGATTGTGGGCGCGCATCCGCACGTGCTGCAACCGATTGAAACCTACAAGACGCAGGATGGGCGCGACACGGTGATCTTTTATTCGCTGGGCAACTTTTTGTCGAACCAGTCGCGCGGCTATGTGGATGGGCTGAACCCGGATTCGAATGGCGAGCCGCGGGACGAGATGATCGGGTTGTTTGCGGCGGTGCGCAGGGATTACGGGCCGCCGGGAGTGCGCGTGGAGCTGGGGCACGTGGGCATGCTGCCGGTGTGGGAGGAGAACAACCGCAATGAGATGGCCGCGGGACGCGAGAAGAAACCGGTGATCAAGCCGGTGCTGATCGATCGCGAGATTCCGCCCTTGCAGGCGCGGCTCGACGAGTTGAACAAATTGGCGCAGGGAAGCGCGGGGCTGACGGCCGACGAGAAGAAGGAATATATCGAGGTCACGAAGCGGCTGAAGCTGTTGACGGACCGAAGGGCGCAGATCCTGGCGCGAGCGGGCGACGATTACCTGACAGCTCCGCCGAAATTGCCGGCGAAACCTTGAACGCCACGAGCAGAGAAGATGCAGACACCGGGAACCGAAAGCGCGGAGAAGCAACCGTCCACATGGGTGGACGTGGTGATGGGAGTCGCGATGATTCCTGTGTTGTTTGCCGGGGCGTGTCTTGCGATCCCGTACTCGATTGCTGTGCGCTGGCTGCGGCTTCATGGCGAACATAAATTGCGGCTGCTGATGAAGTCGCGGGGAAGGCTGATGACGTGGCCGGAGTTTGTGCGCGTCCTGCACGAGCGGGGCGGAACGTGCATCGAGGAGAAGTTTACGGCGAAGGGTCCGGTGCGGTTCTGGTGGACGCCGGAGGACGTGCACCGCGAGTCACCGCACGAGATCATCGACTGGTTCACGATGCGCAAGGGCCGCCAGTATGAGCCTTTCGTGCACTGGTGCCGCGCGCGGTACACCCATGCGGACCGCGGCAGCGCGGTGCTGGTGGATGCCACGCTCGTGCCGCGCCGCGAGATCTACACCTTGTGGTCGGAGTGCCGGTCGGACGCCATGAAGGCGCAGTGGATCGAAGTGGCGCCTCCGGAGATACTGCCGCACAAGCCGGGAGAGTAGTCGATTTATTTCTTGCTGCGCAAGAGGCCGGTGAGGCGCTGCCAGAGCGAGGTACGCGGATTCTGGCTGGGTGACGCGGGTTCAGGCCGGACGGGTACGGCGTTGGCTGCCGCTTCAGCCGCGTCTTCCTCGCGCGCGTCGTGCAGAACCTTCCAGAGCGCGACGCCATCGTCTTCCCAATCGGTGTGGCCGCATTTGCGGCACAGGTATTCGCGGATGACGCGGCCCGTCATGGTGTTCTTATCGGTCTGATCCATCAACGCGCCGCATTTTGTGCAGATCATGGCGCCTCCGGCGCAAAGTTCATCGTTCGCAGTTCAACCTGCGCGGCACCAATCTGTGAACTATGAACTACGAACTGAGAACTGCATTCAGTACCCGTTCGCGACCAGCCACGCCTCGGTGAGGTCGATTTCCGGCTTCTTCGCCTGCATCTGCATGGCGGCGAGCTTCACCAGCACATCGGCTTCGATGTTCATGGGCGCGCCCACGGCGAGCGTGTGCAGATTGGTGCGCAAGTAGGTGAGCGGCAGGATGGCGATGGTGATCTCTTCGCCATCGAAGCCGGCAATGGTGAGGCTGATGCCCTCGACGGCGACCGAGCCTTTTTGCACCATCCACTGGCGGACATTCTCTGGGACGCAAACTTTGAGGGTCCAATCGGTGGTCTGGCGGTCGAAGTTGGGGCTGGATTCGGGGATGACGGGATCGAGCGCCGTCATTACGCCGGTGCCGTCGACGTGACCCTGCACGACGTGTCCGCCAAGCGGGCTGCCGGCGGCGGTGGGCAGTTCGAGATTGACCTTGGCGCCGGGCGCGAGCGAGCCGAGCGAGGTGCGGTCGAGAGTTTCCTGGGCGAGATCGGCGTAGAAGTACGTGGGGTCGGGATCGAGCGCGGTGAGACAGACGCCGGAGACGCCGAGCGAGTCGCCTTCGCGCAGACGCGACGCAATGCCGGGGGCTTCGACGGTAATGCGTCGCACGCCGCCGCGGTCGGTGAGGCTGACGAGGGTTCCGGTCTGCTCGATGATGCCGGTGAACATGGTTTGATTGTAAGGTGTCAGGTGTCAGGTGTCAGGGATCAGGGGGCAGGGAGCAAAGGAGCCAAAAAACAAGGAACAGCGAACAGGGGATTAGTCGGCGGGGGATTGTTCGGGGGTGGGCGCGACTGGGAGCGCGGGCGCGGCAGTCAGGGCGCGGTAGGCGAAGAAGAGCTTGGCGCGCCAGCGCAGGATCATGCCGAAGGCCAGCAGGTAGAAGATGGCGCCGGTCTGTTCGAGCGAGAGGAAGGAATCGAAGTACTCGCGCGCGGCCCAGCGGATGACGGCGAGCACGATGATGACGGCGAAGAAGGCGCTGGAGCGCTTCATGCGAATCTCGCCGTTGTGCATGTGCAGGTCAGAGGTGAGCAGCAGCGGATACGCGAAGAGAACTGCGCCGATGAGGAAAGCGGCGAGTCCCCAGAGGAAGGGCACGCGACATGGCGGATAGAAAAACATGCAGAAGCCGGTGGCCATGCCCAGGGGCGGCATCACGATTTTCTTCAGGGTCACGGCGGTGCGGCCCTCGCGCACGCGCCAGGTGAGCACACCGGCCAGGCCGAAAAGGGAAACGACAGCCGTGAGGACGGGAGTAGAAACCATGAAACTTGCCTTTCCGTTCTTGCTGCGGGGCCAGTGGCGGCTCTGAGAAACAGCGAACAGCAGACAGCAGACAGCTAGTCAGAACGCTGTCTCTATTGTAATTGGATGGCCGAAGTCCGAAAAGCGGTTCAGGGATTTTACTGACAACTGACCGCTGATCACTGACCACTGTCTTTCGGCCAGGGGTCGATGAGGAGCGAGGAGAGGCCGAGGTCGTTGCCGTAGCGCTCGATCTCGACGTCATTCATGTGCACGAACTGAGACAGGCCGCGGAAGGCGGGGACCGCGTCGGAGCCCATGATCTGCGGCGAGACGAATAGATGGAGGCGGTCGACGAGGCCGGCGGCAAGAAAGGCCGTGTTGAGGCGCGTGCCGGTTTCGGTGAGGAGCGTGAGAACGCCCTCTTCGCCGAGCTTCAAGAGGACCTTGTCGAGCGGGACGCGGCCCGCCTCCGCATCGAGGATTTCCACGCGGACGCCGCGGGTGCGCAACTCGGCTGCGCGGGCTTCGTCGTGGGAGACGGTGAAGACGACGACGTCGTTGTCGGCGGTTTTGACCAGTTTGCAGTCGAGGGGCATGCGCAGGGCGGAGTCGAGGACGATGCGCAGCAGGGGCCGGCGGCGGCGCAGGCCGCTGCGGTCGGTCATCCAGGGGTCGTCGGCGAGGACGGTGTCGACGCCGACCATGGTGGCGTCCGCGGCCCAGCGGAGGGGCTGCACAGCGGCGCGGGCCACTTCGCTGGTGATCCAGTAGGGCGCGTGAGGTGTTTGATGGGCGGGCGGCGGCGCAATGCGCGCGTCGAGCGTCATGGCGACCTTCATGAGCACGAAGGGGCGGCGATGCTGAATCCAGCGCGCGAATCCTTCGTTGAGGCGGCGGGCTTCGGCCTGGCAGGCGCCGACGGCGGTTTCGATGCCTGCGGCTTGCAGTGCGTGTAGGCCTTGGCCGGCGACAGCGGGGTTGGGGTCGATGGTGGCGGCGACGACGCGGGCGAGGCCGGCCTGGATGAGCGCATCGGTGCAGGGCGGGGTGCGTCCGGTGATGTTGCAGGGCTCGAGGGTGACGTAGGCCGTGCCGCCGCGAATGCGATCGGCGGCGTGTTGCTGCGCCTCTTTGAGGGCGACGATTTCCGCGTGGTCGAGCAGGTCGTACTCGTGCCAGCCCTCGCCGACGACCTGGCCGGCGCGGTCGAGAATCACGCAGCCGACGGCGGGGTTGGGCGAGGTGACGCCAATGCCGCGACGCGCCAGCTCGAGGGCGCGCTGCATCCAGTAGGTATCCTGGTCGAGTTGATTGCTCATACGTGCTTCTCGGTACAAATAGGAACAATCAAGTGTAAATCGGGTGGTTGGGGGGACTCACAGCGGAGCCGGTTGGTCTTGATGTGCTGGCATGTTCCCCGTACCCCCCTCCCGGATTTTTCGCGTAAAGTCCTCAAACGCGGCTGGTTGAGCCGCGGCATCGCAGCAATGTCTCTCGATTGATGCGGATCGAGCGAAAATCCTCGTGGCAAAAGGGTTCTAATACGCCCCGCTTCACGTCGAGGAATTTTTGTCCCGAAATGCGAACGCGCGGACCAATGTCCGCCGCGCCAACATCCGCCGTATCGGGAGCCTGCTTTTCTACTGATAAAACCAGTATGCACGGATGGAAGAAATAACCTGAATTGCCAGGCAAGAGAATTCGCTGTGCGCTATCGGGTTTGGGATCAGCGGGTTAGGCGGATTTCAGGGTGCGCTGGTTGAGGGTTGCGGACTTGACAGGAACGGTGCCGTTGATCTTTCGCCCGCTGAAGCGGGCTCGGGGCCGTGGGGATTGCGAGAACCCCAGTCTTGCGACTGGGGCTACCGTCTTGCGCCCGCTGACGCGGGCTGTCCTACCCCGTCTGCAGTGAATGCGGAAAGGACGGGCGCCCGACGTACAGTCCGCGGAACCCTCCATTATGCGCACCGGGAAGATACTGGCTTCGGGGATTTAAGCTCACGCCAAAGGATTCCTTGAGGTTCGTATATCGTGTCAATACGCTATACAGATGATGTATAACCCTGCGCATCACGGCGAGATCATTCAGGAGTATATGGAGGGTCTCGGCTTGACCGTTACCGGCCTGGCCGCGCACCTGAAGATCACGCGGGCCAATCTGTCGCGGATGATCCATGGCAGGACCGGCGTATCGGCCGAGATGGCCGTGCGTTTATCCGAGGCATTCGGAACTTCTCCCGAAGTGTGGGTGAGGATGCAGGCCAATCACGATTTAGCGAAGGTCATGCGCAGGCGGCGCGTCAAGATTGCGCGATTGGCGGCGTGAAGTGAAATCGCTCGACTAGCTTGATGGGTTCAGGTTTGTGCGATCCCGAGTTCCAGAAGCGGGACCCGGGGGAGCCGGCCTTTCAATGCTTCAGCGCCAGGAAGCCGATCACCAGGCCTGTGACTCCCAAGATAGTACCAAGTATGAACGAGATCAGCGCGAGCTGCGCAGGTATCCGATACCCAGGATCAGAGGCTGTCCACGGAAACCAGAGAGCCCTTACCCAGGAGAGCGGCGTGAGCTGGAAATCGTATGTGTCGCCGGCCCTTACCCGCAACGCGTGCCGAGTGGTGAGGTCCATCTGGATCACCGCTTCGTCAGTATTACGACCGTGTACGACAGCCCACGCTGAGCGTTCATTGACCGAGATTCGACACACGCGGCCGCGTTTGATCGGTTTTCCATGACGGTCAACTCGGTACTTTCTCTTGATCCGCACGATATCTTTCCAACAATCCCTTACTCCTAGACTCTGAACGGTCAGTTCCATGGCAATCCTCCAGGTTTGCCCGTCGCGCAGATCCAGCACATCGATGCACAGCATTGGGCTTGCTAATGTTTAAACGGCCTTGCTTACGACACCTGCGTGGCCGCCCAGGCTCTATTTGCTGCGGTTTATGCCTTAAGAATGTACTTGCTCCATTCAGGCTTCTGGACATTGCACTTTACAATGCAGCGGGGTATCCTGTGGCCCGCTTTGCGGACACAATCAAAGCACAGAGGACTGGGGTCCACCTGTTTCCGGAACAAGCCTTTGACGTGGTAGTAAGTACAGAACTCGCATGTACCTTCGCCGCAGTGGCTGCAATGCTCTTTCGCAGGAATCTCCGGGTGCCTGAAGCAATGGCTCGTATTTCTGGCTTGGGCGGCGTGCTTGAGCCGATCCATTTCACCCGAGCATAGGTAGCAGCAATATGTGGGACCGCCAAAGCAGAGCGAGGCGTCCGGGTTGGCCGTAAGACACTCCATGCAGAATGAGCGAACGCAGTAATTGCAGACATGTTCTGCGCGTCTGTCGGTGTGTCGGAAGCACTTACCCTCGGTATCGCCGCCAAGAAAGCATGTGCTCGAGTGTCCGCAACGCCTACAATAGGCGGTTTCGTCATCTAGGACGTTCCAGCAAATTCGGCAAACTCTCATGCCGACCGGACGATAAGGATTCAATGACAACGGTACGGGAGTTTCTTTCGATCTCCTTATCGCTATGAGGTCAACGAGTTCCTGACGAGACAGCTCCGACATTGCTTTCCCTCAGTGCTATTTGTGCCCTCGCCCCTGAAACTGGGTATTCACCAGTGTGCGCTCTATGGCCGCACAGGATATAACGCTCAAATGATACGTCGTCGTGCGCGGCGTCACACGAGTCCTAGAACTGGTTCCATAAATAGCTTGAGGTGGTGAAGAAACTTCCCTCAGGGGCTAAAGCCCCGGTATTTATGCGCCTTTCATGGCACGGCTAAAGCCGTGCCCTTTCAAAACCAGATTTATGCAACCAGTTCTAGAGTCGAGGAGTCGAAGAATTGTGGGCGCAGCCTTTTCGCTGTTACTCGCATTATTCCAGCAACGAATCCACAAACTCTTCCGGCGAGAACTCCAGCAGATCGGTCATTTTTTCGCCGACGCCGACGTAGCGGACGGGGAGATTCAATTCGCGGGCGATGGCGACGGCGATGCCGCCTTTGGCGGTGCCGTCCAATTTTGTAAGCAGGATGCCGGTGACGCCGGCGGATTGCGTGAACTGGCGGGCCTGCTGCAAACCGTTCTGGCCGGTGGTCGCATCCATAACTAGAAGGACTTCGTGGGGCGCGCCGGGGACGAGGCGCGAGGCGGTGCGGCGCATCTTGTCGAGCTCGTCCATGAGACCGGATTTGGTATGCAGGCGGCCGGCGGTGTCGACGTAGAGCTCGTCGATGTGGCGCGCTTTGGCAGCGGTGATCGAGTCGTAGAGGACGGCTGCGGGATCGCCGCCGTGTTTGGTCTTGATCATCTCCACACCGGAGCGCGAGGCCCAGACTTCCAACTGTTCAATAGCAGCGGCGCGGAAGGTGTCGGCGGCGCAGAGCAGCACGGAGCGCCCTTGCGCGCGCGACCAGGCGGCGAGCTTGCCGCTCGACGTGGTCTTGCCGGTGCCGTTGACGCCCACCAGAAAAGTGACTTTAGGCGTCCACCCCAACGACGAAGACCTGTCGTTACCACCCCGAGAAGCAAAAATCGCTTCTTGGGGGCCCCGGTCGTTGGGGACCCCAGGGGGCGGCGTGTCGGGCGCGGCAACTGAGACTTGCGGGGCACGGAGAATGGCGATCAATTGCTCTTTCAAGAGTTCGCGGAGCTCGGCGCCGCCCTCGATGGCCTGATGGCGGGCGCGGTCGCGGAGCGCGTCGAGGATGGCGGTAGTGGTTTGGACGCCGAGGTCGCTCGATAGAAGCGCGGACTCGAGCTCGTCGAGGGCGCTTTCGTCGACGGTGCGGGTGAGGGCGGCGAGGTCGGCGATTTTCTGGGAGAAGCTCTCGCGGGTGCGCGAGACCGCCTGGCGCATGCGGTCGAAGAGGCTTCCTGGTTTTGCACCGGGATTTTCGGGTTCGTCAGTGCCAAAAAGGGTTTGGATCATTGCTGTATTTAGTTTAAAGGGAGCAAGGGAGCGAGGGAGCGGCTTCGTGCCGTTCCCACCCTAAGCGCAATCGGGTGAGACGGATTGCGCTTAGGATGGGGCAACCATGCTCTAGCTGAGTTGAAAAGGGTGGGTTGGGGTTCGTGCTTTCCCACATCTCAGAATCGAGATGTGGGGTACCCGACACTTTTGCGCGACCACCATTCGGCACCGTTCAGGCAGGGGTTGTGGCAGTCCAGGGCAGGCGGGCGCAGTTTAGCGCGAATTGGTTCGGAAGGGTGTGCGGCGCGAGATATGCTTTAGGTGTAGAGCGTAAATCATGGGGAAGAAATGACTAAGGCGCCAATTCATCCGCTGGGAAAGATCCTTGAAAGCCGCATCGCCATCATCGATGGAGCGACGGGGACGACGATCCGCACTTACAGGATGAAGGAGGCGGACATTCGCGGGGAGCGGTTTAAGGACGCGAAGAAGGACCTGCTGAACAACGGAGACCTGTTTTCGCTGACGCAGCCGGAGCTGATTGGCGACATTCATCGGCGGTTTCTGGAGGCGGGGGCGGACATTATTGAGACCAACACCTTTGGGGCGACGACGATTGCGCAGAGCGAGTTTTTTGTGGACGATCCGCGCGAGCATGGGGGACGAAAGGATCCCGAGTTTTATCAGAAGGTGATTGAGGATCCGTTTCTGAAGGGCCTGGCGTGGGAGATCAACGAGCAATCGGCGGGACTCGGGCGGGAGTGGGCGGATACCGTAGCCAACGAGACCGGGCGGCAGCGGTTTGTGGCCGGAGCGATGGGGCCGCTGACGGTGTCGCTTTCGAACTCGCCCGATGCCGACGATCCGGGATTTCGCGTGGTGACCTTCGACCAGGTGAAGGCGGCGTATGCCGAGCAGGCGCGGGCGCTGATGGCGGGCGGAGCGGATCTGCTGCTGGTGGAAACAATTTTCGACACGCTGAACGCCAAGGCGGCGCTGGTGGCGATTCGCGAGGTGTTCGATGCGGAGGGTCGTGAATTGCCGGTGATCATTTCCGCGGCGGTGGGGCGCGGCGGCGAGACCATGATCTCGGCGCAAACGATTGAGGCGTTCTGGAACGCGGTGGAACATGCGAAGCCATTGGCCGTGGGATTGAACTGCTCGTTGGGGCCGGACCTGATGGCGCCTTTTTTGCGCGAGCTCGCGGAGAAGGCTGGTGTCGCGGTATCGTGCTATCCGAACGCGGGCTTGCCGAATCCCTTGTCGCCGACCGGCTTCGATTTGGGGCCGGCGGACATGGCGCGGTACCTGAGTGGCTTTGCGCGCGAAGGGCTCATCAATATTGCCGGCGGCTGCTGCGGCAACACGCCGGAGCACATCGCGGCCATCGCCAAGGCGCTCGACGGGCTGCCTCCGCGGAAACTGCCCGCGGATCGCGAAGAAGCGCAAGCCATCGAGAGCGCGGCATGAGCGCGGACGCTTTTTCCTCGGGGGCTAAAGCCCCAAATTTGTTTTGCGACGGTGACGGCACGAGTAAACTCGTGCCCTTTCAAAGCAGCGAGTTTTTCCGCGCCTTCTGAAGTTGTGGTGTTTTATTACGCAAACTATGCCATCTGCTCGAGAAAAATTCGTGGAGACCAGGCCGCTCCGGCTGTCGGGCTCGCAGCCATTTACGCAACAGTCCGGCGTCTTCATTCTCATCGGCGAGCGGACCAATGTGGCCGGATCGCCGAAGTTCGCGCGGCTGATCAAAGAAGGCAACTACGAAGAGGCCGTGAGCGTGGCGCGGCAACAGGTGGAAAACGGGGCGAACGTGCTCGACATCTGCATGGATGAGGGCATGATCGACGGCGTGGCCGCGATGACGCGCTACCTGAAGCTGCTGGAGAGCGAGCCCGAAGTCGCCAAAGTGCCGTTCATGGTGGACTCCTCAAAGTGGGAAGTGATTGAGGCGGGCCTGAAATGCATGCAGGGCAAGGGCATTGTGAATTCCATTTCGCTCAAGGAGGGCGAGGCGAAGTTCCGCGAGCATGCGCGGACGATTTTGAAGTACGGCGCGGCCGCGGTGGTGATGGCCTTTGACGAACAGGGCCAGGCCGCGAGTTATAAGGAGAAGATTCGCATCTGCGAGCGCGCGTATCGCATGCTCGTGGACGAAGTGGATTTTCCGGCCGAAGACATCATCTTCGATCCCAACATCCTGACCGTAGCGACGGGCATGGAGGAGCACAACAACTACGCGGTCGATTTTATCCGCGCCACGCGCTGGATCAAGGAGAACCTGCCGCACGCCAAGGTGAGCGGCGGCGTGTCGAACGTCTCGTTCAGTTTCCGCGGCAACAACAAGGTGCGCGAGGCGATGCACGCGGCGTTTCTGTATCACGCGGTTGCCGCGGGGCTCGACATGGGCATTGTGAATGCCGGGATGTTGGAGGTGTATGAGGAGATCGATCCGGAGCTGAAAGGGCTGGTGGAAGATGTGCTGCTGAATCGGAGGCCCGATGCGACGGAGCGGCTGGTTACGTTTGGCGAGGCGCTGAAGGCGGCAGGGGCCGCGGGCGCCGGCGAGGAGGCGGAGAAAAAGGCCGAGGAGTGGCGCAGCGGCCCGGTGGAGGAGCGGCTGAGTCACGCGCTGGTGAAGGGAATCGACACGTACATCGAGGCGGACACGGAAGAAGCGCGGGTGAAGCTGGGACGGCCGCTGAGCGTGATTGAAGGACCGCTGATGGCGGGCATGAGCGTGGTAGGCGACCTGTTCGGCGCGGGCAAAATGTTTCTGCCGCAGGTGGTGAAGTCGGCGCGCGTGATGAAGAAGGCAGTTGCGTATCTGACGCCGTTCATGGAGGCGGAGAAGGCGCAAATGGCCGCGGCGGGCGAAGAGGTGCGGGCGCAGGGAAAGATTGTGCTGGCGACGGTGAAGGGCGACGTGCACGATATCGGCAAGAACATTGTGGGCGTGGTGCTGGCCTGCAACAACTACGAGGTCATCGACCTGGGCGTGATGGTGCCCGCGGAGAAGATCCTGGAGCGCGCACGGGAGGTACGGGCGGACATCATCGGACTGAGCGGGTTGATTACACCGTCGCTCGACGAGATGGTGCACGTGGCGCGGGAGATGGAGCGGCAGGGACTGAAGCTGCCGCTGCTGATTGGCGGCGCGACCACCAGCCGCGCGCATACGGCGGTGAAGATTGCGCCGCATTACAGCGAGCCGGTGGTGCATGTGCTGGACGCGAGCCGCGCCGTGCCAGTGACGACGAGCCTGCTGAGCGAAGAGGGCCGCGCTGATTTTGTAGCGCAACACAAGGCGGAATACGAAGCGTTGCGCAAGGCGCACGCAGCGCCGCGGCGGAGCGTGGTTCCGCTGGAGACGGCGCGCGCGCGGCGCACGCCGATCGAGTGGCGCGCGGAGGATTTGGCGACGCCCGCCTTCACAGGCATTCGGGTCCTGGATGGGTTTCCGCTTGAGCAACTGCGCGAGTTCATCGACTGGAGCCCGTTCTTTCACACCTGGGAATTGAAGGGCGTTTACCCGCGCATTCTCGAGGACGAGCGGCAAGGAGAGCAGGCGCGGCAGATTTTCGCGGAGGCAAATACGCTGCTGGACCGGATGGTTGCGGAGAAGCTGCTGACGGCGCGCGCCGTGTACGGGTTCTTTGCGGCCAACGCGGTGGGCGACGATGTGGAGCTGTACTCGGACAGCGGACGGGGCGAAGTTCTGGACCGGTTGCATTTTCTGCGCCAGCAATCGGACCGGGAAGGTGACGAGCCCTGCCGCTCGCTTGCGGACTTCATTGCACCGCGGGAGACCGGGCTTGGCGATAGCATTGGAGCCTTCGCGGTGACGAGCGGGATGGGATTGAAGGAACTGGTGGAGCGGTTCCGGGCGGCGCACGACGACTACAACGCGATCATGGCGGAGGCGATTGCGGACCGACTGGCCGAGGCGTTTGCGGAATGCCTGCACAAGCGCGTGCGCGAGGAGTGGGGCTACGGACGCGATGAGAATCTGCGCAACGAAGACCTGATCAACGAGAAGTATCGCGGGATCCGGCCTGCGCCGGGTTATCCGGCGTGTCCCGATCACACGGAGAAGGGCACCATCTGGCGTCTACTCGACGTCGAGGCGAAGACGGGGATTGAACTCACCGAAAGCTTCGCCATGTGGCCGGGGTCGAGCGTGAGCGGGTTGTATTTCGCGCATCCCACGAGCCGCTACTTCAGTTTGGGGAAGATCGGCCGCGACCAGGTGGAGGATTACGCGCGGCGCAAAGGGATGAGCGTCGAGGAAGTGGAGCGCTGGCTGGGGCCGTACCTGAACTATGAGCGATCGCTGCCTCCTCAACCCTGAATGATTTGTACCCGTTTTTGGGGTGCGAAGCATGGGCTCAGAACCTTGACCAGGGAAAACGCGCTGTAGTCAGATGAGTGCGTCAGGAAACGGCTGTGATTCTCGGTTTGGAGTGGGGCAGAGGTCTCATCGATCCGATGAAAACGATGATGATGGTCGCGGTGTTGTCCGGCGGGTTGTGGTGCGGTTTTGTCGGAGGCAGCGCGATCCATACGAGTGGTCCCGGCTCGGCCTCGCAAGTGGCAAAGCCGGCCATCAGCACGGCCGCGGCGCAAAACGGAGCGGTGATCGTCAGTCTGACATCCACGACGCCGGGCGCGACGATCTACTACACGGTCGACGGAACGGCTCCAACGACATCGTCGACGATATACGAGGCGCCGTTCCTGGTGGCGTCGAACCTGACGGTCAAGGCCATGGCGCAGGGGTCAGGCAACTCCAGCGACGTCGCTTCGCATACCTTCATCCTCAACATCCCCTCGGGAACGCTGGTGTGGAGCGACGAGTTCACGAACACGACGGGAGCCAATGCAGAGCCCGATCCGAAGGTGTGGACCTACGACACCGGCAACAGCGGTTTTGGCAACAACGAGCTGGAAACGTATTGCGCGTGGGGATCGAATACGCCGCCCTGTTCGGCGGCGAATCCGAGCGTGTACGTGGGGACCGACGGGTCCCTGCACATCGTTGCGCAGCAGCCGTCGAGCGGCGTCTACACGTCGGCGCGGGTGAAGACGGAGGGACTGTTCAGCTTCCAATACGGCCGCCTGGAATTTCGCATCGAGGCGCCTGAGGCTCAGGGATTATGGCCGGCGGCGTGGTCGATGGGCAACAACATTGCAACAGTCGGGTGGCCGGCCTGTGGGGAGATGGATGTGATGGAGCGCATCAACGCCGCGGGGCCGCCGCCTTCGGGGATGCAGAGCCATCCGCCTGCAGGCACGTCGGATTGGAATCAGGGATCGATTCATGGAACCGGATTCACGGGCGCCAATCTGGGAACGACATACGACTTCACCGGCGGCGCAACGGCATCGGGCTGGCACACGTATGGCATGATCTGGAGCAGGAACAGCGTATCGTATTACATCGACAACCCAAGCAAGCCGTATGCGACCTACACCTCTTCCAGCCTGAGCGGGTTGAGTGGCGCGGTGTGGCCGTTCGACGGCGGCCAGAGCCACTTCATCATTCTGAATCTGGCTGTCGGTGGAAATTGGCCGGGTTCATTGAATTCGACCATGCCATTCCCCTCGCAGATGCTCGTGGATTTCGTGCGGATCTATACGAATTGACGCCGCGCCCGACTCATCGCCATTCCTTTTGTCACCCCGCGCCGTAAATATTTTTCCCATTCCGCGAAACTATTGCATTCTCGCGGGGTTCATGCCGCTAGCTCGGGGGATTTTTCCGCAAATTCAAGCTGCGCGAGTCTGATCCCGCGAGGTGTATCACGGGTTCTCCAGCATCGCTGGGCATAGTTGGAGTGTGCGCGATTGCAGCAACCTTATCGTCGCCGGAGTTGAACTCTGGCGACGAAAGGGAGGGGTGTTGCTGCGCATTGCACGGTTCGCGCGCGACCGCGAAGGCCCGTTTTGGGGCGGTACCTGTTGAAGGTTGCAGATCAGGCGCCGATCGATTCTGGAGATGCCGAGGGGCTCGCTTCTGCCATGGAGGATTGTGTATGAAATATAGTTCGCTCGTTGTCCTCTCTCTCCTGTTGGCGCCGCCGCTATTCGCGGACGCTGGCCAACGCATCATCCCGGCCGGCGCGCTTGTCTCGTGCACCACCGGCGACGGAAGAATCTCTTCAAAAACTACCGCCATCGGCGATCCGGTGCTGTGCAAGGTGAATTTCCATCGCGGGGATTTCATGTTGCCGTACGGAAGCTACCTGGGCGGAAATTTCTCGGAATACAAGGATCCCGGCCACTTTTTCGGCAAGGGCTGGATGCAGCTGGACTTCGACCGGCTCTACGTGGGCGACCAGGTGATTCCGCTCGACGCGAAGGTCGTTGATGTGCCCGGCTACAAGATTGACGCGCAGGGGCGCATTCTGGGCAAGGGACATGCGGTTCGAGACACGGTCCTGTGGATGATTCCGGTCTTGTGGCCGATCGATCTGATCAACCTGCCGCGGCGCGGCCCGCGTCCGACGCTCAAGGCAGAGACCTCGCTGACGCTGCGGGTGATGGAAGACATCCAGGTGCCCGTGGTTCCCGAACCGCATCGCGATCCCTACGGGTTGATGCAGCGGTCGCCGGATTCCTACGCCCCCCAGCCTCCACCGCCAGCGCAGGAACCGGATCAAGGTCCAGAGCAATCCTATGCGCCGCCTGAGCAGCCGATGGCTCCTCCGGCCATGGACTATGCGCCGCCTGAGGAGCCGATGGCTCCTCCGGTCATGGCGTACGCGCCGCCAGTTGCCGTAGCTCCCATGCCGTATTACGCGCCGATGTACGTGCCGCCTCCGGTGGTGGCGTATGGCGGATTCTTGGTGGGCGTGCGGCCGGGATATGCAGCGTACGGCTACAGGGGGTACGCGCGCGGGCCGATGTATGCGCCGCGAGCGTATGGATACGGCTATGCGGGCCGGGCAGGCGTGGCGCGTACTGGAATGGCAGGCCGTCCCGCGATGGCCATGCGCGGCGGAGGGGGATTCGGACGGCGGTAAGGAAGATAGCGAGTCAGCAAGCCGGTGAGTCAGCAAGTCAGCGGACCCCACCAAGGCGGGACAGGAAGAATTGTTTGCCCGTTTTTGCAGATAATTTCGGATGTTTGTGCAACGCTGAAAATAACGCCTGAGAGAACCTCAGGCGCGTGGCAAGAGCGAGAACACGAGATGCCTCCTCGAACGGCCGAGGCGGAACTGCCAGTGCGGGTGGTTCGGTTTCCGGCCGTTCGTATTTTTGTTCTGCCCAACGAGCGGTTCCTGCGGGCGCAGACCCTTCGATGAAATCCGTGTTACAGCACGGAGCAGAGATTTGCGGGGTTTTCTTGCGGGTTTGACGGCGCTTTCACAAGCGGGCGGGATACTGAAGCGGTGATTCCGCACACCCGGTATAAGGTTCCGCTGAAGCTGGATCTGGGTTCGACTCCGATTACAGACATTGGATTTGCCGCCGGCGCCGTTGCGCCGCCTTTGGTGGAGCCTGCCTCGCGCATTCATGCCGATGTGGGGCGATACCGTTTGCGGCTCGCCGCGACCGCGGAGGATCGCGAAGCCGCGTGCCGGTTGCGCTTCAAGGTCTTCAACATCGAGCTGGGCGAGGGGTTGGAATGCTCTTACGATACCGGACTCGATGTGGATCGTTTCGATACAGTGTGCGAGCACCTGCTGGTGGAAGAAAAGACCAGCCGGCGCGTGGTGGGAACCTATCGCATGCAGTCCGGCGAGACGGCGGCGCGGCACCTGGGCTACTACTCCGAGCAGGAGTTCTGCCTGGCGCCGTATGAGCCGCTGCGGCCGGGGATTCTGGAACTGGGCCGGGCCTCCATCGATCGCGAACACCGCACTCCCGAGGTGCTGATGTTGTTGTGGCGGGGGATCGCGCAGTATGCTACCGATATGGGGCTGCGTTATTTGCTCGGTTGCTCTTCTTTGAACTCCAATGACCCGGCGGAGGGTTGGCAGATGTATCGCCAGCTTGAGAATTTCAGGGTTCCCAGGGAGTTTGAGACGACGCCAACCGCGGCCTATGCGTGCCCCCCGGAGCTGCAGGATGCCGACGCACAGCCGTTGCCCTGCCAGACCGATCGATCCGGTTCTCTCGCGACCCCTGCTGCGCAGGGAAAAGTTCCCAAGCTGCTGAAAACCTACCTGGCCATTGGCGCGCGCATTGCCGCGCCACCGGCCTGGGACCGCGAGTTCCGCACCATCGATTTTCTGACGCTCCTCGATCTCAAATTGCTTTCGGCTGCCGCGCGCAACCGCTTCCTCGCTCCGCTGACCTCATGATGCTGCGGCGGGTCCGGCGCGCTGTGGCGCTGGTGTTCGCTCTTGCGCTCTGCATCGTGCGCTACTGGCTCAAGCGGGTACGCGGACCGCTCACGCTCGAGCAGCGCGCCGTGTGGCTGCAGCAAGCGGCGTACATGATTCTAAAATGCCTGGGCATCGAGTCCCATGTGGAAGGGCAGCCACCGGCCTGCGGGCTGGTGGTTTCGAACCATCTCAGCTATCTCGACATCGTCATCATCAGCGCGGCCATGCCGTGCTTCTTTGTGGCCAAGATGGAGATCGTTGACTGGCCGTACTTCGGCAAGGCGGCGCGGACGGGAGGAACGATCTTTCTCGACCGCTCGAGCCTGGCCAGCGCCATGTCGGTCGCCGATCAGATCACCGAACGGTTGAGTTTGCCGGTTCCCGTGCTGCTGTTCCCCGAGGGCACGAGCACGGATGGAGCGCAGGTGCTGCGCTTCCACTCGCGGCTCATCGATCCGGCAACCACAGCGGGCGCGCCGATTACCGCGGCGGCGCTGCGCTACGAGATCGAAGGCGGCGTGGAGGAACGCGAGCTTTGCTGGTACGGCGACGAAAGTTTTGCCACGCACATGTGGAAGGTGCTGGGCGTGGTCGGCTTCTCGGCGCAGCTTCGCTTCTTCGAGCCGCGGATCTATCCTGACCGGCGCACGGCTGCCGACCAGACCCACGCGGAGATCACCGCCTGGCGCGAAGCAAGCGCACTGGAATTGCAGGCGGCTGAAGCCGCGAATTGACGGCGGCAACGAGCGTACCGGGCGCTGCGAAAGACGATCGTCTCCGCCGCGAACGTGAGCCTGCTCACAGGAAGCGGCCCGTTGCGCGAAAGCAAGCACTACATTGTTTCGACATCTGAGACAACCACCTCCAGACCTCGGGCATCCATAGTGTCAGCCGGAGTACGGGCCCAGCGGAGGTTGCCATGAGCATGATTCGCTGCAGGCGTCTGGTGGTTCTCGTTTTTTGCGGTTCTCTCGCTCCAATCTTACTGAGTCATGCCTGGGCTCAGGAGAAGGCCACAAATCCTCCCATTCCCGCGCAGTTAAAACCACCGTCAATAGCAACCTATCCGCAGATTGTGCGCATTCGATGGCTGGAGGGCGATGTGCGCGTGACGCGCGGCAAGGAGAGCGAAAAGGCGAGCGGGTCAACCTGGGAGAAGGCCGTTGCCGGATTGCCGCTTGCTACGGGATTCAGCCTGGTGACGAGCGCGGGGCGCGCGGAGATTGAGTTTGAGGACGCGTCGACGGTGTATCTTGCGGAGAACTCCGCGCTCGCCTTCAACGACATTCACACCACGGCGGGAATTCCATTTACGAGCATCGCGCTCCTGTCGGGCACGGCGACGCTGCATGTGAAGCTCACGGTCCCCGCATTTTTTCGCTTGCTCACTCCGACTGGATCGATGATTGCCAGGTATCCGGAGGAAACCTATGCCCGCGTGACCAGCTTCACGGATGCGACGGAGATTACATTTCTCACCGGCATGCGCGTGGATTTGTCGGGATCGATGGCGCAGATCAGGAACTTCACCAAGGGCCAGACGCTGGTGGATCACGGTAATGGGCGTGTGTCACTAGCCGACCCCAATGCGACTCACCCGATGGCAGCGTGGGATGCGTGGGTGGACCAGCGCGTAACGGAGCGCACGCAGGCTGAAGCGGACATGATGAAGGCTTCGGGATTGACGGCGCCGATTCCCGGCCTTGCGGACATGGAGGGCCAGGGCAGCTTTTTTGAGTGCGCACCGTATGGGACTTGCTGGGAACCCACGGCTGCGAGCGGCGCGGAGCAGGCCGGCGGCGAAATGCATGAGACGCAAGCGGCTGTAACGCCGCGTGCGCGGATGCCATTGGCGGCCGGCTCTCAAGCGCCGGTTTCGACCGCGGTCGCACAGTCGCCGGAAAAGGCTGCCGCACCAGTGCTGACCGTTGCTGAACAGGCGCCGGGAGCGGCGCCGGCGGTCCATCCCACGGAGCGGTTTGAGCGCCTGGATTTCTTCCCCTGTTCTCCCGATGCGATTCGTACGCTGGTGAAGCGCGACCGCGTCACGGGCAAAGAGCGAGTGCTCTGGAGCCGGCCGGAATCCTGGCAGGCAGGCTACTTCGGGTTTGGTGATCCTTACGACTGGGCCGTGTGCCACGCGGGATTCTGGATTTACCACCGGAATCATTATGTGTGGGTGGTGGGTCACAAACGGCACCATCGGTCGCCCATTCGCTGGGTCAAGCAGGGAAGAGACAAGGCATATGTTCCGCTGCATCCGCGTGACGTGACCGGCAAGCGGCCGGAGAATTTGCGGCACGGCGCGTTTGTGGTGGGCAGCAAAGGCCAGTCGGTGGAGCGGATGATGCTGAATCCGGACCGCGAAGTCAAAGTGCTGGACAGCGCGCCGAAGGAGTTCACGAAGCCGCACTTTGAGGCCCTGGCGAAGGCCGACGACCCGCGCGTAGAGGTGCATAGGCTGAGTGAGCCGCACCTGGCCGGCAAGAGTGCTGGACCGGTGCTCGCGTTCGACCGCAAATCGCAGAGTTTCCTGCTGGCCCGGCAGGTGACGCAGGGCAACAAGACCACGACTGAGATGACGCCGTTCAACGGGATGCGCGGCAATCTGCAGGCGCGGGTGGAAGGCACGGACGCGCACGGCAACTACAGCACGCGTTCCTACTCCGGGGGTTCGGGTGGATTTGCCGGGGGCGGCGGTGGCGGTGGCGCGCGCGGAGGCAGCTACAGTGGAAGCGCGGGCGGCGGCTCTCGTGGCGGAGGCTATAGCGGAGGCGTAAGCGCGGGCGGTGGCTCGCATGGCGGCGGAAGCTCGGGTGGCGGAGGCGGATTCAGTGGCGGTGGAGGCGGTGGTTCCCACGGAGGTGGAGGTGGGGGATTCAGCGGTGGTGGTGGCAGCGCCGGCGGTGGAGGGAGCAGCGGTGGTGGTGGGGGTGGTCACCACTAACGACACTGCGCTGCGGGAGCCGCGAGCGGTTTTTCGAGGGCAACTGCCTTTGCGCTTCAGAAGCGGAAGAGATACGAAGCCTTGATGAAGATCTGCCGGCCGTCGTTGAGCATCGGCCCGGCGCGTGGCGGGGTGGTATTGTTCGGATTGCACGCGCCGCCAGGCAGACGGTTGCAGAGGCTGCGATTCAGATTCTGCAGGTCGTCGCTGTAGCCGATGTAGACCGCGGTGCCGGGGTGCGGCAGCCAGGTGAGAAGCGCCTGCGAAGCGAATTCTTTGGTGCGTTGCAGCGAGGTTTCCGCGGGATTCGCCAATGTGGAGTCGTACTCCGCAACCAGGCGCGCAGAAATCGAGCGGGTAAATTGGTAGTTCACCACGCTGCGCATGGTCTGCGCCTCGTAGACGAATGCGCCGTTCGAGACCGCGTGGTCGCGGTCGAGCAGGTAGGTGTTGTCGGCGGTGAGCTGGTGAACCGGCTGCACGGTAAAGAGCATCTGCACGGTTTCCTGGTTGAGCAGCGAAGGGATCTGCCCGGCGGCCGGGTTATAGTTCACGTTGCCGCTGCGAATGGCCTGCAGGTTGAGGTTAAACTGCGACCAGGGCGCGCCGCGCACCACGAACCCGCCGAAGTTCTCGGTGAAGTTCTTGAAATAGGTAAGACCCGCGTAGTTGAGGGGGCTGACAGTGTCGGAGTTCTCGCCGAAGACAGGAGCAATCACAATATTGCGCGGAAGCAGCCAGAAGGGATCGAAGGATGAATAGTGAAAGACACGGTCGCCCTGGTGATCGAAGGCGAAGTTCTGGTTGGTCTCGATGCCGAAGCTCTGATAGAAGCGGTGCTTGGGAAACCACTGATAAGTGGCGTGGGTCTGGTTGTTGCGGAAGTTGGAGGCCTGGATGAAGCCCAACTGGGTTTGAAAGCCAGTACTGGCGTCGAAGTAGTTCTCGTTCAGGTTGAAGGCATGGCCGGAGCGCTGCAATTGGAATGCGCTCGCGGGGCCGGCGCTGTAGGGAGGCGGCGTTCCACTGTCTTCGTCGCCCATGGTGGAGCTTTCCACCATCTGTCCCCACGCGGTCCAGTGCTGGTTCATGCGCGCGGTAAAGTCGACGCCGCCGATGCGGTTCCATCCCTGGCCAAACTCTTCGTCGGTGTATATTGCGCCCAGACTCGATCCCTTGCCCAGATCTTCAGAGATGCGGCCGACCGCAACGGTGGCATGCTTGCCGTACAGCGGATCGCCGGGCGCGACGGCCTGTCCGGGCTGGCGATCGTCGATGGCAAAGAGTCCGACATTCGTATGGTCGATTTTCCCCGTGACGCGGATGCCGTATTCGGGGTGGACGATGTTGCGCGTGTAGATGAGATTGATGGGCGTAATGAAGTAGTTGGCGTTTTCGAGGAAGAAAGGCCGCAGCTCGGGAAAGTAAACCGGGAAGCGCTGATCGACAGTGAATTGCGGCTGCTCGGACTCAATATCGCTGAAGTCGGGGTTGATGGTGCCATCGAGCACGATGCTGTCTTTAAGGATCAGCTTGACCTCGCCGCCATCGGTGCCTTCAAAGTGGCGCGAGCTGAAGAAGGGGTTGGTGGGATCGATGTCGATGAAGGTGCGCTCGTTTTGCGCCAGCGTGTAGGGGTTCAACTGAAAATTGTGCGAGCCGGTGACGCCTTCGATCCCGTGCAGAATGCCTTCCTGGCTCAGGACGCCGGTGACGTCGGCGGCCACGCGCGGCCATAAATCCGTTTCAGAGTTGCGCGGAAGAAAGCGGCCCAGGACGACGCCCCAGTCCGATTCGTTGTTGCGGAAGCGAAGGCTGCGGAAGGGGATGGCAATGAGCGCCATCCAGCCGTTTTTGGTTATGCGGCCCTCCGAGTCCCACACGGTATCGTAGCTGTAATCGGTGTTGCCTGGTTCATTCCATGCGCCGTCAGCCTGCACGCCTGCCGGGTTCACCCTGAAGAAAATGCCCAAACGCCGGTCGCGAAAGGGATCGAGAAGCACGGCGACGCCATCGTCATTGAGAATGTTCTCGCGGCGCGCCAGATGGCCGCGAATCAGCTCGGGATGGCGGTCGTAGCAGATGAAAACGAAATAGAGCGCCGTTTTAGTGTGCGCCATCCACACTTCGGTCTTCTCGGTGGCCGGCTGGCCGTCGGCGGGCGAGTTTTGGATGAAATCGGAGACGTGAGCAAGCTTGGCGCGAAGATCGGCGCGGGGCTCCATGTTCACGAAGTCGGCCAGGTGCAGCGGGCGGTCGATGAGCGGGTCGGCCGTGTCTTTCTTCAGCGGAGCCACGGCCGCCGATTTAGTTGCCGTCTGGTGGGAAGTCCTGGGCGGGGCCGCCGGTAGATTTCCACATGCCAGGCACAGCAAGATGCCGCTCACCCAGACCTTCATAGGATTAAATTACGTCATTCATCGCGGCGCGGTTCCCTCGATTCGCAGGATCATTCGCATGAAGGGGCGAGGGAGCAAGGGAACAAGAAAGATACGGCGGCGAAGCGAATCTCGCTTACGCCGGCTTATTTGCCGGTGGCGGGGCCGTCGAGCCGCGGACCACGAGACTGGTGGAAACCAGGAATTCGCGCTGCATTTTTGGATTTTCAGGATCTTCAGCCTGCATTCGCAGTGCTTCAAAGGCAGCGCGCGCCAGATCAGTACGCGACAGGCGGATGGTGGTGAGCGGCGGCAGCGTGTATTCGGCGAAATCCACATCGTCGAGCCCGACCACGGAGAGATCCCGCGGCACGCGCAGCCCGGCCATGTAGGCCGCGCGCAGCACGCCGATCGCGGTCATGTCGTTGGAGCAGACGATGGCGGTGGGCCGCGAGGCAAGCTTGCGTAACTGCTCAAAGCCCGCGACGCCGCCCTTGAGCGTGTGGTCGCATTCGATGATCCACTTTTTCTGAATCGGCAGATCGGCGGCCTGTATGGCGGCGCGGAAGTCGTTTTCGCGCGTGATGGCCGAGTGGAGACTGTGCGGACCGGCGAGAAAACCGATGGCGCGATGCCCGAGATCGGCGAGATGGCGAATGGCGGCGTGAATGCCGGTAGAGTAGTCGAGAAGAATGGTGCTGGCCTTGGGGTCGTCGAGCTTGAACTCGGCTAGAACGATGGGAACGCTGCGGTGCACAAGCTGGTCGAGCACGGGTTCCTCTTCGCCGAAGGTCATCACGGCGACTCCGTCGACCTTGCGCTCCAACATGCGGCGCGCGCAAGCGGCGAGCACCGCGGGATCGCTGTTGGTGGAGCTCACCAGAATCTCGTATCCGCGGGCGACCGCGATCTCTTCGAAGCTCTGAATCAGTTCGGGGAAGAAGGGATTGGTGATGTTTTCAACAATGATGCCGAGCAGGCGGCTGCGGCCGGAGACGAGAGTGCGCGCGTGGGTGTTGGGCAGGTAGTTGAGCTGCTTGATGGCCTGCCAGACGCGCTTGCTGAGGCGGTCGCTGACGAGCGGAGAGCCGTTGATGGTGCGGGAGACCGTGGCGATGGAGACTTTGGCCATTGCGGCAACGGCGCGAATGTCAGGAAGTTTGCCGGCGGTCTTGCGATTCGTTTTTCGAGGCACGAACCCATCCTAATGCAGGGAGTCAGGCGTGATGGAGAAAAGTTCCTGACGTTTTCCACCGGAGATGAAGACTGCGAGGGAACAAGGGAGCGAGGGAGCGAGTCAGCAAGTCAGCCCGCCTGACCCTGGCGTGGTGAGTCCGGAGATCGTCAAGAACAACCGCAGATCCTTCGACTCGTCTGCCTTCGGCGGACTCGCTCAGGATGACAATGCGCTCTTGCGCACGGAAGTGACAGTCAGAACGTTCTATGGGGCTTCGGAGATCAGCAGGCGCAGGTCGCGCAGGTTGTGGCTGGTGGGTCCGGTGACCACGGAGTCGCCGATGGCGGTGAAGAGCGGGCAGGCATTGAACTCGGCCAGCGACTGCTCGGGATCGAAACCGAAGGCGCGGGCGCGAGCCACGGTGGTGGGGTCGGCGATGGCTCCGGCCGATTGCGTATTGCCGTCGATGCCATCGGAGCCGGCGCTGAGCACGGTGAGGCGCGCGCCGGGATACTTGGCGAGCTCGAGGGCGCAGAGTAAAGCAAACTGTTGATTGCGGCCGCCCGCACCGGGTGTGCGATTGAGCGTCACCGTGACTTCGCCCACTGAGATGAGGCAGAAGCGCGGATGCTGGGCGCGATAGGTGTTGAAGCGGTCGAGCAGGTAGCGGGCGGCGTCGGCGTAATCCCAATCGTCGCAAGCGTTGTCGACGATCACGTGATAACCCGCATTCCGCGCCAGGGTGCGCGTGCTCTCCACCAGATCGTGGCTGGAGAGCAGGATCTCGAAGACCGAATCGCGGAAGGCCTCGTCTTCGCCGCTCATGTTGTCTGCCGAAGTCATGTGGCGGGGCCGCGTGGCATCGCCCCACGGCAATTTGGGCAGAAGAGACTCTCGCCAGGTCTTGTTGCCGGGTGACTCGGGAAAGTCAGTACGCTCAAAGAACGACCGGATGGAGGGCGGAAGTTTTTCCGCAAGATGGTATTTGGCGATGAGCTCGCGTACATCGGCTACGGTGGAGTGGTCGGGCGAGGTGGGCCCGGAAGAGAGCGCGTCGAGCGTGCGCAGCGGCACGTCGGGGAGCAGCAGGCTGATTTTGGTCGCTTCTGGAGCGGCCATCGCAAGGCGGCCGCCTTTGACGGCGGAGAAATGCTTGCGCAGCGTGTTGATTTCGTTGATCGGCGCGCCCGAGGCCAGCAGCAACTGGTTGAACTCGATGGTCTCCTCAAGAGTGATATGCGGATCGAGGGGCAACTCGAACAGGGCCGAACCGCCGCCGGAGATGAGGAAGAAGACGATCGTATCCTTGCGTGCCTTGCGCAGAAGAGCGAGCGCGGCGCGTGCGGCGGCAAAGGAGTCCTCGTTGGGCAGGGGATGGCCGCTTTCAAAGTAACGGAAGCGCCAGTTGCGCTTAGTGGGTAACTGGTTGGAGGCGCAGATGCCGCGCAGTCCCTTGCGGTGCTTCATGCGCTGCAGCAGGATTTCGAGCATGGGTCCGGCGGCTTTGCCCAGCGCAATGACAAACACGCGCTTGTACGCGGAGAGATGGATGCTTGCGGGGCCGCTGCCGTCGGGGAGAAGACGATGCAGAACCTGGCCCTCGAAGCGCAAACGCCGGTCGAAAGCAGACGCGATGTTGCACGCCTTGAGCGCGCCGGTAAAGATCCCGGTGGCCGTGGTGTGCAGCGATTCGAGAGCGGTGTCGCTGACTGCGGTCGTTGTCATGGCAGTTGCTCCTTCAACCAGCAGGCAAGAGCGCGCTGCATGGGTTCCAGTCGGTCGGTAAAGAAATGGTCTGCGCCGGGAATGAGGATGAGGCGCTTGGGTTCGGCTGCGGAAGCGGCCACCTGGATCAACTGCTCGGCGGGCGCGAACTGATCGCGATCGCCGCTGAGGAAGAGTTTTGGGGTGGTCAGGTTTTGCAAGAAGGAATAGCAATGAGCGGGACCGGGGGCCGTGGTGGGCAGGCCGAGGGCGATGAGGGCGCGCACATCGCGATGCGTTGCGCCGGGGAGACAACAAGCTCGCAGCGCCATGGTCGCGCCAAAACTGAATCCGGAGACGATGAGGGGAAGGCGGAACTCGCGTTGCAGCCAATCCATGCCAGCCAGCACATCGCCGGTTTCGGCTACGCCGTTGTGCGTGCCTTCGCTCAAGCCCGTGCCGCGAAAGTTGAAGCGCAGGACAGGCCAGCCCAGACCCCACGCGGCATCGTTGAGCACCTTCATGGCGTGGTAGACGACCTTGTTGTGCAGGTTGCCGCCGAAAACGGGATGCGGATGGCAGACAAGCGCGGCGAAACGCGCGCCGGGCGCGCCCTGGTTCAGGACCGCTTCCAGTTGGCCGGCCGGACCAGCGAGCGTAAGGCTGCGCATGCCGCCGGCAGGAGTGTCTTGTGTGCGGGGAAGAACGTTGGAGCGAACCGAGGTCGCGGGGCGCGTTTGTTGCGCCACGTCGATCGCGCGGTCCTCATCTTGAGAGACCGCTTTCTGCGAGGCCAGGAAAACCTGGCCGCCTCTATCTGCCTCAGTTTGGGCGGATGCGGTGGTCGAGTCCATTCCACTCTTCATTTTACGCTGGCCGGAGCGCTTGATCGGTGAGGCCGGAAGAGGTACGGTACGCCGGAAGTAACGGAAGAGGTCTCTGCGATATGCTGACAACATCATGATGAACGATGCTTCGACACGCACTGCTCTTGACCCGATCGGGCTGACGCGCCAGTTATGCGAAATTGAATCAACGACCTACCACGAGGGAGCGGTAGGGGATTTTCTGGCGGATTTTCTGGCCGGGCGTGGCTGGGAGGTGGAGAAGACCCCCGTGCCGCAGCCAGCGGAGAGCGCCACCGCGGGCCCGCGGTGGAACGTGTATGCCGGGCCCGAAGGGCAGACGCCGGACTTGGTTTTTTCCACGCACATGGACACGGTGCCGCCGTACATCCCGTTCAGCGAGGATGCGGAATTCATGTATGGACGAGGGGTTTCCGACGCCAAGGGGATCATTGCGGCGCAGGTCGCTGCGGCCGAGGCGCTGCGCGCGGCAGGGTTTCGGATTGGGTTATTGTTTGTGTCGGGCGAAGAGCGCGATTCGGCGGGCGCCAAGGCCGCGAATCTTGCGCCCAAGGGCAGCCGCTTCCTGATCAACGGCGAGCCCACGGACAATCTCCTGGCTCTGGCGTCGAAGGGCGCCCTGCGCGCGGTGTTTCGCGCCACAGGCAAGATGGCGCACTCGGCGTATCCCGAGCTCGGTGAAAGCGCCGTGCACAAACTGGTGCAGGTGATGGCGAAGCTGCTGGAACTGGAACTGCCGGTAAGCGAAGACGTGGGGCCCAGCACGTTGAACATTGGGCAGATTCAAGGCGGCCATGCGCCCAACGTGATTGCCGATAAGGCCGAGGCGCAGGTGCTGGTGAGGCTGGTGGGCGACTCGGCGCCGGTGCGCGCCGCGCTCCTCGAAGCGGCGGCTGGACTAGCGGAAGTGGACTTTACGCTGGAGATTCCTTTCGTGCGGCTGCGCGCGGTGGAGGGATTGCCCACCGTGATCGTAAAATTCACCACCGATATTCCGCAGCTCTCGAACTGGGGCGAGCCGCTGCTGCTGGGCCCGGGGAGCATTCACGTGGCGCACACGCCGTTTGAGAAGCTGGCGAAGAAAGAACTCCTCGAAGCCGTTGAGCTCTACATCAAAGTGGCGAAGCAGTTGCTTGCATAGATCGGTTGCTGATCAATTCGCGAAGGCCGCTTTCAACCTGGCCGAAGTGCGATCCAGCGCATCGTTGTACGCCGAGGGATTGTAGTTGCTGCCCCCCTTGATGAAATCGTGGTCTGCGCCGGGATAGGTGACGAGTTCGAAGGGAACTCCGGCCGCGGTGGCATTGGCGGCCAATGTGCGGGCCATCGCAATCAGACAGCAATCTTGATAATGATCGGCTTCTCCGGCAAACATGAGCACAGGAACCGTGATGCGTTTGACAAAGCCGGGCATCCGCTTGACGAAGCCCGTTGCCGGATACCACACGATATCGATAGCCACCAGATCGGGCCAGCGGGAGCCAAAGGCGAGCGCGTAACCGCCGCCGAGCGAGACACCGACGAGCGCCACTTTGCCGGGAAGCGCGTTGGGCGTTTGCTGCGCATTCTGAATGGCGGTTCGGAGCGTCTGGCCGAAGCCCCCCTCCATATGGCGTCCGTCGTACACCACCACAACATATCCGAGCGAGGCAATGGCTTCGGCCAGCGCCTTGTCATGCTTGGGGCCGGCCATTCCGGAGAGGAAGACAACCACGTGGCCCTTGCCTTGCGGGGGAGTGATGACCTCTTGCGCGCGGAGGGAAGAAGCGAATGCGAGCGCAACCAACAGAACTGCCGAGGTCCCAAGGAGGCGGAACGATGATTTCGTCATAACGATCCTTTCAGGAGATTGGAATGCCGGGGGTCTGCAGGGAAAAGCTGCGGCCCGGCGGAGGGCCCGATGAGAGATGGGAGCGAGCGCGTACGGATTTCCCATCTGGGCAGAAAATTCTAGCATTGCCGGTGAGACGCGCCAGTGACGGATGACAGGGTGGGCGCTACCGGTAATTGCCGATGAGGACGAAGGGCGCCCAGTAATACGGATGGGTGTAGCCGAGACTGGATTGCGTGGTGGACGGGGTTTCAGAGGTCTGGAAGCCGCGGCCGGTTTGGGCGCCAGTGGCAACTGAGGGGCCCGGTGCAACTCCGGTGTCGGGTGCGACGGTAGGACGGGGTGTGACGGCGCCGCCGTGCAGAAAGGCAAGCTGTGCCTGGCGCAGCGCTTCGGCCTTGCCCTGCGCGGGATTTTGCACCCAGCGCGCATAAAAGTCGCTCATGATGTGGCTGGTGCTGAGGTCGTTCACGTCCCAGAGCGTGGCCAGCACGGCTTCCGCCTGTTTCTGCTGCGCCACCATGCCGAGACCGTCCATCTCGAGACCGTTGCGGCTTTTGTAATCCTTCGCGGTGCTGCAGGCGGAGAGCGTGAGCAGGCGCGTGCCGTGGAAGGCGACTGTGGAGTTCTCCATGTCGGAGAGATTCCAGTCAAATCCGTTGGGATCGCCGGTTTTGTCGCCGCCCATGAGCAGATAGGGCTCGTCGCCGCTGCCGGCGATGAGAACAAAGTGACTGGCAATGTGCACCACGGAGAATTCCTGGCCGGATTCGAGCTCCGATTTGAGCGCGGACAGCGTGAACTGCTCGTCGGGCAGCAGCTTACCTTGCATGGGGCCGTGCGAATCGGGAACCGAAGGATCGCGCACCACGGAATCGAGCTCGGGCAACACGCCGGGAAGGGCAGGCATGCCGCCGTAGCTCTTTGACAGGCCCATGGCCAGCGCTTGGGGCGGTTGGCCGTTGGCGAGCGGGGAATCGCCGATGTGGCCGTAGCTCTCGGGAGTGAAGAGGACATTGTGGAAGCGCTCGACCATATAGTGGCTGCCGTCGTAGAGCGCGCCCATGGGCACGTAGCGAAGGGCATCGTCGAGCGACCAGAGCAGCGTGGGAACGTTATTCTGCCCGGCGGCGAAGGTTTTCAATTCGTCTTCAAGCGGCGCCACGATTAGGTTGTAGAGCTGGTTCAATTGCGGGCGAGGATCAGTGGAGGGCGAGCTGAGCACATGGAGCGCGTCGAAAGCGCGGGCGCGCAGGTCGGCGGTTGAGGCCGGCAGTTCGATTTTCTTCCGCGAGTTGGCTGTAACCACGATCGCGTAGGCATGATCGCCGCCGAGCAGAAGGCGAATGCCCATCACATCCGGACCCAGTTTGGCGAGCGAGTTCTGGAGCAGGCTTTTCGTGGCGTCCGCGGCGGCCTGGCCGGGAGCCGATTGCGCATCGAGCAGGGGAAAGATCTCGTTATAGAGCGTGTCGTGAATTTCCTTGCTCACTTGACGGATGTTTGCGTCGAGGGACTTGAGTTGCGCGTCGTCCTCCGGCGTGTACGTGGGTTTGGCCTGAATCTGGGTGTAGGTGAGGCTCAGCTCCTCGATGGTCCGCGCTTTCTTTTCGAGATCGGGCAACGCGCTCTCGGCTTTTTGCTGCGCGGGCGAGAGCGCGATGGGCTCAAAGCCGGCTCCGGAGTTTTGCCCCGCGCCGGCCACAAGATCCTTCAGCTCCTGTTCCTTGAGGAGATCGAGAATCTGCTCGGCTTCGCCAAGCCGCCCGGCCTCGAGGAGCAGCTCGGCCAGCATGCGATAAACCCCGGACTTCGATTGCACAAATCCCGATTGCAATGCCTTCTCGAGCCCGGAGATGTTTTTGCGGATCTGCTGATAGGAGTTCACGGCATCGAGCCCGAATAAGATGGCCTCCTCGGGGCGATGCTGCTTGCGGAAGCCGAGCATCATGGAGTTCTCAATCGCGGCCTCGATCTCGGGATCGGCCGTGGCCTTTGCCAGCCCCAATGCGGCAATGGCGCTGGCGAAGGACTGCTCCGGCTCCTTCATCTGGGAGTAGGCCCAGGCAATGGTCATCAGCGCAGTGGCTTCGTTGCGCTCATCCTTCGCTTCCCGCCAGATGGCGAGCGCCTGCAGATCGAGATCCATCGCTTCTTTGGCTTCGCCCAGGTCGGAGTGATCCCGGCCCATGGTGTTGAGGACCATGGCTACGCCGCGCCGGTTGCCGGTTTCACGGAAGATCGGCAGCGCCTGGTCACCGTAGTCGAGCGCCTTTTGTGGCTGGCCGAGATCGGCGTAGGCGCGGCCGATGTCGCTCAGCGCCATGGCCTCACCGCTGCGGTTGCCGGTTTCGCGCCAGATGGGCAAGGCCTGGTTGTAGTAGTCCATCGCCGTCTGGTGCAGGCCGAGGTCGCGATAGAGGCGGCCGATGTCATTGAGTGTGAGCGCTTCGCCCTGGCGGTTGCCGGTTTCGCGCCAGATCTGGATGGCCTGGTTGTAGACCTCAAGCGATTTTTGTTTCTGCCCGAGCTCGGCGTAGGCCGGACCCATGTCATTGAGCACCAGCGCTTCGCCGTTGCGCTCGCCCGCCTGGCGGAAGAGAGCGATGGCTTGATCGTAATCCTTGAGCGCCTCGAGCCCCTGGCCCATGTCGGAGTAGGCGCGTCCCAGATTGTCGAGAGTTCCCGCCTCGCCGTCGAGGATGGCCGTGGTGCGGGAGGCAGCGGTTGTCTGCGATGGGCCGGACGGAGATTGGCCGGCGCTGCTTGCTCCGGGCGTTGTGCCTTGCGGGTTGTCGATCTGGCGCCAGATCGCCATGGACGCATTGAGATTTTTGAGCGACTCGTCGTGGTTGCCGAGGTTGTTGTAGACCTTGCCGATGTAACTGAGCGTGGCGGCTTCGCCGCTGCGCGAGCCCAGGGTGCGCCACATGGAGAGCGCCTGGTTGAGGAGCGCGAGAGCTTTGTCTTCCTGGCCGAGGTCGGTATAGACGCGGCCCATCGTCATCAGCGTGGTTCCCTGGCCGAGAAGGCTGTTGGCTTGCTGCTCGATGGGCAGAGCCTCATTCAGGTCATCGAGCGCCTTCTGCAACTGGCCGGAGAGCCGGTACAGCGAGCCGAGAATGTTCAGCTCAGTGAGGACTCCGCGGATGTCGTTGCTGGCGCGAGCCTGCGCCAGCTTCTGCTCCTGCTGGGCGATGGAGTCTTTGAGCGAGGGGTTTTGCGCGGCGGCGGGGATGGCGGCGAGAGCTGTACACAGGAAAATTACGAAGGAAATCGATCGCGAACGCATCATGGAATGTCTTTCTTGAGGCGTCCTATCCCAGGTCCCAGAATCGGGACCTGGGCACCCCATCACTGTGCAACAACAAGCAGCGAAAAACCTAGGGCTGCGCGTTCCCACAACCCAGTCTGGGCAGCCTTGTCGCCCTCGTCGAGCGGGCCGGCTTTCTGAGCCAGAAGCACTTCGATTTTTTCGTTGGTGTCGACCAGGTGCTCGGCGATCTGCTGCACGGCATCGAGGATCAGGCGCGAACGCAGCTCGGAGGGGGTGGGCGGGTCGATGTCTTCGCTTTTCCCGCCGCCCTTCATCCGGTTGAACGTGCCCGTGACTGAACCCATCACTCCGTGGGAGGTGGAATTGCCTGAGCTGTCGAACTCCTCGTCGTACGTCGCGCTTATGTTGTCTGAGATAAGAAGGCCGGCGGAGGAGCTTTTGGCCTGCAACGAAACGTTCAATTGGCCGGTGATGCGCGTGAAGGTGGCAGGTTTGGTCGCGCCCTTGTTGAGTCCGGAAAGCGATGTGCCCGTGGGCACGCCCGGCGCTGTCCTTTGCGTGACGATGGGAGCGGGATGGGAGTACTCGGTGATCCGGCAGATGATCTGCGTGGCCGGATTGTCGTCCTCTCGCAGATCGGGATCGTCCTTGAGGAGTTCCGTTTCCAGCAGCGCCTGAAAATCGTAGGGAAGAGTGCCTTCTGCATCTGCCGCGGTGACCGTGACCTTGATGGTGTTGCCGGGGAGATGGACGAAAGCAGGAAGCTTGCGTTGCAGGGTGACTTTTTCTTTGGAAGTTCCAAAACCCTGCGCCGGAGACGGAATCGCCGCCAACGCCGCGACGCTGAGACATGCCATGGCCAGGAGCCTTGATGCGTGATTCATCTTGCCCCTCCGAATGAGTGATTGTGGGATCGCCGCCGGTCCCCAACCGGCGGCGTGACTTGCCTGAGGTCTGACAAGAGTAGCATACCCGCCGAACCAAGCCCTAGTCGTCTAATTTTCGAGGCATCAGTTCTTTGCCTTCGTGCTGGTGCTGGTGGTCGTTGTGGTGGTGCTCTTCTTGGTGGCCGGCTTGGTGGTCGACGGGCAAGTGGCGCCTTCACCGGACGAAGAAGTGGATTTGCCTGCGGAGGACTGCGCCGGCTGCACACTGACCCTCATGGTGGCATAGGTGATGCCGGGTAAGGCACTTTGCGCGCGCTCCGCCAGCGGCAGGTTCGGATCGGCGTCCTTTGCCACCAGGTAGCCCTGCACCAGATCGACATTCGGCAACGCCTTGGACAGTTCATCCACGTGTCTCTGCGGAACCATAAGGTAGTCGCCGGAGGCGAGGCCGATGTACGAGGGCTCGCGCTCGGGGTCGTCCATGGCCTGCTGCGTAGCCACGGCGGTGGTCAGGTTGCCGGCCATGACAAAGCGGGTGCGGTCTTCCCAGTAGCTCAGCATCTCAGTAAATGAGCTGAGCGCCGGGACGCTGATGGCGGGAAGGCTGACGATGGGGGCCGCGATTTTGGCGCCCTGAATCATGATGTTCAAGGCCTTGACGAAAAACGACGCGGTCGCGGCCTTGGAGACGTTGACGGCCATTTTTCCCGCACCGCCGGTGAGCAGAATCTTGCTGGTGCCCTGCGTGGCCTGCGGCGACTTGAAGCCGAGTTGATCCATGGACACCTGTCCCGCCTTGTTCGGATTGAGCGAGGCAATGGCCGACCACGCCAGGGGCGCGACGATTCCCATGATGGGGTGAATCTGCGTGGTGTCGATGCGAAACTGCGACGGATGCAGACTCGGTTCTCCATTGGCGGGTCTGAATTGCGCCAGAGCAATGTTGACCGATACGTCGCCATCATGGTCGAGCAGTTCCTCCTTCTGGATGTCAGAGGCGTAGCGCAGGCGTTTGTTGGTGGTGTCGTAATGCAAATACTGGGTCTGCGCGGCCGGATCGGGCAACTGGTCCCCCGGTCCGCGCGTTGCCGCCTTGTTGCCGTAGGTGGAGCTGTACGGATTCACGGAGTCGAAGAATCCGTTCCAGAAGCCGTAGGAATCGTGAGGAAGGTCCTCGGCGGCTGCCTCAGACGACTGTGCTTGTGCGGCGGCCAGTTCAGGAAGAAGCGCGCTCAGCAGGCCGAGCATGGACGCGTCAGCGAGGAAGTTACGTCGGGAAATTGGCATCGTTCTACCTCCATGTGTTGCCGGGAAAACCAGGACCTGTGAGCCGCCGGCTGCTCAGTTGATGCATGAAGCCCGAATTCGAACCACAAAACTCACTTTGACCCATTTTGAGGGGCACTGTGTACGGTTGAAAGGCTGATGCCCCAGTTGGTTGGTTCCGGTTCACTGATGCCGCGGGTTCCCCCGCTGGTTTGACTGAGAAGTTTCTCCAGAGGCGACGTCGCGCCGCGCGTGCCGCGCGAGGCAACCCCATCAAAATTCAATGCAAAAGGATCAGGTAACGGCTGCTCGGTCGAGAGCAGGATCAAGGTGTCCACGCCGTACGGCTCTGAGATCTTCATGGGCCCGGCTCCGGGCAGCAGAAACTGGCGCTCCTCGTCGCCCTTGTTGGGAAACTGATTGCCCGAATAGTTGCCAGGATAAAGGAGCTGCCCCTTGCCGTGGCAATCAATGTCGAGCACATAGACCCAGCGCGGGTCGCGAACGCGGTCGCTCGAGGTGAGGGCCAGCTTGAACTCATCGCCCTGGTGGGTGAGCTGGTTGTCGGCAAGCGCGGTGTCGCTGAGCGGTTTACCGCCCGAAGAGGGAATCAGAGCCAGGGAGTAGTACTCGAAAAGAGAAGCGTCAGTCGGGTTGTTGGCGAGCTCGATCCAGCCGCGCACCTTGGCCAGCCGCAGCGCATAGTTGTTCAGCTTGTCGCTGGCGTCATCCAGGTCGGCTCCGGCGAATATCCAGTCGCTTCGCACGGGATACTGCGAAGTGGCAGAGCAGCCCGGGCTGTGGGCGGGCGCAATGGGCGAAGGCGGGCCTGCCGCCAACTCGCTCTTGTGATACCAGGCATACGCGGGGCCCTTGCTTGTAAGCGCGCCTGCAAGCGCGTAGTGCGCGGTGGCAAGCTTGTCGGCCATCTGGACGGCGCTGTCGGCGGCCGGCGCAAGCGCCTGAGCCATCTCGTGCGGCGGCGGAAGATTGGCCCAGAGTTTTGCGTCTGCGGGAAGATGCTGCTTGAGCGCGTCGGCGGTGAGCGGCGCACCCAGACTCACAGGCGAGGCATCGCCGGCCTTCAGCAGCATCCACTGCGAACCGTCCCAGCTGAGAACATGAGTCCACTGCTGCTCGGCTGGATCGGAGACAAGCGATGCACCCGAGGCTTGCACCTGCGCTGCCGCCGCCAGAACCTGCTGCCCGGAAAGATTGGAGGGCCAGAGCCAGATGCGCAGCACGGAGGACTCATCGGGAACCCATTTGCTGAGATCGAAGATGTCGCCGGGCGCCACCGTTGCGTTGGCTGGACTCACCACATCGGCGGTCGAGCGCGCGATACCGTTAAATTCCTTGATCCGCAGCACAACCGGTTTGCCATCCTTGCCCGGCACCTCCGCGGTGAATTCGCTACCAACTCCCAAACCGGCGACCTGGCCGATATCGAGCGACACGGTGCCATCGTTATTGGTGCCGAGCGCGGTGGTGCGAACCTTGCCGGATTTTGCCGCGGCTCCTCCGAAGAGCGGCTGCTGACGGCGCGCCTCAGCGGCGTCGAGATCGGGCTCCTGTTCGGGCACACTGCTGCCTTCCAGGACCGCTCGCACGCGTTCGTAGACGAGCGATGCAGGCGTGTCGGCGGGCAACACCTCCAGCGTCTGAACCAGCGCCGCGGTGAAGGCTCCATGCGGTTCGGCGGAGGGATCGGTTGGCGGCATCTCCTTGGCGGTTTCATCCTGCTGCGCCGCGGAGAAGATCAGCGCGGGATTCTCCCTGCGCTCCGAAGGCGGGGTCTGCGCGTCGGGCGCTTCACTAATGTCGCGCGGGTCGAAGGCCAGCGTACGCTCCACATACTTGGGGCCGATGCCGCGGGTGATGCCGCCGGAGTGGCAACTGTCGAAGATCACCGTGAGATGGACGCCCTTGTCGAGCGCAGCATTGAAGATGCGCGTCATCTCGCGGTCACGAACGTCGTAGCCGCCCGTGTATGCGTCCGAGGGCACCAGCGTACTGTCGGCGTGCACATATTTGCCGTTGACCAGCACGGTGAGCTTGTTGCCCTTGCTATTGACGCGCAGCGATCCATGACTGGCGTCGTAGAAGACCACGGTGTCGCCCTTTTGCGGAAGATCGACGAGATACTTCTGCATGGCGGCGAGAATGCCGTCGCGCGTGGTTTGTGAAGCGGGGAGAATCATAACGCCGGGCCGCGGATGCGGCGGCGCAGGATTCGTCAGCAGGACTACCTGATTGGCCGGGAAGCCGAACTTGGCGCTGGTGAGCAAATCGGCCATCGACTGTGCGTCGTTCACCGAGCCGTCAAGATTCTGAAATGCCTTGAGCTCACAACGGCCGTACGTGCAGCCAGCGGGATGTTCTGCCGTGGTGCCCGGCGGCTGATAGATATTGATGCCGATGAGCAGCGCCCGCTGCGTTTGCGCCGCAGCCAGCGGCCCGGCGGGCACAGCCATCAAGGCACAGAGCAAGGCAAAATACGGCTTCATCGTCACTCCCGGTGCTGCGTAAAAATGTTACGCTTCTCCGATTGTCGCGTTTGTCTCCGCGATCTGCACATCGCCGCGCGTTTCTCAGTCCGGCAAGAGCCAAATGGTTGGTGGTTCCTGCGTCGCGCGGCCCGGAGAAGTTCTCCAGTTCTCAAGAATTGAAACCCCGTCTCTTGCGGGAAGTTGCTCCAGCTGCATTCTTGGAGACGATCTGCGTCTACGGCCTTCTATATCGACGTAGCCCAAAGCGCCCAGGTTTCAACCGAGCATTGGACGCGGTGGACAGAAAATGGGCAACTCTCACCGTAAAAACAACTGGTGAAAAGCCGTTCAGGGGATGGCTGAAGTATAGCGCTCCGCGGGTGTAATGCAATTAAGAATCGTGAGTTGCGGAAAGCGATGGGCGTGAGACCGGAGCGCGCTGGAGGCTCCGGCTTGAAGCGCGCAACGGGCCATGCGACAGGGCCGCTTTATTGGCTGTACGCGTGCCGGTGGGAACCTATTCGCTTTGCTGGCTGACCTTCCTGTGGCGGCGCACCATCTTGAGGAACAGTTGTTGTACGCGCGTGTCAGAGGTCATTTCGGGGTGGAAGGTGGCCACGAGCAGATGTCCCTGGCGCACCAGGGCAGGGAAGCCGTCGCGTTGGGCGAGAACCTCGACGCCGGGTCCCACGCGCGTGATGCGTGGCGCGCGGATGAAGACCATCTCCAGCGGGCCACCGGGCAGTTCCGTGGGCAGCGTCAGAATGGTGGAGTCGATCTGGCGGCCGTACGCGTTGCGCTCCACCGTAGCGTCAAGCACGCCCAGGCTGCGCTGTTTCGGATGCAGCACCTCGCGTGCCACCAGAATGCAACCCGCGCAGGTGGCAAAACAGGGCGTGTTGGAAACAAACTCGCCCAGCGTGTCAAAGAACCCCTTACCCTCAAGAAACTTGAGCATGGTGGTCGATTCGCCGCCCGGCAGCACCAGGCCATCGAGGCCCTTCAGCTCCTCAGGCTTGCGCACCAGCACCGTGCGCGCACCCGCACTGACAAAGGCGCGCGCGTGCGCCCCATAGTCGCCCTGCAGGGCGAGCACGCCAATGGTGATGGGATGGGTGTCTTCGGCGCTTTCCTGCGTCGCTGCGTTGGTTGCGGTTGCCATCGCTTCCTTTGTCTTTATGATAGCGGGATTCGCCGTCGCGCCGGCGCACGCCAACTGAATCCGCGGCACGCGCATGGCGCTCGAGGCCGACCGCATGCCTCCACTTCAACAGCCAGACAGACCGCCGCAAAGCCTATATGTCGATACGGCCCAGGCTCACGTTTGACCCCGAAGAAACGTTCGAAATTGAATGGAATCTTTTTGTTACGGCACGGGTTCTGGTTGTGCCAAACGTTCTTGCAAGCCATAGAAAAGTCGCGTATGATTCGGGCAAATTATGAACCGAGCCCATGCAACCCGGGAAGCATGGCACCCGCAGAACAAGCAAGACCGTGATGCGATCCTGCGTGAGTTAGAGGCAGTCCTGGCCAGTCCGCATTTTTGCAACAGCAAGCGTTATCCGACGCTGCTGCAATACATTGTGAAAAACACCCTGGCGGGCAAGCTCGACCTGCTCAAAGAGCGGACACTGGGCGTGGAAGTCTTTGACCGCCCGCCAACTTACGACACCAATTCCGATACCGTTGTGCGCTACACAGCCGGTGAGGTGCGCAAGCGGCTCCTGCTCTACTATTCCGAACACGCCAGCAGTTCCGGAATCCGGATCTCGCTGCCGGCCGGCTCCTATGTTGCGGAGTTTCTGCATGGGCACGATGGCCACGGAGATGCCATCGACGACGCGGACCTTCACGCGGCGTATCTTCACGAGCACGAGACGGAGCATTTTCCGCATCCGGGAGCAGAGGCCGACGAATCGGGCTGGGGCGCCCCATCGGCAGCTTCGGACGAAACCGCCCACGGGAGCGCCGGGGTGCATCCGGCAGCCGAGCACATCGCGCGGGCCACAAAGGCCGTTTGGTGGGTCACAGCCATGGTGGTGCTTCTCGTTGCCATTGCGGCGGGTGTTGTGTGGAAGTACCGCGGAGCGCCTCCTCAAACGGCGGTGGAGGCCTTCTGGGCTCCCGTCATTCGCGATCAACACACCGTCATTCTCTGCACGGGAAGTTCGGCATTCGCGCCCAATAACTACTCGGGCGTGACCACGGCGGATAAAACCATCGAGTATCCCTTCGTCTCCATGCAGGCCGCCTCGGCAATTTCTCAGATCAGCAGCACCCTGGAGCATTCCGGCGCGGCAACGCAATTGGTGCCTTCGGCCACCACCTCTTTGCCGGACCTGCGCGAACACTCGGTCATCCTGCTGGGCGGTTACAACAACGACTGGACCCTCCGGCTGGTACAACCTCTGCACTTCTATTTCTTGCCCTACACACCCGACGGAGGCGAAAGCATTGTGGACCAGACGCAGCCACAGGTGCATTGGGACCGCGATACCTCGAAGCCTTACTCCAGCGCTGACGATTACGCGCTCGTCGCGCGGTTCCGCGACCCCACCATTGACGGCTGGGTCGTGGTGCTTGCCGGAGAAGGCCGCAACGGCACCGAAGCCGCCGCGCAATTTGTAGCCAGCCCCCACTACATGGAGTTGCTCAAAGAACGGATTGGAAACGGATTTGCCAACCGCAACCTCGAAGCCGTCCTGAAGGTGAGCGTGATTGAAGGCAAGACCGGAGCGCCTACGATTCTGGCCGTGTATAGCTGGTAGCCCTATTTCAATCAAGTGCGCCGCCGGCGAAGTCGTATGCAATCTCCCGCCAGATGAATCCGTACACAGAGCCTGCAATCTCGCGATAGTATTCTCCGTGATGAAAAATCAGGTTTATCCCGACGGAATCACGCGCAGAGAATTGCTGCGGCGATCCGCGGCAAGTGCTGCCACGGCGGCTGCCGTAGCCGCCTTTCCTGGGCTTGCTTCCATCACTGCGGACGCGCAAAGCTCGGGCGCCTCAGCGTCCCAGTCGCCCCAATCGCGTGAAGAGCGGCTCTACGCAGAAACCCTGCGGACATGGTGCGACGGGTTGCTGGCGCGGCAGGTGACGAGCCTTCGCGATTCGGCGTTCTATGGCGGCCTTCTGTGCCCCTCATGCGCGCTCATCCACGGGCGGTGCGGCGATGCAGTGTATCCCCTGCTGCGCATGGCGCACACCACCGGCGAAGCCAAATACCTCTGCGCGGCGATGCTGGTTCATGAGTGGTCGCAGGCTCAGGTGAGCCGCGCCGACGGCAGCTGGGTGAACGACGTGACCCTGAGCACCTGGCAAGGCATCACCGTTTTTCACGCCATCGCGCTGGCTGAGGCGCTGGAGCATCACGGCGAAGTTCTCGATGCGGCCACGCGCGCCCAATGGAAAGATCGACTGGCCGCGGCGGCAAAGTTCCTCGACGGATTTATCACCATCGAAACCGGTAATGTGAACTATCCGGTGACGGCGACGCTGGCCTTTCAGCTTTGTGGGCAGGTGTTGGGCGAAGCCCACTACTTCGATCGCGCGCGTGCGCTGGCGCACGAAGTCCTGGGCCAGTTCACGTCCGATGGATTTCTCGCCGGCGAAGGCCATCCACTCAAAGGCGTTTCGTCCAAGGGTTGCCGGCCCGTGGACATGGGATATAACGTCGAGGAGTCGTTGCCTTCGCTCGCGCTCTACAGCCTGCTGGCTGACGACAAACCGGTGCAGCAGCAAGTTCTTACCGCCATGAAAACCCACATGGAGTTCATGCTGCCCGATGGCGCCTGGGACAACAGCTTCGGCACGCGCAACTACAAATGGAGCTGGTGGGGCAGCCGCACCAGCGATGGTTGCCAGCCCGGCTTTGTCCTCATGTCGAAGTTTGAACCGAGGTTCCGCGAAGTCGCGCGGCGCAACCTTGAGCTGATGGCCGCCTGTACCCAAGATGGGTTGCTCTATGGCGGGCCGGACTTCTTCGCTCACGGCGATCTGCCCTGCATCCATCACACGTTTACCCACGCCAAGGCGCTGGCCACGGTTCTGGACCGCGGGACGTTTGAAGCGGAGCCGGCCGCGCGGCAGAAGTTGCCACGCGATGAAGCATACGGCCTGAGAAGTCTCTCCACGGTCGGCACGCGGCTGGCCGCCATTGGTCCGTGGCGCGCAACTGTCACCGAGTACGACTGGGAGTACATGGAGCATGTGCAACCTGGCGCAGGCGGCGCGGGCGGCGGCCACGTTTCCGGCGGCGCGCTGTCACTGCTTTATCACATGCAACTCGGTCCCATCCTCACCGCCAGCATGACCGAGTACTTGATGGTCGAGATCGCCAACCAGCAACAATTCCGCGAAGGCCCGCACATGGCGCTCACGCCGCGCCTCGAGTATGTTAGCGGCGAGACGTACACGAACCTCAATGATTTCAAGGCTGCGCTCACGGCCAATCAGGCGAATGGCGACATCGTCTTCGACGCGCAGGGGCAGATGTTGACCGCGTCACGTAAACCCGTTTCTGGCGGCGAGATTCTCTATCACATGGTCTACCGGCTCAGCGAATCGGGCGTAGAAATCGTGGCCAGCGCAAGCGGCCAACCCTCCGGACCAGCGTTAATGAAGTTGATCGTTCCTGTGATCGCGCGGGGAGGCGAACGCGTGGAGCCGGTGGACTCGCAGACCGTTCGCGTCATCAAGGCGAAAGGCGCATTGACGGTAAGCACCGACGCATCCTCCGGCTTCGATGCGAGTTTCAAGCAGAAGACCTTCAATCTCGTTCCCGGCTTCGAGGCCTTCCCGTTCGCCGTGGCTCTAGCCGCCGGAAAGGAAGCGCGAATTCGCTTGCAGGCGAACTGAGAGCGCGACGGCCACTTCGAAATCGCGGGCTTTTCATGGGAGAATCTGCATCGCGGGAACAAAATGTTGATCCCGGGTGTCTAAAGGAGATAGGCTCCTCTCGTCTCATCCCCCGACGTTGCGCTGCGCCAACATGCGAGGTCGCCTACGTTCATGAACAACGCGAAGTGCGACAGAGGGGCCTTGCTGAATGCGGCATTGCTAGTGGCGGCGATTGCGTTTGGCTCGACCGTGCCGTTGCGCGCGCAAAGCGTCGCGCCGGATTGGGAGAAGGCGGCCGGCGGCAGGCAGGAGTTTGATGTCGCGTCGGTGCGGCTCGACACGGGGGAAGGACGGCCGTACAGCAATTTCTCGCTCGACAATGGGAATGCGTACTTCACGGTGAGCAAGAAAGATGCGCTGGCTCCGAACGGGACTCTGTTTTCCGCAAAGAACCAGACGCTGCTGCGTTACATTGTCTTTGCGTACAAACTGAGCGGGACGCAGGAGCTTGCGCTGCGGTTCGATTACTATGCCGGGCTCGGGTTGCACGTGCCGGAGTGGGTGAGGAACGACCGATACGATATTGACGCGCGCACGCCGGAGCCTGCGACCAAAGATCAGATGCGGCTGATGACGCAAAGCCTGTTGGCCGATCGCTTCAAGCTGGCGGTGCATTGGGAGACGCGCCAGGCGCCGGTGTTTGCACTGGTGCTGGCAACGCAGGGGAAGCTGGGACCGCAGCTCGAGCCGCATGCGGCGAGTGACGACTGCGCCGACACGGCGCTTCCTGAGAGTTCGGACAAGTATTCGGGCAGGGGAGCGGAAGGAGCGCAGACCAGGAAGCCGCCTTCCGCGCTGCCGATTCCGTGTGGCATGATTGCGCATTTGCCCACGAACGCGCCGGAGCGGAGACGCTTTGGCGGGCGCGATGTCACGATGACGATGCTTGCGGAATCGATGCCGACGCAGACGGGGTTGATTACGCTGCCGCGGCCGCTGATCGACGAGACTGGGCTCACGGGTGGATTCGACTTCTCGATCGAATGGACGCCTGAAGACACCAGTCAAGCGACCGAATTGGACTCATTCGGCGCAACCTTTCGCGTGGCGCTGAAGCAGCAACTGGGATTGAAACTGGAACGGCAGAAAGGACCGGTTGAGGTGCTTGTGATCGATCATGTGGAGCAACCGTCGCCAAATTAGCGCCGAATGGGGGAGCAGCGCGTAAATCAGCGGACAAAAGGCGCGGGACTTTGGAAACAAAGAGGACGTACATCCGTCTTACCGCTGTATCCTTCTCAGGACCGAAAAATCGGCAGTTGGCGTGCTTCGTAATTGCCCCTATGGGAGCAGAAAGGGAATTTCCACAATGAAAACGAGAGTTGCCGGCAGCAACATGCGGTCCGGCTGGAAAACGTTGTCTTCTCTGGCGGGATGCGCGGCCCTGGCCGTCACATTGACGATGGGGTCCCAAGGGAATCGAGCGGCGGCGCAGAGTCCCGCGCCCACCGCGGGAGCGGTGGCTTCGGCGACGGACCTTGCGGGAATTTGGCAAGGGACGCTCACCCCTCCCAATGCGTCCAAGGGCACGCGGTTCGTCATCAAGATCACGAAGGCGGATGACGGTTCGTATAAGGCTGCGTTGTACAACGCGGACCAAGGCCAACCGCCGCTTATTTTCACGACGGTAACGCTGCAGGGAACGGACGTGAAACTGGCGAACTCCGTGCTAACAGTCGCGGGGAAGATGAGTGCGGATGGAAAGACGATTGATGGGAGCTTTAACGGCGGCGGTCCGAATCCGCTGCCCGTTTCGTTCAGCCGCGTGACAGCGGACGCGGCGTGGCCGATTCCCGAGCCGATCAAGCCGATGGCGGCAGACGCGAATCCGGGGTTCGACGTGGTGACGGTGAAGCCGAGCAAGCCTGGCCAGCAGGGAAAGCTGTTCACACTGCGCGGGACTCATTTTGTCACCATGAACACGAATCTGAATGATCTGATGGCTCTGGCATACGGAGTCCACGCCAAGCAGATTATTGGCGCACCGGACTGGGCGGGCAGCGATCTATTCGACATCGACGGCGTGCCGGATGTGCCCGGACGGCCCAACATGAAGCAGATGGGACTGCTGGTGCAGAAACTGCTCGCGGACCGGTTTGCTTTGAAATTTCACCATGAAACTCGAGAGCTCTCTGTGTATGCGATTACGGTGGCGCCGGGTGGCCCGAAGTTGACAAAGACGACGGCGGCTCCGACGGATCCGCCAGGATTCGGTTTCAGGGGGCTGGGTGATTTGATTGTGCGCAACTTGAACATGGCGGACTTCGCAACCTGGATGCAGTCAAGCGTGATGGATAAGCCGGTGGTGGATCAGACCGGGCTGACTGCCAGATATGACTTCAATTTGAAGTGGACGCCCGACGATTCGCAGTTTGCCCAGTTCCGTGGCGCTGTGGCTCCGCAGCCTCCGGCAGCGGGCGACAATCCCAATGCGCCGCCGAGCCTCTACACGGCGATGCAGGAGCAGCTTGGGTTGAAGTTTTCGGCGACCAAAGCGATGGACGATGTGATTGTGATCGACCACATCGAGAAACCCTCGCCGAATTAAAGGCAGGTTTCAGGTGGCAGGGATCGGGAGGAAGATGTGGAGATGCACTTGGGCGGAAAGTCATTGCGTGGACTGACGGGTCGCGCAGCCGCAGCGATTCTATTGCTGCTTGTGATCAACGGGGGTTGGGCCAACGCACAGGCCTCCGCGCAACCTGATGTGCCGACTTCGCCGGCAGCATCACAATCCAGTCCGGCGGCGGCGCCGCAACCCTCGCCGCCGGCGTCACCGACGGACCTTGCCGGCATCTGGCAGGGAACGCTGACGCCGCCGAATGCTCCGAAGGGTACGAGACTTGTCGTCAAGATCACAAAAGCGAGTGACGGAGCGTACAAAGGAGCGCTTTATAACGCCGATCAAGGGTCTCCTCCGCTGATATTTACGACGGTAACGGTGCAGGGGACGGACGTAAAGATGGTGAGCACCAATTTGAGCATTACAGGAAAGTTGAGTGCGGACGGAAAGACGATTGACGGGAGTTTTGGCGGCGGGGGGCCGAATCCGTTGCCCATTTCTCTGGCGCGGACAATGCCGGATGCGGCGTGGCCGATTCCCGAAGCGCCGAAGCCGATGGCGGCGGATGCGGACCCGTCATTTGAGGTTGCGACTATCAAGCCGAATAACTCCGGGGCCACGCAACTGCAGGGCCTCGTCATACGTGGGCGCAACTTTGCGACGCGCGCGTCGTCCGTCCAGGACCTTCTTTCGTTTGCCTATAACGTGCAGTCGAAGCAAATTGTGAACGGCCCGGCGTGGGTCGGCAGCGACCGATTCGATATTGATGCGGTGCCCGATGCGGAGGGCGTGCCGAACTCGCAGCAAATAAGGATCATGATCCAGAAACTGCTGGCCGACCGCTTCAAGCTGACGTTTCACCACGAGCAGCGGGAGATGGAGGCGTATGTACTGGAGGTGGGAAAAAGCGGACCGAAGATGACAGTGAATGAAAGCAAGGGACAGTTGCCCGGTCTCGGATTCGGGGCCGGCCAGGGCGGAATTACTTTGCGCGCGGGGAACGCAACCATGGCAGATCTTACCGGCTTTCTGCAGGTGCTTGTCCTGGACCGGCCGGTGGTAGATCGCACCGGACTCACAGCCAGATACGATCTCAAATGTACGTTCACGCCGGACGATTCGCAGTTCAACGGGCATCCGCCGCGCGTGCCGGCTGCCCCCGGCGCCGATGGCACGGCCCCGGCAGAGGCTGCCTCCGCGCCGAGCTTATACGAGGCGTTTCAGGAGCAGCTCGGGCTGAAGCTCACTGCGGAAAAGACTCAAGTGGATGTGATCGTAATCGACCACGTGGAAAAACCATCGCCGAATTAATTGCAACTGATTGAACTCGGCGGCGCAAAAAAATTGCAAGAGGCAGCGAACAAAATGGGGGTTCGCAGCGTCTTACTGTTGATATCCCCCTGACGCAAAGCATGCATGCTGGTGTGCCTCGGTCGTCTCACGGCGAATCTTGGGCGCGGCAAATCTCAAGACGGAGTGCAAGCGACGATGAGCGAAGCCGCACCGCGCCGAAGAGAACCAATCCGCGGAAGCGGTTTGGCCTTGGCAGCATGCGTAGCACTGCTGGCGGCTTGCGCCATGGCCCAGGCGGGAGCGGCCGCACCCCAGGCAACGAATCCCAATCGTCCGGCCGCGCTCGCTGCGCGGGCCGCCACGCCCGCCGGCGCGGTCGATGCGGCGTTGCCCACATTCGATGTGGTGTCGATCAAGCCCTACGGGCCGAACAATTTGAGGATCAGCATCCGCACCAATCCGGATGGCATCGCGGTAAGCGGCATGCCCATGCACATGATTCTTCGCGAAGCGTTCGGAGTGACCAATGACCGGCTGCTGGGAGAACCGGCGTGGGTCGCCACAAATCGCTACGATGTCGATGCCAAAGTCGCGCCGGAGGATGCGCCGAAATTCAAGCAGCTAGCCGACCGGCAAAAGTGGCAGATGCTGCTCCCGGTTCTGCAAGACCGATGCGCGTTGAAATTTCACCACGAGACGCGAGAGCTTACGGTGTATACGCTGGTCGTGGCCAAGGGCGGGCCGAAGTTGCAGGTGTCAATGCCTGCCGACCTGAGTGCGAAACAGACGCCGGGACAGAACCCGTCAAGCGCCGGCATGAGCGTCAGCGAAAACCTGTTCACGATGACGGGCCATGGAGCCTCCATGGCGTCGATCGCGCGCTGGATTTCCCTCGACCTTGGCAGCACCGTGATCGACAAGACCGGCCTGACGGAGAAATACGACTACACGCTCTCATACGTGCCAGATGAAAGCATGAAAGCAGGGATTTTGCCGCCCGGCAGCAGCGGCGGAGGCGCGCCTCCACCCGAGGGCGAGGGCCCGTCTATCTTTACCGCTTTGCAGGAACAGCTCGGACTGAAATTGGTCGCGCAGAAACAGCCGGGGGACGTGATCGTGATCGACCACATGGAACAGCCGACGGCGAATTAATGACAGGGATCAGGCTTCAGGTGTCAGGGGTCAGAAAGGCAGAGAACAGGGAACACAAAGCAGATGCGTCGAATTCGGCATTTCGTTTGTGTGGTTGCATGGCTGGCGTGTTCCGAGCTGGCCGCGGCCTCGCCCTATCGCGGCGTGGTCACTTTCGGCGGGTTGCCGCTGCCCGGCGCCACCATCACGGCTACGCAAGGCACGACGACCGCGACCGCCGTCTCAGATGCCAGCGGCGCGTTTCAGTTCGACGATCTGGCTGACGGCAAATGGACCATCGAGATTGCGATGCAGTGTTTCGCGCCGGTTCACGCTGAAGTGACCATCGCGCCCAATCTGCCCGCCGCGGCGTACGAGCTGAAACTCCTCGAGCCTGGCCAGATTCAGGCCAGCGCACAGGCCGCGAAACCGGCGGAGGAAACTCCGCCAGCGCCGACAACCGCGCAGGCTCAACAGGCCCAGCAGCCGCAGCAGCCGCAGGGGAAAAAGCCGCCGCAGAACAACGCACAAGCAAACCCACAGGAGATCCCCAAAGCGCCCGAAGAAAATGAGCAGAGCGCCGACGGATTTCTGGTGCAGGGCAGCGTGAACAACGCGGCGACCTCGCAGTACGCCACCAATCCTGCCTTCGGCAATACGCGTTCCGGCAGCAAGGCTCTCTACACGGGCGGCTTTGCCGCCACGGAGAGCAACTCCGCACTCAATGCGCAGCCTTACGCGCTGAGCGGCAGTGCGGTGCCCAAATCCGCCTACAACGATTTCACCGGCTCGGCCACGCTGCAAGGCCCCATCAAAATTCCGCACATTCTGCCGCGCGGTCCGAACTTCTTTGTCTCCTACCAGTGGACGCGCAACAGCAACTCCGTCACGATCCCGGGCCTGGTGCCAACGCAGGCCGAGCAGGGCGGAGATCTCGCCGGGCTGACGAATGTCGAGGGGCAGCCGGTAACGGTCTACCAGCCCGGCACCAACACGCCGTATACCAACAACCAGGTTCCCGTCAGTGCGCAGGCGGCGGCGCTCCTCAAGCTGTATCCGCAGCCCAACATCGCCGACACCAGCGGCTACAACTACCAGGCGCCGGTGCTCAACAACACGCATACCGACGCGCTGCAGTCGCGGTTCAACAAGAACGTGGGGCGCAAAGACCAATTCAACGGGAGGTTTGCTTTTCAAAGCACACGCGCCGACAGCGTGAACCTTTTCGGGTTTGTCGACGAGACCGGCCAACTGGGCATCAACACCAATATCCAATGGTCGCACCGGCTCAGGCCGCGCGTTTTTCTGTACACCAACTTCACCTTCAGCCGTTTGCGCACGGAGGTGACGCCCAACTTTGAAAACCGCGTGAACGTATCGGGCAATGCGGGCATCACGGGCAACGATACGGATCCGGCAGACTGGGGTCCGCCAGCGCTGGGTTTTTCCAGCGGCTTTGTGGGGTTGGGCGACGCCAACAGCTCCTTCAACCGCACCCGCACCGACGATGTCTCGGTTTCGACGCTCATCTACCGAGGCAAGCACAACATCACCGCGGGCGCAGAGTTGAACAAGCGGGAGTATAACGATTTGTTCCAGCAGAATCCGCGGGGCACCTTCACCTTTAACGGTGCGGCTACCGCAGGCACAGCAGGCGGGTCGGCAAGCGGCTCCGATCTTGCCGATTTTCTCATCGGCATCCCCGACGCGAGCGCCATCGCTTACGGCAACGCGGACAAGTATTTTCGCCAGCCGGTCTACAACGCCTATATCAACGACGACTGGCGCGTGATGCCGATCCTCACCATTAACGCCGGCCTGCGCTGGGACTACGGCGCGCCCATCACGGAGTTGTTCGGCCGCCTGGTGAATCTCGACGTCGCCAGCGGGTTCACAGCTGCGCAGCCGGTCGAGGGCAGCAAACCCGTGGGATCCGTGACCGGCGACCACTATCCCGCGTCGCTGATCGAACCGGAGCGGCGCATGATTGAGCCGCGCATCGGCGTCACCTGGCGGCCGATTCCCGCGTCGACGGTGGTGATCAAGGCGGGCTACGGCCTCTATCCCGACACCTCGGTCTATCAGAACGTCATCCTCAATATGGCGCAGCAATATCCGCTCTCCACCAGCTTGAGCGTCCAGAACAGCACGGCATGCCCGCTCACGCTGGCCAATGGTTTCACTCCCTGCGCTTCCGTCACCAGCGACACCTTCGGCATCGATCCCAAATTCCGCATCGGCTACGCGCAACAATGGCAATTGTCGGTGCAGCGCGATCTACCCTTTGCGTTGCAGGCGACGGCGACCTACAGCGGCATCAAGGGCACGCACGGCCCGCAGGAGATTTTGCCCAACAGCTATCCGCTGGGCACGGCGAACCCCAATCCGAGTTACCCATCGGGATTCGTCTACGAAACCTCGAACGGCAGCTCGATTCGCGAGGCGGGGCAGTTGCAGTTGCGGCGCAGATTGCGCAGCGGCTTTGCCTCCACGCTCACCTACACCTATGCGAAGTCGATCGACGACGATGCGTATCTCGGCGGCGTGGGCCACGTGACGGCGAGTAGCGGAGGTTCGGCGCAAGCGGCGTCGTTGTCGTCCCCCTCGGCTGCGATCGCGCAGAACTGGCTCAATCCGCGGGCCGAGCGCTCGCTCTCCAGTTTCGATCAGCGCCAGCTTCTCAACCTGCAGGCGCAATACACCAGCGGGGAGGGTCTGGGAGGCGGCACCTTGCTGGGCGGCTGGCGCGGCCGGGCGCTCAAGGAGTGGACGGTGCTGGGCAACATGACCTACGGCACAGGATTGCCGGAGACGCCGCTGTATCCAGCGATCGTTCCGGGCACGGGTGACTCCAACATCATCCGGCCCGATCTGACCGGCGCGCCCATCTACAGTTCCGGCACTGCAGCGCACCTGAACGCGGCGGCTTACTCTGAACCGATCGGCGGATGGGGAACGGCTGGCCGGTATTCCATCACCGGGCCCGATCAATTCACTTTCAATTCTTCGCTGGCGCGCACCTTCCGGCCGCACGGCAAATGGTATCTCGACGTGATTGTGAATTCCACCAACACCTTCAACCACGCGGCCTTTACCGGCTGGAATAACTTTGTCACCAGCGATCAGTTCGGCCTGCCCTCGTCGGCCGGCGCCATGCGCAGCCTGCAAACTACGTTCTACCTGAGGTGGCAATGATGCGGAAACTGGCAATCTTCGCACTTCTTCTTGGGTCCGTCGCAGGCTCGCGTCCGCAACAGGTGGGCCAGAACAAGAACGCGGGCGAGCCGCAGAACGTTACGTTCAAGGTGCAGTCGAATCTGGTGGTCGAGGCCGTTGAGGTCAAGGACAAGCAGGGCAACTTCGTTCATGGGCTCACCGCGAAAGATTTTGTGCTGACCGAAGACGGCGTTGCACAGACGATTCGCTACTGCGAGCACCAGGACCTGGCCGAGACCGCCAAGCCCTTGCCTGCCATGACCTCTGCCACCGTGGACGTTACGATCTACAACAAATTGGCGCGAGAGGCCATCGCGCCCGAAACCATGGACAACGAGCGCTACAAGAACCGGCGGCTGCTGGCCTTGTATTTCGACATGACGGCCTTGCCGCCGGCTGACCAGATGCGCGCGCTGGACGCCGC
>Ga0326728_10001532_pt1 | contig 81210 bp, 54 predicted proteins | sample MB3enrmetagenome_FD_207602 | JGI IMG/M metagenome (GOLD analysis project Ga0326728, IMG submission 207602) | Lab enriched peat soil microbial communities from McLean, Ithaca, NY, United States - MB31MN | ecosystem: Environmental > Terrestrial > Soil > Wetlands > Peat | place: USA: New York...
CTCCCTCTCACAAGAGAACCCACTGACTGGAAAGCCGGATGCGGGAGAACCGCCTGTCCGGTTTGGAGGGAGGGGGGGCGGTCATCCGCTCTCCCTACCCCTATCCCGCCTCCACTGAGGCATTACGCTTCTGAGCCTTTTGCCCTTGATCTCTGCTCGTCCGTTGCCTCTTACTGTGGACAGGGAAAGAGCCGATGCAAGCAAACGCAGCAACAATCGAAGTCGCCCAGCCCAAACTCTTCAACACGGGCGCCGTGATGGTCGTCAACGCCTATGGCGCTCTGCTGGCCGTGCCGTTCCTCCTGTCGGTCCTTGTGGTCAGCGTGACCGAGTTTAGCCTCCTCACCGCCTTGATCCCTTTGCTCGTCGTTGCGGCGACCGCCTACTTCCTACCGTTTGGGCTGGGGAATACCCACATCACCCGCCTGGTCCAATCGCTAAACCCAGCGGCGGCCCAGGGCGGAGAGGGATTCATTGTGCAACTGACCTTGTCGCCCAGGCTCAGGTCCGGCCTCCGCGCGCTCCTCGAAGATGCCGATGACATTGGCTACCTCACCGTGCGCGGGGACGAACTGCTCTTCCAGGGCGACTCCGTCAAGCTGTCCATCCCACTGGACCATATCGAGCTGGTGCGGCCGCAAAACATCGGCTTGCGGGGACTATTCGTCTATGGCCGCCGTATCCAACTTGTCGTCCCGGCCTTGAAGCAAGTCGAGTCCCTCGAATTCGCCGAGCGCTCCTCCCGGCTGCTGCCCACTTCTCGATCCATAACCAAACAGTTGTACCAGCGCCTTTCTACTCGGGTTCCGCCCAAGGCGAATTAGGAGCGCCTCGGCCCGGAACGGGGCTTTCCTGGGAAATCCCGCTTGCATCGGCTTGGGCGGCTGTTAGAGTCCGGCCTGCGTTTTCTCCACCGACAGGGTGGTTTTCTAGTTTAAGCAACAGAATTTGCGCCTTGTGAAGATTTTTAGCGGCAGCTCGAACCAACCGTTGGCTGAGGCCATTAGCCGGTACATCGGCATTGAACTCGGCAAGTCAACGATCAAGCCGTTCCCGGACGGGGAAACGTTCGTAAAGGTCGAGGAAAACGTCCGCGGGGAGGACGTCTTCGTCGTCCAGTCCACCAGCCCGCCTACGAACCATTATCTGATGGAGTTATTCATCATGATTGACGCATTGCGGCGGGCGAGCGCGGCGCGGATCACGGCGGTCCTGCCGTTCTACGGCTACGCCCGGCAGGACCGCAAAGACCAGCCCCGGGTGCCCATCACTGCCAAGCTCGTGGCCAACCTGCTCGTGGCCGCCGGCGCCAACCGCATCCTGACGATGGACCTTCACGCCCAGCAGATTCAGGGCTTCTTTGACATCCCGGTAGATCATCTCTACGCGGCGCCGGTGATGTATGAGTATCTGAAGACGAAGCGCCTGCGCAACTTGGTGGTGGTCAGCCCGGATGTGGGTGGGTTGAAGATGGCGTATGCGTATTCGCAGGTAATGGACGCCGGCCTGGCTATCGTGGCCAAACGGCGTAAGAGCGCCAGCGAAGTGGAGTCTATGGCGGTGATCGGCGAGATTCGCGGCAAAGACGCCTTGCTGGTGGATGATCTGACCGAAACCGCGGGCACGCTGACGACGGCCGCGGACCTGATCAAACACAAGGGGGCCAAGAGGGTCCTGGCCTGCGTTTCCCACGCCATCCTTAACAAGATAGGCATCGCACGATTGCGCAAATCGCCTATTGACGAATTGGTGACAACTGATACTGTCCTTCGCCCTGCGATCAGCGGCGTGAAGATTGTCACGTTGTCGGTCGCGGGGCTTTTGGGCGAAGCCATCAAGCGAATCCATAGCAATTCGTCGGTCACTTCGCTGTTTGAATTTAGAGGCGGGCGCACCAGCTAATCGGCTGGTGCGCGGGCGCCGAACCGTTTTAAGACTATGAAATCAGTATTACTCAACGCAGCTCCCCGCGTCCTGGGCAGGCGGGCCGGGGCCAAGGCGCTCCGCACTGCCGGTCGCATCCCGGCCGTCATCTATGGCCGGCAGACCCAGGCGCAGAGCCTGGAAGTCAACGCCAAAGAGATGGAGGACCTCATCCACCATTCCGTTTCCGAGAACCTCCTGGTGGACCTGACCGTCAAGGACGACGCCCGGCCAAAGCGGCTGGCCCTGGTGCAGGAGATCCAGCACCATCCTCTTACCGGCAAGGTGTTGCATGTTGATTTCCACGAAGTCGCCGAGGATGAGAAAGTGATCGTGCTCGTGCCCGTCGAAACCGTCGGCGAAGCCGAGGGCGTGAAGACCGAAGGCGGCGTGCTGGAGCACGTTTTGTTTAAGATCAAGGTGCGCGGGTTGCCTAAAGATCTGCCGGAACAGATCACCGTGGATGTTAGCCACCTTAAGATTGGCCAGGCCATTCACTTGGGCGAGATTCCAACCCCTGCCAATTGCGAACTCGTCGGCGACAAGCAGATTCCTGTCATCGCGGTCGCTGCGCCACGCACCGAGGAAGAGGAAGCGGCCGAGGCCGCGGAAGCCGCGGAAGCCGTTCCGGGCGAGGTCGAGATGATCAAAGAAAAGAAGGAAGAGGGCGAAGAAGGGGCTCCGCCGGCAAAGGGCGCCGAGAAAGGTGCCGTCAAGGGCGCGGAGAAAGCCCCGGCCAAGGGCGCGGAAAAAGGGGCCGAGAAAGCCGCCCCGGGCGCCGAGAAAAAAGCAGTCCCGGGGGCAGAAAAGAAGGCCGCCCCCGTTGCCGAGAAGAAGCCGGAGCGGAAGAAGTAGTTTCGGTGGCGACCCTGCCTGGGCGGGGTTGCCACAGCGGCCCCCCGCATGGAGAACTTGTATCTCATCGTGGGCTTGGGCAATCCCGGCGCCGAGTATGCGCGCACCCGGCACAATGCGGGTTTCCTCGTGGCCGACCGGTTGGCCCAACGCTGGCAGGCCGATTGGGCTTACGAGAAGAAGTTCAACGCCCGTCTGGCTTCCGCCCAACGCAACGACCGCCGCGTGCTGCTGTGCGAGCCGCAGACGTATATGAATTCGAGCGGCGAAGCCGTTGGGGCTGTGCTGGCCTTTTACCGGGTCCCGCCGGCGGGCTTGCTCGTGGTGGTGGACGATGCGGACTTACCACTGGGCGAAATCCGGCTGCGGCCCGGCGGCAGCAGCGGCGGGCATCACGGGCTCGAGTCCATCGAGCAGCGTTTGGGCACACGCGAGTATGCCCGGCTCCGGGTGGGCATCGGGCGGCAGAGCGGCGCGCGCGAGATCACCGGCTACGTGCTGGGCCGATTTAGTTCGACGGAAGCAGCGTTGGCAGATAGAGTCTTAACCGTGGCCTCCGACCAGGCCGAGACTTGGCTGGAAGCTGGAATACAGAAAGCAATGAATCAGTTTAACGGGGTCGTCAGCGACCCCGCGAATGAAAGAAAAGCGCAGTGAAACGATACGAAGGCCTGTTCATACTGGAAACGGCGGCCAAAGAAGAGGGCATCAAGGATGCCATAGACAAGATTTCTGCCGAGATCACCGCCCTGGGCGGCAAGGTGGAAACGGTGCAGAAGATGGACAAGAAGAACTACAGCCGGGTCGCCAACAAGAAGCATAGCGCCGGCTTTTATGTGAACGTCATCTTCGAAGGCCAGCCTACCCTCCTTGACCAGTTGAAGCACCGCTTCGCCATGAACGAAGACGTCTTCCGGGTGCTGTTCACCAACGCCCCGGCGCCGAAACCAACAACCACCAAAACAACTGCATAAAGGAGACCTATGGCTAACTTCAACAGAGTAATTCTCGCGGGCAACCTCACGCGCGATCCAGAACTGCGCTACACCCCCAAGGGCGTCGCCATCGCCAAGATTACCCTGGCGATCAACCGGACCTGGAAAACCGAAACTGGCGAGACAAAGGAGGAAGTGACGTTTGTTGACGTGGACGCCTTTGGCCGGCAAGCCGAGGTCGTGGGCCAATACATGAAAAAAGGACGTCCATTTCTGGTGGAAGGTCGGCTCAAACTCGACCAGTGGGAGGACAAGAACACTCACCAGAAGCAGAGCAAACTGAAAGTCGTGCTCGAAGGCTTCTCGTTCATTGACTCCAAAGGTGGCGACAGCGCCGCTCCCGCTGGTGCCCGCCCGGCTGCTGCCCCAGCCCCGGCAGCGGAGACTCCGCCGGCCGCAGAGCCCGAAGCGCCGGAACCCGAACAAGACGACGTCCCTTTTTAGCGCCCGTGATGCGCTGAGCGGCCATTCGATTCACGTTTCACGCATCACGCATCACGCATCACGTTTCACGTTTCACGTTTCACCTTGTGGCAAAGACTGAAGTTTTTGTCGAGTGTGCAATAAAAAGCTGCATTCACCGTTAGGAGCCTTCCCGAAGACTTCGTCCTTGTCGCGCCCAATCCGGCGCTAGTGCTGGTGCTCCCTATTCTCGCCTTCCTCTCAACCCCCTAAGTGCCAGCGCCGCCCGGAGCCGGGCATCGCCGACAACGTGATGGCCATGCGAGCGTGGCTGGCGTTGCGTGGCATAATGCGCCCCTTGGTCCACAAGGCGCGTTTGTCGAGGCGGTGCGCGGGGTGGTGCGGGCCTGACCCGCAGGCCGAGGACATCCCTACGCCGCTGGCCCAGCGCCACCGGCGGGTGGCCTGCCCGGCAGCCCCAAAATAGTCAAATTTCTCCTTGCTCACATTGGCCGCCGGACCCACAATTAGGCCGGAGCCAAGATTTAGGCTAATTACCACCACGAGCCGCTGACTCGCTTCTGTTTCAGCCAACGACCCGCGTGCGGAAAACGGCCCAGTAAGCGGGCATGAAGCGCCAGTTTCCAGTGCGGTGTGGGCAGGGTGAAGGGTTTGAAAGGTTCGCCCGACTGACTTCCAGAATCTTCTTCCGGCGGTTTCTTGGCGGTGAACAGCAACTTCTTGTAACAGGAGAACTATGAACAATTCACTTCGTCTGACGGTTATCACCCTGCTGCTGGCAGCGTCCAGCCTCTCCGCTGCCACGCTCTACGTATCACTGGGGAGCACGAACCCGACGCCGCCCTACACCAACTGGGCCACAGCAGCCACGAATATCCAGGATGCCGTGAACGTGGCCGCGACAAACGATGTGGCCCTGGTGACCAACGGGGTATATCCGGGCGGCGTCTCAGTGACCAAGCCGCTGACGCTGCTGAGCGTCAATGGCCCACAGTTGACAATCATCAATGGCGGCGGCACGAAACAGTGCGTTTCCCTGACAAACGGCGCAAGCCTGACTGGGTTCACTCTGACTAACGGTTACGTTCCGTATAGCTATGGCGGCGGAGTAGAGTGCGCATCCCCGAACGCCTTCCTTACCAACTGTTTGATTGTCGGCAACTCGGCTTACAACGTCGGCGGCGGCGGGGCGGATGGGGGCACGCTCTACAACTGCACGCTGAGCGGCAACTCGACGGGCGGCGCCGGCGGCGGGGCGTCCTTTTGCACGCTCTACAACTGCACCCTGACCGGCAACTCGGCTCCCGGCGACCGCGGCGGCGGGGCGAACAGTTGCGCACTCTACAACTGCATCGTCTATTACAACACGGCCTCAGCAGCAGCGAATTACGACTCCTACAGCACCCTCAACTACTGTTGCACCACGCCCCTCCCCACCACCGGGGTCGGCAACCTCGCGCTGGAGCCGCAACTGGCCAGCGCCACCTATCTGAGCGCGGGTTCACCCTGTCGCGGGGCGGGCAGCGCCGCCTACGCCACCGGCACCGACATTGACGGTGAGCCCTGGGGGAATCCCCCCTCCATCGGCTGCGACGAATACCACGCCGGGGCCGTAACCGGGCCGTTAACCGTGGGACTTGTGGCGAGTGACACCAATGTCGCGGTGGGGTATGCGGTGAGCCTGACGGCGCTCATTGAGGGGCGAACGACTCAGAGCGTGTGGGACTTTGGAGACGGCGTGGTCGTGAGTAACCGGCCCTACGCCAGCCACGCGTGGGCGGCTGCGGGAGATTACGCGGTAGTATTGCGGGCTTATAACGAGAGCCTGCCGACCGGGGTCAGGGCCACCGGGACGGTGCATGTGGTGGCGCAGCCCGTGTATTATGTTGCCAGTGCGAGTCCCGATCCCCAGCCGCCCTACACGTCCTGGAGCACGGCGGCCGGGACCATTCAAGATGCCGTGAATGCGGCTGAATTAGTGGGTGCGGCAGTGCTGGTGACCAACGGGGTATATCCGGGCGGCGTCTCAGTGACCAAGCCGCTAACGCTGCTGAGCGTCAATGGCCCACAGTTCGCGATCATCAATGGCGGCGGCACGAACGGGTGCGTTTCCCTGACCAACGGCGCAAGCCTGACTGGGTTCACCCTGACTAACGGTTACGCTCAGTTTGGCTCTGGCGGCGGAGTGGAGTGCGCATCCCCGAACGCCTTCCTTACCAACTGTTTGATTGTCGGGAACTCCTTGCGTCCCAACGACGTGTACGGCGGCGGGGCGTATGGTGGCATGCTCTACAACTGCACGCTGAGCGGCAACTCGGCTCCCAACGACTACTGCAGCGGGGCGTATGGGAGCACGCTCTACAACTGCACGCTGAGCGGCAACTCGGGCAGCGGGGCGAACAGTTGTGCGCTCTACAACTGCACGCTGAGTGGCAACTCGGCAGGTCTCAACGGCGGCCTCATCGGCGAAGCGAACAATTGCACGCTTTACAACTGCACGCTGAGCGGCAACTCGGGCGGCGGGGCGAACAATTGCACGCTCTACAACTGCACGCTGAGCGGCAACTCGGCTCCCGGCTACACCTTAGGCGGCGGCGGGGCGAACGGTTGCACGCTCTACAACTGCACGCTGAGCGGCAACTCGGGCGGCGGGGCGAGCAGTTGCGCACTCTACAACTGCATTGTCTATTACAACACGGCGTCAGTGGGAGCGAATTACGACTCCTACTGCACCCTCAACTACTGTTGCACCACGCCCCTCCCCACCACCGGGGTCGGCAACCTCGCGCTGGACCCGCAACTGGCCAGCGCCAGCCATCTGAGCGCCGGTTCACCCTGTCGCGGGGCCGGCAGCGCCGCCTACGCCACCGGCACCGACATTGACGGTGAGCCCTGGGGGAATCCCCCCTCCATCGGCTGCGACGAATACCACGTCGGGGCCGTAACCGGACCGTTAAGCGTGGGACTGGTGGCGAGTGACACCAACGTTGCGGTTATGCGGTGAGCCTGACGGCCCTAATTGAGGGGCGAACGACTCAGAGCGTGTGGGACTTTGGAGACGGCGTCGTGGTGAGTAACCGGCCCTATGCCAGCCATGCCTGGGCCGCGCCGGGAGATTACGCAGTCGCATTGCTAGCCTATAACGAAGCCAATGTGGGGGGCGTTAGCGCGACGCTGGACATCCACGTGGTACCGCAGCCTGTGTTTTATGTCGCCGCGACCAGCCCGAATCCTCAGCCGCCCTACGCCTCGTGGGCCACGGCCGCCACGAACATTCAAGATGCCGTGAATGCCGCTGAATCAGCGGGTGCGGCAGTGCTCGTGAACAACGGGGTATATCCGGGCGGCGTCTCAGTGACCAGGCCGCTAACGCTGCGGAGCGTCGATGGCCCGCGGTCCACGATCATCAATGGCGGCGGCACGAACCGGTGCGTTTCCCTGACGGACGGCGCCAGCCTGACCGGGTTCACCCTGACTAACGGTAGCCAGAATGGCTATGGTGGCGGAGTGTATTGCGCATCCACGAACGCCTTCCTTACCAACTGTTTGATTGTCGGCAACTTGGGTTACTGGCACGGCGGCGGCGGGGCGTATGGGGGCACGCTCTATAACTGCACGCTGAGCGGCAACTCGGTGGCGGGCTCCGACTGCTACGGCGGCGGGGCAGGTGGCAGTACACTCTATAACTGCACGCTGAGCGGCAACTCGGCTAGCGAGCCAGGCGGCAGCGGCGGCGGGGCGTTCAGTTGCACGCTCTACAACTGCACGCTGAGCGACAACTGGGCTGGCGACAGCGGCGGCGGGGCGGACGGTTGCACGCTCTACAACTGCACGCTCAGCGGCAACTGGGTGTCCAACCCCTTCGCTCCCTACGAGCAAGGCGGCGGGGCGTGTAGTTGCACGCTCTACAACTGCACGCTGAGCGGCAACTCGGCGGACACGGGAGGCGGGGCGTATGCGGGCACGCTCTACAACTGCACACTGAGAGGCAACTCGGCGGACACGGGAGGCGGGGCGTATGCGGGCACGCTCTACAACTGCACACTGAGCGGCAACTCGGCCGTTGCATATCAGGGTAGTGGCGGTGTCGGCGGCGGGGCCTACAGTTGCACGCTCTACAACTGCATTGTTTATTTCAACACGTCGTCAGGTGCCACGAATTTTGACTCCTCCAGCATCCTGAACTACTGCTGCACTACACCACTGCCCACTAACGGTGTCGGCAACATTACCAACGCCCCTTTTTCTGCCAACGGCAACCTGCGCCTCCAATCCAACTCTCCCTGCATCAACGCCGGGAACAACGCCTACGTGACTACCGCCACCGACCTTGACGGTAACCCGCGCATTGTCGGCGGCACGGTGGATATGGGCGCCTATGAGTGTCAGTCGCCCGCGTTGCTCGATTTCTACAACTGGCTGCAAACCTACCAGCTCTCGACCAGTGCTTCATCGGTTTACCTCGATTCCGATGGTAGCGGCATGAACAACTGGCAGGACTGGGTGTGCGGCCTTTGCCCCACCAACCCGCTCTCGGTGTTGCGCCTGCTTTCGCCCTCCATCGCCAGCACCAATGCGACGGTGACTTGGCAGAGCGTGTCCGGGGTGAACTACTTCTTGGAGCGCAGCGAGAATCTGGCCACGCCGTTCACGCTCTTGGCCACGAACATCGTGGGTCAAGCGGGCACGACCAGCTACGCCGACACCAACGCCACCGGCGCTGGGCCGTTCTTCTACCGCGTAGGTGTTAAGTCCCCGTGAGGGATAGTCGGGCGGATGCCATCTCCGGCGCTGGGCCAGCCTCACCGGTCGGCCCGGATTCACGCCGCGCTGACGGCCCCGGCGAGTTTCCGCGTTGTGTCGCCCGCCGCGTCCCTCAGCGTCTCCAACGGCAGGGCACGGTGGCCCGGACCCCGTGGAGTCTTCGGCAAGCTGTCGGTGCCTGCGCTCGCCCTTGCCACAGCTTCGCGATGCGGGTGACCAGCGCAAGTAATTGTAAACTTCCCCGTTTTTTCGGTTTCGGTCTTGCAAATACAAGGGAAAACGGGATTCTCATAGAATTTATGGCAAAGACTGAAGTCATTCTCACCCACAACATCGTTGGCCTGGGCGGCGAGTCCGACCAGGTCAAAGTGGCCGCCGGCTATGCCCGCAATTATTTGCTCCCGCAGGGCTTGGCCATTCCCCTGACCGCCGCCAACAAGCGCCGCATCGAGGCGCTCCGGCAGCGCCGCGCCGAGCGCGAGGCCCACGAGCTTAACACCATGACCGAACTGGCCAAGAGCCTCTCCAAGTTGATCTGTGTCGTCATGGTCAAGACCGGCGAGGACGGCAAGATGTTCGGCACCGTGACCTCGGGCATGATCTCCGATCAGCTTAAGACGCAGTTCGAGGTCTCGCTCGATAAGAAGAAGATTCACCTCGAACAGCCTATCCGCGCCTTGGGCGAGCACGAACTCGAGCTGCGGTTGCACCACGATGTGGTGACAACGCTCAAAGTCCGCGTCGAGAGCAGCACGCCGCTGCCCGTGCCGCCTCCCGCCCCCGCTGCCGAAGCCAAGAAGGAAGAGGCGAAAACCGAGAAGCGCGGCCACCGTCCCGAACCGGCCCACGGCAAGGCTGAACCTGGCGAAAAGAAGGCCGGCGCGCCGAGGCCGGAGCGTCGTCCGCGGCCGGAGAAAGCTCCCAGGTCCGAGAAGGCCCCCAAACCCGAGAAAGCGCCCGCTGCGGAAAAAGCCCCGGTGCCGCCAAAGGGGGAGTAAACCTCAGACTCGTCGCACCAGTCGGACCAATCCGATCTCGACGACGGAAACAACAGGCTCGGCCTTACTGCCAACCTCTGCCATCACCAGTCCTTTATCGGCTTGCTCCGATCCACTGGCTTGCCGATGGCTTTAGGAGGCAGCATCTGCTCATCGGCCTTCTGCGCGTCCAATAACTGCTTGGCCTGCTCAGGTGTCATTTGGGGCATCGCCTGAACCGCCGTGGCCTGCTGGTTGGTCTCGTCGGAGTTGTCCTTGGGTTGGCCGGTTTGCTGTTCCGCCTGCTGCGCCTGTTTCTGCTGCTCCGATTTCTGGGCCGCCTGCTTCTGCTCTTGCTCTTTCTTCTGCTGCTCGGCCTGTTGCTGCTGCGAGGATTCCTGCTTCTGTTGCTCCTGGCCCTGTTGCTGTTGTTGCCGCTGCTGTTGCTGCTGTTGCTGCTGGTCCTGTTGCTTCTGTTGGTTCTGCTGCTGGTCTTGGCCCTGCTGTTGTTGCTGATCCTGATTCTGCTTTTGGTCCTGCTTGTTCTGCTGGGACTGCTGCTGCTGCTGCTGCTTGAGTTCCTCCAGCTTCTTCTTCACAAAATCATAGTTGAATTTGGCGTCCGCATCCTGCGGGCTCAGTTTCATGGTGCTCTGATAATCCTGGATGGCTTTCTCCCAAGCCTCGGTGCGTTGCTTCGGGTCCTGAATCCGCTCGCCGAGGTGATAGAGGGAGTTGCCCTCGTTATAATAAGCCAGTCCTTGCAGGTTCAAATCTGGTGAAGCCAGTGTGGCGTTGAATTGCTTGGCTGCCTCGTCGAATTTCTGGTCGCGGTAGGCTGCCGCGCCCGCGTTGAAATGGAGGCGGGGGTCGTCAGTCCGCTTTTGGAGCAGCCGTTCGTATTCCTTCAGCGCCTGGTCGTATTGCCCCGCCTTGTATTCCCGCAGCGCACTGGACGGGGATGCCATTCCGGCCGCCGGCCAAAGGAGGAACCACGCAATCCACGAAGCAAGCAAAAGCAAAGACTGCGGCTGGAGGACAGAGGATGGCCTTGGTTGGCCGTTGGCGGGTGAGCTCCGGCTGGCGGCAGGCCCACCCTGCGCCGGCGTTGCCTTCGCCTTTTTGGCGTCTTTGGCCTGCCTCTCTGGTTTGCGTTCCGGGAAGAGCATTTCCACCAGCAACAACACAATGGCCACCGCCAGCGGCCAATGATACCGCTCGTGATACTGGCGGACAAATTTCTCTTGATGCTGGGACTTGGGCAGCTTGGCCAGTCCTTGGTCATAAAGCGTGTCAATCGCCTTGGCCCCGCGCAGCGGCAGATAGAACCCACCCTCCGTCGCGCCCGCGATCTGCTGCAGCAGCCGCTCGTTGAGGTGCGACTTGACGACGTTGCCCTGCTCGTCGCGGACATAATCGCTGCCGCCCTGGGCGTTCTTGATGCGCAACAGCTCCCCCTCGGCCGTGCCGATGCCAACCGTAAAGATGCGCAAGCCTTCCTTGGCCGCGCTCTCGGCAGCCTCCAGCGCGCCGGAGTCATGGTCCTCGCCGTCAGTGAACAAAACCAGGATTCTGTAATTGTCGCCCTCTTTGTAGGCCGTCAGGGCCGTCTCGATTGCCGATGCCAGCGCCGTGCCGCCTTGCGGAATGCTGTTCACGTCGAGCGCCTCCACACTTTGACGGAACGCCGCGTCGTCAATGGTCAGGGGGCATTGCAGGAAAGCCGTGCCGGCAAAGGCTACCAGACCAAGCCGGTCGCTCTTGGCGCGCTGCATCAACTCCAGCGCAGCCAGCTTCGCCCGCACCAGGCGATTCGGCGGGATGTCCTCTGCCAACATGCTCTTCGAGGTGTCAATGGCGACGACGATGTCCAGGCCCCGCTGCTTGAGCTCCTCCCAGTCAAAACCCCATTGCGGTCTCGCCAGCGCCACGATGAGGCACGCTACGGCCAACACGAGGCAGCCCAGGCGGATCTTCTGCCGTGTCGCGGAGATGCCAACCGTAAGGCCGGGCAACAGACGCGCCTGTATGAATTGCGTGAGCAACTGCTGCCGCTTGCGCCCAGACCACCAGAAGAAGACGAGCAGCGCCGGCGGAATCGCCAGTAGCAGCCAAAGCATCTGTGGATTGGCGAATCTCATTTGTTTAGTCCTTGGTCCTTGGTCCGTAGTCCGTGGTCCGTGGTCTTTCGGGGGTCATGGCAACCTCCTCCAAATCGTGTGGCGCAACAGCACTTCCAAGAGCAGCAGCCCTAAGCCGGGCGAAATTACCCAGGCGAACAGTTCGTCGTGGTGCGCAAACTTCTTAACCTCCGCCTCCGTCTTCTCCAGCTTGTCAATCTCGGCGTAAATGGCCTGGAACCGTTGGGTATTGTCCGCGCGGTAGTACTTGCCGCCCGTCAGGTTGGCAATCTCCGTTAACACATCCTCGTCCAAGTCCTCCGGGTCCGGGTCGTATATCTTTCGGCCAAAGAAGTCGTGCAAGGGCCGCCCATAGCGATCCATCCGCGGGCGGCGCGACTCGCCACGCTTGCCCACGCCGATGGTGTAAATCTTCACCCCCAGGGCCTTGGCCGCCTCGGCAACAGTCTTAGGGGCTACCTTCCCTGCGTTGTTGCGGCCGTCGGTCATCAGGATGACGATCTTGCTCTTGGACTTCAACTCGCGCAGGCGGTTGATCGCCGTGCTGAGCCCCGACCCGATGGCCGTCGAGCCGCCGTCAATTGTGCCAAGCTGCAATCGCTCCAGGTTTTGCTGGACAAAATCATGGTCCAGCGTCAGAGGAGCGGCGGTGTAGGCGTCCGTGGCGAATACAACCAGCCCAATCCGGTCATTGGGCCGCTTATCAATGAACTTCTTCAGGACCTCCTTGGCCATCTCCAGCCGATTGGCAGGCTCGCCGTGCAGTTCAAAATCCTCACACGCCATGCTGAATGACATGTCAATGACCGCCGCAATGTCCACCCCGCTCGCCGTGACCTTGGTCTCGCTCTTCGTCAGGCGCGGCTGCGCCAGGGCCACGATCAGCAGGGCCAGAATGAGCCAGCGCAGCGCCGCCAGGAAGGCCCCGGAGCGCGTGCGAGATACGTTGAGAATGCCCCGCACCAGTTGGACGGATGAATAAACAAATGCCGGCGGTTTGCCTTGTTTGCCTTTCAGCCAGCCCAGCAGGGGCAGCAGGAGCAGCAACACCAGAGAGTATGGATGGCCGAAGGTCATGCGGGCGCACCTGCCTTGACTGTCTGCAGCATGGTCATGATCGGCTCCGTCTCTTCCACCAGCCGCATCGCCGAGTCGTGCAGATCGTGCAACTCGGGTGGGCCGGGCTCGTACTTGGCGAATTTGACCAGGTCACAGCGCTTTAGGAACTCGCCCAAACTCTGCTTCTGGTCCGGGGTGAGCAGGTTGGTCTCCTGCAGCTCGTAGAGGAACTCTTCCGTCGTGCGCTCCGGCGCATGGAAATCGAACCGCTCTTCCAAATACCAACGGATGGTGTCAGACACCAGGATGCAGAACTCGCGCGGTTGGCTGATCAGCGCCAGCGCCTCCCGGAGCCTTTGTTTCGCGCGGATGTGCGGTGGGATGGCCGGGACAACCTCGGCCTGCGCGCGCCGCTTCTGCCAGTAACGCCAACCCCAGAACCCCAGCGCTGCCATGGCGAGCACCAGCAGCACCCCCCCCACCCACGCCCAGCCGCTCGGGATCTCGACCGGCGGCTTGATGTCCCGCAGCGCGTTAGTGCCCGGGCCGCCCACCGTCGCGGAGCTGGAATGTAGGTTTGTGGCGACCATGGCTCAGCCCGTTCGGGAGGGCGAGCGTCCCCGCGAGCCCAAACTTCCGATGGCACACACTCCAATCAGGGCTCGCGGGGACGCTGGCCCTCCCTGGCTTGGGTTTTGAGCTCGCAGTCGCATTCGCTTCACCCTCGCAAGCGCCGCTTCTCGCGGGTCTCGAAGAACCGGCCCAACTCCGCCGCGTAGGATTGGTCGGTGCGCAAGCGGATGGCATCAATGCCGGCGGAACGGAACAACCGGGCCAGGTCCGCCTGGGCGCGCGCTTGTCGCTCGGCGAACGCCGCCCGCTTGCGTTCGTCGCCCGTGTTGATCTCGACCACCTCCCCCGTCTCGGCGTCGTTGAGCACCAGCCGGCCAAGGGCCGGCAGTTCCAGCTCATATCGGTCAGTGATCTGAACCGCCACCACGTCGTGGCGGCGGTTGGCTTGGCGCAGCCGGCTGAACGAAGCCTGGGCCAGCGATTCGAGCAGCATCATCTGCGGTCGCGGTTTGCCGCGTCGTCGGTCCGCCGCCACCGTGGGCGAACCGATGAAATCGGAAATCACTACCGCGATCGCCCGATGCGGCGTTACCCGCAACAGGAATTCCAACGCCCCGTTCAAATCCGTGCCGCGATGGCGCGGCTCAAAGAACAACACCTCGCGGATGACCCGCAGCACGTGACGCCGGCCCTTGCGGGGCGGTATGAACTTCTCCACCTCGTCCGTGAACAGGATCAGCCCCACCTTGTCGTTGTTGCGGATGGCCGAGAACGCCAGGACCGACGCAATCTCCGCGGCCAGCTCGCGCTTGGACTGCGCGTGCGAGCCGAACAAGCCCGACCCGCTGGCATCCACGAGCAGCATCAGCGTCAACTCGCGTTCCTCCACGAACTTCTTGACGAAAGGATGGTTCATCCGCGCCGTGACGTTCCAGTCAATCGTGCGCACTTCATCCCCGGGCTGATACTCGCGCACCTCGTCGAAGTTCATTCCCTGGCCCTTGAACACGCTATGATATTGGCCCGCCAGCGTCTCGCTCACCAGCCGGTTGGTCCGAATCTCAATCTGCCGTATCTTCTTGAGAATCTCGCGGGGAATCATGGCACCGGCAACTCATCAAAGATCTTCTGAATGATGATCTCGCTCGTCTTCTCCTCCGCTTCCGCCTCATAGGTAATCGCCACCCGGTGCCGCAACACGTCCATGCCGATGCTCTTAACGTCCTGCGGCGTCACATAGCCGCGGCCCTTCAGAAACGCGTAGGCCTTGGCGGCCAGCGTGAGGTTGATCGTCGCCCGTGGCGACGCGCCGAGTTGAATGAATTCCTTCACCTGGATCTTGTAGGCTTCCGGGTCCCGCGTCGAGCACACTAGATCAACAATGTACTCCTTCACCTTGTCATCCACATAGATGTCATTGATCACCTGCCGCGCATGGAGAATCTGCTTTGGCTCTACCACCGGGCTGGTCACCGGAATGCCTGAGGTGCGGGCCATCAGGTCCAGGATTTGCCGCTCCTCCCCCCGCGACGGGTAGCCGATCTTGAGCTTGAGCATGAAACGGTCAACCTGCGCCTCGGGCAGGGGATACGTGCCTTCCTGCTCTATCGGGTTTTGCGTGGCCAGCACCAGAAACGGCTCCTCCAGTTTGAATGTCTGCTCGCCGATGGTGACCTGCTTCTCCTGCATCGCTTCGAGCAGCGCGCTCTGCACCTTGGCCGGGGCGCGATTGATCTCGTCCGCCAGCACCAAGTTCGCGAATATTGGGCCCTTGCGCGTTGTGAACGCCCCGGATTGGGGATTGTAAATCTGCGTGCCGATCACATCGGCGGGCAGCATGTCGGGCGTGAACTGCAAGCGCGAGAACTTCACATTCAGGCAATTGGCCAGCGACTTCACCGAAAGCGTCTTGGCCAGCCCAGGCACGCCCTCCAGCAGCACATGCCCGTTGGCCAGCAACCCGATCGCCAACCGCTCGACCAGGTAAGTTTGCCCGACGATCACCTTGCCCAATTCGTTAAACAGCGGGCGCACAAACGCCCCGGCTTCCTGCACCGCCTCGTTGATGGCATTGATTCCCGTATTCATTCGTTTCTGAATTATTGCTTAGTGCGATGGACACGAAAATCAGAAAATGCGTTCAACCAGCCACATCCGGGGTAGGATGTCCGCGATACCTCCGTAGCCTCCCGGGAGCCTCGCCGTAGTACCTCCGTTGGCTAACGAAGGTACTACGGCGAGGCCCCGGTGGGGCTCCCGTGGGGCACGCGGGACGGTTTGGCGCCGATAGGGGGCTAGAGGTTCCGCTTTCGGGGACCCAAGCTGGGTCTGGAGCGGGAAGCGAAACGCGGCAGACGGGCGAGAAACCCGGAGAGTCGGCACCTCGGTCTGGCCACTCGGCACGATTTTTGCTTGAAAAGGACCCCGCGGACTCGTTCAATTTAAAGACCACTCGTAATAGTAGCACCCAAAGAAGCACAGAACCCCATGAACCCCATCCGACCATTCGCCGCCTGCCATCTTAGCCGTGCCTCAGCGGTTCTCATGTTTGCGACCGCGCTTAGTGGCGGCTGGCCTGCCGCCTCGGCAGCGCCCGTCACCTCGAAACAGGCGGCGGCGGCAGTGACAGGCTGGCTGACCCTGGACCCCACACCCCTGGGCGAAACGCTGGGCACCTCCGTTCAGAGCGTGGCGACATTCAACGGTCCCGCCGGTAGCCCCGTTTACTACGTTGCCTGCCTTAACCCCTCGGGCTTTGTCATCGTTGCCGCCGATGATTTAGTGGAGCCGATCGTCGGGTTTGCAGTCTCCGGCCAATTCGATCCGTCCACGAACAACCCCCTGGGCGCGCTGGTGAACCGGGACCTAGCCGCCCGGGTCGCTTACGCCCAGCAAACCGCCTCCTCCTCCAAGGACACAAACGCCTTGCAGGCCCAGGCCAAATGGCAGCAACTCTGCCCCACGAATGGCGGCCTGATGATTAGACCGCAAGTGCTGACCTCCGTCTCGGACCTACGGATAGCGCCCCTGACCCAAAGCACCTGGGACCAGGGAACCGCAGGCAACATGGGCACGACCGCCTGCTACAACTACTATACCCCGCCATACGGAGACGGAAACAGCGACAACTACTGGGCGGGCTGTGTGGCGACCGCCATGGCCCAGCTCATGCGCTACTATCAGTTCCCAACCTCGGGGGTCGGGTCCGCTGGATTCACAATTTACTCCGATGGCTCAGCCCGCACCTATTATCTGCATGGCGGGGACACCGCCGGCGGACCCTATGCCTGGAGCAACATGCCGTTGGTCCCTCCTGCCAGCCCCCCCACGGTCCAATGCCAGGCCATCGGGGCTCTGGTCGCAGACGCCGGGGCTACTGTCAACATGAGCTACACCGCCAGCGGCTCCTCAGCGTCACCCTACACCGCCAGGAACGCACTGGTGAACACCTTCCAGTTCGCCAACGCCACATACGGTGCCAACGGCAGTGGAAGTATTGGTTCGGGCTTGGTAGGCATGATCAATCCGAACCTGGACGCCCGCTATCCGGTTCTGTTAGGGGTGCAGGGTTCCCCCGGGGGCCATGAGGTTGTGGCCGATGGCTACGGCTACAGTGCTTCCACACTCTATCACCACCTGAACCTCGGCTGGTCAGGCGTGAGTACGGCTTGGTATGCGCTGCCGCTCGTTGACACCAGTAATGGCACTTTCACGGTCCTCGACAGTTGCGTCTATAACACCTACACGAACGGGACCGGCGAGATCATCAGTGGTCGGGTGCTGGACCAGCTCGGCCGCCCGGTGGTCAACGCCACGGTCACCGCCTCGCGTAGCTCTGGCGGCACTTTCACGGCAACCACAGATACCAACGGCATCTACGCGCTCGCCAGAATACCATCCGCTTCCTCCTATTCTGTCTCGGTGACCAAGCCGAACTACAGCCCCGTCAGCGGCAACTTCTCCACCGGCACTTCCTCGGATTGGGCTGCCACCAGCGGCAATTACTGGGGGGCAGATTTCACGATGAACATGCAGTCAGCCGCGATGGACCATTTGGTGTGGAGCCCAGTAAGCACACCGCAGTCGCTAAACATGCCGTTCGGGGTGACCATCACTGCACAGAACCTGTTAAACGGCTTGGCCACGGGCTTCACCGGCCCGGTGGCCCTGAGCGCTTTCGCGTCCGGCGTCGGGCCTTCCGGCACAATCATCGGGAACCTGAGCGGGAACTCCTGGCTCTACGGCTCGGAAATGACCCACGGCTATGCCTTCACCCCAGGCACCAATGTGCAGGTGACCGCCGTCCGTGGTTACAACACGGACAAGGTATCCGTCTGGACCGACGGCGGCACCCTCCTCGGCAGCCAGGCCGTATCTGCTTCCGGCAGTTGGACCGAGGCGGCTTTGGCGTCCCCGATCACACTGTCCGCCGGCACCACGTACCGCGTTGGCGCCCACATCCCCGCAGGCATGTATGGCTATTACTGCAAGGCTTCATGGCCAACCACCTTTGCCAACGGCACGGTCGGCCAGAACTTCTATTACTCCTACGGCGATGTGTTTCCCGCCTCGGTTTATGGCACGGGTGAAGGGCCGCTGGTTGATTTGCGGTGCCAGGTTGTCTTCTCCAACTCGGTGGCCGTCAGCCCAATCGCCTCCGGGACCTTCGTGAACGGCGTCTGGAGCGGGAACGTGACGGTGGCACAAGCCGCTACCAATGTGGTTCTTAAGGCCGATGATGGCGCCGGCCACACCGCCTTAACCACCCCCTTTAACGTAGGCACCTCACCCCGATTGTTCTCGCCCCAGTCCTCAACTGGAGGCCAGTTCCGTTGCACCGTTTCCGGTTTGCCGGGTCACACGGTCGAAATCCTGGCTTCCTCAAACCTGGTAAACTGGGCCACCATCGCCACGCTGACCAATGCCACCGGGACGGTGAACTTCACCGACTCCCCCCCGGCCCTTAATCGGCGTTTCTACCGCGCCCAGCAGTTGCCCTAGCAAAAGCCTAAAACCTCATTTGGGCTTCGAGGATGTCCTGCGCGATTTGCTGGCGCAGCTCGCCCAGCGAGGCGAATTGCTTCTCCGCCCGCAACCTCTCCACGAAAGTCACTTCCAATTCCTGGCCGTACAGGTCCCCCGCAAAGTCAATCAGGTGCGCTTCCACCCGCAACTGCGGGTTCGGGTCCCGCAGCGTAGGGCGGTGGCCGATATTCAAGACTGCCCGCCACGTCCTGCCGCCCGTTTCCGCGTGGACCGCGTACACGCCGTGCGGCGGCAACGCCAGCCCCGTCGCCTCAATGTTGGCCGTCGGGAAGCCGAGTTGGTGCCCCAGCCCGTCGCCCCGAACCACCGTTCCCGCCAGCGAATAAGCGCGACCCAGCATCTGGCTCACGCGGTCCAGGTCGCCCGCCCGGATCGTCTCCCGAATGCGTGTGCTGCTCACCGCCCGGCCATCGAGCGACACCGCCGCCAGCCCGTGCACCGCGAATCTCAGTTCGGTCCCCAGTTTCCGCAGCAGCTCCACGTTGCCGCCCCGCTTGTGCCCGAAGACAAAATTCACCCCCACGCACAGGCTCTGGATGTGGCCCAGGTCGCCTGCCAGCCCCCGCACGAAAGCCTCGCCGGTCTGCTCACTGAATGCCTTGTCGAAGTGGATGAGCAGCAGCGTATCGGCCCCCAACGACTCGATCACGCGCAGCTTCTGCGGCAGCGAATAGATCAGCGGCGGCACCCGTCCCGGGGCCACCGCCGTGTTCGGGTGCCGGTCAAACGTGAGCACCAGCGCAATCGCCTCATGCTGTTTGGCGTCGCTGAGGGTTTGCCGGATGATCTGCTGGTGCCCCAGATGCACGCCGTCAAAGAACCCGATGGCCAGGCAGGCCTTCCGTCCTCCTGGCGCCAGCTCCTGTGCCGCGTGAATGATTCTCATTCGTCGTAAATACTCAGGTAGTAGCGCAAGCCTCCGGCTTGCGATCGTCCGGCAACCCGCCGGGTTGCCGGGTTCAGCGAGCAGCCCCAACAAGCCAGCGGCCCGTCGCGACGGTCGCCAACCGGAGGTTTGCGCTACTAGCTGAACAGTTGCAACTCAAACACCCTTTCAACCCCCCCCACCCCCCGCCAATTTCAAGAACGGCAGCACCCGTTTCTCCAACTCGCGCGGCGCCAGCTTCAGCACCTCCGTCAGCGGGATCGCCTGCGCCACATCGAACTTCCCGGAGGTCACGCGCCGCAGCGTCGCCAGGTGCCCGCCGCAGCCGAGCTTTTGCCCCAGGTCGTGCGCTATGCTGCGGACGTAGGTCCCTTTCGTGCACGCCAGCCGGAACTGCGCCAGCGGCTCCTGGTAGGCGCTGAACCGGAAAGTGTAGATGTGCACCAGCCGTGGCTCGCGCGGCACTTCAATCCCTTTCCGTGCCAGCTTGTAGAGCGGCACACCGTCCTTCTTCACTGCCGAGACCATCGGCGGCGTCTGCATCAGGTCCCCCACGAACTCCGCCGCCGCCGCGTTGAGCTGTTCCAGTGTCAGCGGCGGCACCGGCAGCGACGCCACCAGCTCCCCATCCGCGTCGTAGCTGTTCGTTGACTCGCCGAGCTTGATTGCGCCCTCATAGACCTTGTCATCGGACATCAGTTTCTCCGACAGCTTGGTGCCGCGCCCCAGCACGATAATCAGCAGCCCCGTCGCGTTCGGGTCGAGCGTCCCGCAATGGCCCACCTTCTTGATCCCGAATTGCCGGCGGATTGCATCCACCACGTCATGGGACGTCGGCCCCGCCGGCTTATCAATCAGGATAGCGCCATCCAGCGCCGAGAATTCTTGCATCATGCGTTGTTAATCAGTTTCCACTAGGGTGCGCACTTGCCGCAGTGCTTTTGAAGGAAAATCGTCCGCAAAACGCCACCCGCCTGCCACCTTGAACCGCCCTCGCTCGCCGCTCGCCGCCCGCTGTAACGTGACGCGCTATTTCGTGGACGGGGTTACTGTTTGAGTTCGTGGTGATTGCCCGCGCTTTGGCGGATTGGTTCGTGGAATTACCACTTCAAGGCGGCCCTCCAGCCCCCGGTTCCTCCCGCCCTGCACCAGACCCTCCCGGGAGCCTCAGGGTAGCCTCAGGGTAGCCTGAAGGTAGCCTCAGGGTAGCCTCAGGGTGGCCTCGGGGTGCCTACCGGTTGGCTACCACATGGCCTGAGGGTGGCCTCGGGGTGGCCTCGGGGGCAGCCCGGCACGCCTGTTCCGCCCGTTCCACCGAAAACGGCCAAGAGTGGCCCGCAGCCACCTAAGTCCGCTATTGAGCGTCATTTGAGATTTGCAGCATCCTTCCGTGTCCACGGACCTATTTCCACGAGCGAATCCGCTGCCGTCTCGACTCCGCCCCCACGAAACAATTCGCTGCGTTACACTTCGATTGTGGTTGACTTGCATAAGCATTCGCAATACTGAAAACGGCAGTTTGCACCCCCTGGCCACCCTGGTACCACTCTGGTACCACCCTGGACCTACCCTGGTACCATAGAACAGTTCGCCACGCTCCAAAACATAGCCCGTAGGGTACCCCGACCCCTTGGTTTGCGTCTCCGGCAGTATCAACAGACCTAATGCCAATTAGCCTACTAGGGATTCAGCGCGAGGGTGACCCGGCATTCGCGGGCAGCCCCACCCGCTTGAAGGGGCTTCTTATGCAAACGCCTGATCACTGAGAACTGTTGCGCAACGCCCTCAACGATGTTCTGCCCCGCCCCGTAGCCGGAGGCAATGGGTGCCCCTCACGGCGCGAGCCCCGGCGCGTCCACCCAGACTACGCACCCCGGCCGCTGCTCAACCACCCGCCGCTCGGTGAACCTCACCGCGCCCCGCACCAACCACTCGTAATCGCAGGTGCCGGCCCGGCAGTCATATAGCTCGACGGTGCCCAATACCCTCCCCTTCCCCCCGCTCGCGATCAGTCCGATCACACCACGGATGTTGGCGGGGCGGCTGCGGTATTCGACCACTTTCGACCCGTCGAGGATTTGCGAAACGTACGGCTCTCTGACGATTAAACACTTCATAGACTTTTGACTTTGGATTTCGGCAACGCTTCTGCGTGAAAAGGCGCCTGCAGTGGACGCCGGGATCGCAATCGCTCGGCGCCAGACTAGTTCGATCCTTTCAAAATGGCTTTGAAGATAATCCAGAGTATCACGGCAAGGATGATTATCCCGGTTACGTCTCCCTTTCTGCTCCTTTTTCCCGCTCGACGTTTTGGGGCGTTTCGTTTCTTCCACCGTTCAAGCAATCCCGGGTTAAGCTCCGCAACCTTAGCGAGCATAATATCAATGTGGTTTTTATCGTCTCTCCATCCAGGTCGAGATTCATCCAGTGCTTTTGCTGCGCTTTGAACGCGCTTCCATGTAAGCCCCGGATAAAGTTCAGACCAGTCCGCAACATCTATGATATACTCCTTGTCCAACTCATCGAGGCACTTCTGCTGCTCATCAATCTCGCAATCCTGAATCAGTTGTTTTGCCTGCTCGTAAGTTAGCGGATCCTCGGCGTCTTCATCTGGGTTTACTCCGTGAGACAGAAGTGTCCCGCGTTGCTCTTTGGTTGCCGGACGATTTTGGTAAGCCGTTTCAATGTCTGGAAACTTCTTAACACATTCGTCAATCGCATCGCTGGCTTGGCCCTTTGTGATGCCTTCATTCCAAGTGCAACCAAAGAAGCGCAGCTTCCCTTTCTGTTTCTCCGTCGCCGGGTCATTTCGCCAATCGTGCTCGTGTAATTTAATTTCGAGAAGCCCGCGAGGCGTTTGTCCATAACCGTTCTCCACCTTCCACATTTCAGGAGTGAGGCAGTTGCTAGGAAGTCTTGCCAGTTCGTTCCGCGTAGCCAGAATATGCAGGATTGTGTTTGACGTAAAGTTTTTGGTGGGAATGCTCAAGAATTCCGGTGTTAGAAACTCTCCGGGGATTTGGTCACTGTGGCCGTACTCTGCTGCTACATGCAAAGGTGTTCTGCCATAGTAATCCAAGGCAGTGACCGTTTCTTTGGTCAAGAACTCTGCTGGAACTTGATTAAGGTAGCCATGCTTCGCGGCAAAATGTAGTGGGGTTTCCTCGCGGTTGTTTCTTGCCAAAAACAATTCGAGCTTGAGAAGATGACGCGGTATCTCATTGAATTTCCCATTTCTTGCTGCGCGGTGTAGCGGAGTGTCCCCGCTTTTCGTTGTGCTTCTGATTGTCGCTTCTGTAAGCTTTGCCAGTTGGGAAGCCCTCTTTTGTTTCACAACTGCCGACGTCGGCAGCGGTGATTCGCCCGGCAATGGGGTGCGAATCTCCGGCAAATGGTTCTGCTCAATTGGTGATGGGACTTGGGAAGCGGCTGCAGGCGCGAAGAGTTTTGTTTCCAAGCCACAGTGCGGACAAGACACGATGCTGCCTTCCTCCGTGAGTTCGTTTGCCGCAAATTTAATTCCTCCGTCGCAGTGCTGGCAGCGGGAAGTCGTGTAGTGTGGGGCAGATTCGTTCATCTGAATTGCGCATGGCGGGCGGGGCAGAGCTTCACAGAGCGCGAAGCGACAGGGTTACCGCAGTTGCCGCAGATCAATTTCCGCGCCGAAAAGTGCCCGAGAATCAGCAGGGCCAGACCGATTATGGTTCCGATGGGAAAGAAAAATAGAAGGATCAAGCCGATGAGCTGGAGCAGGCAGCCCATTCCGGCCAATTGGCTTTTGGCGATGCGGCGGGCGTAAACGGGTTCAGCGTTCATGGGGCTGCCGGATGGTCGGTGCCAGGAGACTTCGGCGGATCGCACGGGATGCCATAGTCGAAGGCTTCGATCGTGCGCGTCGCGCCTTGAACATCTGTATAGCGGTGACGGCCTGCACGACGCGCGATAAAGGCAATCGAGTGGCCATCCACTACTGAACTGGCGAAAGGATAGTTTGCCAGAAAATAAATCAACGACTCTTCCCTGTTCCCGGCTCCATTCCCGGTAAGATTCAGAATGGTGCGTCTGTGCTCAACCAGCAGGCCATCAGACGTAATCTGCATAACGGTATAATGGTTCCATGGTCCTTCACAGGCGGTGAACCATTCGGGGAAGGTTCCCGGAACTCTTTTGTGGGCAAGCTGCTCATAAAGCCCATGCAGATCATAGTACTGGTCTCCCACTTTGCGGTAAGGATGGTAAGGGAGGCTCAATCGCTTGCAGGCGAGGAGGCATTCTGTCTCAGAGGCGGCTTTGGATGCCGCAGCGGCCTGCGCTTTTCGCTCAACTGCAGCCCTTTCTGTTGCGGACTTATCCGCCTCCGCCTTCTGAGGGTCGTAGAATTTCGACCGCGCAGGCTCGGGCAGATCAGCGAGCTTGACTCGTTCCGTGCCGCCATCATGCCGGAGCGATCCATACTCGGCGCTGTAGGCGCGAAGATGGGCGTTGGTGTAGGTGTTGGTGCCGATGGTGATTGTCGCAAAATCCCCCTCAAGCACATCGGCCGCGTGGGTGGCCCCGCAAAGCAGCGCGCTCAGGGCAAGGATGGTTGCTTTCGTGTTCATGGTGAGTGGTCAGTGGTCAGTCGTTTTCTCCTCAGCAATGCGGACAGGCGACGGTCTGGCCGGCGGCACTAACTTCAAATTCCAGATGCCCATTGCAATTCTGGCACCGGCACTTGGAGAGAGCTGGTTGAGGGTTCATCGAATCTAGGCAGGAACTCCCGCAGGTTGCTTATGCGGCTTTCGTTCTTTGGCGGGGCGCCCTTCGGCAGTGGCAGATTTCTTCCCGGTGCGATGGGCATCCTCGCTTCCTTCCACCGGTGCGCGCGCCGATAGCTGTTGCGGCTCGCCTCTATCATCCGCTGACGAAACCAGCCCTGTGCCTTTCGCGCAAGCACTTTCGCCGGGGCGAATGGCTGCGGTTCGGGCGGTTCCGCAGGCCATCCTCGACCCGCAGGCTGGCATCTTCTCGAATTCCAGGCTTTTGCTGCCAGGCTGCCGGGCGCAGAGCTGGCGCGACCGAACACAAACCACACCCCAATACCGCGCCAGTCCTGTCCAGCGCCCTGCCAAGAAAAGTGTAGTCTTTGCCCAGGAACGGACAGCACCACTACACCCCCTCTCTTGCTTTTCGCACGTTCGCAATTTCGTGTTTGGTTCGTTCGGTCGCACCATGGGGACAGCGGACCACGCCCGTCATTACGCGTAGTGCCTTCGAGTGCGCTTTGGCCGGTTGGTCACTCCGCTCTCGCACCCATTGTCGGGTGTCTGCCCACTCTCTCGACGCGCCTTGAGCCGCGGCGGACGCATCGCCGCCAGCCCAACCTGCCAGTCCGGCGCGTGGCGCGTTGGCCGTCTCAATAGTGCACCTCTTGCCCACCACAACACCGCTAGTGACAAAGTCGCCGAGATACCTCGCCCCGCAAGTATGGACTGCGGCGGCAAGCGAAGCGCGACGCCGCTTTGGGTTGAAGTGACGCAGGGGATTGAACCAAGCGCTCTTTACTGGCAGGGAGAGCGGCGTCGCGCTTCGCTTGCCGCCGCAGTCCAAAGCGACTCTGGCACTGGCCCTGCCCACCGCAAAAGGCTGAGGGAAAACCAGTTGAAGCCAACTGCCCGATTGGGTTAGCCTCCGCTCATGCTGGTCTATGAGCTTTGCGGCCTGACCGAAGAGGAACTCGCGCTGGTGGAAAGCACAAGATGAGTTCGCGCGCCCAGAACGAGAAGAAGTTCGGAACCTGGGAAGAACTGCCCAACGGCGGGCGCCGCTACTGGCTGGACATTGCCGGTCGGTTGGGCTGGCGGGCCCGTTACCTCAAGCAAGTGGACGCGCAGGAGAATACCGTCGGGTTTTGGCAGGAGATTTACGATGGCCAGGACAGGCTGGTCGAGATTCACGAGAAATACCCAGTGGATAAAGGCCACCAAAAGCAGTAAGGTTGAGGCATGACGATTACGCGACAGACGGTGGCGGAAAAGCTCGCCGCCTATTTGCACCACCAGACCCCCCTGGCGCAACTGGTGGACTGGGCGGAGAACGCCGTCATGGCTGGGGAGTTCACCCCAGCAGATGCCCCCATGCTGACGCGGGTCGTCGCACGGCTTGGCTTGGCGGACGTGCGCGCGTTTGGCCTGACATGGGAAGACTGCGAGCAAACGCTGCTTGCGCTGGGTTACACCGTGCGGGTGGAACTGGTGCCGGCTTGAACCTTTTGTCCAGGAGGCTATCGGCGCAGGCTTGAGACGGAGCAATGATGAAAGAACACGAACGAGTGGTGCTGAAGACCTCGGTCCCGGCAGAAGGGCTGGAAGTCGGCGACGTGGGCACGGTGGTCCACGTGTATCGTGATGGCCAAGCCTACAAAGTGGAATTCGTGGCGTTGGACGGACACACTGCGGCGGTGGTCACGCTTGAAGCTTCGCAGGTCCGGCCTGTGACCCGGCGCGAGATCACCCATGCCCGCGAACTCGCGGTGCCGGCCTGACGGAGGAGGCGATCAAACTCGTGGCGGGCGCAGAGAAATCTTGAGGGTTGGACCGTATTTGTCCCACCTGCTGATTTAGGTTGCTCGTGATGAAAACACGCACGCATCTGAGCCATGCCAACCGGAGGGGCCGTAGTTCCTCCAAAACCCCTGCCTGCCGCCGCCGGAAGCCCACTTGGGGCCTCCGCGCCTTCTACTCGCGCTCGACTGCCGAAACCCGCCGCGACTGGCGGCGCTTCCGCCTGACCCTCCGCCCCGGCCTGGAGCGCGACACGCAGCTCATGCCGTGGCTGATTGCCGACACCGTCTGCGGCGAAGTCGCCCGCTTCCTCGGTGTGGAAATCCCGGCCCGCTACTCGGACTGGCTCGATGCCAAGGCCGAGCGGTGTTACGCCCGGCATGATCACTTCCGCAAGCTCATGCGCGGGCGCGGCAATGCCCCGCGCGATTGGTTTTACGCCTTCATGCGCCACTGGTTGGCGGCGTTGCTGGACCTGGAGCGGCCCGACCTCTACCAGTGTTTGCCGGAAGATTTCAACCTCGGGCACCGGCTGCCGCCGGGGCAACATCCGCTCATCCGACTTAAAACCGAGGACTGCGGTCGTTGGCTGAAAGCGCGTGCTCGACATGGGACTGCTTGTAACTAAACTTCTGTCCGTTAACGGCCAATCGGACTACGAAATGAGTGCAACTACGATTCCAGTCGAAGCCAAAGAAGAGGCACTGCGTATCATTGCGCGGTTTAACCGGGAAGTGCTCGCCGGTAGCGAGCGCTGTTACGTGCCGCGCTTCAAAGGCAAGTACCTCTACCTCGACAGAGAAGACTCAGGCAGCGTTGAACCCATTTGCCGGCTCGAGTACAAGCGACGGAAGCGGCTCTGGGAGTTCGCCATCTACAAGTACAGTGCCGACCGTTACGACCCAGAGGAGTGGTTTTTCCCTGGCAATGATTTGGTGGATGGCACGCTGGAAGGTGCGATGAAGGCAGGATTGCAGGCTTACGAATGATACGACGGGCCCACGAACAGGAGCCAGCCGCCTCGCTTAAAGACAAATCGAACCCCATCGGCGGCTGGCTCGCTCTGCTCAGACTGATCACTTCGCTTTCACGTTCTTCCCATACCACTCGCGGAGCAGCTTCTCACGGCTCGTCTGCGTCTTGCTCGGGGCGGTGTCATCTTTGTCCTGGCCGTGCTCCACGCTCCAGCCGCTCCATTCACGGAAGGCGTGATACCTTGAATTATAAACCACGCCCGGCACCGGCAGCGGCTCCAGATTCTCCAGCGCCTCCGGTCCGCCCCACGGCGTCGGCTCGACGATGATCGCGTGCCGCGCGTCGGCGGCGCGGACGGCACGGGCCGAGCGCGTCGCCAGCGCCTGCCAATCGTCGTAGCCTTGAACTGAACCCGCTTCCAATCAAACGTGCCGAACAGGTTGTTCTGCTGCGGCCAGAGCGCGCCCCCAGGCGTCGTGATGTGCAGCATGAACTTGATGCCGTTCCACGGCTGCGGCGGCGCCGTCACACCGTCGGCCCTCACCATCGCGCAGCAAGCCAGACGAGCCCCGCGCATCTGGTTGATCGGCAGCGGCAGAACCACGCTCGCGGAGCCGTTTGTGTTCGTCTGCTTTTCCACCCGCAAGGATTGCGCGCTCTGGAATCCCGGAGCCAGCCGCACGCTTTGGTTTTGCTCCGCTCCCCACGCGTGCAACGTGCCCGCGCCCTCGAAGTCGGTTTGGAAAACGATGTCGCCCGTCTTCGGCTGCGCGAAACCCGGGAGCGCCATCACCACGAGGCTGCAGGTAAGCCCGACAGCTTGCTGACGCCAGCGGAGAAATAGGTGAGGATAGCTCATGCCGCTTTTTCCGGTCCGAGGATACCCAAACAGAGCGCGACAGCAAGCCAACCTGATTTTCGAGGCCTAACCTGGATGGTCAACACCGGCCACGAATGGCGAACAGGCTGGAGCGCCGGCATGTTGCCGGCTTAGGCGGATCGAACGGCCTAAGCCGGCAACATGCAGCAATTCTCATTATGGGCTGGATGGGGACGCCGGGTGAGGGCACCCGGCCTACACGTTTTACAAGAAATCGCTGTTGTAGGCCGGGTGCCGTCACCCGGCAGGTATTGGCAGAGCCATAATGAGAATTGCTGGGCAACATGCCGGCGCTCCGGCCTCCCGGGTATGAAATACCCGGGCGAAAAGGATGATAGAATAATGCATTAGTATGGCAACCATATAATAAGCTTATAGAATATGCTGTTGACAGTAATTCGCCTGGCGCTAATCTCCAATGCAGAGGGTTTGCGGGCACGAGCGATTCGCGGTGGGTGCAGACCCTGTATGTGCCAATCTTTGGGTCGGTGAAATTGTCTGCCAACAGCGGCGGTTGGTTCGACGCGTCTGAGACAAGGTTGTATCTGTCCCGAACCCGCCAGGGGGTTCCATACTCTCGAAGGAGCCCCGGCATTGGCTCACCCATCAATCACAGCACGAAATGAGAGAAAGGAGTCTTCGATGCATACAAAAACAAACTACACAGACAACTCGTGGAGAAGTTTCAGCCGGCTTCTGGCCGCGCTGGCTTTGGCCCTCACGGTGCCCGTCAGCGCGCAAACGCCGCCGCCCACCATCCCTTTTCCCGACATCGGAGCCAGAGCCACGGCGGGTTACCAAGGGGAGGCCTTGGGCGTCACGGCCACAGCCAACGGCGCGCGCTTGCGCTGCGGTTTCCAGAAGCTCGAGGGCCGCGCCACACCCGAGGGGCTCTGGCTGGAATCCACCAAGCCGGGCGGCGGCCGACTGCGCCTGGTGGCCGTGGCGGTGGGGCGTAGTGGCAGCCGCGCACGTCAGTGCGCGCTGACCGAGGCTGCAAGCTCCGTCAGGAGCGGCATGTCTATAGTGACGGTCCCACAAGGTGACCAAGCTCCGTTAGGAGCGCCATGTAAACACGGGGCGGCGAACTTCTTCGACATGCCGCTCCTGACGGAGCTTGAAACCACATTCTCAGACGTGCCCTTCTATAGACCTGCCGCTCCTAACGGAGCTATCGCTTGCCTGAGGCAGGAAGCGCAAACGCTCGCTCGCACTGGCAGGGTTTCTGTGAACGAAAAGCTGGTCCGGTTCACGCGTCCCGGCCTGACGGAGGAATACTCCGTGAGCGTAGATGGGGAGCGGCAGGACTTCATCATTGAATCTCCGCCCCTCAACCCTCAACGCTCAACTCTCAACCAGTCAGCGGGGGATTTGCGCCTGGAGTTGGCGCTGAGCGGGGCGCGGGCCGAGGCGGCGGCTGACGGGGCGAGGCTTAGGTTGGACGGGTCGGGGCGCACGCTGGCCTACAGCCGTCTGCGGGTGGAGGATGCCACGGGCCGGGAACTGACGGCGCGCTTGGAAGTGCTCTCCGCCGACCGACTGGCCGTGGGCGTGGCCGATGCCAACGCCACTTACCCTATGCGCATTGATCCCACCTTCAGCGATGCCGACTGGGTGAGCTTGGGCGTGGGGATGGGGGGAAACAATCCTTGTGTCTCTGCGCTGGCAGTGAGCGGGACCAATCTCTATGCGGGGGGACGGTTCACCACGGCGGGTGGGGTGTCGGCCAACAACATCGCCAAATGGGACGGTAGCGCCTGGTCCGCCTTAGGCTCTGGGATGGCTGGAAGCTATGCTTATGTCAGAGCGCTGGCGGTAAGCGGAACCAATCTCTACGCTGGGGGATGCTTCACGACGGCGGGTGGGGTGCCGGCGAACGGTATCGCCAAATGGGACGGCAGCACCTGGTCGGCCTTGGGTTCAGGGATCAGCGGTGGCTCCGATCCTGATTATGTGTGTGCGCTGGTGGTTAGCGGGACCAATCTCTACGCGGGGGGATCCTTCGCCGCGGTGGGCGGCGTGCCGGCCAACGGTATCGCCAAATGGGACGGGAGCACCTGGTCGGCGTTGGGCTCCGGGGTGAGCACGTACGGAGGGGGCGGACTCGGCACCGTCTATGCGCTGGCCGTGAGCGGGACCCATCTCTACGCCGGAGGAGTATTCACCACGGCGGGCGGGGTGGCGGCCAATTACATCGCCCAATGGGATGGCAGCGCTTGGTCGGCCTTGGGCTCGGGGATGAACAACACAGTCGCTGCCCTGGCGCTGAGCTGGACAAACCTCTACGCCGGAGGATGGGGGGGGGTCGCTAAATGGGACGGCAGCACCTGGTCGCCCTTGGGCTCGGGGTTGAACTACGTGACGTCGCTGGCGGTGAGCGAGACCAATCTCTACGCCGGAGGGACCTTCGCCAGCGACATCGCCCAATGGGACGGCAGCGCCTGGTCGGCCTTGGGCTCGGGGATGAACAACTATGTGCAGGCGCTGGCGGCTGACGGGGCGGGGCATCTGTTCGTCGGGGGAAGCTTCACCCTGGCCGGGACCAACGTGTCTCCCTACATCGCCCAGGCGAACCTGGGCAACGCCCCGACCAGCGCGCCGCCAGTCATCGTCGCTTCCCCTGTGAGCCTGGCGGTTCCTGTTGGGGCCACGGCTGACTTCCAGGTTGAGGCCTTCGGTTCGCCGCCCCTGGTTTATCAATGGGTCTTCAATGGTACGACTGCGATTGACGGCGCTACGAGCGCGGTTCTGAGCCTGACGGACGTCCAGTCCACTCAAGCGGGAGCTTACAGCGTGACCGTCAGCAATCTTTACGGCGCGGCGACCAGCGCCCCGGCTGTGCTCACCGTAACTGGCGTGCCGCCAGTCATCGTCGCTTCCCCTGCTGGCCTGGCGGTTGCGGGTGGCGCCACGGTGGACTTCCAGGTTGAGGCCACCGGCTCGCCGCCGCTGGTTTATCAATGGCTCTTCAACGGCACGACTGCAATCGCTGGCGCTACGAGTTCGGTTCTGAGCCTGGCGAACGTCCAGCTCACACAAGCGGGAGCTTACAGCGTGACCGTCAGCGATCTTTACGGGGCCGTGACCAGTGCCCCGGCGTTGCTGCAAGTCTTTCCTCCGGGCATCGTGGGGAGTTGCACGGAGGCATGCCTGCGGTCGGCCATGGCTGGCGGCGGAACGGTCACCTTTGCCTGCGACGGCACGATCACGCCGGCCAGCACCATTACGATCGCAGCGAGCACCGTGCTCGATGCCAGCGGCCACCAAGTGACGATCAGCGGTGGCAACGCTGTGCGCGTGTTCGAGGTGCCTGCCAACGCCACCCTCACACTGGTCAACCTGACGATTGCCAACGGTACCGTGTACGGGGGCGATGATGGCCCGGACGCCGCAGGAGGCGCCATTTACAACAGTGGCACTGTGATCGTGGACTTGTGCACCTTCACCGGCAACCTTGCGTCTGGCGCAGACGGAACCGAGGAGGGCGTGTTTATGGGGGGTCGCGGCATGGGCGGGGCTGTTTACAATGACAGCACCGGAACGCTCGTGGTGAAGCGAAGCACGTTCTCGGGGAATCGGGTGAGCGGCGGAGCGGGAGCGCCTGTCTATCCTGGATGGGGGGGCGACGGAAACGGCGGGGCTATCTGTAATTTTGGCACCTTGTGGCTGGAAAGCAGTACGCTCCAGAACAATGGCGCAAGTGGTGGGGCGGGTGGGAGAGGCTACGACGGTCACCCGTGGATGGACATAGCGACCGATGGTGGTGAGGGTGGACCGGGTGGGGTGGGCGCAGGCGGCGCATTGTACAACCTTGGGTCCGCGATCGCAGTCAATAGCACATTTTGCCAAAACTCTGGCAGCGGCGGTGGAGGCGGGGCAGGTGGTACCGGAGGCACCGGCATGGTCGCAAACGGCAACGGTGGTACCGGCGGCACTGGTGGGAATGGTTTTGGAGCTGTCTATGACGCCGTTGGAGGCCTCCATATGACCAACTGCACTTTAGCCTTTAACTGGGCCAACGGCGGCGGGGGAGGCGAGGGTGGCGCAGGGGGTGGGAGCGGCACTCCGAATCCCGGTGCCCCCGGACCAGGCGGCTCAAGCGGGGCCGGGGTCAGCGGCGGCATCAACGGGGGCTTCATAATCAACACGCTCCTGGCTATGAACGGCGGTAACTGCTCCGGGTCGGTCACTGACGGGGGCCACAACCTCAGCTCCGACGGCACCTGCCATTTCACTGGCATCGGCAGCCTGAACAACATAGACCCAAAGCTGGGCCCGCTGGCGGATAATGGCGGTCCAACGCCCACCATGGCGTTGCTGCCGGGCAGCCCAGCGATTGATGCGGGTGACAATGGGGCGGCTCCACCGACCGATCAACGCGGGTTCCCGCGCCCAGCCGGCCTGGCCGCCGATATCGGGGCTTACGAATTCGGCTTCGTAATGCCGACCGTCGCCATCAGCCTGTCCGGCGCCACCAACCTGACCATCCTGGGCAGTGGCAACGCCGGCCAATCCTGTCGGCTGCTGTCGAGCACGGATTTATTGAGCTGGGTTCCTATCGCCACCAACCAAATCGGGGGCGAAGGAACGACTCAATTCAGCATCAACTGCGCTCCTGGCAGCGCCTGCCAGTTTTATCGCTTGGTGATGCCATGAGCGCCGACCAGAAGGACCCCCGCCAAGCGTAAGAAGGGAGCAGTGGCTCACCCAGAAATCACAGCACGAAATGAGAGAAAGGAATCTTCTATGAATACAAATGCAGAAAACCGGCAGTGTTGGAGGACGAATACGGAAACGGTGATGTGGAGGGCAGCAGCTCGAGCCCGCACGGTTGCGCTTTGGCTATGGCCCGCCCTGGCGGCGATCCAAGCCTCGGCTGACCCCTACACCGTTCTCCACAGTTTTAGCAAAAGCGATGGCCAAGGGCCCGATTCGGAGCTGGTGCTGTCAGGCTCGACATTATATGGAACTACGGTGTCTGGCGGTGGTCCAGGTCGCGGCACGGTATTCAAAATCAACACCGATGGCACCGGCTTTAGCGTTCTCTTAGAAAGCTCTCAATGGGGACCTTCTTCTCTCGTGCTGTCGGGCTCCACGCTATATTGCGGAAGTTCGAGGGGCGCATTTAAGCTCAACACGGACGGCACCGGCTACGCAGACTTGCCTGCCCCTCTTAATGTGAGCGGTTTGGTTTTGTCCGGTCAAACCTTGTATGGAACCTCCGCGGGCAACGGCGGTGGTGGCAGTGTCTTCAGCGTCAATACCGATGGCAGCGGATACACGGTGCTCAAGACATTCTACGGCAGCGACGGGGAAACGCCGTGCGATCGCGTCATAGAGTCCGAGGGGATGCTCTATGGGACCACGGTCGGCGGGGGCGCCTTCAATTACGGTACGGTATTCCGGCTGGGCACCAACGGAAGCAGTTTCCAACTGTTGCACAGCTTCAACAGTAGCACCGATGGCGCCGCACCTTATGCCGGCCCCCTGTTATTCGACAACAGGCTTTATGGTTTGACTACTGACGGGGCCTACGGCTTTTACAGAATCAACCCGGATGGCACCGGGTTTACCGTGTTGAAATACTTCAGCTTTTCGGATGGCACGGGGCCTTCCGCCCGGCTGGTGGCCTCAGGCGGACGGTTTTTTGGCGCAATGGGGGCGGCGTATCCTACTGGCTCACCAGACAATAAGGGCCTGCTCTTCATGGTGAACCCCGACGGCAGCGGCTATACCGTGATCCATTCCTTTAACGGCGATGATGGAGCCAATCCAATGGCGCCGCTGCTAGTGTCCGGCGGCAAACTCTACGGAGTGACGTCGGGCGGTGGGACAGCGGGTTACGGGAGCGTGTTCAGCTTCTCGCTGGCTCCGCCTGTGATCACGGCCGGTCCTGTCATTCAGGCCGGCCCTGGCGAAGGCATGGTGGACCTGAGTGTCCAGGCGGATGGGTGTCCGGTACTGGCCTACCAGTGGTTCTTCAACTCCACGAACGCCCTGCCTGGCGCAACCAACTCGGTCCTGCATTTGGGCCCGCTGCTGCCCTCCGATTCCGGGCTCTATACCGTTGTCATCACCAATGCCTTTGGCGCAGTGACCAGCGCCCCGGCTCTGCTGGACGTGCCGGCCGGAGCGCCGACGATTCTGGTGCAGCCCTCGAACCAGACCGTTCCAGTCGGGGCTACGGCCCAGTTTTCGGTGGTCGCTGGGGGCTCTCCGCCCTTTGGTTACCAGTGGTATTTCAACCATACCAACATTCTGGCCGGTGCCACCGGTTGGAGTTTATCCCTCCAGCAAGTGCAAGCTAACCAAGCCGGGTCTTACACCGTCGTGGTGACCAACTCGTTCGGAGCCGTGGCCAGCTCGCCGGCCTCTTTGAGCGTAGTTTTTCCAACCGTCACCAATGCTACTGAAGAGGCATTGCGCGCGGCGATGGCGGGCGGAGGCAGGATTATCCTGGCCTGCGACGGCACGATTACGCTTACCAGCACCATCACCAATGTTGGTGACACCACGCTGGATGGCAGCGGTCATCAGGTGACGATCAGCGGTGGCGATTCGGTACGGGTGCTCTGGGTGCCCACCAACACCACCCTCACCCTCGTGAGCCTGACCATTGCCCACGGCGGCAATTCGAGCGGGTATCTTTGGGGCGGGCAGGGCATTCTGAATTCGGGCGGCACTGTCAGTGCCACCAACTGCGCGTTCTCGGACAACAACAAGAACGCCTACGCACAGCCCGGCGGCGCCATTTGGAATCAGAGCGGGCCCCTGCATCTGGTCGCCTGCGCGTTTGCTCGGAATCTGGCAGCGCTGCCCCCCTCGGTCGGTGCGGTGACTCAGGTTGGTGGAGGCGCGATTTGGAACAGCGGCACTGCAACCGTGGATTTGTGCACATTCACAAACAATCAGGCATCTAGCCCACCGAGCCAGGTTTCCACCAGCGGCACATCGCCTGGCATTTACGCTTTGGGTGGGGCCATTGGCAACGACGGCCAGCTCGAGATCAGACGGAGTACCTTCATAGGAAATGTGGCAAACGGTGGAACGGGTGCTTCTATGGGGGGGCCAGCCCTGCCGAACCCCGGCGACGCCGGCGGCGACGGAAACGGGGGGGTTATCTGTAATCTTGGCACCTTGTGGCTGGAGAGCAGCACGCTCGAGAACAATTCGGCAATGGGTGGCGGGGGTGGGACCGGCGGGGACGGCAGGCCCGTCATTGACTACGGGACCGATGGCTATGTTGGCGGAGCAGGTGGGCTGGGCGCGGGCGGCGGCTTGTTTAACAGTGGGACGGCCACCGTAGTGAACTGCACATTTGCGGGAAACCTGGGTAACGGCGGCCCAGGCGGGACCGGCGGCACAGGAGGCACGGGCATACTAATCAGTGGGGGCGGTGGTCCGGGTGGGGCTGGCGGTGCTGGTTTTGGAGCAATTTACGACACCAGCGGAACCCTCGAACTGATAAACTGCACCTTGGCCTCCAACGGAGCTGCCGGCGGCACGGGGGGCGCGGGAGGTATGGGAGGCGGTGGCGTGAACCCGGGTAGCCAAGGCCCCCAGGGCACAAATGGAATCGCGGCTGGCGGGATCGAGACCATCGGCTGCGTCTTGGTAAACACCCTGCTCGCCACTAACTCCGGCAACTGCTCTGGCCGGGTCCTTGATGGAGGGCACAACCTCAGCTCGGATGACACCTGCGGCTTCACCATCGCCGGCAGCCTGAACCAGACTGACCCCAAGCTCGGCCCGCTCGCAGACAACGGCGGCCCCACGCTGACCATGGCCCTGCTGCCCGGCAGCCCGGCCATTGATGCCGCGGACCCGGCCGGCGCTCCTGTGACGGATCAGCGCGGTATCGCACGGCCAGTAGGCCCGGCCCCCGACATCGGCGCGTTCGAATACGGTTTGCCCCCTGTCTTGCGTATCAGCGGTTCCCAGGAAACAGGGCTCGACATCGTTGTTTCCGCTTACCCGGGTATGGCCTTTCGCCTGCTCGCCAGCAGCAGCAGCCTGTCGAATTGGATCCCGATCGCCACCAACCAAATCGGCACCAATGGGATCCTGCTGCTGCATGAAGCATGGGCCAGCAGCGGCACCGGCCAGTTTTACCGAGTGGTGATGCCATGAAAGCCGACCTGAAGAACATGCACCAATTGTAAGGAAGGAATGTCAGTTCATCCAGTAATCAGGGCACGAAATGAGAGAAAGGAGTCTTTTATGAATACAAAATGCGGATACACATACCAGTCGTTGATGAAGCTCAGCAAACACGCCGTTAGAGCTGCTGTCGTCTTGCTGCTCCTTCTACCCGTGGCCGCCTGGGCCGGGGGCGTGGTGACGAATTGCACGGAGGCGGACCTGCAGGCCGCGATGGCAGGGGGTGGCGTGGTCACCTTCGCCTGCGACGGCACGATTGCGCTGAGCAGCCCGCTGGACATTTCGACGTACACAGTCCTCGACGCGACCAACCGCAAAGTGACCATCAGTGGCAACAGCGCCTGCCGGGTTTTCTTGGTGAACAGCAACGTCAATTTCACCGTGCTAAACCTGGCGATTGCTAACGGTCGGAGCGATAACGGAGCAGGTATCTACAATGCCGGAGGCTACCTCACGGTGCAGAACTGCGTTTTTGTCGGCAACACGGCCATCGGTCAGGCTGGAGTATCCGGCAGTCCCGGCACCAACGGCAGTGGCGGAGCACTGTTCAACACCGGAGTGGCCATCATTGCCGATTCTAGTTTCTCGACTAATATCGCTAGTGGAGGGGCCGGCGGCAGTGGAACCAATGGAATATACGCACCCGGTGGTGCAGGCGGTTCTGGCGGCCTAGGCTATGGCGGTGCGATTTACAGTTCTGGCGAGGTGACGCTGACCAACTGTACGTTGAACGGCAACACTGCGGCTGGAGGGGCCGGCGGCAGCGGCGGTAACGCTGGCTCTAGCGGCGGCCTGGGCGGTTACCCCGGCGGCAGTGGCGGAGCGGGCGGCTCAAGTTGCGGGGGTGCACTCTTCAACGGCGGGATTGCAAGATTAGTCAACTCGACCCTCACAGGGAATGCGAGCACCGGCGGCTCCGGTGGCAGCGGCGGTATGGGAGGCTGGTATGTGGGTGGTACCGGCGATGGTGGCAACGGTAACGCCGGCGGCTCCGGTTCAGGCGGCGGCCTCTATGACCTGACCGGCCATTGTTTCCTGACCAACTGCACGGTGGCCTTCAATCCAGCGATTGGGGGTGGAGGAGGAGCTGGCGGAGGCGCCAGTTATCCGGCATCCCCAGGTCTTCCTGGTTCTGCTGGCTCGGCCAGTGGCGGCGGCATCAGCTCAAGCGGTGGCGCCTTCCTGATCAACGTGCTTTTGGGCTCCAATGCTCCCAACAACGGCTCCGGCAGCATCATTGACGGAGGGCACAATCTAAGTTCGGACAACAGTTGCGGCTTTACCAATGTGGGCAGCCTGAATAACACGAACCCGCTGGTAGGCCCATTGACAGACAACGGAGGTCCTACCCTAACCATGGCCCTGATGCCGGGCAGTCCGGCGATTGATGCCGGTGACGACGGAGCCGCTCCGCCGGTAGATCAACGGGGTATCCCGCGACCGGTCGGACCCGCGTCTGATATCGGCGCTTACGAATGCGGTCCGCCAGCCATAATGATGCCCCTGCAAAGTCAAAGTGTGGCACTCGGGTCCACGGTTGATTTCTCGGCGCCCGTGGCGGGCTACCCCCCGCTGAATTATCAGTGGTTTTTCAATGTCACCAACGCCATCGCGGGTGCCACCAATTCCGTTCTGCACCTAGTGAGCGTCCAGCCCTCGCAGTCGGGAGTTTACACCCTGGTGTTGAGCAACACCTTCGGAGCGGTGACCAGTTCGCCCGCCCAGCTCGACGTGGTTTTCCGAACTGTGACGAGGTGCACCGAAGCAATTCTGCGTTTGGCAATGGCCGGGGGAGGAACAGTGACCTTCGCCTGTGATGGCACAATCACGCTCGCGGCCACCATCAACATTACGGCAGATACCGTGCTGGACGGGAGTGGTCACCAAGTCACCATCAGCGGAGGGGATGCCGTTCGGGTCTTCTTCGTGGCAACAAATGTCAATTTTGAGGTTGTCAATCTGTCAATTGCGCATGGTTTGGACCTGATGGGTGGTGGGATTCTCAACCTTGCCGGCAACGTCTCCTTGTGGAGCTGTTCCTTCTACAGCAATTCCGCGGTTGGCGCTCCGGGTCTAGGCGCGAGCGGTGGCGCTATCGCGAATTCCGGCACACTGGCAGCGGATTTCTGCACGTTTTTTGCCAATTCTGCAGCCGGCGGGGTGGGAGGCAGTGGTGGCGGGGACGGCGGCGACGCCAACGGCGGAGCCGTTTACAATCTGGGCATTTTAGAGCTGAGCGATAGCATGTTTCTGAGCAACAGTGTGTCTGGAGGGCTTGGCGGCATGGGCGAGCAGGGCATGGCCAGCGATGTCGGTCTCCCTGGCGGGCCAGGTGGCCAGGGAGGAGGAGGAAACGGTAGCGGGCTCTTCAACGCCGGAGTGTCCACGGTGGCGAATTGCACGTTTGCGGGCAACGTCGCGATGGGCGGGACGGGCGGGCCCGGGGGCTATGGCGGCTTCTCCACCTCCCCGCCGGATCACCCCTCCCGGGGCGGCGATGGGGGCAGTGGAGGCGGGGGGGGCTCAGCGTGCGGAGCTATTTGCGACCTCAACGCCCTATGTTTCTTAACGAATTGCACTGTGTCTTCCAACTCCGGGATCAAGGGCGCAGGCGGACCGGGCGGACCGGGAGGGTTCGGCACCCCGGGTGGGTCTCCTGGACCCACTGGCCCGGACGGCCAGGCAACAGGCGCGTTCAAAACTGCGGGAGGGCTATTGGTGAATACAATCGTTGCCAATAATGCTCCGTCGAACTGCTCGGGCACGATCACCGACGCGGGCCACAATATCAGTTCGGATGCCAGTTGCACACTTACGAACAGTGGCAGCATGAACAACACTGACCCGAAGCTGGGTCCGCTGAGCGACAACGGCGGTCCCACGCTGACCATGGCGTTGCTGCCCGGTAGCCCGGCCATTGATGCAGCGGACCCGGCCACTGCTCCCGCGACCGATCAGCGCGGTATCCCCCGGCCAGTGGGTCCGGCGCCTGACATCGGCGCGTTCGAATACGGCTGGCCCGCGGTCTTGCGCATCAGCGGCTCGGCGGGAACCGGGCTCGACATCGTCGTTTCCGCTAATCCGGGTCAGGCCTGTCGCCTGCTCGCCAGCAGCGGTTTCTCGAATTGGATCCCCGTAGCCACTAACCAAATCGGCACTAATGGGACCCTGCTCTGGCATGAAGCGTGGGTAAGTAGTGGCACTGGCCAGTTTTACCGAGTGGTGTTGCCATGAGCGCCGAGCCGAAGGACATGCATCCAGCGTCAGAAAGGAATAGTGGCTCATCCATCAACCACAGCGCCAAATGAGAGAAAGGAGTCTTCTATGAATACAACAACCTCAAGAAAGGGGTCTTGGATACAACTGAACGAACGTCGGGCCGCGCGCACGGGCATATTGTTGTTGCTGCTGCTGTGCTTGGCGGCAAGCCCAACATTGGCGCAAACGTATTCGGTTTTACATAGCTTCAGCGGAAGTGATGGAGCAATTCCGCAGGCAACCCTGGTTTTGTCCAACACAGCCCTTTATGGGACGACAATTCAGGGTGGGATTTCCAATAAGGGCACGCTGTTCAAGATCCGCACCGACGGTGGTGGTTTCGCTGTACTGAAGAACTTCACCGGAGGCAGCGATGGGGCATTACCGTTGGGGCAGTTGGTTTTGGCCGGCACGACACTTTATGGGACGACGCAGACTGGCGGGCTCGGGATCAATGGAGGAGGTGGAACGGTGTTCAAGATCAACACAGACGGCACCGGCTTCACTGTGATTCATGCCTTCACATACGGCAGCGACGCGTTTTGGCCTGAAGCTGGCTTGTTGTTGTCCGACAACACGCTCTACGGAACGACAGAGCTTAGCGGCGTGTATGCGCCGAATTACGGAACGATCTTCAAGGTGAACATTGATGGCAGCGGCTACCAAGTGCTAAAGACCCTCGGCTCTGCTGATGGCGCAAATCCGCGCGCGGAGTTGATTTTGTCTGGCACAACACTCTACGGGACTACCAGCGGCCATGAATTTCCAGGCAACGGCACGGTTTTCAAGCTGAACACTGACGGCAGCGGGTTCGCTGTACTCAAGGAATTAAGCAATATCGGTGGCTGCAACAGGCTATTTTCTCCGTTAGGGTTGTCGGGGACCACGCTGTATGGTATGGCCTGCGAGGACAACTTCTACGGCACGGTGTTCAGGCTCAATACGGACGGTACCGGCTTCGCCGTCTTGAAGACCATCACCAACAGTTTTGGCGCTTGGATACCGGGGTTGATTGGCCCCGTGTTGTCGGGCACGACACTTTACGGGACCTCGGGTGGAAGTGACCCCTTGCACGGTTCCACAACCCAGGCGGGTACAGTGTTCCAGATCAACACCGATGGCGGCGGATTTGTGCTGCTCAAGAACTTCCAAGGAGGCAGTGATGGCGCAAATCCAGAAGCGGGCCTGGTTTTGTCCGGCACCGTGATATATGGGACGACCTCTTATGGTGGCATTTCTAACAGCGGCGTGGTATTTAGCCTGGGGTTCCCTCCCACTATCCTGACCTCTCCACGAACCCAGACGGCCGAGCTGGGGTCGGCAGTTGGCTTGCGGGTGGAGGCGAGCGGCTCATCGCCGCTCTTCTGCCTGTGGTATCTCAACTTCACCAATCTGATCAGTTGCAGCACAAACTGCGAACTGGAACTGACCGACCTACAATTCTCTCAATCGGGTGCCTACACCGTGGTGATCAGCAATGCGCTCGGCGCGGTCACCAGCTCTCCGGCCATGCTCAATGTGATTGCGGCAGTCGAGCACAGGCCGGTCCCGGGCGTCGACTTGATTGCGCCGGTGGGAACCTTTTGGGGCCTGGATTACCGGGACAATCTCGGCCCCACAGCGAACTGGGAGACAATAGCCGTGATGACCCTTTCCAATTATTCGCAATTCTACTTCGATCTCACCCTGCCGCTCCCGCCGCAACGGTTCTACCGCGCGTGGCAGTCGGGAACGCCCAGCGTGAGGCCGTCTCTGGACCTGCACCTGGTTCCGGCGATCACGTTGACGGGGAACATTGGCCACTCCGTGCGCCTGGACTACATCAACCGGTTTGGCCCGATAGACGCCTGGATCACGCTGGACACGGTGGCGTTGACCAACACGTCGCAGCTTTACTTTGACACGTCCAGCATAGGCCAGCCAGCGCGGCTCTGGCGGGTTGTGCCGGTGCCTTAACGGGGGTTCTATAATCTGGAAGGAGCGTGGCTATTGGCTTACCCAGCAATCACACCACGAAATGAGAGAAAGGAGTCCTCTATGAACACAAGAGGCGGATATGAAAACCAGTCGTTGATGAAGCTCAGCAAACGCGCGGTAAGAGGGGTGGCTGCGTTGCTGCTCCTTTTGCCCCTGGCCGCCTGGGCCGGGGGCGTAGTCACCGACTGCACCGAGGCCGCACTGCGAGCAGCCATGGCCGGAGGCGGAACCACCACCTTTGCCTGTGCCGGCACGATCGCGCTGGCCTGCACCATCACGAACACGCTGGACACGGTGCTCGACGCAACAAGTCACCAGATCAGCATCAGCGGTGGGGATACGGTGTGCGTGTTTTACGTCCAGACCAACGTGACCTTCGTCCTCAACGGCCTGACGATTGCGCATGGCCGAAGCACCAACGGCGCGGGGGTTTTCAACGCGGGCGGCACAGTCAATGCCACGAACACCACCTTCGAGGACAATGAAGTTCTAGGCGCCAGTTCGCTTGGTTCGCCAAGTACCAATGGTGGGAGTGCCGTCGGGGGTGCGGTGGCCAATTGCGGGGTGATGAACCTCGCCAACTGCAGCTTCACCAACAATTCTGCGGTCGGCGGAGCAGGAGGGCCCGACGCTGACCCTCCCTACGGCTACGGTTTCCCAGGCGGCACTGGAAGTGGAGGCGCCGTCTGGAATTCGGGCCTGTTGACGGGCAACGGCTGTACTTTTGCGGCCAACTCCGCCGCCGGTGGGACTGGTGGAGACGGTCGGACTGGGTACATAAATGGTACGCAGCTTAAGGCTGACCCTGGGGGTCCTGGTGGCGATGGCTCCGGCGCCGCACTTTTCAACTGCGGGGTGGCACGCTTGGTGAACTGTACCTTGGCGCTCAACACAGGCGCCGGGGGCGCTGGTGGCATGGGTGGGCCGGGCTCGCCCGGTTTTCCGTGGCCCCCCGCTCCTCCGGGGCCGAACGGCTCCCCGGGCTTGGGCATTGGCGCGATCTATGACGCCTCCGGCCAATGCTATCTGACAAACTGTACGGTGGCCTTCAACTCCTGCACGGGCGCAAGTTCCAGCCCGGGCACCAGTTCCTGCGGAGGAATCCGGACCAGCGGTGCGGCCATGGTCAACACGCTCCTGGCGGAAAACATGCCGGGTGGGAATTGCTTAGGCACGATCACGGATCTGGGGCACAACCTTAGTTCTGATACCACTTGCGCCTTCACCAATGCCGCCAGCATGAACAACACCTATGCGTTGCTTGGGCCGCTCACAAACAACGGCGGCCCTACCGCCACCATCGCCCTGCTACCCGGCAGCCGGGCGATTGACGCCGGCGACACCGCCGCCGCTCCGCCCACCGACCAGCGTGGTGTGCCGCGGCCGTTTGGGAAGGCGGCTGATATCGGCGCCTATGAGTATAATGGGTCAGCCAACCCCGGGCCTTCCAGCGTGGTGACCGAATGCACGGAAGCGGCACTGCGTGCCGCCATGTCCGGTGGTGGAACGGTCACCTTCGCCTGCGATGGCACGATCACGCTGGCCAGCACAATCATGATCACTACCAACACCGTCCTGGACGCCACTCACCACCAGATCACAATCAGCGGCAACGCCGTGGGGGTTTTCTCTGTCACCGCCGGCATTGCTTTTTCCCTGGCCAACTTGACGGTCAACGGCGGCCAGGCGACCAGCGGCGGTGGTATCCTGAACGCGGGCGGCCTCTTAACCGCGACCAATTGTATGTTCTCCGGAAACTGCGCCATCCCCGGCGCTTGGGCGTATGGCGGGGCGATCGTGAATGGCAGCAGCGTGGCCGTAGCCTATCTCTCGGCTTGCGTCTTCACAGGCAACTACGCTTCAGGCGCCACCGGGGCCAATGGCCTGGGCGGCGGGTCTGGCGGAGGTGGCGCGTTGTTTAGCTCAGGGACGCTGACCGCCGACCTGTGTCGTTTCATCGCCAACTCGGCTTCTGGCGCGGTAGGTCTTTCACCGAGCTGGGACCAGTACGGCTGGGCCGGCGGTACGGGTGGCGATGGAGAGGGCGGCGCGATCTGCAACTTCGGGACGATGACCATCCTCCGAAGCATGTTCACCAATAATCTTGCCTGGGGCGGTAAAGGCGCCGATGGAATCCCGGGATACTACGGAGAGCCGGGCATTAGCGGCGGGGACGGAGGCGCCGGGGGCTCAGGAGGGGCAGGCAACGGCGGCGCGATCTACAACCTCGGCACCTTACAAGTCGTCAACACCACCTTTGCCGCTAACTCGGGAGCAGGTGCAAACGGCGGGGCAGGCGGAGCCGGAGGCGACGGAGTGGCTAGCGCCGGTACCTCTGGCGGCTCAGGTGGCAGCGGTGGCGCGGGCGGCACAGGAACCGGTGCAATATTTAACTCGGGCAGCGTTCAACTCGTTAATTGCACTTTCGCCTTCGACTCAGGATCAGGTGGGAACGGAGGGGCGGGCGGGGCAGGTGGCAGTGAAACCGTCTATGGCGGCAACGGAGGCTCTGGCGGAAGTGGCGGTTCCGGATTTGGTTCCATCTCCGGCCTGAGCTCCTCATGCGGCCTGACGAACTGCACCTTTGGCTCGGATCAGGGAGCGCGTGGCGCCGGGGCAGCCGGAGGCAGCGCTGGCACGGGCTCCTACCGGAATGGAACTCCTGGCGCTTCCGGGTCGAACGGCATTAGCGGCGGAATCGAGGCCGGCGGCGCAGCAGCAGTCAACACCTTGCTGGCCGGCGTCGGTGGCAATTGCTGCGGTCAGTTTGCGGATTTGGGTCACAACCTGAGCTCGGACGGCACTTGCGCGTTCACGCATGTTGGCAGCATGAACAACACTGATCCGAAGCTCGGCCCGATCGCGAACAACGGCGGCCCCACCCCTACCATGGCCTTGCTGCCCGGCAGTCCGGCCATTGATGCCGGGGACACCTCGCTCGCCCCCGCCACCGATCAACGCGGGTTCCCGCGCCCAGCCGGCTTGGCCGCCGATATCGGGGCTTACGAATACGGCTCCGTAATGCCGACTATCGCCATCAGCCTGCCCGGTGCGGCCAACCTGAACATCGTGGGCAGCGGCAACGCCGGCCAATCCTGCCGGCTGCTGTCGAGCCCGGATTTGTCGAGCTGGATTCCGCTGGCCACCAACCAAATCGGGAGCGACGGAACGATTCTATTCTACGACAATTACGCTGCTGGCAGCGCCTGCCGGTTTTATCGCCTAGTGATGCCATGACCGCCGACCTGAAGTACACACGCAAAGCATAAGGAGATTATGAACTCATTGAATGAACTCAGAGCGCCTTTGAGATGTGAAATGAAGGATCAGAAAACAGCCCGCTGGAGTCGGCAGATACTCCGGCTGGGCGTGGCGATGGTTCTGATGCTGGCCTCCGTTGCGTCGGCCCAGAGCTATCGGGTGCTCAAGAGTTTTGCTTACGGCGGATTAACCAACGTGAGCGGCTACTCGCCCCAAGGGCCCTTGGTTCAAGGGCCGGATGGCGCACTGTACGGCACGGCCCGCAACGGCGGAGTGGCGTCTCTCCCGGGGACCGTGTTCAGACTGAACGGTGACGGCACGCGGTTTTGTGTCTTGAAGTGGTTTACGAACTATGCGGACGGCTCTTATCCCAGCGGCAGCCTGGTGCTGTCGGGCAGCACGCTCTATGGGGCGACAAGAGAAGGCGGCATTACAGGTTCCGGGGTGATCTTCAAGGTGAACACGGACGGGTCGGGCTTCGCCGTGCTCAAACACTTTGACGGCGATGACGGGGCCGGGCCAACTGGGGACCTGGTCATGGCGGGCAGCACGCTCTACGGGACAACGTGGTATCAAGGCGGTTCGAATAATTGTGGTGTGGTATTCAAGATGAACACGGACGGGTCTGGCTTCGCGGTACTCAAGCGCTTCGCCCTCAGTGATGGGGCGTGGCCGTATGGGGGGCTGGTCTTGGGTGGCAGCACGCTCTATGGGACAGCGTCCTACGGCGGCAGTTCCTATTGTGGCGTAGTCTTCAAGGTCAACACCGACGGGTCGGGCTACGCGGTGCTCAAGAACTTCACCGGCAGCGACGGTTCCTACCCAAACGCGCGCCTGGTCTTGGCGGGCAACACGCTCTATGGGGCGACGGGTTATGGCGGCAGCTTGTATTCTCAAGACAATTCGGGTTATGGCGTGCTCTTCAAGGTCAACACGGATGGGTCGGGCTACACGGTCCTTAGCAGCTTCAACGGCAGCGACGGTTACTATCCGGAGGGAGGCCTGGTCTTGTCGGGTAGCACCCTCTATGGGACGGCAGGTGGCGGCGGCAGTTCGGATGATGGTGTGGTCTTCCAGGTCAACACGGACGGCTCGGGCTACACGGTGCTCAAGAGCTTCACTGGCAGCGATGGCGCAGGGCCCGCTGGCCTGCTGTTGGCGGGCAGCACGTTTTATGGCACGACGGGATCCGGCGGCAGCGCGGATGATGGCGTGGTCTTCCAGATGAACACGGATGGGTCAGGCTATTCGGTGCTCGCGACTTTCACCGGCACCGATGGCTTGTCTCCACATGGGGGCCTGGTCTTGGCAGGCAGCACGCTCTATGGGACGACGGATTGGGGCGGCAGTTCATATACTGGCAATAGCTCGGGGGATGGCGTTGTCTTCAAAGTGAACACGGACGGGTCGGGCTTCGGGGTGCTCAAGAGCCTCACCGACAACGATGGCGCGAACCCGTATGCGGGCCTGGTCTTGGCGGGCAACTCCCTCTATGGGACGACGGAATATGGCGGCACGTCGGATCCTACCAATTATCCCAATGGGGCTGGCGTGGTCTTCGAGGTGGACACGGACGGATCGGGCTATACGGTGCTCAGGTACTTCACTGGCAGGGATGGCGCGAATCCGCAGGCGGACTTGGTCTTGGCGGACGGCACGCTTTATGGCACCACGAGTGGTGGCGGGGACTTCGCTTGTGGGGCGGTGTTCAGTCTGTCACTGCCTCCCCCTCCGTCCATCGTCAAGCCGCCGCTAACCCAGACGGCTGAGGAGAACTCGGCAGTTGGCTTTTGGCTCAAGGCGAGCGGCTCATCGCCGCTGTTCTACCTGTGGTATCTCAACTACACCAATCTCATCAGTTGCAGCACAAACTGCGAGTTGGAACTAAGCAACGCGCAAGTCTCTCAAGCGGGAGCCTACACCGTGGTGGTCACCAATCTGTTCGGCGCCGTCACCAGCGCGCCAGCCCTGCTCAATGTGATTGCTCCAGTCCAGCGCAGGCCGGTTCCGGGCGTGAAGGTGACGGGCGAAACGGCGAGTTTGGTGAACGTGGATTACGCCGACTCCCTCAGCCTCGTGCCGAATTGGACCACGCTCGGTTCCATCAGCCTGACCAGCACGTCGCAATACTGGTTCGATCTCACCCTGCCGCTCCCGCCGCAACGGTTCTACCGCGCGTGGCAAACAGGAACGCCCAGCGTGATGCCGTCTCTGGACCTGCACCTAGTTCCGGCGATCACGTTGACGGGCAGCATTGGCCACTCTGTGCGTCTGGATTACATCAACCGGTTTGGCCCGATAGACGCCTGGGTCACGCTGGACACGGTGACGCTGACCAACACATCGCAGCTTTACTTTGACAGGTCCAGCATAGGCCAGCCAGCACGGCTCTGGCGGATTGTGCCGGTGCCTTGAACCCACAACCATCAACCCTCACCTATTCTATGAGTCCAAAACCTGAATTCAAAACAGGACCGTGGACCCAGTTTAGGAACCTCACCCTTATGAAAACAACCGCCACATCTTGCAGTAATTCCCTGCCCAGGGTTCTCCGCGGCCGGATCGCGCTGGCGCCGTTGACGCTTCTCACCGCGCTGGCTTTGGCCCTCACGGTGCGCGCCCGCGCGCAAACGCCGCCGCCCACCATCCCTTTTCCCGACATCGGAGCCAGGGCCACAGCGCATTACCAGGGTGACGCCTTGGGCGTCACGGCCACAACCGACGGCGCTCGCTTGCGCTGCGGGTTCCAGAAGCTCGAGGGCCACGCCACCCGCGAGGGGCTCTGGCTCGAATCCACCAAGCCGGGCGGCGGCCAACTGCGCCTGGTGGCCGTGGCGGTGTGGCGCGGTGGTAGCCGCGCGCGTCCGTGCGCGCTGACTGAGGCGGCAAGCTCCGGCAGGAGCGGCATGGCTATAGGGACGGTCCCACAAAGTGACCAAGCTCCGTTAGGAGCGCCATGTACCCACGGGGCAGCAAGCCTCTTCGACATGCCGCTCCTGACGGAGCTTGAAACCACATTCTCAGACGTGCCCTTCTATAGACCTGCCGCTCCTAACGGAGCTGTCGCTCGCCTCAGGCAGGGTGCCCAAACGCTCGCGCGCACGGGCAAGGTTTGTGTGGGGGGCAAGCTCGTGCGGTTCACGCGTCCCGGCCTGACTGAGGAATACTCCGTGAGCGTGGACGGTGTGCGGCAGGACTTCGTCATCGAATCTCCGCCCCTCAACCCTCAACGCTCAACTCTCAACCAGTCAGCGGGGGATGTGGTCGTGGAGCTAGCGCTGAGCGGAGCGCGGGCCGAGGCGGCGGCTGGCGGTGCGAGGCTCGCGCTGGACGGATCGGGGCGCGCGCTGGCGTACAGCCGGCTGCGGGTGGAGGATGCCAGGGGCCGGGAACTGACGGCGCGCTTGGAGGTGCTCTCGGCCGACAGGTTGGCCGTGAGCGTGGCCGATGCCAATGCCACTTACCCCGTGCGCATTGATCCCACCTTCAGCGATGCCGACTGGGTCAGCTTGGGCTCGGGGATGAACAACCGGGTCGATGCGCTGGCGGTGAGCGGGACCAATCTCTACGCCGGGGGGCTATTCAGCACGGCGGGCGGGGTGACGGCAAACGGGATCGCCAAATGGGACGGCAGCGCCTGGTCGGCCTTGGGCTCGGGAATGGGTGGCACGTATCCTTGGGTCTCCGCGCTGGCGGTGAGCGGGACCAATCTCTACGCCGGAGGGTACTTCACCACGGCGGGCGGCGTGTCGGCAAACGGGATTGCCAAATGGGACGGCAGCGCCTGGTCGGCCTTGGGCTCGGGAATGGGGGGCAATAATCCTTGGGTCTTCGCGCTGGTCGTGAGCGGGACAGATCTCTACGCCGAGGGAGGCTTTACCTCGGCGGGCGGGGTGCCGGCCAACCACATCGCCAAATGGGACGGCAGCGCCTGGTCGGCCTTGGGCTCCGGAGTTGGCGGTTGGTCCGGAGCGCTGGCCGTGAGCGGGAACAACCTCTACGCTGGGGGAAATTTCACCACGGCGGGCGGTGTGACTGCCAACTACATCGCTAAATGGGACGGCAGCGCCTGGTCGGCCTTGGGCTCGGGGATGAACACCGAGGTCGATGTTCTCGCGATGAGCGGGACCAATCTCTACGCCGGGGGGCTATTCAGCACGGCGGGCGGGGTGACGGCAAACGGGATCGCCAAATGGGACGGCAGCGCCTGGTCGGCCCTGGGCTCGGGGATGGACTACAGCGTCCTGGCGCTGGCCGTGAGCGGGACCAATCTCTACGCTGGGGGAAATATCACCACGGCGGGCGGTGTGACTGCCAACAACATCGCCAAATGGGACGGCGAAACTTGGTCGGCTCTAGGCTCTGGCGTGGATGCCAACGTCCATGCGCTGGCGGCAGATGGGCTGGGACATCTGTTCGTCGGGGGAGCGTTTTCCCTGGCCGGGACCAACGTGTCCCCTTACATCGCCCAGGCGAATCTGGGCAGCGCCCCAACTATCTTGACGCCGCCTCAAACCCAAACGGCGGAGGCAGGTTCGGCAGTTGGCTTGTGGGTGCAGGCGAGCGGCTCATCGCCGCTGTTCTGCCTGTGGTCTCTCAACTACACCAATCTCGTCAGTTGCAGCACAAACTGGGAGTTGGAACTGACCAATGTGCAATTCGCCCAATCGGGTGCCTATACCTTGGTGATCAGCAATGCGCTCGGCGCAGTCACCAGTGCGCCGGTCATGCTCAACGTGATTGCGCCAGTTGAGCGCAGGCCGGTTCCGGGCGTCAAGGTGACGGGCGGAGCCGGAAGTTTGTGGAACGTGGATTACGCCAGCTACCTCAGCCCCGCGCCAAATTGGACCACGCTCGGCTCCATCAGTCTGACCAGCACATCACAATACTACTTCGATCTTACCCTGCCGCTCCCGCCGCAACGGTTCTACCGAGCGTTGCAGACAGGGACACCGGGCGTGATGCCGTCTCTGGACCTGCACCTGGTTCCGGCGATCACGTTGACAGGGAACATTGGCCACTCCGTGCGCCTGGACTACATCAACCGGTTTGGCCCGATAGACGCCTGGATCACGCTGGACACGGTGGCGTTGACCAACACGTCGCAGCTTTACTTTGACACGTCCAGCATAGGCCAGCCGCAGCGGCTCTACCGACTTGTCCCGCTACCTTAATCCATAACAGTACAGTATGGACGCGGCGCGCTGGTTAGGGAAGAATCCCGGCGACGTGAATGCATTGCGACGCCGTTTCCTTCACTGAGCCATATATGAAACGAATAATTCTGCTGCTACTCGGCTTGGGAATGCTGGCTTCGGTCCAAGCCGGCCTCATGGATGACCTCGCCAAACCTCAGGAGGGCCGCTCCATGCGTGCCACCTCCACCATGCGCGTCGGTGAGGTGCGCCGCGCAGGCGAACAAAAGCTCAATCCCAAAGCCGAACCCCGCGGCGACCTGGATGAAGAGAGCAACTGGGACAACTTCCGCATTGCCCCCGGTCAAACCCACGTCCTGCTGGACGAGCAGGGGCCGGGCGTCATCACCCACATCTGGATCACCTTCCTTGGGCCGGAGCCGCAGGACTGGGCCAAACAGGGCTCGGCCAATCACCAGGAGATGCTCCTGCGGATGTATTGGGATGGCAACCCCCGACCAGCCGTCGAGGCGCCCTTGGGCGACTTCTTTGCAAGCTGCTTTGGTCAGCGCCGCGAGGTCGTGAGTTTGCCGGTGGTCGTGGATGACGGCGACGCCTACAACTGCTTCTGGCGGATGCCCTTCCGGAAGTCGGCCCGCATCGAAATCGTCAACCAGAGCGAGAAGCCCATCAGCCTCCTTTATTACAACATAGATTGGATCAAGAAAGACAAGCTCCCCAAGGACACGCCCTACTTCTACGCCCAATACCGCCAGGAATACCCGGTCGAGCACGGCAAGGACTATGTACTGCTGGACACCAAAGGCAAAGGACACTACGTGGGCACGGTCCTGGCCGTGCGCACCCGCAGCCCCTCCTGGTTCGGCGAGGGGGACGAGAAGATTTACATTGACGGCGAAGCCAAGGCCTCCGTCTGGGGCACCGGCACTGAGGATTACTTCCTCTGCGCCTGGGGACTGAAGCAAACCAGCACACCCTACTTCGGCGTGCCCTATTTCGACCAGTGGGGCATAGTCGGCAGCCACACCAGCGCCTATCGCTGGCACCTGAACGACCCCATCGTCTTCAACAAGGGCATCAAGGTCAGCTTCGAGCACTTCGGCTGGATTCCCCCCGATGAAAACCCCAACCATAAGTCCATGAGCTGGAACGAGCGCGAAGACGACTACGCCAGTGTCGCCTTCTGGTACCAGACCGGCCAGCCCACCTTCACCGCCCGTGCCCCTCACGCCCGGGAACGCAAGTTGCCCAGCCTCGAACGCGTAACGGCCTATGCGCGCGACTTCGCCGACGGCCAGCATCATGGCGCCGGCGAGGTCACGCCCCAGCAGCTCGACTTCTATGACGGCCCGCAACTGCTCTACAAGCCCAAGGAGGCTGGCGGCGCTTGGCTCGAGGTTCCCTTCGAGGTGAAACGGAAAGAACCTCTGCGGCTCCTGCTGAACCTGACCAAGGCCCCCGACTTCGGCCAATACCAGGTCTTCCTCAACGGCGTGAAGCTCGGCGCACCGATGGATGGTTACAATGCCAAAGTCGTCAATGAGGAGTATCACTTGCTCGATTTCTGGCCGGAGCCAGGAACCTACACGCTCCGGCTGGAATGTGTCGGCAAGAACCACCTATCCTCGGGTTACTACCTCGGCCTCGAGTCCGTTCGACTGCGCGAACGCCGTCCCCGCGTCACACAATTCGGCTTCGAAAAGGACAACGACTGGCGCAAAGCCCCGAAGCTCTATAACTGAGTTCTTGGCCCTCTGGCACGGCTCGTGCGATTGCTGGTTGCGGTCCTTTGGTTGAGTGGGGACGGTTCAGTGCCGGAACAATACCGCGTATGAATGCCTTTAACGCTAATCATTGCGCCGCGGGCCGGTTGCTCGGAGTGGCCCTGGCGGCATGCTTGATCCCGTTTTGTGGGATGGCCGGCGCGGTGGAGCAGAGGTTTGACCTGCTCCAAATTGGGACACGAACGTACACAAATGCGACAGTAACCACCAAGGCCAAGAGTTACATCTTCATCGTTCATGCGGGCGGCATGACCAGCATCAAAACCGCCGAAATCCCCCTCGCTGTGCTGGAACGGCTCGGTTATGACTCCGCGGGACCGTCAAAACCCTCCACCAACACCCCGGCCGCCTGGGTCAAACGGGAATTCGCCAAGGTCAATGTGCCGGCATTCAAGCAACTGAACCAGAAATGGGGTGGGAAATCGTCCTGGGAGCCCTCCGCGATGAGCCTGCTCACCTCAAAAGGGGTATTCGTCGTCCTGGGAGCCGCCTTGCTGCTTTACCTGTTCCACTGCTACTGCTGCATGCTGCTTTGCCACAAGACCGGGAATCCGCCCGGCATACTGGTCTGGCTGCCGATCCTGCAGATCTTCCCATTGCTCCGCGCTGCCGGCATGTCAGCCTGGTGGTTCCTGGCGTACTGCGTGCCGGTGGCGAACATTGTCGCCCAGATTCTGTGGTGCCTCAATATCGCCAAGGCGCGCGGCAAAGGCCCTTGGGTCGGGGTTCTCCTGCTCCTGCCCATCACCAACCTGTTCGCTTTTCTCTACCTTGCCTTCTCCAACGGCGCATCGGCGGAAGAGGAGGAACAACCCGCGCCGAAGATCATGACTCTGGAGGCGGCTTGAAGCGCTGGAGTGAAGAGCGGTGCTCCGCTGCGACCAGGACTTCATGATCGCACCCTGGGGATGTTTGACCTGACCACGCAGGCAATTCCCTTTGGGAAGTTGCTCTTGCGCAGCGCGCTCCCTGCCGACGCGAAAGTAGAGCGGCCGGGAACTGCTTCCCGGCCGCTGCGTCGTTTGGCGGCAATGGATCCGCCTCTGCGAGCTCAGTTCGTAACCCGCACGCGATAGAACTTCTTGCTGAGCGAAGGCGACACCAAATACGGTGAGCTCGGTGCCGGCGTGATGTCGCTATACGTCCCGGTCACCTGGTCAGCCGATTGCAGGACCCCGCTAGGCCAACTCAACTGGAGCTGGCTGCCGGATCGCTGGATGCTGAGCGTCACCGTGGTCGAAGTGAAGCTCGCTTGGTTGCTGATGCCGGCCACGTAAATGGCGGCCGCTTCCAGTGGGGTCAGCGCGCGGCGCCACACACCGACGTCGTCAACAGCCCCACCCGCCCCGGCACCGCCCGCCCCATAAGTCCCGGTGGGATCATTGCCAATGGTGATGGCGTTGTTGTAATACATAGTGCCCAACCCCCCAATGGCCCACTTGCCCGCCAAAAGGCCGTCCACATAGGTCGAGGCCTGTTGGCTCCCACGGTCCAAGATCAGAACCACGTTGTGCCAGGCGCCGTCGTCCGTTGTCGGACTGCCCGGCAGGGGGTCCTGGAGGTAAGTGCCGGAGTTCGCAGTGCTTGCAAGCGACACCTCGATCGTGCCCGAGCCGGAATCGCAGACGACCCAGCCTAGCTGGTAGGTGGAGTTGACCGCGTTGCCGATCATCGGGTCGTCATTTGGCCAGGACGTGTAATTGACCCAGAAGGAAACCGAGAAGCTGTCGTTCGTCCCGAACTGCAGATCGGGAGTGTTCGCCACGGTCACGTAGTCGAAGATATGGTCGTTCGCGTCAACTTGCACGGAGACAGCGTTGGCGCCAATCAGGCCCGGGACGAAGGTCGGGTTGCCATGCGGCGTCGCGTTGTTCGTACGGCCTGAGGAGTCGAGATAGTTTCCGTCGAACTTAAGGTGCAGAACCAGATCCTGGACGAGGTTGAGCGCCGTCGGGGCAGGCAGCACCGTCAGCGTAGTGGATACGTTGGTCGTGCCCAGGCCGTTGCTCACCCGGACACTGTATGTGCCGGGGCTGGTCGCCAAGTCCAGTGGCGCATTGGTCAGCGATTGATAGGTTTCACCGGGCAGGTCCGTACCGCCCTTCTGCCACTGGTAACTGAGCGTTCCGCTGCCTTCGGCGACCACAGTGAAGGTGGCCACGAGGCCGACGTAATTGGTCACCGGGGCCGGCGCCTGGCGGATGAGCGGCGGCGTGTTGGCCCCATACCGCGCATTATAATGGGCCAGCACCTGGTCTGCCGTCAGGGCTTTGCTGTACACTGCCACCTCGTCCAGCAGCGCGTTCCAGCCAAAGTCATAGTCGGCGCTGGCCGACTGCCGCCCGGCCAGAGTCACTTCGTGCGTCGTATTCAGCATGGTCGTTGGGATAGTGCCCGAGGCAGCCTGCTGGCCGTTCACGTACAGCACCCACAGTCCGTTGGGTCCATCGCATACGCCCACCACGTGTTGCCACGTGCCATCGGGCGAAATCGTGCTGTGGGCCGCGCCGGCTCCGCTCCCGTAGAACCGGTAAGTGCTTTGGTAACCATCAATGCAGAACTGTTCGCCGCCGCCGCCTGTCCCCTTGCAGATAAAGGCGCCGTCGCCGAGTTGGTCGTTGGGCAGGCCGTTGGCCCAAAACTCCAGCGAAAACGTGGTGCTGCTGACCGCGTTGGTGAAGCTAACCCCTTGTATGCTCCCTACATAGCTGTTGATGCCGGGGCCAAAGGTGGCCGCGGTGTCCGGGTCGAGCAGGGAGAAGCCCGGCTCGCCGAGCGTGGCATTATGGTAGATGCCGTCGTGGCCACCCCAGTAATCGCCGGCTTGACTCCCGTTGGTCTCGCCCAAGCGCCAGTACGCAATCGGATTATCAGCCAACACCACCGAGGCATAGCCCGAAGGTATCGGCAACACGGTCAGGGCCGCTGTCACCGTGTTGGTCGAACCGTAGGGGTTTGTGATGATGCAACTGTAGGCTCCTGCCGCCCCTGGTACCACAGGATTGATTGTGTAGCTGCTCCCGGTGGCGCCGTTGATGACGTTGGTCGTGTTAAGCATCCATTGATACGAATAAGGCACACTGCCGCCGACCGTCACCGAGAACGTCGCCGCGGATCCGCCGGCATAACGGGTCACGGGTTGGGGCTGTTGAAGGATGAGCGGCGGCCCGGACTCCACGGAAAGCACGACAACGGAGCTGGTCACCGCGCCGTAGGCGTTGGTCACCACCAGTGCGTAGCTCCCGCTGTCATTCGTCAGGACATTGCTCAGCGTCAGTGAGCTGGAGATTCTCCCGGTCAGATTAGTGGTGTTCTTAGTCCACTGGAAAGCCAGCGTCGGGCTGCCGGCGACCAGCGGGCTCAAGGTCACCGTACTGCCTTCGTACACCGTACCGGCAGGCGCTTGCGGTTGCTGGACGAAGATAGGCGGCACATTGGCAGCATTAAAGATCTGCTGGATCTGGGCTGCCGTGAGGCCAGTGTTGAAGATGGCCACTTCGTCAATGCCGCCGCCGAAGAATCGCTCCGTACCTGTGCCGCGCGCCCCGATGGCCCAATCGGTGTCACTCACAACGATGGCGCCTGTCGGATCGGTGAACGAACCGACTTCCACGCTGTCACGATAAAGATGCCAAGTCGCGCCATCATACGTACCGGCCAAGAAGACCCAGTTGCCGATATCTTCGGGCGGGATCGGAATGTTGTACACGCCGGGACTGTTGCCGACCCCCCAAGACCACACCTCATAGTGTCCGGCGTTAATTCGCAGACCGACTTCGGCGTTATCGGGGCTGGTCTGGTAACCGTGGCTTACAATATTGCGGAGGCCGTCAGTAGCCGTCGGTTTGATCCAGGCCATCATCGTGATCTGCCCAGAGAAATTCAGGCCGTCCGGGTTGCCCAGGTCCACCCAGCCGTCCACGCCATCGAACTGGAAGGCCAGGTTGCCCGCCCCCAGGCCGCTATACGGCGGCCCCGCAACCCCGGGGGTGACGCCGGGATATTCGGTGCCATTGGCCAGGGCACCCAGCGTGCCGCTATTGGCTGTCACCGGCAGTGTGGTCGGATCAGGCGGAGCGTAGTATGTCTCGTCCAGCCCCCAATAACCCGCCGGGTGGCTGGCGAGGACCAATGTGTGGTAGGGCGTCGCAGGATTCGGATTGATGCCGTTCTGGTAATGGGCCAGAACATCCGCGTCGCTCAGCACGTTGGTGTAGTAAGCGACCTCGTCCATGTTGCCGCCGAAGCCATAGTAGCCCGCTGCCCCATCGCCGCGTGCCCCGATCGTGAAGGGCACGAAGGTGCCGTTGGTGTTCGGCGTGTAGGCGCTGGCCAGCGTGTTGGTCGCCACAGGTGCCCCGTTGACATAGAGCTTGATGGTGTTGACCCCATCGTAGGTTCCCACCACATGATAGTAGGCGGTGCCTTCGAGCGTCATATTAACGGCGGCGACGGCATTGAGTGTGCCAACGCTGTACAACCGGAAAAACCAGCCGTTCCCGGTCGAGAGGCTGGTATCGCCCTGGTAGAAGAGCCAGCCGTAGCGCGGGGTGATGTTAAAGTCCACCGAAGCCATCGGACACCCGATTGCACTCGTTTGCGAAGGATTTGCCCAAAACTCGGCTGAGAAGGCACTGCTGGCGTTCAACGCCGCCGTCCACGGGATACGAACGAGCGCCGTCCCGCCTGAGCCGCCCGGATTGGGGAAATTAGCGCCGGTGGACGTGGGGTCCCCGACTAATGCTCCCATGCCCCCCGGATGCGTCGCCCCACCGAGGTAGTAGCCAGTGGCGGTCTGGCCCAGTGTGCCGCGGTTCGTAGCGACGTCCGGCAAAGGCACGGGCGTCGTTTCGCTCATTCGCCAGTACCCGACTGGGTTGAACGACATCACCGTGTTGGAGTAATCGGCCCAGGCGCTCAGGCCTGCGCTGAGTGCCATCGCCGTGAGGATACCTTTACGAATTAGTTTCATACGTTGGATTTGGTTTGAGGCTATGTTTTATGTGTTACCGTCCCAACCTCCCGCGGTTCAACCCTTGCTCCGTCCAACACCATCGGGCGACAAAAGGACCGAACTCCACGGAAACGTTATGCTTGGGCTGTAATGAGTCACGTTCCTAGCATATTTTGGTTGGGGTGTCAACATCTTGAGGGGAAAAAGCTGGGCTTGAATAACCGACCACTTGGTGCAGGCGAAAGCGTGCGGAAGCCGGGGTGCCGGTCTGCGCCCCCTCAGCAGTTCTCATTTTAACCGGCCCGACGGTGTGGTTTCCAGTCGAGGCTGATAAGTGAGAGGGCCAAAACGTGTCCGGCGTGCTGTTCAGGCTGATCTGTAGCACGCTGAGCAGGGTGGAATAGGCGTTGGGCGAGCCCGTTGGAGCGTGCGCCACCGGAGCAGTACATACCTCACCTGTCGCGCTCGTCGAGGGGCTTAAGCTGGCTTGGCGTAGGGGCCAATTTCAAGCCCCCGCATCATAAAGTCCATTAAGGCGTCCCGGTTGGCGTAAAGCAGGGGTAAGTGAGTCCAGGAAAAGAACTGCCAAATATAATTTGTCCGCCAGGCCAAGGGCATGTCAAAGGAGGTAAACTCGATTCCCGCTGCACGGCCTGCTGAGGTTGACCCGGGCCAAAATGAGAATTGCTGGCAAGTACCGCCCCGCGCCATAAGCGGGCTCCGGATCTTCCAGCGCCGCCGATTCTCCCAGAAGAAAAATCCGGAATGTGCCCGCCGGTTTAAGCCCCCGCATGACGAGTGGCTCAGGCGTTCGCGCTAGTGCAGCGGGAAAACGCGGAGCGCGTATCGTTCATTCTCGATGAACACCTTCTGCCCACCGACCAGACTGGGGTGGAAGAAATCCGTGGCGCACCCGTACCAGACCACGCGCAGCGCCGCCTCGCTTGCCCGCAACAGCAGCACCACCGGGACCGTTAAGGCCAAAAATCGGAAGCATCACCGCCTGCGGCGCGGCACCAGGCCGCTGGGTGATGGGGAAGGGCAGCCGCTGCTCGGCATGATGCCTTGCTCCTGCCCATCACCAACCTGTTCGCTTTCCTCTACCTCGCCTTCTCCAACGGCGCACCGGCGGAAGAGGAGGAACAACCCGGGCCGAAGATCATGACCCTGGAGGCCGCTTGAAAACGTCGGCGCCCAGCGCTTGGCTCTGCCGTTGAGCTATCTGCGCCCACTGCGCAAATTCTCAGGGATCGCGGTACACAGAACGAGACCGGAGTTGCCTCCGGTCTCGCGCATGGAATTAACAGACTGGCTGCGGGGCTACTGCACGAGGCGATAGAACATCCGCGGCCCGGCAGTAGCCGGGGTCACGTTGTATGGGCTAGTGGTCGTGACTGGCACCCAGTTGGTCAACCGCAGCGCCACGTTGGTGGACTGCACCAAGGTTGCCGGGCCGGTCCAGGAGATCGTCAACTGCCCGTTGCTGAAGACCGGTTTGTTGAACGAGGGCGGCGGCACCACGTAGGCGGAGAGGTACTGGGCCTGGATCGGCGGCAGGCTCGCAGCCGGCGTGGAATCCGTGGAGATGCGCCAGGCCGCCTTGACATAGTCACCGCCCCCACCCTCGGTATGCAGGGCACGGATGAAGTAACTGTGGTTCGCCAGCAAATGAATCGGCGTCAGGGTCGTCTGGCCCATACCCGACCCGTTGTCATGCCAGCCGGGCCCGCTCGGGTTCGGCTCCAGGAAGGCCTCACAACACCCAACCTCCTCGGCGATCAAGGCTGCGTTCCCTGGTGTGTTGTCGGTGCTCAAATACAACTGCGAGGCATCGTCGCTGGAGAGGAAGAACGTGTAATCGCCCGTGACGGTGGGGGTGATCCAACCGGACACAACGTCGCCGTAATTGTCGCCCAGGCTGCCGAAGGCCGGGTTGTTGTTGAGATCGCCCCCGGTGATCTGATCGGTGTCGAACGCGGTCAGATAGCCATTGGTGGTCGGCGCGTAGCTTTGGTAATACTGCGAGCCTTGGAGATTGGCTACTGCTTGCGGCGTCACCTCATAGTAGTAGTCCCACCAGAGCGCGCCCTGAACGAGCGAAGGCGCCCAGAAGGAGACGGCTTTGGTCACGATAGTGTTGGGCGTTGTGGCTTGATCCTTCACGCCGCTGACGGTCACGGTGTATTGCTGGCCCGGAGTTAAGCCGCTGGTTTGCAGGAACGCGACCTTCCAGTCCGTCCCGAGGCTCGTGGCCTGCGTGTCGCCGCGAACGGTGACCTGGCTCACCGTCACCCCGCCACTGATGACGTAATTTCCCGGGACGCTGCCAGTTGTCGAGTCAATCCGCTTGCTGAACAACACTTTCACGAGGAACGGCGTCGGCCCGCTATATAGAGGCGGAGTCCCTAGCGCCTGGACGAACGTCACCACTGGCGGGGTGGTGTCGGCCGTGATCGTGACCGTGGCGCTGCCGGAGGTGGCGCCGCCGAGGGGGTTGCTTATCACGACGTGATACGACCCTGAGTCACCCGGCACCGCTTGCGCAATCACTAGCGTGGCGTTGGTGACATCCTGGGAATAGTGAGCCGTGCCGTCGGAATTGAGTGTCGGGGACAGCATCGTGCTGCCCTTATACCACTGGTAGGTGTTGGGGAAGCCTGAGGCCACGGCCGTGAGTGTGACCGTGCTCCCCTCTTTGGTGGTGACCCCCACTGGATTGCTGACTATGCCCGCCGCCTGGAACTTGATGCTCCAATGGTTGGAGATCTGTTGGGTTGTGAACGCGTAGTTGTATATCGCCACCTCGTCGATCTCCCCGTTGAACGCAAGAGCGCCGCCGTTTCTCACGCCAATCATCAGCGGCGCAGACGGGTTCGGCACGTATGTGCCACCGTTGGCGACCGTCGTATTCTGGCCGACAAGCTGGTCCTCGGTGTAAAGAGTACTGGTGCCCGCGCCGTCCCAAACCTCGACGACATGGTACCACTGCCCAGCGACGAGGGTGGGTCCGCCGCCGTAAGCGTACAGGCTGACACCGCTGGCGTTGCCCAAATGGCACTCAAACGTGTTCGCGTCGTTTTCATCATAGAAGCACCAGCCCTCCCTGGCGCTACTGCCCCGGAATTGCGAGCACAGCGGAGTGTAAGTATTATCCACATCGTCCGGTTTGGCCCAGAACTCCACTGTGAAAGCGGTGCTGGGGTTCAGGACGTCCGAAAAGGGGACTTGCACATTGCCGCCGCTGAAGTGGACCGCGTTGTCGGCCATGTTCGGCAGGGCGGCCGCGCCGAGGGTCAAACTGCCGGAATAGGTGCCATCGTGACCACCAGCAGAATCGAACGCGGTCGCCCCGTTGGTCTCGTCCAGCCGCCAATAGGCCAACGGGTTGTCGCCCATCACCATCGTGGCGTAACGATCGGTCGGCGGGACGAAGGTCAGTGTAAAGGTCTGGCTGTTGGTCGAGCCAAGGGGGTTGGAGACCTGCACATAATAATCGCCTGAGGAATTGGTAGTGGTTTGTGAAAGCACCAGAGTGGCCGCAGTGCCATCGGGCACCTGTGATGTGCCGTGATACCACTGGTAGCTCAGCGGCGCAGTGCCGGATGCACCCACAGTAAATGCGGGCGACCCGCCTGCCAGCAAGGTCTTCGGGCCGGCAGCGGGCTGGCTCGTGATAGTGGGGGCTACCACGTTGGTGCCGTAGAGGAAACGGGAATTATGCACCGCGATCGTGCTGGCCGGCAACGCACTGCCATAGATGGCCAGCTCGTCAATCGAGCCGCTCCACAGACCCGGGTAATTAGTGCTGATTGACCCGATATAAAGGGGCGCTCCGGAGGCCGAGCCGAAACTGGGATGCGCCTTTGCGCCCAGAGACAGACCGTCCGCGTATGCCGTGATCGTGTTGTTGGTGAACACAAACGCGACATGGGCCTGGCGGCCCAGAAGCGACACCGGCACCGGCCAACTGAGCGGCTGGGTCAGCGAGTCGTTCCAGTAAATCAGCGAACCACCATCTGGGCTTGCTTCGAACTCGTAGTAAACCGAGGTGTTGGCATAGCACTCCGAGAAAATCGTTTCGTTGGCCGAGGAGAGGGATGCGTCCAAGTACACTATCGCTTCGATCGTGCCATTGCCGCTAGGAAACCCAAAATCGGCGGTGCTCGGGATCGTTACATCACCATCCGCGGTGTTCCGGAGCCGGAGGGAGCGCACGCCAAACGCACGGTTGGTCCGACCATCGAACTCGGCAGTGCCTTCCAGCGTGCCGTTGTTGGAACCTTTGATGTCGGTCAGGGTCGTGCCCGTGTCGTTGTCGGCCGTGTAGTAGGCGAAAAGGCTGGACTCCGCCTGCACGGCGGCCCGGTAGTAATTGACGTTATCGGTCTGAACCGGCACCACTGTGAGGGTGGCGACCGAACTGGTCGTCCGGAGGCCCGTGTAGTTGTTTAAGATGCAGTCAAATTGAGAGCCGTCGTCCGCGGTTCCCACCGTGTTGAGGTAGTATTCGCTCGCCGTCCCAACGGTGGCGTTCCCACGCTGCCACTGGTAGGTCGTGCTCGTGTCGAACGCCACGCCGACCGTGAACGGCGCCGCGCCACCGTTCCACACGCCCATGGACTGCGGTTGGGAGATGATGTTGGGAGACACTGAGCGCGTTAGCAGATCGTTGGTCGAGAACGCGCCCGAAGCGAACGTCGAAATACGCAACTCGTCCAGGTACCCCGCGTACGTGGGCGTCGTGCCCGGCGCCGAGCCGGCGAAAATATCACCGGCGGGAGTCGTGGCGTTGCTCACGTCCGGAGCGCCGTGTTGCACGCCGTTGACGTAAAACGTCTGAGTGCGATTGTCGTTGACAATAGCGAGGTGGGTCCAACGATTCGAGGTCACCACCACCGGATCGCCAATCACCGTGTTGTTCCCCACGATCTTGGCCAGAATCGTCATGGTCGAAACGCCGTCATTCGTAAGTTGGAAATAAACGCCGCCCGACGAGCCGCTGCAGAACAACCAGGGCTGCCCGCTGCCGCCCCCGCTCCATGTGCCCGGCCACACCGGCAAGCACCAACACTCGATAACGTAGTTGGTCGGAGGCGGATTCCAAGTGGCCGCACCGTCACCATTCCTGCCTGGGTCAATGGCAGCATTCCCACAGGCCCACATGCCGGCGGCGTCTCCGTCAATTAAATTCCAGAAGAGAGAGTCTATGCTGGTCCATCCGGTGTTCCCCAGAGGCCCGCCGCATCCAAGAGGCAGGACGACCGCGCCGGCGTTGCCGCTCCCAACCCGGGAGAAGCCTTCGTTGAACCGACGTCCGTTTCCGCTGGAGTCTGCATAATAGTCGGCGACTTCGCCGCAATGCCACCACCCTTGGACGGTGACTGCTGCTGAGCTGGTCAACAGCCCTGCCAGCAGAGCTGCTGATGTAAGGATTGTTCTACGCATAGATTTATTTCTTTTATGGGTTGCTAATGTACTTGCCATAGGCTGGGAGCTGGCTTCGGTAACCGAGCCCCTCCATTCACTGACCTCTGGCCACACTCTATAAATCCTACTCTTTTGCGAGGGGGGGAGTCAACAAAAAGTGCCAATAAATCCCGCTTAAGACCTGTGCCCCGGGTCTCACGGAGACTGATGGAGACAGACCCGGCCTCAGGGCCCTCGCCGACGCTACTGATTGCCAAGAAACGGGTAGGCTTGTATCAGGAAAGCCACATCCCGCGCCGTGGCCGCCGCGCTGGGCGGGTTGCTGTATTTGTTCGGATCCATGCTGCCGGCGTAGGCGATCGTTGCTGCGTCCAGCCAGCGCCGAGGCGACGAATGTCCGTCCGCCCAACTGAACGTGCTGGAAGTGATGTGAAACACCGCCGGCGAGTCCAAAATAGTCGTCCCGGACCAGGTGTTGGCTGCGGTGCCGTTCACGTTCATCACCCAAGTCCCCCAGTTTTCATCCCGCGGATCGTTTTCCTCAACGAAAAGCAGCTTGTCACTGGGCCGGATCACTTGTGTCCGTTTGGTCAGAATCTCGGTTTGGGTGGGATGGTTGGCCCAGGTCTGGCCGTTGATGCCGGTCACGCCGGCGACGCTGCCGTAGGCAAAACCGCTTCCCACCGGCCGCTTATATCGCGTATCAGCCGGGCAATGGATCGAATTGGCGCTCTTGATGTAAGGACCAAACGCGCCCTGTCTCACGCATTCCTGCATGAGAAGAATGGCGTAGGTCTCGTTGTCCATCGTCCCCTTAGGTGGCACGACGGGAAGCGTGGAGGCATAGTAAGCCGTCTGGGGCTGGTAGCGCCAGGGGTGCTGCATCTGCCCGGGGATGTTGGCATTGTCAAAGTTGTTCATGTTCACGAGGACGTCCTGGTTGTCGTCGGCATACATGACCCACGAAAGCGCCAGTTCTTTGTGATTGTTGAGACAGGTGGCGCACAACGCTTTTTGCTTGGCCTTGGCCAGCGCCGGCAACAGCAGCGCCGCCAGGATGGCAATGATAGCGATGACCACCAGCAGCTCGATGAGGGTGAAGGCCAGCCTGCGGTCGTTCGAACCGGCCACCAAAAAGTTCTTTGCTTTCATAAGGCTCTGATTCTTGGTCTTCATATAGCGCCGTTCGCCGGACTATTCAACCTTTATTAAACCACAAGAAAGTTGCGGCATCAACAGACCATTCCTGTATAATCAGTGGCAGGGCTATTGGCGGAAGGTAGTGCGAGTTCGCGTGTCCGGCAGCAAAACCGGGATTCGTAACTGTTCAGGTCCCATGAGAAAGCCCGTCGCAATGGAGCGCGGACATTCCTGTCCGCTTGGGCGGCGACAGCGGCGAGGCGGACAGGAATGTCCGCGCTCCGTTGCAACCTGAACAGTTACGAGGGTTCTTGCCGGCTCGGGTGCGCAGTCGTGGAATTAAGCTAAACCAATGAAAGCTGCTGTTAAGGTCTCGGTGGTGTGTTTCTGGTTGATGGGCGCTGGCCTCTTGGCGGGCGCCGATTTCGCGAACGATTGGGCGCGAATGAAGGGCATCGTGCCGCAAGGTTACGTCTGCCATCACACCACCGGTCCGATCACCGTGGATGGCCGACTGGACGAAGCGGACTGGCAACGGGCAGCCTGGACCCGCGACTTTGTGGACATCGAAGGCGATGCCAAGCCGAAACCGCGCTTCCGCACGCGGGCCAAAATGCTGTGGGACGACCAATACTTTTACGTGGGCGCCGAGTTGGAGGAGCCGCACGTCTGGGGCACGCTGACGCAGCACGACTCGGTGATCTTTCAGGACAACGATTTCGAGGTGTTCATGGATCCCAACGGCGATAGCCATGAGTATTACGAGTTCGAGATGAACGCCCTGAATACCGGCTGGGACCTGTTGCTGACAAAGCCTTACAAGGACCAGGGCAAGGCGCTGAACGAATGGGAAATCCCCGGACTCAAGACCGCGGTGTACGTTGACGGGACGATTAACAACCCGGCGGACCAGGACAAAGGCTGGTCGGTGGAGATCGCATTTCCCTGGAAGGCGCTGGCCTCCTACGCGCATCGGCACACGCCGCCGCGCGAAGGGGATCAGTGGCGCGTGGATTTCTCGCGCGTGGAATGGCGGATCAACATCGTGAACGGCAAGTATGAAAAGGTCCCCGGCACGCGCGAAGACAACTGGATTTGGTCGCCGCCCGGGATCATTGACATGCACCGCCCGGAAAAGTGGGGCTACGTGCAGTTCACCAGGCAGCAGGGCGAGGTGGCGTTTGTCCCGGACCCCGCCATGCCGGCGCGCAATGCCCTCCAGGGGATCTACTACGCTCAACGGGATTACGAGGCCAAGAACCACCGCTGGGCCGCGGCGCTTGACGATCTGAAATTGTCAGCCGACCTCGGGTCCGGTCTGCTCAAGCCCCCGACGCTGAAGCTGACGAAAGACGGCTTCGAAGCCAGCGCCGCGATCAAGTTGCCCAACGGCAGAACCCAGCGCTGGCATATTCGGCAGGATGCGCTGATTTGGCCAAAATAGCGCGGAGAAGCTCAGTCCGCGCGCCAGGCAAATTCCCCGGTCTCCACGCTCCAATCCGAGCCGAAGAAGCCGGCGACGCGAACTCCTTTGCTGCCGTGCTTCAGCATCTCCGACCCAATGACGGTGACATCGGGGTACTCGACACCGCTCAGGAAATACGGCAGCCGGTCCGTCAGTCTCATGCCGGTTACTCCGGTGCCCGAAACCACGGCCACGCACGCCACGGCGCTGCCTGGTCGTGGGCGCAAAAACAGGCAAGCCTGATCGTCCCCCGCTGAACTGCGCGAGCCGACCTTGATCTCGCCGTGCCGCACCTGCACCGGGCTGTCGGCGAGCAACGCCGGCCACGCCCCGTTCGAGTCCGCGTTGCCATAGAGGACAACCCCGCGATCCGGTGCGGCGCCCGCATTGAAGGCAGCGTCGGGAATGACGTCCACGGAGCCATTACCCCGATACCAGAACAACTCGGCATCGAGCCGCGCTTTGTTGAAAGCCCAGGCGTTCTCCTCGGGCGTGCCCCTCGTGCCATAGACGAAGAGCATGTGATGGCAAAAGGCTTCCTTGAACGGACCGTACCGGTGTGGGCCTTTGCGGGCGGACGAGAGCTCCGAGGTCAGGCCCCACGGGCCTTCCGCGTGCTGCAGCCACAGCTTCGGAGCGCTCGGCCACGGGATTTTGTCCAGGGTCTGGCCGTCGAGTTCGACTTTCAAGGACTGGCCCGGCTTGACGTGGTCCAGGCTAAAGGCCAGCCGAGCGATGTTTTCCGTCCTGCCCACAAACCGCCGCTTGCCCGGATCCCAGCGCACGTCCGCTACGCTCTTCTTAAGCGGCTCGGTTTGCTGCTCGATTTCCAGCCAGTGACAACTGGCCGAGATACCGGGGTTAACGGTGGTGAAGTTGATCTGGCGAAGGCTTTGGTCGGTCGGGATAACATGGTGCGCGAAGAAGTCGAACATCGGCGCCCAATCCACGCAGTCCGCGCCCGGTTCATCCGACACATCCCACCAATGGCCCACGCCGGGCTGTTCGTGATACTGGAAATCGTGATGGAACTTGCCTAGCCGCTCCGCCATCGTGCGGGCCTGGGTCACCGGCACGTTGTCGTCGTCAGCCCCGTGGAGGATATAGACGCCCTCCTGCAAGTAATTGATTTCGAGTGTGAGCGTGTCGCTGGCCGCCGTCGCCCGCTGCAGCAGCGCTTCCACCTGGCTGGCGTTGGTGAAACGCCTGGCGTCGGCATAGGAGAAGAAGCTGATCCACCCCGCGCTGGGGCCGACAGCGGCGAAGCGATCGGGGAATAGCGCGCCGAGTTGCCACGCGCCGTGGCCGCCCATCGAATGGCCGGTGAGGTAGATCCGTTGCGGGTCGGCGTGCAATTGAGTTTTGGCCAGGTCTAACACTTCCATTGCATCCATACGTCCCCACGATTCCCAATCGAAGCCATACGGCCGGCGATTGGTCGGCGCCACGAGATGCCCCCAGCTCTTGGGCGAGTACGCATCGGCTTGGCCGATGGCTTCCACGCTCGCCCCGTGAACCGAAAGAAAGAGGGCGGGGGATGGCGCTGCGCTGCTGATTGGCTGGGCCGGATTTAAGGCCCAATACTGGACGCTCCCATCAATATTGCTGATAAACGTCCGTTTCTGCGTTTGCTCGGGCCGTCGAATCCGCAGCTTCGCCGTTGCCGAATGCAGCACCTGGCGTTTGCCGGCGAGCAGCGTCAGCGCCACCGGGGCGGTGTCGCCGGAGCCAGGGGTTTTTCCGCGCATCCGAAATCCGACCTTGCGTGCGCTGAGGGGAGCGATGGTCGGCACCGGCGTCTCCGTTGCGTGCTGGCCGGCGATGGCGGCGCGGATGGCGAGATCATTCCGGGTTTCGGCAGTGGCGTTCACGACCAGCATTGCCCCCCAGGTGTCCGCCTTTGCTCCGGCGATCAAGTCGGGCAACGTCTGATCGGCTAGATCAAGCGCGGTTGGAGCGACCGGCGTTGCGAGGACGACTTTGAACCGGCCACGACTGCACCGGAACAGCAGGTCGTTTGTGCCCGCGTGCAGCGCCGCGGGCAAATGCAGATAGCCATACTCGTAGGGATCGCCCGCACGCGGCTCGCCGTTCACGTAAGCGACATCGTCCCCCGCCGCTTCCAGGAGCATTACGGAGTTGGTTTCCACCGTCACTGGCACATAGGCATAGCCGCCTCTCCAGGATTCGTCCGCAAACCAGCCATTGGTGTCGGCCTCGATCGGACGCCACTGTCGGGAACTGCCATCTGGGAGCTGGACGCTGTCGCCGTCAACTGGGCGCTGCCATTTCCCTGAAATGATCTCGGCCTCGATGGCATCCGTATGGACCGGGGAGCGTCCGCCACGCCCGCCGCCCGCAACCGCGAGGCCGTGGCGCAAAGTCAGGGTTTCGGCACGACCAGCGGGAATTGGTGACAGGATGAGGATCAGGGCAAGGGGCAAAAGGAGACGGCCCTGAAAGTCGGTGACTGGTAAGGGTCGAAGGCGTTTCATCGTGGCTATTCTCTGCTCGACTTAACCCAGGGGTGTCAATCCCTTTCGGGGTCGGCACCACCTTTGGGGGATCGAGCCAGACCGGAGTGAGAGGCGCACGGCAGCCCGAAATCCTTCAGATCAGTGTAACCTTGGCAACCCTTCGGGAGTCTATATCCTGTACCCGGGAATTACGGGACGCTACGCTGGGCTGCACCGGTTCTCGGCCTGAAGACCGGGAGGGAGAGAGAAGGAGGAAGGTTCCAACAAGCTTGCAACAGGCTTGCAACTTGCCTGCAACTTGCTTGCAACTGGCGCTGCACTCCGGCAAGGCTACGGTGTTGCCCCGGCGCCGCTGGGGGGCCACGAGCGCTTTCCTCCCGCCGAAAGGCCGCACTGTTACGCTGTCAGGGTTCCGCCGCGCGTGGCGGTGCCGGCCCGTCACACCGTGCGCGACGTTCGGTCGCAGGCGCCCCAGGACCGGCGCGCACGGAGTGACGCGCCCCACCAGTCTGACAAAGTGGGAATTGTTGGCGCACCGCACTCACCGCTTGCCAACCGCAGGTGGTGAAACTAACTTGCGCCTTCTCATGGAAAAAGTCGTTATCATCGGTTCAGGCTGCGCCGGCTTGACGGCCGCACTTTATACCGCCCGCGCCAACTTGCGCCCGCTCGTCCTGACTGGCCGGCAGCCGGGGGGCCTGCTCACCACCACCACAGTGGTCGAGAATTACCCCGGCTTCCCCGAAGGCATTGACGGCTATGAACTGATGGTCCGCCTGCAGAAACAGGCCGAGCGGTTCGGCGCCCAGGTCCGATTCGGCACTGTCGAGGCGGTGGACTTATCCCGCCAGCCCTTCGGGGTGACCGTGGATGGCGAACCGCTGGCCGCCGAGACTATCATCATCGCCACCGGTGCCAGCCACCGGCACCTGGGACTGGCGAGCGAGCATAAACTGGAGAACAAGGGCGTGACCTACTGCGCCACGTGCGACGGCGCGCTGCCGCTGTTTCGCAACCAGCCGCTCGTCGTCGTGGGCGGCGGCGATTCCGCCTGCGAAGAAGCGATGTACCTCAGCCGCTTTGGTTCCATCGTTTACCTCGTGCACCGCCGCGACACCCTGCGCGCCTCCAAGATCATGGCCGGGCGCGCCTTGGCCCACACTAAGATCAAGCCGGTCTGGGATTCGGTCGTCACTGAGGTATTGGGAGTGGAACACGACAAGGTCACAGGAGTCCGGTTGAAGAACGTCAAGACCAACGCCGAGATGCTGCTGGACTGCGCCGGGGTGTTCGTGGCCATCGGCCATACTCCCGACACGCACCTCTTCAAGGGCGTTATCGAAATGGACGAGAGCGGCTACATCATCCCCCATGACGGCCCGGCGACTAATGTGCCGGGCGTTTTCGCCGCGGGCGACTGTGTTGACCGGGTCTATCGGCAGGCCGTGACTGCCGCCGGCCTCGGCTGCGCCGCCGCCATCGAGGTCGAGCACTATCTGGCCGCCAAAAACGAATAGCCACTGCCCCCGAGCGTCCGCGTGGCTCGGGGCGCCTCTGAGTGGGCTTGCGTCGCGTCTCCGTCTCGGCAACCCTCGCGGAGTTATGGCCGACACGACGCCCCTTCCTTGGACCGCGCGGCTCGTCGCGGGATTATGGGCCGCAGCGGCGTGTGTGCGAATGGGCATGGCCGGACCAGTGCCGGTGGATGTGGACAAGCTAGTGGGCCAACCGGCGGACATCGCCCACAGCGCCTATCTCTACCGGGCCGATCGCCGGGCGACGGAAAACCCGCCGGAGGCGTGGGTCCTGCTCATGCAGCACGCGAACCTCCCCTTCGACGAACCGGTGAACACGAACGCCCCCGCGGTCAGGCAGGCCCTTTGCGGGTTGCTGTGGGAAGAGGTACGACCGGTGCGGCGGCTGGTGCTCTCCTGGCCGCCCGAGGTGAAGAACAAGCCCGCGCCGGGTGAATTGGCGGTCTCCTGTTTCAACGGCCAGGATGACACCGCGCACACGTGGTGGAACCCGCGCACAATCAAGGAGGCCGCACCGCCGGAGGTCAGCGCGGATGGCTGCACGTATTCCTACGCCATCCCGGTTGATACCTGGGGCGTGGTGGCAGCGGTGCGGGGTCCGAAAGAGGCGTCGGCGTTCGCGGTGCCTGCCCTCCAGGCCTTCGTCGCCGACCAATGGAAGCGGATGGATATAGAACTGGAGTGGGCCTATGAGCCAGCCCTCGCGGCGCTGCGCTACGACGGCCGCATCGAAGCCTACGACGGTCGCTTGGCCCAGCTCCAGCCTCTGCGCGAAGACAAGGCAACGAAGGTCACCACGCCAAGTGCCTGGCTTTCGCCGGCCGGGCAGCCGGAAGGGAAACGCCGGGGAGTGCGGTTCCAGTTGCTTTATATCGGCGAGTCACGCTGGCGTCGGACATGGCCTTATCATGCCCAGCCTGAGGATGTGGCGCGGACCATTGTCACAGTATGGACCAAGTCAGGCAGTTTCTCTTTCCTCGCCGCCGACCTCGAAAACGGACCCATCCTGGCCCCGGAATACGGCTTCTTCGTCCGCGCCGCGGGGATGAAGCAGATGCCAGCGAACGCTACCACCACCGCCGACATGCCGCCACCCAAGGAGCTACTGGGCACAAAGGTGGATTCGATCGCTGGCGTGCCGCTCGTGCGCGGCTGGTCAACGGGCTTGATCCCGTGGTTCGGCGCCAACCCTGCGGACCAGCCGGGCCTCGCGGGCGATCTGCACATCCCGGCGCGTTGTGTTGCCATGCACCCCTTGCCAGATCGCGATGTGGCCGTCGGCTGGCGCAGCCCCCTGCGGGGTCGCGTGAGCATCGGGGCCAGCGTGGCGATGGGCGATGCGCATGGTGGCAACGGCATCGAGTGGGCGATAGTGGCTGACACCCGGACCCGCCGGAGCTTCTTGGCGCATGGGGCCATCGGCCCCGGCGGCTCGCAAAGAATCCCGGACAACGCCCTAACCCGAAAGCGCCTCGAAACGAGAGTCGAGAGCGGCGACTTGGTGTCGCTCGTGATTGGCGCCAAGGAGGGGAACCACTTCTGCGACACGACCATTGTCGAGTTGTCCATCACTGAAACCGAGGCCGGCGGGCGGACCTGGGAGTTGACGCGTGAGGTGGTGGATTCAATCCATGTCGGCAACCCGCACCCGGATGCGGCGGGCCATCCGGACGTGTGGCACTTCTACTCGCAACCGGCGGCTGTTCCGCCCCCGCCGCCTTCCCAACCGCCGTTCGATTTGGCCTCGTCGGCGAAGACCGCACGGGAGTTCCTGGCAGAACTCGCCGGGAAGAAGCTGGCTACTATCCGTCAACAAACCCGCGGCCACGCGGAACAGACGTGGTTCGGCGCGGTGACCGCCATGCGGGGCACCAACCTGCCGCCCCTTCCCCAGCCGCCTTTTGCGCCTGCGGTGGAGGTTCAGGTCCCCTCGGAACAGCTCACGGCGCAGTGGAACCTCGGCGCATGGCACCTTCTCCGGCACTCGGTCCGGGATGCCGAGGGTCGGTGGCGCTTCAACGACTTTCCGTTTGGGATCCTCGCCTCAGAGACTTACATGATCTTGCGCGCGCTGGACCTGCAAGGCCTGCACCGGGAAGCTGCGGACGGCCTCGACCAATGGCTGAGCCTGCCCCTGCAGCCCGGCCCGGCCAACGGCACCCACCCCTTATCCAAGCCCGACCGACCGCTCGGCCATTTCTCGGACGGGCGCGGGTGCCTCACCCATGCCGTCGGCCCGGACGGCGCCGGCGGGCACATGGACGCGGTTCACTCCATGGGGCCGGGCGCTATCATGTTCGCTCTGGCCGAGCATTTCCGGCTCACGGGCGACCTCGTTTGGCTCAGGACCAACGCCCTGCGGATGAAGGCGAATGCGGAGTGGATCCTGCGCCAGCGCCGGCTCCTGGCGAATAACCTTCCCGCCGGGCAGCGCCTTTGGAGCACGGGTTTGCAGCCGGCGCACGTGGTCACGCCGGACAGCCTTTCGATGCACATGCAGTTCTACGAGACCGAGGCCTATTACTGGCTGGCGGTCAAATCCATGGCCGAGATGCTGACGCGGCTCGACCCGGTGGAAGGCGCCCGCCTGACCGCTGAGGCAGAGGCTTATCGCCAGGACCTGGTGGCCGCCATTGACCGGTCCATCGCGCTGACACCGGTGGTCGCCGTGCGCGATGGCACGTATCACTCGTTCATTCCCTTCGCGCCTTACGTGCGGGGGTTCGCCGCCGGAGCCTGGGGTTGGCGCCGCTGCCAGGGGCACGTCGGTGCCATCTACTGGGATACGGTCCAATCTGCCGATCCTCTGGTTAGCCCAGCCAGAATCCTGGCGCCGGGCGACCCGCGTGTCCAGGGACACCTGGACGTCCTCGAAGACCGGCTGCTCCTCGAAAACGAGAAGGTGGCGGCGCGCACGCCGGGCTTCAACCCGGAACGGGACTGGTTCGCGCACGCGAGCTGGCAATACCAATGCGGCCTGGAGCGGCACGCCAACATCCACCTGGCCGCCGCCGACGCGCCCAACTTCCTCCGCTCAATGCTCAACCAGTATGCGGTGGATATCATGCCGGGCGAATACACCTTCCGCGAGCACACCACGACCGGCCCGCCCGACAAACTGTTCGAGGAATCGTGCTTTCTGGAGCGGTTCCGCATGATGCTGGTGATGGAGGAGGGCGATGTGCTGTGGCTGGCGCGGGCGACGCCCAGGGCCTGGCTCGAGCAAGGGAACCGAATCGCCGTGCGTAACGCGCCCACCCATTTTGGCGTGGTCGGTTATGAAATGGTATCCGACGTGGCGCACGGCCTCCTCGTGGCCACAATAGCCCTGCCTTCGCGAAACCCGCCTCGTGAGGTGGTGCTGGTCCTGCGCCATCCGGCGTCCGCCGCAATTGCCGCCGTCAAGGTTAACGGCAGAGACTGGATTGACTTCGACGCCGCCCGGGGCTGGGTCAGGCTTCACGGCCTGTCGGGGCAGGCGCGGGTTGAGGTGAGATGGGCAGGATAGATTCAGCGGCATCATCGTCCTGGCTCGCAGCCGATGTCAGAATGCGTAAGTGAGAGCGGTGTTTTGCTTCCCGGTCCGCAACGGAAGGTTGCGGGTTCGGCTTTTGCATAATTCTCCTGCGTATTGTGCTTTCCACACGAACGACACCGACTCCGCGAAACCTGTATAGTGCGTCGTGGGCTCCGGTGAGTTACGGTCCATCCCGGCTTGACGCGACCTCCAGGCAGCGCAAGATTCGTTGCCATGACCGCGACACGCCGGAGATTTCTTGCTTCCTCGGCCGCAGCCCTAGCCGCCGCACCGTTCTTTCCAGGCGCGCTCGCTGCGGCGGAATCCGACGTCAAGGCCCCCAAGCGGCTGCGCATCCTCATCCTTGGCGGCACTGGTTTTCTCGGCCCCGCTTGCACCGACTCGGCCATCGCCCGCGGCCATTCGGTCACTCATTTTAACAGCGGCCGCACCGAGGAACGGCGTCGCGCAGTTGGCCGCCCATCGGTCGTCCCTGCCGGCGTCGAGCAGCTTTACGGCAACCGGGATCCGAATAAGACCGCAGACGACCGCCGGAACGAGGGCAAGGGCGATGCCCCGAAGGACCCCAACAGCCCCAAAGGCCTATCCCAGCTCGAAGGGAAGAAGTGGGATGCGGTGATAGACACCAGCGGCTACTTCCCTCGCATGGTCAAGGCCTCTGCGGAACTCCTCGCGCCTAACGTGAAGCAATACGCCTTCATCTCCACTATCTCCGTCTATAAGAGAGAAAGCGTTCCCAATGCCGACGAAACCGCTGCGTTGGCCACCCTGGAAGATCCAACGACCGAGGACATGGGCAAGGACTTTGCCAATTACGGCGGCGGCAAAGCTCTCTGCGAGAAAGCTGCTGAGGCCGCTATGCCCGGCCGCGTCACCAACCTGCGGCCCGGTTTCATGGTCGGGCCGAGGGACACCTCGGGCCGGTTCATCTACTGGCCCGTGCGCGCTTCCCTCGGCGGCACGATGGCCGTTCCCGGCTCACCTGCGGACCCGGTCCAGCTTATTGACGTGCGGGATGTCGCCGACTGGACGATCCACTGCATCGAGAACCACATCGTCGGCATCTACAACGTCACCGGCCCGGAGAAGGAACTCTCGATGCGGGGCATGGTCGAAGGCGTCCGCAAGGGCGTCGGATCTGAGGTCTCTTTTGTTTGGGTTGATAATGCCTTTCTGGAGACCCACAGCATCTCCCAGGGCCAATTCCCGCTCTATGTCCCACCGACTGGCGACAGCGCCGGCTTCCATCGCCGCAGTTTCGCGCGCGCCCTGGCCCGGGGGCTGAAGTTCCGTCCTCTCCCCGCGACTGCCAAGGCGACGCTCGATTGGTACCAGTCGCTCCCGCCTAATATCCAGGCGGGTGTCGCTCCGCAGTTCGCCAAACGCCCCAATGAAGAAGCGTGGCTCGACACGGAAAAACACCTGCTCGAAGCCTGGGCGAAGCAAAGCCAGGACGACCCCAATCGGAAATAGCTGCCCTTGATGCCGAACTGCTTGACGCGGTGCTCCTGCACCGCCGCGAGGCAGGACCACTGGCCGCCTCGCGCCCGAACCTGGCCTTTTTTTGGCCTTCAACCCCAGCTCGTAGCCGCACCGTCAATTCGGGCGGGCAACGAAATCTTATGGTTGCTGCGGGGCAGGATGCCAACCGAGTCTATGCGGACGGGCGGCTGAACTGGACTGTTGACCGTGACGGTGAGGTCATCGCTGGCTAATAATGCGCCGTCGGTGGCGGTCAGCCGCAAAACGGATGTTTGCCCTGTCGGGTCAGATCAGCGATGCAAAGAGCCACGGCGGGACCAAAAAAGCACTCGGTGAGGCAGTTCTCGCTTGGCATGAGACTTGCCTTCGGTTATCCTGTATTAATAGTAAAGCTCGGTTGAACGGCAGCCTCGTCGAGGAGGCGAGGCATAGAGCCGCCGTTGGCCGTGGCCGAACTTGAACACAGTCATATGACTATTTTCGATTTGATCAAGGCGACCGTCGTGTGCGGCCTCATTGCCTTCCTGATCTACAGCTATCCGGTCGTCGGCCAGATTGTGCTCATCGGGTTCCTGAGCTTGTTGTGGCTTTTGTACGCCCATAGGACGATCGCCAATCTCCGGCGGAGATAGGCCGGTGGCGGCATGAGCGGGCGGCAGCGCGGGGCGTGCTTCTGAAGTGCCAGTGCGGCCCAGGCGCGCGGCCTTCAGATTGTAAGCGAGGGGATGGGGCCGCGGTACCGGCTGATCTAGGCCTTCCTCGTGCTGTTTTCGCTCCCGCAATCTAAGGGCCGCGTTCCACACTATTCACTATTCACCCACGCCCGTTCCCGCTACTGTCCGCGCATGGATTTAGAGGCCAATTTGAACACCGTCCGGCAGCGCATCGAGGCTGCTTGCGCCCGAGCGGGACGTGATCCTGCCTCCGTGACCCTTGTCGCGGTGACCAAGAGTCAGCCGCCGGAAGTCGTCTGCTCCGCCGCCGCGCTCGGATTGAGCCTCTTCGGCGAGAACAAAGTGCAGGAAGCCAAAGCCAAGATACCCTTCTGCCCGGGGCGGGTGCGCTGGCACATGGTCGGCCATCTGCAAACGAACAAATGCCGTGATGCGGTGGACCTGTTCGAGATGGTGCAAAGCGTGGACAGCTTTCATGTGGCCGAAGAACTCAACCAGCGCGCCGAACAGGCGTCGAAGACGCTGCCGGTACTGCTCGAGGTTAACGTGGTGGGGGAAGCCAGCAAGTTCGGCTACCGCCCGGAACAACTGCTCGCAGACCTCGACCGGCTCAACGCCCTGCCACGCCTGGAGCTGCATGGCCTCATGACCGTGCCGCCCTGGACGTTGGAGCCGGAGAAGGTGCGACCGGTTTTCCACCAGATGCGCGAGTTGAAGGCGCGCTGCGAGCAGGCCCTTGGCGTGCCGCTGCCCCACCTGAGCATGGGGATGAGCGGCGACTTCGAGGTGGCCATCGAGGAGGGTGCCACCATGATTCGCATCGGCACCGCTTTGTTCGGCGAGCGTCACAAGGCAGGCGCTTTTTAGCTTCCCTCTCCCCGGAGTTTCGTTTAAGCTGCAAATCGTGACCACAAAACTGTTTAGCCAGGAAATCGCGGAAGCGATGAAGGCCTACGAGAAGTACATCGTGTGCCTTGATAAGACCGCGGAGGAATTCGAGGCGTCGCTGACTTCCCTGCTGAACAAGGCGATCAAGGCCTACGAAAGTCGCGGGCCGGATCTCCGCCACGGCATCGCCCTCGACAAGCAGATCACCGTCATTCTGAGCCAGAACGACGGCCCGCGGCCCCTTTGCGGCATTTACTTCAATCTCCACTCGCCTTATCAGCGCCAGTCGCTACCCAAAACGGTCCAGCCCCTCACCGAACCGATTAGCGGTGCCCAGCCGAAGTCCGAAGGATAACGCAGCCTCAGCCCGGCGCCCGAGCCTTCCCCCAGGACCGTCATTGGCTCCGGGCCTCGTCGCCAACCTCAGCCTCGCCGGCCACTAGATCGGCCACGATGTTCGCCTGGCGCTGCGGGCCGCTGACCTTGACCTCGCCGACCTTCGCGCCGTGCCGATAGAGGTTCAGGCGTTGATCCACCTGGGCCATTTTCCCGAGCGGGAAACTCAGCACCACAAAACGGCCAGTCGGGTTGACCAGGGCCACTTTACCCACCAGCGCGTTTTCCGGCGTGACGATCCGCGCTTGACTTGCGGGCGTCGCGGCGGTCGGTGTCCCCGGGGCTCCAGCGCGCGGCGGCCCCCCGGCCGGCGCTTTAGAGGCTTTCATCCAAGCGCAACCCGAAAGAGCCAGCGTGGAGAGAAGCATGACCAACAACGAGATTCGCATAAGAGCAGTTAAGTCCCGCCTCCTCGCAATGTCAACTCACCGTTCGGTGAGAAATGTGTCCTCGTGCTCGTAAGGCGGCGCACAGCAGCAAAGCAGCCGGAGCGTCTCGCTGCCGGTGTTCCACAGCTTGTGCTTTTGGCCCGGTAAAATCGCCACTGCATCGCCTGCCTTGATCTCCCGTTCCTCGCCCTCGATGCGGATTCGGCCCCGCCCCTGGGTGATGTAATAAATCTCCTCGGCCTTCGGGTGGTAATGCTCCTGCGTGCTGCCGGCCACGGGAACACGCGCCTCGGCCAGGCTTTGATTGCGAATCGCTGAGTTGCGATGCGCCAGCAGTTCGCGAATCTCGGAGCCATCCTTCGTAATGAACGCCACCAACTCGTGGAGATTCTTGATGTCCATCCTGCCTCCCTCAGTAAACCAGATACTTCCTCCGCGCCTTCAGAATCGCCCCTTCGCCCGCCAGCACATCGCCGTAAATCCCGTGCTCGGGGCCCAACAGCGCAACGAGCCTTACTCCCGGCGCGGCTCGCAAGACCTCAACGGTGGAATCCAGGTGCCGGTTCACGCCCGAGGCTATGGCTTCTTCACGCTGGTCCTCACCTTCAGCCAATCGAAGTCGGTGGGAGGTGTCGCGGCGAACGTGTTGATTCTTGTCCCCAGAACGGTGCGAACGGTTTCGGGCACCACCCAGCGATGAGATTCCAAGTGACCGTCAACAAAAGAAAGGCTGACCGCGCCATTGTGGTAAGACCCCGGCAGGTTGCCCCACGCATATTCCTCCAGGCGGTTGACGAAGAACCCATCGTTAAGAGTATCAGCCTGCTCATCGAGAAACACAAAGATGCACGAGGGATTTGGCACCTCGGCGGTCTTATAGAATTGCACGTAAAGGGGATTGAACCGGTTGGTCAGGTCGCCGGGATTTCCCACCATGGCGTTCATGGACATGCTGCGGATGCGCGGGCCATTGGGCGCGGGCTTGCGGTCTGAGGGGCATTTGTAAATCCTGGCCGAGCGATTGGCAAAAGGGCCGAGCTTGGAGTCGGTGAGATAGATCAGATTGGTGTTGTCGTCGCTGCTCTCCCAATCCTCCACGTTGTTCGCCCAGGTCTGGCGGAGAGCCAACGTTTGGGGGACGCCGTGGTTGTTCACTAGCAAATCGCCATTGTCCTCGGCATACAAAATCCACGCCAGCATCAGTTGCTCGAGGTTGCTGGAGCAGGTCACCGCTTCGGCCTTGGCTTTGGACTTGGCCAGTACCGGCAGGAGTAAGGCGGCCAGGATGCCGATAATCGCGATGACAACTAACAGCTCGATCAACGTGAAGGCGATCAGGGAAGTCCGAAAGCCCCACTGGGAAATCTCACACCCCTCAGCAGTCGGAACCGCCCCCTCAGGAGCGCCACAGCCGGTCCGCGCGATGGGGTGAGACAACATGGTAAGTTTAAACGAGCTTTCGGCCGTGCGGCCTCTGCACCAACGCTCACACGGTGCCCTGCTCGAGGCGCGCAATCCGTTCCTCGATCGGCGGATGAGTGGCAAGCAGAGCCAGGAAGCCGCTGGTTTGGCCGGAAATTTTCAGCGACTGGAACGCCTGGGCCCGCTTCGACTCGGCGGCGGCGAGTTCCGGGTCGCGGAGATGAGCCAATGCGCGCAGGGCGTTAATCATGTTCTCACGCCCGGCCAGGCGGGCCCCGCCGGCGTCGGCGCGAAACTCCCGCTGCCGCGAGAACCAGCACACGACAATGGACCCCAGCAAGGAGAACACCACTTGGAACACTATCACCAGCAGGAATTGCAGCCAGCCGCCGCCGTCGCGGTTGTCCCGTGACCGCATAGCCTGACTGATGACGAAGGCCAGGACCCGCGACAGGAACATGACAAAGGCGTTAATGATCCCCTGAATCAGGGTCATGGTCACCATGTCGCCGTTGGCGATGTGGGTCACTTCGTGGCCCAGCACGCCGGCAACTTCCCGGCTGCCCATGCGTCCGAGCAGGCCCGTTGAGACCGCCACCAGCGCCCGCGATTTCGTCGGCCCAGTCGCAAACGCGTTCACTTCATCGGATTCGTAGATGCCAACCTCGGGCAGCTTAGGCAGGCCAGCGCCGCGAGCCAGCCCGTGCACGGTTTCCACCAATTCTTGCAAGGCAGGGTCTGACGTGTTGGGCGGGATGACCTGCACGCCCATCATCCATTTGGCCATGAGCCGCGACAGCCCCAGCGAAATGAACGCGCCCCCAAAGCCCCAAACCAGGCAGAAGACCGCTAGCCCGGCTAAGCCACCCTCGGGGAAATAATGCCCCACGTGCAGCAGGCCCAGCACCAGCGTGATGGTGGTCATCACCAGGATGTTCACCACCACGAGAAGGAGAATCCGCTTTGTCATTTGCATGATGTTCATACCGCACCCAAAATAGCCATGCGCGGGCCATTTGCCAAGCCCGGCGCAGATCAGCCGGCAGTTTCCGCCGACACATCAAACCGCTCGAACAGCCAGCCTAGCAGCATCACACCCAAAGCCGCTTCCACCGCCAAGACGATGGCTGCGGCGATCGAGGCCAGCGGGATGGCCATGGCCATGCCGACCAGCATCTTCACCAGGAAAAACACCCCGGCAAACAGCCCCGCCGCCGGGATAAGCGCCACGATAAACGCCAGCATCTGCCCAAGCATGAAGATCAGCCGCTGGCCCATGACCTCAATGCCCTGCGCCCCACCCTTGGCCGCCTGGAACCACGCCGGAAACAGTAACGCCGCCGCGTTGGGAATCTGCAGCGTGATCAAATCGAGCAACGGGATGATCAGCGCCGCCCCAAAACCAAGCCCCAGCCAGCAAGGCCACCCCATCTTGCCGGCCGCCGATTGCCAGAACAGCCCCACCACCAGAATCAGCAGGAACCATTGGATGCCGGTCAAGGCCGCCGCCGGCGCCAGCAATTCTCCCAGCGCGAGCTGCCAACTCCGCAGCGGGTAGGTCTTGAGGATGTCGGCCAGCGGCAGGTCTTGCCGGAAATCCTGCCGCAGGAATTGCGTCCCGATGAGCAGCGACCAACACATCAGCATGGCCGCAACCATCCCCAGCGCCGGCCGGAGGCCGCTACCGCCCGCTGCCTGCCCCATGCCCACCGAAGCGCACACCGCTAGCACAGCCAGGCTCACCCACATACGCAACGAGTACGCTTGCCCCGCGCCGATAAGGTTCTTCCAAAGCAATGCGACCGCCGGCGGGCCCACCGGACGGAGCTTGAAGGGCGAGCGCTTGCGCCGAGGCTTTCTCTGCGCCGCCTGCCAGTTGCCCGCGCGCACAGCGGCGACTTTCTCTGCCAGCTTCCGAGAAGCCTCGACGGAAGCCTCCTCGAACGCGACGTTCGAGCGCACGACCCACCAGTAATGCGCCAACAGCAGCAGCAGGGCCGGCCCAAGTGCGTAGAGAAACGCCAACGCGTTCGGCGCCAGGTAAGGGCGCACCACCAGCCGCAACGGATACAGGAGGTATGGCAGGGGGCCGGCGGTCAGGACTTGATGCGCGTAATCCTTGATGGCGTCCGGGTTCTGGAAGCGGGACGGCTCGAACGCAGGCATGGCTTGCCGCGCCCAGATGATCACCACCGCGGCCATGAGGAAGACCAGGGCCAGGATACCTAAGCGCCGCTGCCAGTTGGTGATGCCGCGGTCCAGCAGCATCGTGCGCGCGAAGGAAGAACCCAGGAAATGCAGGTTTAAGATCGAAAAGATCAGCCACCAGCCCGCCGCGTGAATCCACGCTTTCCCGCCGAGCCGGTTGGTCACCAGTGTAAGCAGCAACGTGGTGAACAGGATCGCTGTCTGCGAGCGGAGCAGCTTGAAATGAATCAACCCGCGGCGGCTGATGGGCGCGGGAAACAAAAACGCAACCTCGGCCTCGGTAAACGTCAACGCCGCCCGCTGGTGCGGGAAGATCCACGCCAGCAGCAGAATCGTCAGCAGAATCAACGCTCCAACGGATTCATAGAGTGCCAGGTTTTGCGGCGAAGCCAGCAGTGCCATCGCTTGCCCACGGCCGGGCGTTCCGAACAACGTGCGAAAGAAATACCAGTAGAAGTAAAGACCGCCGACAATCCCGCCGACCAGATATTTCGGCTGCTTGAGTCGCTTGATCCGCATCACCGTGCGGTTCCTGATCGAATGATACTGGAGATAGAGCAGGGCCGAGATCACTGCTGGGCCTTCCCCGCTTCACTGGTGGCGCGGAAGAAAACCTCCTCAAGGTTCGTCTCGCCCGCCTGCGCCGCAAACTCCCGGGTAATCTCAGCCAGCGTGCCGTGCGCGATCTTCCGCCCGTCCTTCAGGATGAGGATATGCGAGCAGATCTCCTCCACCAGGTGCAGCAGGTGTGAGCTGATGATGATGGCCGTCCCCTCTCGTGCCCGCTTCAAGATAGAATCCTTCATCCGCCGGATGCCGATGGGGTCCAGGCCCGTGAGCGGCTCGTCGAAGTAGATCACCCTGGGCGCGTGCAGCAAGCCGCAGGCGATGGCCAGCTTCTGTTTCATGCCGCGGGAAAGCTCGCCGGGCAGCGCGTTTCTCTTGCCGGCAATCTCCAGCTCTTCGAGCAACTGGTCGGCCACCGGCTCGTAATCCTTCACCTGGTAAATCCGCGCGACGAACGCCAGGTGCTGTTCCACCGTCAGGTAATCGAACAGGCGCGGCTCATCGGGAAAAAAGGCCAGTTCCCGCTTCGCCGCAATCGGGTCTTGCCCCAGGTCATGGCCGCAAATGCGAATATTGCCGCGCGTCGGCGGGATAATACCCGAGAGACAGCGCAACGTAGTGGTCTTGCCCGCGCCGTTGGGTCCGACCAGGCCCATCACTTCGCTGGGCTTCACCTCGAACCCGAGTTCGTTGACCGCCACGAACTCACCGTACAGCTTCGTCAATGCCTCGACCTGTATCATGCGCAGAAGCCCGAGGGCCAAGGGGTGAGTCTCCCAGTCCGCAGCGAATGCGAAGCCCGAGGTCTGGAACTGGCAGCGGCGCCTGAGACGGTCATCGTCAGGAAGCTTAGCCACGCCCGCCTGGGGAGTAAAGCCGATCGCGGGCCTAGCAGCCTGTCGGACTTAGGCGGAGGTTTTTTCAGTTGGTTGAATGAATTCCGGGGTCGGATTGTCAATCAAAGTATGGCCGCACGATTCGTCACGATTGACTACGATACCCCTTTGATTCTG